>VFSW01000147.1_pt1 | contig 90711 bp, 73 predicted proteins | sample 5358111 | NCBI WGS metagenome assembly VFSW01 (sample SAMN11554181, study PRJNA540505) | mine drainage metagenome | isolation source: sediment from site ElyBrook_90M | place: USA: Ely Copper Mine, Vershire, VT | collected 2017 | reverse complement strand
CTCCGCCAGTGGCACAAAGGGCGAGTGGCTGCACTCGCCCTTTTTATTGCCTGGCAAACCCGCGGCATCATTGCGCGGTCCAATGATCCTGTCTTGATACGCGCACGCCTGTTCTTGTAGAGTCCTGATCCCATGCTTACAACGATCCGTGAAAAAACCCAGGGCTGGATTGCGGGGGCGATACTAGGTCTGCTCGCCATACCGTTTGCCCTTTGGGGAGTTAATTCCTACTTCGAGTCGTCCGGAAAGGTCAGTGTCGCTACGGTCGATGGACATGACATCAGCATCGATGCATACCACAGTGCGCTGGAACAACAAAGGCGGTCGCTCGAGCAGATGGTGGGCCATGCGATTGATCCGCGTGCTTTCGAGACACCCCAATTCAAGCAAAGCGTCCTGGAGGGGCTGATCGACCGAGTATTGCTCGAGCGCGATGCCGCCTCGCAGGGTTATGGCGTGAGCGACTCTGCACTCGCGCAACTTATCCGTGGCGTACCGCAGTTTCAGCGCGATGGAAAGTTCGATGAGCAGATTTACGAGAACTTTGCGCGCGACAGCGGCTATGGGGTGGCAGGCTTCGAGGCGCGCGTGCGTCAGGAAAGAATCCAGCAGCAGATTGAGGGCGGATTCGTCGATAGCGCCATTGTTACCCCGCAGGATGTTGCCAACGTCATTCGATTGATGGATGAAAAGCGGGTCATGTCTTACGTCGCACTGAAACCGGAGCAATTTCTGGGGAAGGTGACTGTCACGCCGGCGGAGATCCAGGCGCATTACGCTGCCCACCTGGACCAGTATAGGACCCCGGAGCGGGTTCGCATTCAATACGTTGAATTGTCGGCAGCCGCGCTCGGCAAGACGATCAGTGTGTCGGAGCAGGATCTGCGTAAAGCCTACGCCAGCAACATTGACCGCTACACAGTGCCCGAGCAGCGGCGCGCAAGCCACATTCTGATCGCCCTTCCCGGGGACGCCGGCGCGGCCGCGCAGCAAAAGGCGCTTGCCGAGGCGCAGGATATTCGCGCCAAGCTGCTGCATGGCGCCAACTTTGCCGAGCTCGCCAGAAAATACTCGGCAGACACGGTGTCCGCCGCGAAAGGCGGGGATCTCGGGTTCGTTGCGCCTGGATCGCTCGACAAGAATTTCGAGACGGCGCTTTTCAGCCTGCACAAGCCGGGCGATATCAGCGAGCCGGTACATACCAAGTTTGGCTATCATCTGATCAAGCTGACGGCCGTACGTCCGGCTGTGACAAAGCCCTTCAGCCAGGTGCGGGCCGAGGTTGATGATCAGCTGCGTGCAAGCCGTGCTGCGGATCGTTTCTATGATGTATCCGAGAAATTCCGCGATCTAATATTCGAACAGTCAGACAGTCTTGCGCCGGCGGCGCATGCATTCGGCCTGAAAGTGATGGAGAGCGACTGGTTCGGGCGCGCGGGCGGAAGCGGCATTACCGCAAATCCAAAGATCATCGCAGCAGCGTTCGATCCGGATGTGCTCGGTCAGGGCCATAACAGTCATGCGATCGATCTTGATGCCGACACGCTTGCAGCGATTCGGATTGTCGCACACCAGGATGCAGCTACCAAGCCACTGGCCGCAGTGCGCGATGAAATCGAGCAGCAGCTGAAAATGCAGGCGGCGCAGATTCAGGCGGGCCTGGCAGGCGCGGCGGCACTGAAAGCCCTGAATCAGGGAGTCTCACTTTCCGTTGTGGCCAGGCAGCAAGGGTCCAGCGTGACCGGCCCGGTGTCTGTTACGCGCCGTCAGCCGCCGACGGACCTTGCGCCAACCGTGGTTGATTCCCTGTTTGCTGCCGGGCAACCGCTGGCGGGCAAGCCGGTCTACGGAAGCGCGGATCTCGGCAAGGACGGATATGTGGTGTTCGCACTTGAGCAGGTGGAAGCGGGCCGCGTGGCCGATGCGACTGCAGACGTCAAGACGCAGGCAGAACACCTGCTGGCGGACCGCGCCGGGCGCGATTATTTGAACAACTACCTGAGTGACCTCAGAAAGCGCGCAAAGATCAAGCTTTACCCGAAAAACCTCTAGCCGTCTGCCGGGACCGGCATCGCGCCAGAACGTTTCAGCACTTACGCAAATGCATGGCCGATTCCGACCGTATTGAAACCGGCGTCGACATAGGTAATTTCACCAGTGATGCCGGAGGCAAGGTCGGAGCACATAAATGCCGCGGCATTGCCTACTTCCTCAATCGTTACTCCGCGGCCGAGCGGCGTAGATCTCTCATAGTAATCGAGCATCTTCTTGAAGTCGCTGATCCCGGCTGCGGCGAGGGTCCGGATCGGACCGGCGGATATTCCGTTCACGCGGATACCTTCCGGGCCGAGGGACTGGGCGAGGTAACGCACGTTCGCCTCGAGGCTGGCCTTCGCCAAGCCCATTACGTTGTAGTGGGGTATTGAACGCACGGCGCCGATATAGGACAGGGTGAGCAGGGCTCCGGACCGTCCCTTCATCATGCTGCGCCCGGCCTTGGCCAGGGCCGCAAAGCTGTATGAGCTGATCTCATGAGCCGTGATGAATCCGGCACGCGTGACGGCGTCAACGTAGGATCCGCTCAATTCTTCGCGCGGTGCATAGGCAACCGAGTGGATGATGATGTCCAGACCATCCCATTGCCGGCCGAGTTCATCGAAAACGCCCTGGATCTGCGCATCGCTGGACACGTCACATGGCAATACGATCGAGGATGCGGTTTCGCCTGCGAGTTTCTGCACCCGCGACAGGAGTTTGTCGTTCTGATAGGTGTATGCGAGCTCGGCACCCTGGCGATGCATCGCATGGGCTATGCCGCTTGCAATGGAACGTTCACTTGCGACGCCGACTATCAGCGCGCGTTTTCCCGCCAAGAATCCCATGGTGAGCCACCTATAATTGCACTTGTTGGATTGCAGCCCGGTGCACCGGCGCGACCACCGCCAGTTACGGCAAAGGCGCTACACTACCGGAAAACAGCGCAGTCGGGAAGGGTGAAAATTGGTGCGGGTTTGCGGTATTGTCCGGCGTGGCTCCATGATGAAGCGGTGGTACATGGTAATTCGGGAAGGCAGCGAGGGGGCAATTGACACAGCCCGATGGGCGCGGACAGGCCAATGGCCGGGCTGCTTTCAGCCTGGCTTGCGCAGGACTTCGGATCCGCTGGCGGACGACGCGCTTCAGCCGGTGGCCACGGACAGGACAGCGCCGGCGTGAACGCATCGGTCCTGAAAGCGACGTGCTTTGGCCTGTTCATCATTCTGCTGGCGGGACCGTCCGCTCTGCTGGCGCAGTGGAACAATCCCTATCCTGCGTCGGACGACGGCAGGAATATCCTGTATTCGGCATTCGCTGAGCGCCCCAAACACCTGGATCCGGCGCAGGCCTACAGTTCCAATGAATATGTTTTCATCTCCCAGATCTACGAACCTCCTTTTGAATACCATTATCTTAAACGGCCCTATACGCTTGTACCCCTGACGGCGCGCGAAGTGCCGGAACCTGTGTATCTGGATCGCAGGGGTCAGCAGCTTCCGGCCAGCGCATCTGCAAGCCGCATTGCCTTCAGTGTCTATACCATTCACATTCGCCCCGGAATCATGTATCAGCCGCATCCGTGCTTCGCGCGTGACGCATCCGGCAAATTTCTCTATCAGTCTCTCAGCGCGGCACAGCTTGCCGGGACAAGGACCCTGGCCGGTTTTGCGCATACCGGCACGCGCGAACTGGTGGCGGCTGATTACGTCTACGAGATCAAGCGCCTTGCAAGTCCGTGGGTACATTCGCCACTGTTCAGTCTGCTCAGCAATTATATTGTCGGTTTCAAACGCTATGCGCATACCCTGAGCCGGATGAGTTCACACATGCCATCTGTCAGTGGTGAGCCGGCCTACATTGATCTCGCACCCATTCCCATGGACGGCGTGAAAACGCTTGGCCGCTATACCTACAGCATTACCATTCGCGGAAAGTATCCGCAGTTCCTCTACTGGATGGCGATGCCGTTCTTCGCGCCGATGCCGCCGGAAGCGGATCATTTCTTTTCGCAGCCAGGCATGGCGGCTCGCAACATGACCCTCGACTGGTACGCAGTCGGGAGCGGACCGTACATGCTGTCGGTGAATGATCCCAACCGCGAAATGGTGCTTGAGCGCAATCCGAACTACCACCCGGATTATTATCCGCGCCACGGCGAGCCGCAGGACGCGGTGCGCGGGTTGCTCGCAGATGCAGGCAAGCGGCTGCCGTTCATCGACAAGGCAGTGTTCAGCCTGGAGAAGGAGAATATTCCATACTGGAACAAGTTCCTGCAGGGTTACTATGACCAGTCCGGCATCACCAAGGACAGCTTCGACCAGGCAATTCGCTTTGGCGCGAGTGGTGAAGCGGGCCTAACCAAATCGATGCGCGCGAAAGGCATTCGCCTCGTCACGGGTTTGGCGACGTCAATCTACTACTACGGATTCAACATGCTGGATCCTGTCGTCGGCGGCGATTCCGAACGCAGCCGCAAGCTGCGCCGTGCAATATCCATCGCAATAAACAGCGACGAGTATATTTCGATATTTCGCAACGGGCGCGGCATTCCGGCGCAGGGACCGTTGCCGCCGGGAATATTCGGATATGAGGTGGGATGCGACGGACGCAATCCCTATGTCTACGACTGTGTCGATGGCCACATACAGCGCAAGCCGATCGCCGAAGCCCGACGTCTGCTGCGTGAAGCAGGCTATCCCGATGGCCGCGATGCGCGTACCGGCGCGCCTCTGCTCCTTTACTACGATACCGCAGAAACCGGCCCCGAGGCCAAGGCTGACCTCGACTGGATGCGCAAGCAGTTCCAGAAGCTCAACATTCAGCTTGTCGTGCGCGCGACCGACTACAATCGCTTTCAGGACAAGATGCGCCGGGGCAATGACCAGATTTTCTCCTGGGGATGGAATGCTGACTATCCCGATCCGGAGAATTTCCTCTTTCTTCTGTATGGCCCGAACAAAAAAGTGGGTGGCGAAGGTGAAAATGCCGCGAACTATGATAATCCCGAGTTCAATCGCCTGTTCGACCGGATGAAGAATATGGATAATGGGCCGGTGCGCGAAGCCATTATCAGGCAAATGGTCACCATTGTCCGGCGCGACGCTCCCTGGGTGTGGGGCTTCAATCCGAAAGAGTTTCGCCTGCAGCAGGCCTGGGTGTTTAACGTCAAGCCGAACTATATGGCCAACAACACGTTAAAATACCTGCGTATCGATCCGGCGCTGCGCAAACGTGACCGTGATGCATGGAATCGGCCGGTGCTGTGGCCGATCTGGCTCGTGCTGGGATTCATGCTTGTCCTTGTTCTCCCGGCAGTTATCGCTTACCGGCAAAAGGAACGCAGGTCGCCGCTGTGATCGCCTATATTGTCAGACGCCTGCTCTATGCCATTCCGATTCTCATCGGCGTCAACCTGCTGACATTCGCGCTGTTTTTCCTTGTAAACACGCCGGATGACATGGCGCGGCTCCATCTTGGCATGAAGCGCGTCACTCCCGAGGCCATTGCAATGTGGAAGGCTGACCATGGCTATGACAAGCCGCTCTTCTACAACCGTGCGGAAGCCGGGGTCGACAGGATTACCGACACGATTTTCTTCCAGAGATCGATGAAGCTTTTCGCATTCGATTTCGGTCGCGCGGACGACGGCCGCAATATTGCCTATGACATCAGCCAGCGCATGTGGCCAAGCCTGGCCATAGCGCTGCCGACATTCTTCCTGGGGCTTGCCGTCTATGTTGGCGTGGCGCTCATGATGGTCTTTTTCCGGTCCACCTATCTGGACACCGGCGGGGTTGTCATGGCTGTCACCTTGATGTCGGTGTCGATGCTGTTTTACGTCATTGGCGGGCAGTACCTGTTCAGCAAGGTCCTGCGTCTGGTGCCGATCTCGGGCTATGACACAGGTGTGTCGGCGATCAAATTCGTCATTCTTCCGGTCACTATCGGCATTATTGGCGGACTTGGGTCCAGTGCGCGCCTGTACCGGACATTTTTTCTCGAGGAGGTCGGCAAGGACTATGTGCGTACCGCGCGTGCCAAGGGCCTGTCGGAGCTGCGCGTGCTTTTCAGGCATGTACTCAAGAACGCCATGATCCCGATTCTCACTGGCGTCGTAGTCGTTATCCCGGCGCTTTTTATCGGCAGTCTGATCATGGAGTCGTTCTTTGGCATTCCGGGACTCGGAAGCTATACCATCGACGCCATCCGGTCGCAGGATTTTGGCATCGTGCGGGCAATGGTGTTTCTCGGCGCCGTGCTTCACATAGTCGGGCTCGTGCTGACGGATATCAGCTATACGCTCGTTGACCCGCGCGTGCGTTTCCGATGAAGCGCACTGACGGAGATGTTTTGACTTCCGAGCGCAGGCGGTGCAGGCCTGTGAACGCGCGCAAAGAGGCCTGACGATGCCCTTCGAGCCTGTGATCCTGCGCACCGATGCCCTGATCTTTGTGCTGCTTGGCGTGGCGCTCGCGTTCGGCGTTTATACAGCGCGCCACAAGCATCTGCGCGGTCCCTGGCGACAGGTGCGACGCAACCCGTTGGCCATGGCTGCGCTCGTGGTGCTTGGCGCCTACGTGCTGGTCGGGCTTGCCGATTCCCTCCATTTCCGGCTGAAGCTCGACGGCGTGTCTGCCAGCACCCATGGCAATATCTATTCACCCGATGTTGTGAGTGCACTTGATCTGCTGTGCGGCCCGCTGCGCTCGCACGTTGAGCAGACCTATTCGGCCCCGTTTGCGATCTATGCCTTTACGCGCGAGACGGTCCGCCGGCCGGATGGCAGCCGTGTGTTTGAGTATCCGCGACTGCGTTTTGGTGGCGCAGATCTGCGGGAGCCGGGTGACCGCGGGCGCGACATCGCCGTGCGCTGCGTTCGGGCGGCAGCCGAAAGCGTCGTGGTCTGGGTCCTGTTTGTCGCAGGTATGACTTACTGGCGGGTACGCCGTCCGGGCGAAGTCCTTGGCAAGGCCGTGATGAGACTGTTCCGGGGCGAAACCGAGACGCCATGGCGCGCGCTGTTTGCGGCGTTCGGCGCAATTATCCTGCTCGCAAGCGCAGTGCTCAATCTTGCCGGGCAATATCATATTCTCGGAACCGATCAGGTTGGGCAGGATGTGCTGTACGAGGCGATCAAGAGTATCCGCACGGGTCTCGTCATCGGCACATTGACGACCCTTGTGATGCTGCCATTCGCCCTGATGATGGGCATCATGGCGGGATACTTTGGTGGCTGGATCGACGATGTTATCCAGTATATCTATACGACATTGAGTTCGATTCCAGGCGTGCTGCTCATTGCGGCCGGTGTTCTCAGTCTGGATCTTTACATGTCGAATCACGCTGCGGCGTTCGACGATATTACACAGCGCCAGGATGTCAGACTGCTGGCGTTGTGCATCATCCTTGGCGTGACGAGCTGGACCAGTCTGTGTCGCCTGTTGCGCGGGGAGACACTGAAACTGCGCGACATGGATTACATTCAGGCAGCGAAAGCGCTCGGTGTGCGATCCGCAGGCATCATGATCCGGCATGTCGTACCGAACGTCATGCATATCGTTCTGATCACCGTGGTGCTCGACTTCAGCGGCCTGGTTCTGGCGGAGGCGGTATTGTCCTATGTTGGCGTTGGAGTGGATCCGAGCATGAACAGCTGGGGGAATATGATCAACGGGGCGCGCCTTGAGATGGCGCGCGAACCCGTAGTCTGGTGGACACTCGCTGCCGCGTTTCTTTTCATGTTTACCCTGGTGCTGGCGGCAAATCTGTTTGCGGACGCGGTGCGCGATGCCTTTGACCCCAGACTGAGAAAGTGATGAGCCTCGAGTCGAACTCAGGTAACCCATGCCGGCCTTGCTGAAAATCGAGGACATGCGCGTCCAGTTCCGGACCCCGGAAGGGGTGGTGCGCGCCGTTGATGGCGTGACCCTGGACATTGCAGCGGGCGAGACTGTGGCGCTTCTCGGCGAGTCCGGCAGCGGCAAGTCGATCACGGCGCTCGCACTGCTGCATCTCGTCCCGCAACCGGCCGGGCGCATCGTCAGTGGCCGGGTGCTCCTCGATGGCCAGGATCTGCTGCGCCTGCCGGAGCGGGAGATCCGCCGGATACGCGGCAGGCGGGTTGCAATGATTTTTCAGGAGCCGCAGACCTCTCTTAATCCGGTGCTCACCGTGGGCCAGCAGATCGGCGAAGTTCTGCCGAAATCGCTGGCGCGTCGCGCGCGGCGCGAGCGTGTGATCCATTGGCTCGATTCCGTGGGAATCGCCGATCCCGGACGCCGCTGCGATGAATATCCGCATCAGATGTCGGGCGGCATGAAGCAGCGTGCCATGATCGCGATGGCGCTGGCGGCAGAACCGGAGCTGCTTATCGCAGATGAACCAACCACTGCCCTGGATGTGACGATCCAGGCGCAGGTGCTCGACCTGCTGAAAGAGCTGCAGCAGCGTACCGGAATGGCGATGCTGTTCATTACCCATGACCTGGGTGTAGTGCACCGGGTTGCCGATCGCGTCGCCGTCATGTATGCAGGCCACATAATCGAGTCAGCGGCGCGGGACGCTTTCTTTTCCGCACCCCGCCATCCGTATTCCCGGAAACTGTTCCGGTCCGTTCCGAGCCGCTATAAACGCGGCGGGGTGCTGGAGGTGATTCCCGGCAGCGTACCGTTGCTCACCGCCGAATTTGCCGGGTGCCGCTTCGTGGAGCGCTGCGAGCAGGGGTGGGACCTGTGTCGCAGCACCGCACCTGCGTGGCGCGAGGAATCCGGTCGCGGCGTGCGTTGTCATCTCTTTGATGCGGCGGTAATTGCACCGCTGGCTCCGATAAAGGACCCGGCGGCTGCGGTTGCCGACGCCGATCTGCGCGCCCATGGCGCGTCCCGGGCGCTTTTGCAGGTTAACGGGCTGGTCGTACACTTTCCCGTCCGTCGCGGGATTATGCGGCGGGTGGTGGGCCAGGTGCGGGCCGTGGATGGGGTTTCACTTGCGATCGGCGCAGGCCGGACTCTGGCGCTGGTCGGGGAATCAGGCTGCGGCAAGACCACCGTCGGCAAGGCCATTTTGCAGCTGATTGCGCCTACGGCGGGAGAGATCCTATTTGATGGAGCGCGACTCGATCGACTGACATCCGCAGCACTGCGGCCTCTGCGACGCCATTTGCAGGTGATATTCCAGGATCCGTTTGCATCGCTCGATCCGCGCATGCTGATTAGTGCCATCCTGGACGAGGGCATGCGCGCCCTCGAGATCGCGACCGATCCGGAGGCGCGCCGCCGGCGGGCTGGCGAGCTTTTGCAGCACGTAGGCCTCGGTAGCGACATTCTCAATCGCTATCCACACGAGTTCTCCGGCGGCCAGCGTCAACGTCTGTGCATCGCGCGCGCACTGTCGGTGGAGCCCCGGCTCATTGTCTGCGACGAGCCAACAAGTGCGCTCGATGTATCAGTACAGGCGCAGATCCTGAATCTGCTCAAACGCCTGCAACAGGAATTCGAGCTGAGCTATCTGTTCATTACCCACAACCTGGCAGTCGTGGAGTATCTGGCGCATGAGGTCGCAGTGATGTATCTCGGGCGCATCGTGGAAACGGGATTGGTACAGGAGGTGCTGGAAAGCCCGAAGCATCCCTATACCCGGGCTCTACTGGCAGCTGTGCCGGTGTTCCAGGGGGCGGGAGAGGGTGCAACGCAGGCGCTGGTGCGCCCCATGGAGCGGCCGCAGGGCGACATTCCCTCGCCGTTGAACCCGCCCTCGGGATGCCATTATCATCCGCGCTGTCCGCAGGCCATGGCCCGCTGCAGTCATGAATACCCCGGCGCAACGCAAATCAGTGCAACGCACGCGGTGCGTTGTCACCTTTATCCGGAAAGCTGAGTTACGCGCTGCGACCCGTTATCGGGGCGCAGCCGAGACAGGGATTCAGCCGCGACCGGCGTCGACCCTGGTCAGGGCGGCAGCGGGGTAGGATCGCACCCAGATGCGAAGCTGCTGGCCGAGATGCAGCACGTCTTTGGTGTCCATGAGGTTCCACTGACGCAGCTGATGCACGTAGACGTTGTATTTCCGGGCGATGCTCCAGAGCGTATCTCCCGGCCGGACCCGGTGGACAACGCGCACAATGTGACTGCTGTGCTCACGCCGGTTGTGGTGATAGGCGTGATAGCGGTGATAAGGGTGATACCGGTGATACTCGCGGTAGGCGCTCGGGGGGCCTGGTGGGCTTATATCCGCAATCCTGCTCATCGACACCGGGATCAGCAGATTCTGCCCGAGGCGGAGGTAGTTGCTGTGCAGCCGGTTCGAGGTGCGGATTGCCGCCACAGTGACCCGGAAATGGCGTGCAATCTGGCTTAGCGTATCGCCGCGTTTGACCACATGGTGCGACCACTGCACGCGTTCGTTCTCGGGCAGGTTGCTCAGACCTTCCAGCACCGCTTCCTTCTTGTCTGCCGGGACCAGCAGCTCATGCGGTCCGTTCGGTTCAGTTACCCAGTGTATATAGGCGGGATTGATCTGGTAGAGATCCGTGACCGGCATATCGGTCAGTTTGGCCACAACACCGAGATCCACCTGGGTGCCGGTATCTACGCGCGCAAAATACGGGTTGTTTGGAATGGCCGCGAACTTGAGGCCGAACTTCGCCGGGTCCGATACGATGTGTACCATCGCCATCAGCTTGGGTACGTAGTTCTCGGTCTCGCGCGGCAGGCGCAGGTGTGAGTAATCGGTTGGCAGGCCATGGCGCTGGTTGTAGTTGATCGCGTACTGAACCTTGCCTTCGCCGCAATTGTATGCGGCAAGTGCGAGCTGCCAGTCGCCGTTAAATTCGTTTTTAAGCTTTTCGAGGTAGTCGAGTGCGGCATCGGTAGACGCCGTGACGTCGCGCCGGCCGTCATACCACCAGTTGTCCTTGAGCCCGTACAGGCGGCCGGTTGACGCCATGAACTGCCAAAGACCGACGGCGCGAGAACGTGAATAGGCGTGGGGCTGGTATGCGCTTTCGATCGCCGGCAGAAGCGCGATCTCCATCGGCATCTTGCGCTTTTGCACCTCCTGCACGATGTAGTACAGGTAGTAGCGGGCGCGGGTCAGCATATTTCCCATGTATTCGGGATTGTTCGCGAACCACTGTTCCTGGCGTTGCACGCGCGGGCCATCCATTGGCGGCATGCTAAATCCGGCGCGCACACGATCCCAAAGGTCGGGGTATTTCTGGTTTGATGCGCTGCCAGGGATCGTGGTATCGGGGGTAGTACCCGGTACGACAGTGCCTTGTATCGCAGCTGTGACGAGGTCGCCCGGGTTGGTGACACCGCCAATGGCATTGGCAGCAATCATGGCCGGCCCCGCAGCTTTGGCGGGACCTGTCTGGGTCAGGGAGGCTGGAGCAGCACCCGCGCTGGCTTGCGGGGCGGGGCCAAGTAGACGGTTGCCCATCGCATTGTCGCGATTTTGAAGGGCAGCACACCCGGCCAATCCGCCGAGGGTAGCCAAAATACTTAGGGTTACAATAGACCTGGGCAGGGCCTGATTATTTCTTTTAGCTCGGTCCATGTTTATAGATAGTAGGGCGCGTCCTCCTGTGCGTCAACCCCTTAATTAAGACTGATTTTCAGGGCGAACCATTTATCCCCTGAAGGTATCCTTCCATCGGCGCAATGCCGTGAATACTTTCTCGTCGGAATCGAGAATCTGTTGCGCAAAGTTTTCGGCCGCGGTGCGTACGCCGGCTACGTGGCAGCGCAGGAACGGATTGACGGCATTCTCGCGCCCGATCGTCGATGGCAGACTGGGCAGATTGCGCGCGCGCAGTGCTGCGACTTCGTTTCGATAGCCGAGGAGATCGGCATTGTCCGGTTCAACCGTCACTGCAAACCGAAGGCTGGATTCGGTGTACTCGTGGGCGCAGTAGACCCCGGTGGGTGCCGGCAGAGCGGAAAGGCGCCTGAGGGAGCTGTGCATCTGTCCGGCGGTTCCCTCGAACAGCCGGCCACAGCCAGCCGAGAACAGCGTATCGCCGCAAAACAGCATGCCGCTGCCATGGTAAACAATATGCCCGGCCGTGTGTCCGGGTGTGTCGATGACATCAAGGGAAAGTCCGAGTTCCGGCAGTTTGACCGTGTCCCCGCCCTTAAGCGGATGGGTGATTGCGGGTATTGCTTCCCGTGCCGGGCCGTAAACCGGCAGCGGATAGTGGCGCAGGAGACCGGGTATACCACCCACATGATCGCCATGGTGGTGAGTGCACAGAATCGCTACCGGCGTCAGGTGCAGCCGCGCCAGCGTATCCAGTACCGGCTCGGCATTGCCGGGATCCACGATTGCTGCGCGGTCCTTGGACCGGCCCCGAACCAGCCAGATGTAGTTGTCTTCGAACGCCGGGATGTGTAAAACAGCAGTCATGACTAGCAGTGTGAAATCTCGTCATGCACGAGTCAACCGATGAGCGATTCAATGGCTTCCTGTAAAGCGAGCGCAGATCTTCGCCGCCGCTTGCGTGACTGGTTTGAGCAGCCCCTGGGACAGTCGGTGCAGGCGATCGAAAGTCATCGTTTGCGTGAAGTCTGGCCGCATCTGCGTGGAACCGTGGTGTTGCAGCTCGGATGCATTGGCTCAATGGATCTCCTGGACGGTTGCGGGGCGCCGACCCGTATCGTGCTCGACCTGCCTGACCACGGTCGCACAGTAAAACCGCCGGCCGTTCGGGTGCTGGGGATGCCCGAGACGCTGCCTTTCGATACGCGCAGCGTCGATCTTGTGCTGTTACCGCATACGCTCGAGTTCTGTACCGATCCGCATCAGGTGCTGCGGGAAGTCCAGCGTGTGCTCACGCCTGAGGGTTGCGCCGTTGTTCTCGGGTTCAATCCTTTCAGTCTCTGGGGGTTCTGGCGGCTGCTCGCGCGTCGCAGCGGGCGCGCGCCGTGGTGCGGGCATTTCATCCAGCTCCCCCGAATCAAGGACTGGATCAAACTGCTCGATTTCGAACTGACCCGGGGCAGCATGCTGTACTACCGTCCGCCTCTGCAAAACCAGGCATTAATGGACCGGTTGCATGTGCTCGACAAGATTGGCGATCGCTGGTGGCCTATGGCTGCCGCAGTCTATCTCCTGGTGGCACGTAAGCGCGTTGCCGGCATGATCCCGATGCGGCCTGCATGGCGGACACGCGGGATGCTCGGCGATGCCGTGACGCGGCCGCTTGCCAAGGGCGTGCGTCATGCGCCTGCCGCGCGCCTGGCAGGCCGCAGCACCGCGGGTGGCCGTGGACAAGGTTGAAATCCATACTGATGGCGCTTGTCGCGGCAATCCAGGCCCCGGCGGCTGGGGTGCGATCCTCGGTTTTGGCGATCACGAAAGAGAACTCCTCGGGGCAGAATCCAACACCACCAACAATCGCATGGAGCTGATGGCGGCGATCCAGGCGCTCGAAGCCTTGAAGCGTCCATGCGAAATAACGCTGACGACCGACTCACAGTACGTTCGCAAGGGCATTACCGAGTGGCTCGCCAACTGGAAACGGCGCGGCTGGAAGACGGCGGACAGGAAACCGGTGAAGAACCAGGATCTGTGGCAACGTCTCGAATCAGCAACTCACAGACATAAAATCGAATGGAAATGGATCAAGGGGCACAGTGGCCATCCCGAAAACGAACGCGCCGATCAGCTGGCCAATCGCGCAATAGACGAAATGCTGAACAGCCGGCGCGGGCATTCCGCAAACGAAGCAGGTTGAACCTGCTGGCGGGATGTGGGCAACTCTGCAGCGATCGCAGAAAGGCGATCCGGAATGGTGTAGGCGTCCATGTTGTAATCGTGCGCCGGAAGATATGAATTCAAATTCGGATGACGGGTAGAACGAGCTTGCGCCAGATTATCCTTGATACAGAAACGACCGGCCTTGAACCCTCGCAGGGGCACCGCATCATTGAAATCGGTGCCGTGGAACTGATCAATCGCCGTCTCAGCGGAAACCGTTTCCACCAATACCTGAATCCGCAGCGCGAGATCGATGCGGGTGCGGTCGAGGTGCACGGGCTCACGAACGCGATGCTTGCAGACAAGCCCCTGTTTGCAGACATAGCTGACGACTTTCTGGCTTTCGTGCGCGACGCCGAACTTATTATCCACAATGCAGCATTTGACGTGGGCTTTCTCGACAGCGAGTTTGTGCGGATGAAGTCCGGGGGTGTGCGCATCGAGAGTATCTGCCGCGTGCTCGACACACTCAAGCTTGCTCGCAGCATGCATCCCGGGCAGAAGAACGATCTCGATTCGCTGTGCCGGCGCTACAACATTGACAACTCGCAGCGCACCCTGCACGGCGCCCTGCTCGACGCTGAAATCCTGGCCGATGTTTATCTGGCCATGACCGGTGGACAGACCGCGCTGTTCCAGGAAGTTGCGCAGAGCGTGAATCATGGCACAGCGCGTACCGAGGTGCCAGTGCTTGATTTCAATCGCCCGCCGCTTTCTGTGATCCGGGCGACTGCGGATGAGCTCGCTGTCCATGCCGCATGGATGGAAGAGATAGATAAAAAGAGCGGCGGGAAGTGCCTGTGGAAAAAGCTCGAGGGGTTGTCCTGACGGAATTTTGCGTCAAAACTGCGGTTTGGTGCCGATCTCCGTCAGGCAGGGCCACGCCCGATACGGGGCTCGCAGCAATAGTGATAGTGCCACTCCCATGAATTCCCGGCTTTGCGACTGACACGCCGACGCCTGACCTGGCGGCTGTGACTTGCGACGCATACGATATGAGGGGTTGCGCCGTGTGTTTGCGGCTGGCGGGACCGGACGTGCGTATCGGTATCGGGATTCTCCTGTCTGCCGGTGCATTGCGATATATCGTTGCAGACCATAACATACGTCCCGAATGTGCAGCCGACCGCCGGCTCAAGTCGCAGGGGACCTCCAGTGCCGAAAGACAGCAAATCTGATAAACCCGCAAAACGCGCGAACGCTATCTCGCCGACGCGCGCAGAAAACTACGCGGAATGGTACCAGCAGGTCGTAAGCGAAGCCGATCTCGCCGAGAACTCCCCGGTTCGCGGCTGTATGGTGATAAAGCCATGGGGTTACGGAATTTGGGAGAATATCCAGCATAGCCTAGACCGGATGTTCAAGGATACAGGCCACCAGAACGCCTACTTTCCGCTGTTCATACCGCTTTCGTTTTTTGAGAAGGAAGCGCAACACGTCGAGGGATTTGCCAAGGAATGCGCCGTCGTCACGCACCGGCGTCTGGAGGCCAAGCCCGGCGGCGGGTTGCAGCCGGCAGCTGAGCTCGAGGAACCGCTGATTGTACGTCCGACGAGTGAAACCATTATTGGGGTGAGTTTCGCCAAATGGATCCGCAGTTATCGTGACCTGCCTGTTCTGATCAATCAGTGGGCGAATGTGGTTCGCTGGGAGATGCGTACCCGCCTGTTCCTGCGCACCACCGAGTTCCTCTGGCAGGAGGGTCACACTGCCCACGCGAGCGCCGAGGAAGCGCGCGAAGAAACAATGCGCATGCTCGATGTCTACGAGAAATTTGCCCACGAGTACATGGCGATTCCTGTCATCAAGGGCGAAAAATGCTCGTGGGAGCGCTTCCCCGGGGCAGTCAATACCTATTCAATTGAGGCCATGATGCAGGATCGGCGCGCCCTGCAGGCCGGCACTTCGCATTTCCTCGGACAGAATTTCGCACGAGCTTCGGATATCCGGTTTCAAACCCGGGAGGGCGGAGAAGATTATGCCTGGACCACGTCATGGGGCGTCTCGACGCGCCTCATCGGCGCCTTGATCATGAGCCACAGCGATGACGACGGTCTGGTGCTGCCGCCGCGATTGGCGCCGCGTCATGTGGTCATTCTTCCCATCTATCGCAATGACGCTGACCGTGCGCGCGTGCTGGAATATTGTCGTGTTCTCATGGCCGAGTTGCGCGATAAGCGCTATGCGGACGGTCCGGTGGAAGTGGCGCTGGATGACCGCGACATCCGTGGGGGGGAGAAGGCATGGCATCATCTGAAGCGCGGAGTTCCGATCCGGCTTGAGGTCGGGCCGCGCGATATCGATGCCGGAATGGTCTCCATGGGAAGGCGTGACCGCCCGGCGCTCGCGCGCGAGAGTGTGCCACATGCCGAATTCGTCGGCCGGGTCGGGGAGATACTGGCAGAGATGCAACGCGGGCTCTTTGACCGGGCACTGGCGTTCCGTAATGCAAACACCCGCGAAATCGTCGATCGCGCCAGCTTTGATGAATGGTTTGGCTCCACCGGTGATGAAAGGCAGTTGCACGGCGGTTTTGCCCTTTCACCCTTCGTGGATGACCCCGGCATCGTTGAAGCGCTGGCCGCGCTCAAGGTCAGCGTGCGTTGTCTGCCACTCGCGCAGGAGCGTCGTCCGGGGGCCTGTCTTTTCACCGGCAAGCCGACTGATCGCTGGGCGATTTTCGCAAAAGCCTACTGACACGGCGGTGAGTACTGTTTCGCCGCGGCTGACGCGGCGGGGCCTGTTCGCCTGCTGTTCCCTTACTTGCTTGATTCCTGTCTGATCCGCGGGGCCAGTAGGCGCCGCCGGATCGGCGCGCATGCGCCGGCTCAGTTTCTGGCCGGTTTTTGGCTGTGCGATTGGCGCCGTGTGAATTCCAAGTATCTGTTTCATATATTAGTTATTCTGTATCCTCCCATTGCCGCTTTCAATTTTTTGAAAACCCGCAGTTTCCATGCTGTAGTTTAACTGGCTGTTTCGCACGTGCAAATTACGAAGGGGATCATGCGGGCGACTGACCCTGGGGATCGGGCAGCGCCCATTAACAGGAGAGCGTCATGGCAAGGAACCGAATCCCGACCGTTCCGGCGGGCATCACGATCCGTCTCGCGGAAACCCGGCGTGAGTTCGAGGCTGCCAACCGGCTGGTGTATGAGAATTATGTTGAGGACGGATTCTGGGAGCCGGATGAGAGCCAGCTCGAAACGAATAAATACCTTCACTCGCCGCATAGAGTCCTTTGGGTTGCGATGGCGCACGGCGAACTGATCGGTACGATGAGTATTATTCGCGACAGTGCCCTTGGGCTTCCATCCGATGCCGGTCAGCCGGCGCTCATGGACCGGTTGCGCACGCACGGCGACATGCTGGCCGAAGTCTCGTGTGTCGCAACCCAACGTACCCATGCTGCCCGCCAGATTGTACTTTTTCTAATGGCCTTCGGAATGCAGTACTGCTTCCACTATGAGGGTCTGGATCGGCTGGTTGCCTCTTGCAAACCCAAGCACGCAAATTTCTATGAATCGATGCTGTGCTTTAGCAAGGTAAGTGCCCCGACGTATTACGATTACTCAAACGCGGTGGGTTATCTCATCAGCCTGCACCTCCTGGAGGCGCATCGACTTCTTGCCGACCGGTATCCTGTGAATGCGGCCGACAAGGCCAGTTTTTACCGCTTTTTGCTGGTTGATCAGCATCCGTCAATGCAATTTCCGGACATGGCAATATTGCGCCGTCCGCGCGAGGCGGATTGGCTGGTCAAGGCGCGCGGGCTTCCGCCGCCGGCCCCGGCGGGCGCTCCCTGCCAGGGTCGCCCAGGCGGCGCGCCGACCAGGGAGCTCTATGTTGGTGCGCCGGGAGGGTAATCCCCGAAGTATCATGGTATGATGTGCGCCCATGTTGGTCGGGATGGATCACATCGCGGACAGTTCGTGCCGAATGATTGTGCAATCTGCCAGGGAGGACTAGGAGTATGACAACTGACGCGATCCCGTCACTGATTGCGCTCATCTTCAAAGCCATGCTCATGGCTTATGCGCTTCGTTTCCCAGTAAAAAATGCCGCCACGCGCCTGTATCTGGTCTTGCTGGCTTTGCTGTCGATTCATAACGTAATCGAGTTCGCCGGTTTCAATCATTTCGCCCATTACGGTCTGGATGGCATCATCGTGGGCTTCGGTTATGCATATTTTGCAATCGGCATCGTTTTCTTCGCGGTTATTCTGCACATTTCGCTGCGATTGAGTCTTGATGACTGGAGCCAGGTGAAGCCCTTTGTACCGCTTCTCTATGCACCGGTACTTCCGCTTGAATATCTGCTGCTCGGCACGAACCGCCTGGTCGCGGGATTCCGGCTTTTCGAAAACTACACGATCCTGCGCATACCAGGTCCGCTTTACTTCATATTTGAGACCTATGTCCCGCTTTATCTTCTGGCCGCGATTGCCTATCTGATATATGGTGCTCGAACCAGCCGCCCTGTAGCTCTGCACCGCACCCGGAACCGGCTGTGGTTGTTTGCGCTGCTGCCATTTGTTGCCATGAACATCTATCTCATTGTGGCCAATCACTTCGGGATCGCGAAGATTTCCTCGACGGCATTCGTTCCTATTGCGATCACCTTTTTTCTTCTGGTCACCACCTATGCGACGCATCAGTATCGGCTGTTCGACGTCGAATTTTTCATCCCATGGTCGAAGTTGCGCCGGCGCAAGACGGCATTCTATGGGCGCATTCAGGACATGATCGGCGAGCTGGCCGAACTGAAATCGGTCAAAGAGGCGGTCGTACGCGTGGGACAAACCCTTGAGTGTCCGGTCGTGCTGTTCGGGGCATGCAAAGGCGTCGTGGCTTCATCGGTTCCATCACCGATCACCGCGTTCCCGGCCGATGAGTTGCGCAGCATCCAGCGTATCATCGTTACCAACGAGATAGCCGATCGGCTGCCGTCTACCCATGCAGTGATGCGGCGTCATGGGATCGCGGCTGTCGTGCCTTTTCATGCAACAAGCGAGAGCGCTGCGGGATGGCTTGTGCTGGGGGATCCCTTCAGCAGTCGGGTCTATACCGCGCGGGATTTCCGGCTGGTGGAGCGGCTGTTTGACCGGCTTGCCGACTGTCTGCTTGATGACCTGGTCGACCTGCGCCGGCAGCTCGCGGCCACACGGCGTGAAGGCCGCATTCTTGCCGAGAAGTTGTCACGGCTGGAACATGAGCTTGCCGATCTGCAGAAGAAGAATCAGCGCTTGCTCTCGGAGCGCCATCGGTGGGTGATTGCCAGGGCTGCAAGAATTGCCACTGCCCCTGAGCTCCCGGAAGACAGCACGCAGATGGCAGCGGATCTGGCTTCTTCGGAGCGGACACTCGATCAGATTCTCGCGGATATTGAGGCACGTCTTATTGAAAAGACTCTGCGTCAGTGCCGCGGAAACAAATCCGAGGCCGCGCGCCTGCTTGGACTGCGCCCCAATACTTTGCACTACAAGCTGGTGCGGTACGGTTTGACCTGCAGCAAGCAGGGCCAGGACGGTGGCGCAATGGATGTGTCCGGCGCGTCGCAGAAATAACCCGGGATCTGCAGCGAGCGTTCGCATAGGTGTTTGTCCATGACACGGCCAGGAATCCTGTGGCGCTGCGGCATGCCAATGGTTTCCCGCAGGACCTCACTGTTCGCAACTTTGATTGATGACCAGCCGCGTCTGTTTTGTTCCACTCCGCGACCATATGACTCGGTAGCGGTCTCGCGAGAGCTGTCAATTCTTCATCCGGGCGCCTGAACGGCACAGACCCGATCCGCGGCACGGCGCTTTTCTCCCCGCAGACTAACACTCAGGACGTTTCACACGATGTCGAGACGGAAACCGGAACTCCAGCCAAGTTTTTGGGCGGCTTTTCGGCTTGAGACTGTGCCGTCCTCCTCCGCAATATTGAATATTCCCGCACGTCCGCGCGTGACGGCACGCCGTGCCGCGTCCGCGGTGGCATCAACATGTATCGGTCCTCCAGTCGTGGGCCGGTCGAAACCTGTTCCCGGTCCATAAAAGCTGCCATAGCGCAGGACAATACCGGCAAATGGCACCGTGAGAACCTGTTGCTCGAAGTTCGCCACAGAAGTCACACCCAGCGGCGTTTCTTCACAATAAGGCGTCGGGCCGGATGCGTAGGCAAAAGCGATACTCTGGACGACCATGCGCTTGACTTTGCAGGCTGCCGCAGCCGCGATCAGATTGCGTGTGCCGATGTCGCGGATGCGCGCGTTGCGAACCCGTCCTGCCACCATTCTTACCGGATCAAGTCCTGGAGGGAGGTCTGTGAGCTGATGGATGATGACCACGGGCCGCGCGCCTGCAACAGCGCCGGACAACGCCTTCGCATCGAACACGTCGACAATGACAGGCTCAACGCCGATTGCGCGGAGTGCGTCTGCCTTGTGTGTCGAACGGGTTGTTCCTATTACATGCCAGCCATCCTGAAGAAGGAGGCGACAACATATCCGGCCCACAACTCCGGATGCGCCGGCATCCAGTATTCTGTTATTCGGATTGCACGGCATGATTCATGCGACCGGTTCGTGTCTGTTCCATGTTCGCCGCCAGCATATCCGGCTCAGGATATTGCGCCAAGCCTGTCGCTGAAGGTGTTTGTCCGGCAACCTGGGCGCATCCATTCCTGTCGTCCTATGTTGAGAGTGGGTCGCCTGAAAACGATGGGCCCCAATCGCAGGACGGGCCGTCCCGAGTCCCGTATTTGTAACGGTTCGCCGCTGATTGATGAGAAGGCGGACGCGCCGATTATGCTCAATGATTGTCCGGAACCTGACGGACTGGGCAATGTTCCAGGCGATGATCGACACTTCCTATAATTTCATAACGCCGGCGAGCAAATGATTCATGACCCTATCTTAAAGAGTGCGATTGTCTGGTTACGGCCGGATACGGTTCTTTTTCCGGAAGGTTGCTGATCCATCTGCAGCCTGGCGTGCCGATTGCCGGAAAAATCAAAAATTATTTGTGGATTTTCGGGGTCTGCGGATATGATCCGCGCAACACCAGGAGCGCCTGGTTAATTACCCTGGAAAAGGAGAGAGTGGATGAAGAAAATCGGTATTTTGGCGTTCGGACTGGCATCATCCTTGACTGCGCTGACTGCCCATGCGGCGCCCGGTGATTTCTATGCCGGCGCCGGCTACAACCTCAACACCTTTGCTTCCGGCCCGAGAATTTTCGGGGGCTATACCATCCTGAAGGACAGATGGAATCTTGCGGGCAGACCAATCTCTCTTGGTGTCGAGGCAACTTACCTGGATATTGGAACGGGCTGGATCAGCACGTATGTGAAGGACCATGAAGCCGGAGTCTTTGCCACAGCGGTCGGCACCATGCGTATCATGGACAGGCTGAACGTTCTTGCCAGGGCCGGATTGGGCGAAGCCCGCGGTGAACTTACCGACACCTATTATGGCATCGGCTCGACCAGCACCGGAGCCGAGCCGATGGTTGGTGTGGGCGCGACTTACACCTTCGCGCCAAATGTCGGAGTCCGGGCGGATCTGGAACATTATTCTGGTCGATATCAGTCGGCAGACGCATTGACGGCGAGCGTGTACGCATCTTTCTGACGCAGCATTAAAGACCGGTTTTATTAACCGGGGCGCCTGCAGATTCGCCCGCGCTTTTGTGCGCCGGCTGGCAAATGCCACGCGGCGGGTGCGAGTTCGGAATAAACCGACTTGTTCCCGGGCCGGATTCCGGGTTGTCTGTCTTATTTCTTTTGTTGTATCGACGGGCCCGGCGACCTCTTTTTCAAGCACAGCCATTTTGCCGGCGATCAGATCAGGCAATTCGGCCCGTCGGTGTTTTTTTCAGGCTTGGACCCAAGGGTTGCGTAGCGACGCGCATCTTTAGGTCAGGGATCATTGCCTCGATGCTTCCTTGAGGATGTACTGGTTCTGGCCGGAAAGGACGTCGACATACTGCCGATTGCACCCGCGCGCAATCGAGCGGCAACTCCATTTGCAACCGTCGCTGTCGGGTCGTCATACCTTTGTTTGCGAAACCAGCGACGAGATCGGTCTTCTTAAAACCCCGCGCCTGGCCGTCGCAATGCCGTGCCGCGCGGCATCGCCAGTCCTTTTCATCCTGGAAAGGCTGGATTGCTGTCGTTCAGCCCTGTGTCCGCACAGATGCTGGAAGAGCCGCTTACCCAAGCCACATTTGAAGCAGAATTTTTCAGGAATTTTCCGCCGGCTCGAGCGCCAATCCCGAACAAAGATTACCAGGCAGCGCTTCATTATTTGAAAAGAATGATTGCGGGGAAGACCCGCCTTGTTATTTGGCCATTCCATGGCTGCTCTGGAGGCAGCTGCCGGTGCAGTAAGCAAAAAAACACCAAAACCTTCGACTATAATCCCGTGTGTCATCGACATTTGGCGCAGACGGTCATGGAATCAGTCCAGGTCGCATCAAGCGGCAATCACGCTGATCGGGTACTCCACGGAAAGACGCGAAGCAATACAGCTGTTTCGTCCGGCTTTTGCCAGGACGAAATGGTTGAGTGGGGATATAAGAAGCCTATTTGGTATAAAGCTTGCACAGATCTTAGGAGTTGCAAGTTAACGTAAGGCTGGCGTCGGACAGGCATGGGTCCAATCTGGCATGAGAAGTTGATTGATTAGGGGGTATGTATGAAATTTGGCACGAGTTTTCTGGGTCAGCTTGGTGTTTTGTTGTTCTCCGCCTCTATCCTGATTGCGGCCTGTTCGGGCGGCGGCTCCGGATCAAGCGCCAGCAGTAGTGGATCCGCATACTGCAACTCTGGGTACTGTTATTCCTATCTTGAAGGTATTTGCTGCCCGTCGAACGCACAGTACGCGTGCAATGGATCATGCTACTCATATTCCGGTGGTGGCGGATGCACCAGCTACAAAACCACATGCTATTAGCGGAGCGGCGTTTCTTCGAGTGACAGTCGGCTGACCGCACCCGCTTGCGTGCGCCAAGAATCCGCTTTTTCGGCCACCTGTCGCATCGCCGGCCCGGAAACGTGAGTCCCGGTGCAAACCGGGCCGGATGATGCAAATCTCCTGGAATCTGGGTGCTGGCTTCGTCAATCCGCTCCGGTTGTCGGCGCATCAGCGTGTCCGGCCAATCGATGTTTTTTCGTAAGGCGCCATGCCATGAAAAATAGCAAGACACTTCTGTATCTGTCCCTGGTTATCAGCATCGTCGCTAACGTTGTGCTTGTGACGAAACTGTATTTCCCGTCACTCCAAAGCGATGTCCAGATTGCCTTGCAGCCTTCCCCGCTGGTGGTTCCGGCAGACCACATGCGTGGTGACCGGAACGCACGCAACACGGTTATCGTGTACATGGATTTCCAGTGTCCGTACTGTGCACTGCTCCATTCATCCTTGCGCACCCTGATGCAGAAGGCCAGCGTAAGAGTGGTATATCGCCATTTCCCTATTGATGGACACCCGTTCGCTTTTAAGGCAGCCGAGGCGTCGGAGTGTGCGGATGAACAGGGAAAATTCTGGGAATATGGCGATGCGCTCTTCGTCCATCAGAAAGATATGGAAGCCGGAACGTTCAAGAAGGTTGCGGCGTCCATCGGTCTCAATACGCGCGAGTTCGAATCCTGTCTTGCGTCGGAGCGATACAAGCAGCGTGTGCTGGCGCAGCGCGAAGACGGCATCAGGCGAAGGATTCTCGGAACACCCGCGATGTATATCAACGGCAAGCGCTTCAATGGCGCGTTGCCCGAAGAGCAGCTGGAGAAAATCGTTCAACAGAGTGGCGCGTGAAAATGGCCATATCGCTCCCGACGCATCGGTCAGCACGCTGCATCGCATTGCCAGCCAGTCAATAAAACGTGGTGAAATCAGATGGTTTCGGTCGCTGACGAACATCTTCCCCGCCAAGAGCGGAATTTGCCAGATCAGCCGGGTCAGCATTGCGCAAGGGGCAAGATGCGGTGGGCCATATTGATTGGCGCAGTCATAATGGTTGCCTCGGTGGCGTCACTTGCAGCTATTTTCATGCGCCATATCCAGGCCAGTGGTGCAACCCGGCAGCATTCAGAAAACCTGTCTTCCGACCGATCGCAGCCGGCCGTGCCCGCAGCCTACATTGTGCCGAGCCCGGTTGATCGCCACGCCTTGCTTTTGACCGGTGTTGTGCTGGGCAGCAGGAATTTCGCCCTGGTCAGCGTAGACGGCCAGCCGGCACAACCCTATGCAGTCGGTGACAGTATTGCCAAAGACATTGTTTTGAGCCGTGTGAGTGCCTTTGAAGCGGTAGTGCGGAACGGGCAGACTATGGAGAAACTGCCGTTGCACAGAGTCAGCATTGTCTCGGATGACATGCTACCAATTGCCGGCGTAGCCCCGTTGATACCGGCGCCTGTCGTTCCTTTAACCATGCGCCAGGCAATTCACGAGCAGCGGGAAAATTGGTTCGTGCTTGATCGAAGCTACGTGGATGCGTATCTCAAATCGAATGATTTCCTGAAGCAGGGGAGGATTGTCCCGGAATCCGACAGCAGTTTCCGGATTGCGGATCTGAATCCGGTCGGCTTGTTCGCCCAGCTTGGACTCAATGTCGGCGATGTGGTGCGTGATGTCAGCGTGAACGGGCAGTCAGTGAATTCGGTTGCCGATATGCCCGGTTTCCTGCAACAGATAGGCAGTGCCCAGCAAGTACAGCTTCAGGTTCTGACCAACGGCCAGTCCCGATATCTCTATTATAATTTGCGCTAGTCCTTATGGCGGGATGCGAGGGCGCGAATCCTGGCGCTTGCGGGACACGTCTTCATCGTTACCGCAATCGGCGCAGCCCCGATGACAGTTCATGCAAGCGCCCTGCGGTGCAATTTGTGCAGGAATCCCTGGCGACCACACGACTTCGGTGCATGGCCGCCAGAGAGTCAGGGCGGCCTTTAAGATCCGGCCTCGTTCAAACCTGGGCTAATGACCGGGCGCTAGCCGATCTTTTGCACGATCTCGGCAAGCGAGTGGGCCGGCGACGGGTGTTGTACCACGTCATCGCGCAGCAGTTTGCCTATGTGGCTGGTGGAGAACATGCCTATCACTTGATGCGTTCCGGATGCGGGGAGGATCTGCGCAACCAGCGCATGCTGACGTCCCAGGGATCGCAGCGTTGCGACAATATCTCCAACCGAGGAGGCGTTCACCCGTGCGGCGTCGAACACCTGAATGTCGGATTGTGGTGTCATGATCGAGGCGACAGTGATTGTCGCACGCGGCATGCGTGTCTGATGTGTGACCTTGATCGGTCGTTCGCCCATGATATCGGTGGTAGTAATAAGACCGATGATTTCATCGATGTCGTTCACAACGAACAGAAGCCGGACGCCGGCGGTTTTCATTTTAGCCAATGCGGCGTCGATCGGAGTCTGTGGAGTTGTGGTGACGGGAGTGATGGATGCGAAATCGGTCATGACCTCGATCGCCGGACTGCTCAAATGAACCGGCGTCATTCTTTGCGTCGTGGAGCTGAAGGTTGATTTCGGTTGCAGCGGAACAGCCGGCAGGCCAGTGAAGGTATCGATCATCGCGCGCCTCCTCGAACTACTCAATTGAACATCGGAACGGCAGGTTTGCAATCCCGGTCACATTGAAAATGCATGCCGGTGATGTCGTGCCTGGATATTGGGATTCTTCTTCATGCCCGAGCCAAAGCAATCGCTGTGCCAAAGCAGGAATGTGCGCCGACAGCATACCAAGCCAATGATTTAATAAGCGATTATTCAGTTTAACCGATTACGAAAAGCTGCGCCGATGGAGTAATCCGCATTGATGTGGTGCGGCGCATTTTATGGCTGCACCATTTGATGGCAAATCATCCGCCGTCCCTTCATGGTCTGACGGAGTCGCCGCGAATGGATGTCGATATCAGGCCGCGCGCGATGGATTGCGCTATTCCGGCTGCAAATGGAAGAGCTCCTGATATCGCGCAAAGGCAAATGGAGTTTCACGGGAACTGCAGAGATTCGAGCCGATTCCCGACCGGGATTGCGCAGGCGATTGTCCAGATCCGTGCTGTGGTAGTACGCGCAGATGTCAGGGCGAGCGGCCCTGGCGATATGACACATCCATGTTCAGGTAACGCTGGTGCCAGCGTTCGAATTCCGCCGCCGGCATGGGGCGTCCAATGTAGTAGCCCTGGGCGACATCGCAGCCGAGTTCGGAAAGATGCAGCCAGCTGGCCTCATTTTCAACACCTTCGGCGACAACCTTGAGACCCAGATCATGTGCCAGCGCGATGGTGGATCGCACAATGACGGCGGAATCCTTGTCTGACAACATGGGTATCACAAAGGATTTGTCGATCTTGATGGTATTAACCGGAAGCTTGTGCAGGTAGCTCAAGGAGGAGTAGCCAGTCCCGAAGTCATCGATGGACAGGCTGATACCCATGGCGCCAAGCTTTGTGAGCACATCCAGTGCGCCGACCGGATCTTCCATAATTGCGGTTTCCGTGATTTCAAGCTCAAGCTGGTCAAATTCGATACCCCAGGCAGCAACCAGGCTTTCAATCTTGCCAAGCAGGCCGGCATCACGCAGGTTGAATGCCGAAAGATTGGCTGCAATCGGGACAGGCAGACCGATATCACGCCAGGCGCGGGCCTGGCGCACGGCAGTTTCGAGAACGCGATAGGTCAGGGTATGGATGAGTCCGGTATGTTCCGCGAGCCGGATGAACTCATCAGGTGTTACGGCACCGAACTGCGGATGGTTCCAGCGCGCGAGAGCCTCGACTCCGCAGATGCGACCGGTCTTCATATCGATCTTCGGCTGGTAGTACTGCAGCAGCTGGTTGCCATCGATCGCCTGTCGCAGATCAGCTGCCATCGCCAGGCGCCGCGGGCTGTCGTCATCCTGTTCGGCTTTGTACACCGCGTAGCCGCTCGCGGATTTCTGTGCGCGGCGCACGGCGATATCGGCCCGCCGCATCAGCAGATCGACCTTATCCCCATGATCCGGAAAGAGTACGATCCCGATGCTCACGTGCACATCCAGCGACAGGTCGTTCATCACGAATGGGTCTTCCATTGTCTCTGATACACGCCGGGCGGTCCGAACGGCATGCGCGCTATCGCTCCTGGGGAGAAGAATCGCAAATTCATCCCCACGCATTTGGGCCAGCATTTCGCTGTCTGGCAGCATGTGTCTCAGTCGCAACCCGATTGCCTGGAGAAGTGAATTTGCCTGCTGGATTCCGAGCGCGTCATTGACGTCACGGAAGCGGTCAATATCAAGCAGCAGCAGGGCGAAAGAGTCATTTTCGGGTGGAGCATCGAGCAGCATCTGCTGCATGAATTCAGCAAGCCTTGCATGATTTGGAAGGCCGGTGATCTCATCGTAATAGGCCATGCGCCATATGGTTTCCTGGGACAGATTGCTCTGTTCGCGCGTTCTCAGAGTTTCGATACCGAAGGCAAGATCGCCCGCCAGTTCCACCAGAAGATTGACCTCTGCTGGTCCGAATGCGTCGGCATCCACGGAATAGATTACGAGAGTGCCCGCTATCTTTCCGGAAACACGCAATGGCAGGCCGATACAGGAGGCGTAGCCGCGCTTGATGGCTTCCGCCCGCCACGGACCAAAGCGTGCATCGGTAACAAGATTGCGGGCAATACTGGGAGCGCCGGTCCTGATTGCGGTTCCTGCAGGCCCGCGACCTCTTTCGTTGTCCGCCCAGCTGACATTCAGGGTTTCGAGATAGCCTTCTTCGAATCCCGCGTGGGCAATAGGCCGGATGCCCAGATTCTTATCGTTTTCCGCATATCCCACCCAAGCCATGCGGTAGCCCCCAATTTCCACGATGACGCCGCACATTCCCTGCAGCAGGGACTTTTCGTCGACCGCGCGAACGAGCGTGCGGTTGCACGAGCTCAGCGTTATCAGGGCACGATTGATCTGTTTCAGTTCCCGGTTCGTGGCGTCGATTTCGGTCTGGTGCAGTTGCAGCTTTTCAGCCATCTCGTCGAATCCGCGCGCGACCTGGCCGAATTCCTCGGGACCGTGAGGTAGACCAGTGCGCGTCGACATGTCTCCCAGGGCGAGTCGCTGGGCCGCATGGCCGATGGCGTTTATCTTGCGCACGAAAAGGACGTATCCACCTGTCCACGCCGTTGTGATACCGAGAAACGCCACTGCGGCGAAAATTAGCAGGCTTTCGAAGAACGCGTGATTCACAGGAGCATAGGCCGCAACCCTGGGAATACCGGCAATGAGATATACATCGTCCGCGGCACCGATGCCTAGCGATGCGATTCCATATAGCCTGTTTGCACCGTCGACGTTTGTAAAATTATCGGTCCCCGACCGCTTCGGTTCGCGCAATGCCTGCAAGAGCCGAGGATTTGCGAGCAACTTGCCGGTCCATCGTGCTGGATCGGGATGGCGGGCCAGGATCGTGCCGTGGCTGTCTACGAGCGTTATCGTAGATCCCTGGGGTAATCGGGTCGTGCTGATCAGGTGGTTTAACCAGGACAGATCCACGGCGACAAAGGCGATGCGACTGATCTTGCCATAACGGTCGAAAACAGGTGCAGCGAAATTGAGCGTGCCTCTGTGGGTAACGCGTCCGATCTGGTAATCGCCAACCGAAAAGTCGCGAGCTTTCAGAGCGCGACGGAAGTATGCCCGATCGGCAATGTTTACCGGTCCTGTCATCCGGTCTGCGCTGCACAGCACCTGACCGCTGCTTGCGGCCACACCGAGATTGATGTAATAGGGCTGGGTCTTTAGCAGACCGGCGAGGAGTCCATTGCAGCTGCCGGATATCCGGGGTTGGCGAAGATCCGGCAGCTGCGAGAGGCCCACAAGCAGCTGACGGGTCGTCGTAATAAGCTGCGCCTGTTCGAAAGTCACTGCCTTCACCAGCTGCAGTGCCTCGTGCTGGACGCCGTCTGCGGCGAGCTGACGCTGGGCGATCGCCATATGTATGAGCAGCCCGCCGGTTGGCAGAAGTATGGAAAGGATCAGAAGCAGCAGTCGTGCCCGCAGGCTGAACAATGGAAGTACGCGCATAAGATCCTTTTATTTGCACAAGCAAATTTATTCAGAGAATTCCATGCAAGTTCGGTACCATATCAACTTCATTGGCTATTCATTCATTCCGTGCCGTATTCGGGGCATCATAAGTCTGACGGGGTATAAAACCGCTGATATATCAGGTACTTTAGCCCGGCGTAGGGCGAAATTGGAGAATTCGCGAGTGAGCATTCGATTTACGGGTCATCGGCTGCTGGGTCCGCTCGGGGAACCCCGCCGCTATGTGACGATTTCCGCCTGATTACCTAGAATCCGAGAAACCACTAAAACGAAGAGGATATTCCTGTGCCGACAATTAGCTGCCATCCTATCGCCTCGCATCGCAGGCTCGAGCGACCTGACTGGTATGTGTCAGGCCTGATGATGGACCGTGCGCTCGATGCCATCTTGCGCCGGATCAGACTCGATCGCAGTTACGACATTCCGTATCTGGCCGGTTACAGCCAGGATGGCAAGACAATCTATATCGACCGGCACCTGCCCGACACTTTCAGCTATCGCGGACGAAAAGTTCCGGTTGACCGCTATCTCATTTTGCATGAATCGGTGGAAAAGACCCTGATTGATGAGCTCAACCTCCACTATCTGCATGCGCACCAGATCGCAACGCGCGCGGAAGAGGCTGCAGTGCGGGCCGACCGGATTTTGTGGAGTGCCTACGACCGATTCATGCAACGCTTTGTCAAAACCATCGGAGATGAAAGTCTGACGCGTGTCCCGACGGATCTTGATTTGAAACCCTACCGGGATGAGCATGACAAGGATCTGATAGCCCGAATGCAGCTCGCCGAGGCTACTGGCAAATTGCCTGCCAAGATGCGTGAAACGGCATCGCCAAAGAAACGCCGGACGACCCGGCCGGCACGTGCCAAGGCCGGGAACTCGGGACGTTCCGGCAGCCGTGCCCAACGGGCGAAGAAGTGATATCTCCCGACACCTTTGCAGAAAAAGGCGCACTTCGCATCAGCGATGGCGCAAGCACGGGCAAATGGCGCGGATCATCGCAGGCCGATTATCACAGCGGCTGCGCCTTGTTGTGATCAGAAGCTGACGGAGACGTTCAGCAAGCCAAGATTCTGCACACCGGTTACCGGTACACTGTCACGTTCGATGCCAATCCCGACGGTCCAGTTCCCGATGTCTCGGGATAGCAGTGCGCGGGCTGTGTGCGTGATCGAGCTGTCGACGGCGCTTATGATGTAGGTGTCGTCAAATTCGACAGTCCATTTTGCGTAGGGTCCGACTGTCACAGACGCCTCAGTCATATGCGAGGGAAAGCCGGAGACCGTAGATGACAGGCGTGACAGTCCAATCAGGACGGCGCGCGTTGAATCAAGGTAGCGCGCAAAGCGCTTAATGTTGCGGTTGTAGGAGTAGGCCGTATAGGTCACAGACAGCGCGAGCCGGTTCGCAGGGTTAAGGACAGCTTCCAGAGAATCGGCCGACTGGGTAACGCTTACTGCCGGCAGATTGATATTCCGGTTTGTCTCGATTGCGCGCGCGAGACGCGAGAAATCCTCTGTGTAATGCTGTGCTGCCCAGGTTCCCTTGAGTTCGAGAGATGGCGTGGAGTCATCGCCCTTCCTGCCCTTGTTTGCAAAGGTATAACCCAGGTAGGCGTCGGGACCGTAGGAGTGCAGAGCCTCGGCGGGAGTGCGCGAGTAACTCAGATCGGTGCCGAGTTCCCAGCCAGACTGATCCCATCCAAGCCCCGCGCCAACGCTGTTTGTGGCGTCGACTATCTCTTTTTTGGTGATGGGTGTCGTGGTCTTGACGCGATAGGTTCCACCACTGACGTTCCAGTTGAGACCATTACCGGTTTTGATATTATTTTTCGACTGGCCATTATAGCTGAGCGCCTCGGAAAATAAGCCGGTGCCCGCCGCAGTCTGGCTGCTCACCGAATCGGCAAAAACCAACCGGGTTGCGGCGCCGAAGCAAACAAGACTGAACGCGCTGATCAGGGCTGAAAATCGGCAAATCGACATGACAACTCCTCAATATTTTTTTGGCTGACTTTTGGAGTTTAGATCATTCTGCACCGGATACCTGACGCATGTCGGATCAGCTTGCGCAGATTCGCGGTAAAAAGAAGGCGTCACACTAAAGTCCGCAGGGCAGGCAGGTTTTACAGATGGCATTGATTCTGAAAATCATGCCGCGTACGCGTAACGCCGGCGCCCGGTGTCGCCTTCGAGTATAGACAAGGAATGAACAGATGAATCGCCGGGCAGCCGAAGCCGGGCCGAAAGGTCGAGTCAACGCGTTACGGGGAGTATGCTTTGGCGGGTAATGCCGGCGATAGCCGGCTGGCGGCGCATCCTGTTATGTCCTGATCATTGCAGACAGACGCATGCCGGATTTCGGCATGTCAGGAAAAACACTGGCGAGCTGCCGGTCGTTCAAACGCAGATGGCGTTCCAGAACTGTCGCAATGGCGGCGCGAAAATCCGTCGTCACCGCAAGGTCCCGGTTCTGATACAGATTGCTGCTGCCGAGCCCCGGCCAGTCTCCGTAAACCTTGCCCCCGCGGATATTGCCGCCGAGCACCCACATCACGTTCCCATGACCATGATCGGTGCCTCGGTTTCCGTTCTCGTGCATCGTGCGCCCGAACTCCGATACCACGAGCACCACTGTGTCGCGGTATGCCGGCCCCAGTCCCTGTGCCAGGGCGGCCAGTCCCTCACCCAATGGGCGCAGGTGGCTGGCCAATTGCCCCTGGCTTGCGCCCTGATTCACATGGGTATCCCAGCCGCCCAGCGCCAGGAAGGAGAGTTCGATGGTTGAGTCCTCGGCAATCAGCCGCGCAAGCCTGTTGGCATCTGCAGGAAAGCCGCGTGGTGACGGCGCACCATTATCAGCTTCCGTCATGTCCTGTTTCAGTTCCGCCATCAGTCGCTTGCGTCCCATCTGGCCCTCGCGGAAGGTGCGGCTGAGACTGTCGTTACCGCTGTAAAGCCGATCATACGCATCGGCGATCATCGGGTGGTCGAGAGGCATGGGATTGGCGGCATCGCGACCGAGCGGCAGATTGGCCACGCTCATGCGACCGCTCAGGATGCGCGGCAATGTCGGGCCCAGGCTCACGGCTTCAGTTGGCACATGCGCTCCCGGCAGGACCGCGAGCAGCCGGTTCATCCAGCCGTCCGGCGTGGACTTGACGCCCGGTGTCCCGCTTTCCATGTAATCCTGTGCATCGAAATGCGACCGGGTTGGATCAGGGGAACCACAGGCATGGATAAAGGCGAGACTGCCCTGATTCCACAGTGGCAGTAGCGCGGCAAGCGCCGGATGCAGCCCGAAATAGCCGTCGAGATTGAGCGCACCGTTTTCGCGGCCCGGCGGCGGAATCGCAATTGTCGGACGTGCATCGTAGTAACGCGTCTCGTTGTACGGAACCACGACATTCAGTCCATCAACGGCGCCACGCAGAAAGACGACGATGAGTCGCTTGCGCGACGCTGCTGCGCTGCCCTCGCTGGCGGCCGCCCAGGCAGCATGGCCAACAGACACCAGGCCGCTTGCCGGGGCAAGCGCGGCGAGTTTTAGAAAATCACGTCGTTTCATGTTTCAAGTCCTCGCATTTGCCGGTTAGCGCTGCATAAACTCGGGACTGCCGAGTATCAGGCCTGCGCGCAGCGCGGGTGGAGCGTCGTTGAGCGCAGTCAGCGTACGCCTGGAAAATTGATTCGCCAGGGTTTGGCCGAGCTGCCAGTCGTCAACAGGCTGGAGCGGCTTTTGTCTTTTGGCAGCCCTGTTTTCCGGCGTCATGTTCCCCATGGAGTTGGCGGTCATCCTGCGGTCAGGTGGCGGCCGATCGATGGGCAGGTAACCGCCGGCGAGTGCCGTGGCAAAACTCAGACGTCGCATCATGGCATCCGGACTGAGCCAGGCGGAGCGGGTATTTTTGTAGCCATCCGGCGTCAGACAGCCATAAATTGGCATGCCGAGCTGATACAGTTCGCCAAAGAGCGGGCGAAAATTGGTGACCTGAACGCCGCTCGCGCGCACAGCCGAGACGACGTATTGATACGGTGTCTTGAACTTGCTGTCGAAATTGGCGCTTGCCCAGAACTGGCGGCTGTGAAACAGCGTCGTCAGCACCGCACGCATATCACCATTGCTGTCGAGAAATTGCCGGGCAAGGGTATTGACCAGAACCGGATCCGGTTTGTCGGAGATGAAGTACTGGGCAAGTTCGTAGCTGATATGGTGTGCCGTAATCGGACTTTGCGCGAGTATGTCCAGGGCCTGTTCGCCTTCTTTTTCACCGGCACCCTTGATGGTATGGCCGAGGAATATCTTGTCGCTGTAGTCATGCCGGCGTGGATCAAAGTGGAAACCAAGTTGTCCGTCAGCATTGCGGTCGGCGCGTCGCATTCCCCAGCCGGTCAGGATGTGCGCGAGCGCGATAACATCCTGCTGTGTGTAGCCGCCATTGACACCAAGCGTATGAAGCTCCATGACCTCGCGCGCATAGTTTTCATTGATGCCGTCAAAGTTGCCGCGTGCTCCCGGACTTCCCGGTGCCGTGTTCTGCCAGTTGTCCAGATAGAAAAGCATGGCCGGATGCCTGGCGGTTGCAAGGAGCAGGTCACGGAAATGTCCCAGCGCATAGGGACGAATGGCCTCCTCTTCATAGGCACCGATCCAAAGATGATCGAGACCCTTTCCGGCAAATACATTGAAATGGTTGTACCAGAAGTCAACCATGACCTGCTGGAGCTGGCGCGGACTTTCGATTGCACGCAGCAGGCGTGCCTGCATTGCCTGATCCACTATGATGCGTGATCGCTGCTGTGCCTGCTTGATGGCCTGCGGATCCGGTCGCTGGCCGCGGCCGGGCCGCGGCGGACCGTAGTCGAGAAACAGCTGGACTGGATCCAGCCCCAAAGTATTCAGCGCATCAAGTCGACGCTGCAGAGAATCTGGTATCGGAATCGATTCCGGATGGAGTTGCTGCTCGATATAGCGATCGATACCCATGGCTTCGACGCGCCGGATATCACCGGGGCGAGGTCCATAGCCCAGGCGGTTCAACACGTGCAGCGCGCGAGCGTCGGCGGACGGAGTGTCTCCGGCAGCTGCGAGTGGCACGGCAAAGCCGGCAAGGAGTGCGACTGCTGCGAAACGTATCAGGAATCGAGGCATGGCCTTTCTGTTTCTGCTGGTTTGCGGGCTGCCGGAGGTCGCGGACGGCCATTCAGGCTGCAATTCGTCCCGGGACGCATGGACTGTATTGTGAATCTGGTCGCAGGGAAGTTCGGCGGATCCGTGCCGGACCCGCCGATTGTCCGGTAGTGTCAGCCGCCACCGCCGTTTTCGTGCCGATCGTTGCGGCGATCATGGCGATCATGACGGATGTTATGGCGGTCGTGGTGGATATCGCGATTTTCCGATCGCAATTCCTTGCGTTCCTTTGCGGCTGCCGCCGTATGTCCATGGCGAACGTCGTGCCGCAGCTCGCGCCGGTCGTGGTTGCGCGCGCGCACGTCGTGATGGGCGTCGCGCCGGTCATGGCGAATGTCGCGGGTATCGTGAGTGCGGTCGTTGGCGGCGTGGGCCAGGGGAAAAGCCGATACGGCGAGCAGAGTGCCGAGTACCAGAATTGAAGTTTTGAACATTGATGGCTCCTTAGAATTTATGGGTTCGCTTCTTTGCATCTGGGAGTGACTCCAGTCTCAAGTAACGCTGAACGCGCGCAGGCGTTGACATGCCGGCGGTGCGTTCGTCGATATTGATATTTATTATTATAGATGCACAGGCTGCTGCGGATACCACTGTGCGTCGTGATGTTTTGCGGCTAAAGCGATGATTCGCTGGAGGAATCCAGAATCACCGCCAGGCAATCGGGGTGCCGGACGGCAACCGGTCGCACAAAACGCACTCATCGGTCCGACATCCGGTACTGTCAGACCAGGAGCAATGGCGCGCAAACACAAGCCCGGTTTTGCTTATTGGCACCCGAAGCTGATAATATCGTGCAATACCAACATTGCATAAGTTGTTAATTTAAAACAATTATCATCAAGAGAAGGTGGACGGATGGCGGTAACGACCTGGTTTGTCACAGGCGGCGCGGGTTTTATTGGATCGAATTTCGTGCGCGCGGGTCGCGCTGATCAGCATGCACGCATTATCAATTTTGACAAGCTGACCTATGCCGGTCATCCGGAGAGTCTTGCCGACCTCGGCGGCGATCGCGACCACATTTTCGTACGTGGAGATATTGGTGATGCGCAGCTCATTGAGTCGCTGTTGCGGAAACATCAGCCATCGGCGATTGTGAACTTTGCTGCTGAATCGCATGTTGACCGCTCGATTCTGGGTCCCCAGGAATTCATCAACACCAATATTGTCGGCACGCACAGCCTGTTGGGGTGCGCGCTCAATTACTGGAAGGGTCTTGCGCCGGAGTCAGCGCATGCGTTCCGTTTCCTGCACGTATCGACAGATGAGGTATATGGAAGCCTGCTGCCGCAGGATCTCGCGTTCAGTGAGGATAACCAGTACCGGCCGAACTCGCCATACGCGGCGAGCAAGGCGGCAGCCGATCACCTGGTCCGGGCCTATCACCATACCTATGGGCTGCCTACACTCACCACCAATTGCTCGAATAACTACGGCCCCTATCAACACCCGGAAAAGCTGATTCCGCTGATGATTCACAATGCGCGGGCCGGAAAGCCTCTGCCGGTTTACGGTGATGGCCAGCAGGTGCGCGATTGGCTCTATGTGCAGGACCATTGCGATGCCATACGTCTCGTTCTTGAGCGCGGGCGGCCAGGGGAAACCTATAATATCGGCGGAGACTGCGAGCGCACCAACCTTGAGATCATACACACACTGTGCCGGCTGCTCGATGTCATGGATCCGCCAGGCGCGCCGCACGCGCGACTTATTGCTCATGTCGGCGACCGACCTGGTCATGATCGTCGATATGCCATCAATGCAGACAAGATCCGGCGCGAGCTTGGTTGGCGAACGAAGGTGACCTTCGACGAAGGCCTGACACAGACTCTAGGATGGTATCAGGAACATGCTGGCTGGGTGACTGCCGTTACTTCGGGTGAGCACCAACACTGGATTGAAGTTAATTACGAGAAGCGTGGCAGTGAATCAAACAAGGGAGAGAAGATGTGAAGGGTATTATTCTTGCCGGCGGCGCAGGCACGCGGCTGGCGCCACTGACACAGGTAATCAGCAAGCAACTGTTGCCTGTGTATGACAAACCGATGGTCTACTACCCCCTGTCGACACTGATGCTTGCAGGGATTCGCGAGTTTCTGATCATCTCTACACCGCAGGATCTGCCGCGCTTCCGGGACCTGTTCCGGGATGGTGCGCACCTCGGAGTGCGTTTTGATTACGTCGAGCAGCCGCGGCCGGAGGGGATCGCCCAGGCGTTTCTTCTCGGCCGGCGTTTCATTGATGGCGGTGCGGTTGCACTGATCCTCGGTGACAATATCTTCTATGGGCACGGACTGGCAGATCAGATGCGCGTGGCAGCACTGCGCACCGAGGGCGCAACTGTTTTCGCCTATCGCGTCAGGGATCCTGAGCGCTATGGCGTTGTGGAGTTCGATGCCGAAGGCAGGGCGATCGATATCATAGAAAAGCCGGCCCAGCCGAAATCACGCTATGCCGTGACCGGACTCTACTTCTACGACGCGCAGGTTTCCGATATTGCCGCTGCGCTCAAACCATCGACCCGCGGCGAGCTCGAAATCACCGACGTCAATCGTCACTATCTTCGCGAACGGGCCTTGCGTGTCGAGAAGCTTGGTCGTGGTACGGCATGGCTTGACACCGGCACCCACGAAGCGCTTCATCAGGCGGCGAATTACATTCAGACCATTGAAATGCGCCAGGGCCTCAAGGTAGCGTGCATCGAGGAAGTTGCATTCCAGATGGGCTTTATTGACTATGCTCAGCTTGAGCGGTTGGCCAACAGCATGGGGCACGAATACGGCGCCTATCTTCGCACCGTGGTTGCAGAAGGCAGCCAGGCATGAGCAATCTTGAAGTATCTGATCTGCCGCTTGCCGGACTTAAGCTGCTGAAGCCGCGCGTATTCGATGATGCGCGCGGCCATTTTCTCGAGACATTTCATCTGGAAAAATTCGCAGCCCATGGCATCCCGGAAGCATTCGTGCAGGATAACCTGTCGTATTCAGGGCAGGGGGTTCTGCGCGGTCTGCACTACCAGTATCCGCACTGGCAGGGCAAGCTTGTGTTCGTGTTGCAGGGCGAGATCTATGACGCCGTGGTAGACATCCGCAGGAATTCACCGACCTTCGGAAAATGGTTTGGTATTGTTCTGTCCGAGCACAATCACCTGCAGCTCTATGTCCCGCCCGGATTTGCACATGGCTTCTGTGTGACGAGCGATAATGCACGAGTGATGTACAAGTGCACCGACTTCTACAGTCCGGGAAATGAGCACACGATTTTGTGGAATGATCCGGCGATTGGTATTGCGTGGCCCGTGACGAAACCGGTACTCTCGGAAAAAGACGCAAAAGGTGCGACTCTCCGGGATGTGTTGATTCCGGAATGAAGATTGTTCTTTTCGGTCGCGACGGGCAACTTGGCTTGAGCCTCAAGACCGGCCTCGGTACCTGCGGCGAAGTGACCGGATTTGACCAGAACGATCTCGATCTCGGGGATCTTGCGTTGCTGCGCGCGACCTTGCTCGAGCGCAAACCGCGCGTAATCATCAACGCCGCCGCCTACACTGCCGTGGATCAGGCGGAGACGGATGCCGCGACCGCAACACGCATCAATGCCGAAGCCCCGGCTGTCATGGCACAGACGGCACGCGAACTGGGCGCTTTGCTGATTCATTATTCTACGGACTATGTGTTCGATGGCATGGCACATGAACCCTATACCGAAGAATCGACCCCCAACCCGCTCGGTGTTTATGGTAAAACCAAGCTCGCCGGTGAAGAGGCAGTGCGTACGGCGGGCGCGGCCAGTCTGATCATCCGCACGGCTTGGCTTTACTCGAACCATGGGCGCAATTTCCTCAAGACAATGCTGCGCCTTGCGGGCCAACGGGACGAATTGCGCGTTGTGGATGATCAGTCCGGCACCCCGACCTACGCCAGACTGGTTGCAGAGGCGAGCCTCAAAATACTCGGTTCCATGATCAATGGTGACGGTTTCCGTTCCGAGTACTGCGGTCTCTATCATATGACCTGCCAGGGCCTGACGACCTGGCACGGCTTTGCGCAACGTATCGTCGAATTGTCCGGCAATGGCGGGCGCGTCCAGGTGACTCCCATTTCAACTTCACAATACCCGACACCCGCCCGGCGTCCGCCCTATTCCGTTCTTTCCTGCGGCAAACTCAATCGCGTATTCGGTATCCGTCTGCCACACTGGGAGACGGCACTTGAACAGTGTCTGGTGGATGCCCGTGGAATCACCTAGCGCAGAAATCCTTGGTGCCGGCGGTCCGCTTGCCGCTAGCCTCGATGGTTTCGTAGTGCGTCCGCAACAGCAGGAGATGGCTGCGAGCATAGAGAAAGCCATGGCGGAACACGCAAGATTCATCGTTGAATCCGGCACTGGTACCGGAAAAACTGTTGCCTATCTTGTGCCTGCGCTGCTGTCCGGCAGGAAAGTGCTGATCTCGACCGGCACCCGAAATCTGCAGGACCAGCTTTACCGGCGCGACCTGCCATTGGTGCGCGATGCCCTCACCAACCCGGTGAGCACTGCGCTTCTCAAAGGACGCGCCAATTACCTGTGCATCGAACGCCTGGAGCGTGCCGAGCTCGAAGGGCGGTTTACCAGCCGCAATCCGGACACGAATCTCGCTCGGATCCGTGAGTGGTCGGGACGCACCGGAAGCGGTGACATCGCCGAGCTCAGCGATGTCCCAGAGGACTCTGAACTTTGGCCGCTTGTCACCTCGACATCGGATAACTGTCTTGGCAGCCAGTGCCGCCATTATGGCGAATGCCATGTCAACCGCGCACGCCGGGAAGCGCTTGCAGCCGACATACTCGTGGTCAATCATCACCTGTTTTTCGCTGATCTCGTGCTGCGTGAAGAGGGGTTCGGCCAGATCCTGCCTGGAGTGGAAGTCCTTATTTTCGACGAGGCTCACCAGCTGCCGGATATCGCGTCGAACTTTTTTGGCATCTCATTGAGCAGTAACCAGCTGAACGCACTGTGTCGTGACGTGGTCTCGGAGGAGATGAAGGAAAAAAGCGCAGTGGCAGGATTGCGGGAATCTGCGCAGAAACTCGAGAAAGTCGTGGCAGATATGCGCCTGGCGTTCGGCGGCGAGGTGCAACGGGCGCCGTGGAGCGCAATCGAGAAACACAAGCCCCTGCTTGCCGGTATGAACGGGATGCGGACCCGTCTTTCCGAGCTATCGGCGCTGCTGGAGACGGCTGCGACACATGGTCCAGGGCTGGCAAGCTGCCTGCGACGCGCACTGGACCTGCTTGATCGGCTCATCCTGCTCGGCGAAACACCGCCAGCAGACCACGTTCCATGGTTCGAAACCGGAGCGCGCAGCTTTGTGCTGCATCTGACGCCAATGGATATCGCAACGCCCTTCCGACAGTATTTGGGCGATGCAGGCAAGGCCTGGATTTTCACGTCTGCGACACTCGCAATCGACCACAGTTTCGGCCATTTCCAGACGCAACTCGGTCTTGAGGAGGCGCAGACCGGACAGTGGGACAGCCCGTTCGACTATTCGCGTCAGGCACTCCTTTACATACCGATGGATCTTCCGCCGCCGTCGGCGCCCGACTATACACAGCAGGTTCTGGAGGCAGCATTGCCGGTGCTCGAGGCAAGCGCCGGAAGGGCGTTCATTCTTTTCACCAGCCATCGTGCTTTGAAGTTTGCCGCGGATTTTCTTGGATCGCGCACGGATTTCCGGCTGCTGATCCAGGGCAGTGCGCCACGTGCCGTGCTTCTGGATCGCTTTCGAAGGGCTGAAAACGCGGTGTTGCTCGGAACCGGCAGCTTCTGGGAGGGTGTCGATGTTCGCGGCGAGGCGCTGTCGACGGTTATAATTGATAAGCTCCCGTTTGCCGCGCCGGATGATCCGGTATTGAGGGCGCGCGCTGAGGCGATGGAACGCGCCGGACGCAGCCCTTTCATGGAATATCAATTGCCGAATGCGGTGATTGCCCTCAAGCAGGGAGCCGGCCGGCTGATTCGCGACGTAACCGACCGCGGAGTACTGATGCTGTGCGACCCGAGGCTGATGAGCAAGGGTTACGGACGGATTTTCCTTTCGAGCCTGCCGCCGATGCCGCGGACGCGTGAACTCGAGGATGTAAAAACGTTCTTCGGATCCGGAGCAAGACAGGCGGCGCGCGCCCAGGCAGTGCGCGCCTCGGAGCGATAAGCGGTATGCGAAAGGTTTTGACCGCGACGGTCATTGGGCTCGCGGCAATTATTCTTGCGGGGTGTACGGGAGTGCGTCCGACCAATCTGGGTGTCAAAAACGGAAAATTGGCGCCGTGTCCGGATTCTCCGAACTGCGTGTCTAGTCAGTCCGAAGATGCGGCTCATCGCATAGCGCCCATAGACTACAGTTCATCGTTGCCGGATGCGATGGCACGGTTGAAGCGTGTCATCGCCGGCATGAAGCGGGCGCGTATCGTCGCCGAAAATGATGATTACCTGCATGTCGAATTCACAAGTGCTGTAATGCGTTTTGTCGACGATGCCGAGTTCTACCTTGATGATGGTAAAAAACAGATCGAACTGCGATCGGCCGCGCGGCTCGGATATTCAGATTTTGGCGTAAACCGGCGACGGATGGAGACAATACGACGACGATTTGCCGCAGAGCGCACGCAGTCGCCGACGCCGCGTCGACCGTAGTGCACGGTCAGTCGAGATAGTCATAACAGTGCAGCGTAACAAACTCCAAAAAATCGCTGCGCGTCGAGATGTCCTCGAGTATCGTTGCCGCAAGCGCGTATTTGCCGCGGCCGTACCGCTGTTCGCCAAGTGACTGGCGCACATTTCGCAGGACCTGTGGCAGCAGCTCGCGCAGAAGTGCGGCGCTTACCTTGCGGCCGTCATCCAGGACGCCTCTCGGGCTGTGGATCCAGAGCCAGATCTGCGAGCGCGAGATCTCCGCGGTCGCGGCATCTTCCATAAGGTGATTTATCGGCACGCAGCCGGTACCGGCCAGCCAGGATCCGAGATACCGGATGGCCACGTCAATATTGGCGAGCAGGCCCGGCTCGGTAATTGGCGTGTCTGGCATGAACGCCAGCAGGTCGGGCGCCGACACCACGACGTCGGCGCGTGCTACATGAATCTGGTTGGATGTTGGCATTGCCACGTCGAACTCGGCCAGCGCGATCGACACCAGGCCTGGGTGTGCGACCCAGGTGCCGTCATGCCCGTCGCGTGCTTCGCGTTTCTTGTCGGCGCGGACCTTCGCAAGTGCTTCGGCATTCGCGATGGCATCGTCCCTGATCGGGATCTGTGCCGCCATTCCGCCGATGGCGTGCGCGCCGCGCCGATGGCAGGTCTTGATGGTGAGCAACGAATAGGAACGCATGAAATAGTTCGTCATCGTCAGCAGCGCGCGGTCGGCAAGCATGAAATCCGGCCGGTTGCGGAACTTCTTGATGCAGCTGAACAGGTAATCCCAGCGCCCGCAATTAAGGCCGGCTGAGTGTGCGCGCAGCTCGTACAGTATTTCATCCATTTCAAAGGCAGCCAGTATGGTCTCGATAAGCACGGTGGCCTTGATGGTTCCCTGGGGAATGTCCAGATCTTTCTGCGCCTGAACAAAAACATCATTCCACAGCCGCGCCTCCAGATGGCTTTCGAGCTTCGGAAGATAGAAATACGGTCCACTCCTGCGGTCAATGAGCGCTTGCACGTTGTGGAAGAAATACAGTCCGAAATCAAAAAGACTCGCGGAGACGGGTTTGCCGTCGATGAGCAGATGTTTCTCGGCGAGATGCCAGCCGCGCGGACGCACCATCAGCGTGGCAGTCTGGTCTTTGAGCGAGTAGGATTTGCCATCCGCACTGACAAATTGGATTGTGCGGCGCACCGCGTCGCGCAGGTTGATCTGGCCATCCAGGTTGTTGCTCCAGGTGGGAGCATTGGAATCCTCGAAGTCGGCCATGAATACTTGCGCACCGCAATTTAGCGCATTGATAATCATCTTGCGATCGACCGGACCGGTAATCTCCACGCGCCGGTCCAGCAGGTCGGAAGGAAGCGGGGAAATGCGCCAGGCGCTGTTGCGAATGCTTTCGGTCTCCGGACGAAAGTCCGGAAGTTCACCGGCATCGAGCCGCGTCTGGCGCGCACGCCGCTGTGCCAACAGATCTTCACGCGTTTCGCCAAAGCGGCGCTGCAGGGCGACGAGGAACTCCAGGGCCTGCGGCGTAAGAATTCCGGAATATGGGTGCGAAAGCGGAGCGGTTATTTCAATGCCGCGTGCGGTTCCGGCGGTGATGCTCATGACAGCCTCCTATCCTGGTGTCACCGCCGGCAGGATCCAGGGAATGAACTGCGCGCCGGAGGTCCGACTGCTGACTTCATTTTACTCGCTTTTGCGCCGCATATTGAATTCCGTATGGCAGGAATTCGTCGCCGGTGTGTGCGGTTTTTTGCAATAGTCTTGAGTCATCTGGAGTGTCGCTTCGACGAATGTGCGACTTTGATGCGGAGGCCGCGGCAAAAGGCGAGTGAAAGCCGCATGCATCGTCACGAAGCCGGAAACTGCGTTAGGGTGCGCGGCTGTAACCGTGCGCTGGCGCGATAATAGCAATACGGGCGGTTCGGAAGGAGGGACAGTATGGGCATGAAACTCGGGTTTATCGGATTGGGCATTATGGGTCGTCCGATGGCGCTCAACCTGCGGAAGGGCGGCCATGAATTGTCCGTGTATGCGCGCCGTGCACAAATGGCGAAGCCGCTGATTGACGCCAGTGCCGTCGGTTACGCGTCTCCGCGCGAAGTGGCGGCGGCGAGCGACGTCACCTTTGTTATGGTTTCCGACACCCCGGATGTCGAGCAGGTGATTCTCGGCAAGGACGGCGTGCTCAGTGGTGCGCGTGCAGGCAGCGCGATCGTCGATATGAGTTCAATCTCGCCGATCGCCACGCGCGTTATTGCCATGGCGCTGTCGCAAAAAGGCGTAGACATGCTGGATGCCCCGGTCTCGGGTGGGGAGACAGGCGCGATCGACGGAACGCTGTCGATCATGGCCGGCGGAAAGGAGGCGGTTTTTCGGCGCGTACTGCCGCTCTTCCAGTTGATCGGGAGGAATATCGTGCATGTTGGCGATCACGGTGCAGGCCAGACCGCGAAGGTCTGCAACCAGGTGGTGGTTGCTGTTACTATCGCTGCGAGCCATGGATGTGCGAAGCACCGAGGCGAGTAGACCGCGGTAGGCGCGCCTCGACGGGCGAAGCAGGAGAGGTATAGCGCCGTTAAGCCAGTGTGGGCGAGCGTCTGGTGCGCGCCGAAAGCGCGCACCGCTCGACCGCAGGGCGGCCGCGGCCGTGCCGTAGCCGGAGGCGAAGGCACAAAGTTGCGCCGGTTCTAACCGAGTGCGCGAGAGGGACTTGGACGTCCTGTCGCGCTTCACGAGGGCCGGCGCACAATCACGCGGCCGTGAGTGAAGCACTTATCCTCGCTTCCAGGGCGGGCGTGGATCCTGCCAAGGTACATCAGGCTCTGCTCGGCGGCTTTGCCGGGAGCAGGATCCTCGATGTCCACGGCCAGCGCATGATCGACCGTAATTTTGAACCGGGGTTCAAGGCCCGGTTGCATCAGAAGGACATGCATATTGCGCTCGATATGGCGCATGAACTCGGGATTGCGCTTCCTGCCGCATCGATGGCTGCGCAATACCTGAATGCTCTGGTCGGGAGCAAAGAGGGCGAGCTTGATTCCTCAGCCCTTGTCAAAGTGCTCGAGCGTATGGCGGGCATGGAGGTTGGTAACCCCAGCTGACAGGTAACGTGAGTCATGCGGGGAATAACTGGCAGAAATTCTTAAAAAAACCGATCAGGAGAAGTGGTTATGACAATAAAAACAGGTGAGCAGCTGCCGGCTGGCACGCTGATGGAGATGACTGCAGAGGGTCCTCAGGCGGTTTCCATCGACGCTATGACCCGCGCCAAACGCGTCGTTATGTTTGCACTTCCAGGTGCTTTTACTCCGACATGTTCTGCCCGCCATGTGCCTGGCTATCTGGATCTGTATGACAAGCTGAAGGCGCGCCACGTCGAAGAGGTAGTCTGCCTTTCGGTAAACGATGTCTACGTCATGGGTGCCTGGGCAAAGGAGCTCAACACGGATGGAAAGATACGCATGCTCGCGGACGGCAGTGCGAAATATACGCGCGCGCTTGGCCTTGAAGTTGATCTGAGCGAGAAGGGCATGGGCCTGCGCTCGAGGCGATACTCGATGTTGATCGACGACGGCAAGCTCATCGCGCTAAACGTGGAACAAGCCGGAAAATTCGAGGTGAGTGACGCTGAAACCATGGTCTACCAGCTGAGCAAGCTGGCATGAGGCGCCAGGCTGCTTGAGCCGGGAAATCCCGGTACGGCATCGGGGATCGCCGGGCTTCGAGACGATTGCCAGGCGCCGATATGCGCGCTTCGGCCGGCGCTAGCCGGAACTTATGACTTTCCGATGGGCCTTAGGTAGAATGCCGTTTTTTGAAGAATCCGGTGCCGCGCCTGGTCAATTTGCGGACAATAACTTTTTGATCCTCGGGGATGCCTGGCACAGGTGCCGTTAACGATGAAATGCCTGCCAAAACGGGTCGGCTTCCGGTGGAGTATCCGGAATATGGGCGAACGGCTGTGTGCCCGGCAGGTGTTTCCAAGGGCATGACACAAACCAGATTGTGTGTGGCTAGTTTGAGAAAAGGGGGAAGTGTGGGTTTTGCTGTTCGATTCCGCGGTATTGCCGCGCTTTTTTTAGTTACCGTCCTTTCAGCATGCGGCGGTGGAAACCCGCAATCCCACGTCAGCACCTCGAACGCTAGTATAAACTTCACTGTATCAAGTCCGGATGCAGCGACGCCGGCGCCCCAGACCTTTACTGCAATCGTCAACCCTGGAACGGTATCCCTTGCGATCCTGGACAAAGGGGCAGCGATAGCCAATACCACCTATACGCTTTCCGGAACTACCGCGCAGATAGTCGTCTACCCAGCTGCGCCGGTCAGCCTCGGTTCAGGGCTGTTTACGGGGACGATTACGGTTACCGGTTATAACTGCTCTGACCCCAGCTGCAGCGCGCTGGTTTCGGGAAATTCCCAAATTGTATCGGTCGGGTATCAGATTCCTCCCGTCGTGAGATATGTCGCGCCGTATGTGGCCTTTGCCAACACAGCGAATACAGCAATAATCCGCGGCGACGGCTTTGAAACCTTCCCTGTCCAAAGCGTCAATCTTGGCCCCGGTCCTGGGTTGTCAATTCCGTTTACCGTGGTTAACAATACCGAGATCGTGGCCGATTACCCGGCGACGCTTTCCGCCAATACGAGCTATCTAGTAACGGTCACTGCTCCAAGCAGTCCAGGACCGATCCAGTCGTCCGCCAATCTGGTAGTGGTCAACCTGCCAAACTACACCACCTCAACGACGATCAGTTATCCTGCCGGAACCACGCCGCTTGGAGTGAAGGATCTCCTGTACGATGCGCAAAGGCAGGCATTGCTGGTGGCAGTGGACACTGGTGGTGGACAGGTTCTGCGTTATCAGTACTCGGGTGGTACGTGGACTTTATCCGCAAGTGCCGCGATCAGCAATCTTTCAGACATTGCGCTTTCGATTGACGGACAGTACCTGCTGGCGCTGTCGCAGCAGTCCCTGACCCTTCTGGATCCAACAACGCTTGCGCCTGGCACTGTTACGGCGGCGCCGTCATATACGCCAGGCGGATACTTCAAGAATCTCGCTGTGGCCAACGATGGAAACGCCATTATCACAACAGGCTATCCCGGCAGTCTTCCGACGCCGCTCTATCTGTTTTCAGCGCGCAGCGCCAGCTCCGGCTTCTTTCAGACATTGACGAGCCCCACGCTCGATAATGCGACTCCTGGCGTATCCATTGACGGGTCGATCGTAGCGATTGAACAGGGGGATCCCGCATATGTAATACCTCCCAATGCTTTCCAGTACCTTTCCCCTTCGGACACCTTTGCATCCACCAATACGATCATTAATCAGAACGGGTACTTTCCGGCGGTGGATCGTGGCGCGACACATGTGGTATTCAACGGGGGCAATGTCTATGATGGCAATTACAACCTGCTTGGCACCCTGCCGGCCACGACGGTTGCCGTTGCGCTCAGCCCGGATGGAACGAAAGCCTATACGTACGATGCTGCGGCCTCCCAAATTCTTTGTTATGACCTGACTGCCATTCCCAACGGCGGTCCATTTCCGCTGTCCGTGTCATTTCCACCCGTTACGCCGGCAGGTCTTCCCGGAACCGGAAGCGTAGTCAGAATGGCCATAAGCCCGGATGGCAGCACCTTGTTTCTCGCCGGCAGCAACCAGATAGTGGTTGTAACTTCGCCGCTTTGATGAAGCGGTTGCTGCCGGTGCTGGCGAGTCCGGGCAACAGTGGCGCAGGAGCCACGACCGGGGCTGGCGGGTATCCCAACGTATAACGAGAATCTTTTCATGAAACGCCTATTTGTCCTTGTACCCTTGTTTCTGTACGCTTCCGCCGCATTGGCAGATTCGCAGGCAGTGCGGGCAACGAACTTTCAGCTGAGCTATGTATCCGGAGATATCAATACTACCGGCGGCAGTGACAGTCGCACCAATGGTATCCAGGGAAGCGCAATTTTCCCCCTGATGAATTACATCGGCGCATCGGTTTTCGGCGACTACAGCCACAGCACACTCGCTACAAATTTTCCGAACCCGAACGGTGGATTGACGCCGTCAGGTGCGGTACCCCATTGTATTGTCAATAATGGCGATCTCGGTGTCGGGCTGTTTGCCCGTGATCCGGATATTGGCAGGGTCGGAGTCAGTTATGGCAGCGGAGAGGCCAAGTCGGCATGCGCTTCCACGTTTCTCGCTTCCGGAACGGACAAGCTGAAATCGAAGGACTATGCTGCCAGTGCCGAATACTACTTTCCCAGGATGACGATCGCACTGTCGCGCAGTCAAACCCGATTTAGCCCGACTGGCACATTTGACAGCGATGCGCTGACCGGCAGCTGGTATCCTATGAATATTCTGCGTGCCGGTTTTTCGGCCGAGGGGCTTGATCTCAAGAAAACCTACATTCTCAATCTCGAGTATCAGCCGGAATTTCTCGATAATTCTGCCGGGGTTTCGATCAGCTATTCGATTCAGCACCAGACCGTAACCAGCCATATTGTAATGGTTGGAATCAGCTATTACTTTGGCAATCGGGTCGATTTGCTGGCAAGGGATCGGGCGTACCGATAACGTCCTGCTCGTGTCCCATGCTGTTGCGCCTTATGCGACTGGAAATGGCGCGGATGCTTGGAGGTCGCCGCGAAGCAGTGCGGATTTTCGCGGCTCGGGCAGTGCTGCTGCCGGGGCGTGCGAGACATCTGTTTGGCTGCCTGCCCGGACCCGCCGCGCAAGCCGAATGGCGCATCGGGTCGACGCTTTTTTGGCAGACACGCGAACATTCTCCTGCAAAAATGGCAGCAATTGATGCCGCGTGTCTGCGCAAGCCTCATCCGGCGTTCCCGGACTTCGTCATTGCGGGAGTAGGAATTGAAGCGGTGAGCGTGGGTGATGGACATGGGGCCTAAGGCAATTGGTCGATTCCTACTGTCGGGCAGACGCCCATGCACATGCCGCATATGATGCAGCCGGGAAACTGCTTGTGATGTGGATCAATAATTTGCCGGCCGGGAGGCCGCGTTGCAGTGAATTGCCGATGGCCGTCGGGCTGCCTTCTGCCGTGCCTGGACAATAATGAAACCCTATTCCGAATCCTGCAGCCGAAACCAGGAGCCCATATGGGAGGTGCTGACCGTGGAATTTGCCGGTCGGTGCTCGGTTCTGGAGATTGGCAGCGGCACCGGCCAGCACGCTGTCTTTTTCGGGGCGCACCTGCGGAATCTCCGATGGCAGACGACTGAGCTGCCCGGCAACCATGCCGGCATTCGCGCCTGGATTGGAGAATCGGGGCTGGAAAACGTCCTGCCGCCGTTGGCGCTGGATGTGAGCAGTGAAGTGTGGCCGGCTACTACGTCAGATGCGGTCTTCAGCGCCAACACCCTGCATATCATGTCCTGGGCACAGGTTGAGGCAATGTTCAGGGGAATCGGACGGGTTCTTTCGCGTGACGGCGTGCTCTGCATCTACGGACCGTTCAATTACGAAGGTAAGTTCACAAGCGAGAGCAATGCCAGGTTCGACGCCTGGCTCAAGGCGCGTGATCCGGCAAGCGGCATTCGCGACTTTGAAGCGGTCGATGCGCTGGCGCGTGTTCAGGGGCTCACTCTCACGCGCGATATTGAGATGCCATCAAATAACCGTACGCTCGTCTGGCGCAGGTCGGCGGCGGACGGCAGTCAGTAACTGTAACTGTCAACCAGGGAGTTTGGTCATGAACGAGGATTCCGAGAGGGCCGGCAGTCACGGCTCCGATGTGCAGCCGCTGATCAGTCTTGCCACTGCCGTCTATGCCCTGCAGGCAGCAGGCCTGGTTTTGCCAATCTGTCTTATCATTGCGGTCATTATCAATTACGTCAAATTGCCCGACGTCACCGGCACCTGGATAGAGTCCCACTTCCGCTGGCAGATACGAACGTTCTGGATTGCGGCCTCACTGGTCCTGCTCGGCGTACTGACTCTGCTTCTGGTCATTGGCTACTTCATTCTCCTTGGCACCTGCATCTGGGTCATCTACCGAATCGTGAAAGGATGGCTTAGTCTCAATGACCGCAAATCGCTCGCGGTGTGAGCGCGGTCCGGACGGCGCCGGTTGCGGACACTCGTGATAGCATGGCTGCGACTGCATCAGCGATATCTCGCCCTTGAAAATACTCGCACTGGATACCTCGACCGCTGCCTGCTCTGTCGCCTTCTGGGCAGATGGCGCAGTGCATGAGCGCTTTGATGCGCACGCGCAGCATTCGCAAAGTATTCTCCGCATGATCGAGCAGGTCCTGGCCGAAGCGGGAGCAGTCCTGTCCGGTCTTGATGCCCTGGCCTTCGGCAGGGGGCCTGGTTCATTTACCGGGCTGCGCATCGGCGCTGGCGTGGTTCAGGGGCTCGGTTTTGCGGCGGATCTGCCCGTGGTAGCGGTCTCGTCTCTGGCGGCATTGGCACAGGGTGAGCCGCATGGGCGTGTGCTTGCGGCTCTCGACGCGCGTATGAACCAGGTGTACTGGGGTGCATATGAACGTGACGGCGGGAATCAGCCGAGACTCATCGGCCGTGAGGTAGTGGCCGCGGCGCAGGATCTGCCAATCCCATCCGCCGCGCACTGGTGGGGTGCCGGCAGCGGATGGGATATCTATAGCGAGCAGATCCTTGCGCGCTTGCATGATACCGTCGGTGGCTGGACGCCATCCTGTTATCCGCATGCGCGCGCTGTTGCGGTTCTCGGCGCTGCCGGATTCGCTGCGGGTGAAGCGGTCGCAGCCGAGCATGCGATTCCGGTTTATGTGCGCGATGATGTGGCAAGGAAATTGGCGGAGCGCTGAAAATTGGCGCGGTTTTCGCTGCTTCCGACCCGTGTCCCGACTGTTTCCCAGCCGTTGCGGGTTGAAAAATGCATAGCGATCTAAAAGCCCTGGAATTCGATGCGTTGCGGCGGCTTCTCGAGAAACTTGCCGCGACGCCCTATGGGGCGGAAGCTGCGCGCAATATCGAGCCGGCGCCGGATATTGGTGTGGCGCGCAGCATGCTGGCAGCGGTGACTGCGGCGCGCTCCGCACTCGACGCGGGAGAGGCTCCGTCACTTAAGGGAGCGCCGGATGTGCGCGCCGCGCTGCGCCAGGCCGCGCAACCGGGTGCGGCATTGTCAGGCACGGCGCTCCACAATCTGCGGCAGGTGCTTATAGTGATGAGGGGTCTTAAGGCGGCTGTATGCGTGCGGCCGGATCTCTATCCTGGCCTAAAGGAACATTTGAGTCCGCCCGCAGAGATTGAAAATCAGATCGATCGCACGATACACCCATCCGGACGCGTGCGCGACAATGCCAGCCCGCGGCTCGCCGGGCTCGCGACACAAATGAGCGCATTGCGTGAGGAAGTTATCGATGTGCTCAAGATGCGTCTTCGGCAGCCTGATTTGCGCACCGCTGTATCCACGGACATGATCGTCTGGCAGGGCGCGCGCGCCTTCCTTGTCCTGCCAGCGGACTGTATCGAACTGGTTGCCGGTGTGCACCGCGGCAAGGCCGCGGGTGGGCGCAACCACCTTGTCGAGCCGATGGAAGTGGTCTCGCGCAACAACCGTCTTGAGACATTGAACGGCCAGCAGGAAGTCGAGAGCCAGGCGGTGTTGCGGGAGACTACCGGCCTGCTGCGCGCGCATCTCGAAAGTCTTGGACGCGTGATCGATGCCCTGACCTGGATCGATCTTGCCTTGGCCGGCGGACACCTAAGCGTGCATCTCAATGCGCATGCGCCGCGCCTGACTGAAAACGCCTGCCTGTCGCTGGACAGGGCATTTCATCCGGCACTACTGCTGCAATTTGCTAATGGCCAGGGCCCGGAGCCGGTGCCGCTCAGCATTGCGCTGGATGCCGCTCAACCCATGCTGGTGATTACCGGACCCAATACCGGCGGCAAAACAGTTGTTCTCAAGACCGTTGGACTACTGGTAACCATGGCGCACTGCGGGCTCCATATTCCTGCAGACGGCGATTGTGTTATCGGTGATTTCAGTCGAGTGATTGCAGATATCGGCGACCCGCAAAGTCTTTACCATCACCTTTCGACCTTTGCCGGTCACGTGGAAAAACTGAAGCGCCTTCTCAACGAGGCCGACGCCGGGACGCTGGTGTTGCTGGATGAACTTGGCACCGGCACTGATCCCGAGGAGGGCGCCGCGCTCGCCATGGCGGTGCTTGAGGAGCTTGCACGAAGGGACGTGTATGGCATCGTGACAACGCATTTATCGCCCCTCAAGGATTTTGCCAGCCAACACGAACATCTGACGAATGCGTCCATGCTTTTTGATGAAGAAAAGCTTTTGCCAAGCTATCGACTGAGCATCGGCACAAGCGGGCGTTCGCTTGGACTTGTCATCGCGGAGAAAAACGGATTGTCGCAGGAAGTGATTGCGCGGGCGCGGCAGCATTTACGGCGTATTGCGCCATGCCATGAATGAACGCCTGGCTGCGCAATGGAAACCTTTGCCGGTTCGATTTCATTGCGTTTACTTCCTGTCCGTAGAAACCTGAAAAGATTATTTCTTTAGTACGTTGACGTACAGACGCGCTTCCTTCCTGAATTCATTATCGCTTTCCGGCATAAATCCGTCTTCGGTTATCCAGATAGCTGACAAAGTGCCTTGTCAGTTTTTTGCGGTGCAAGGAAAGTGTATGACAAAGCAGACTGTTCTCGCCGCCACCCGGCTGCGCGATTTCATGCGAATCCCTTGGATCGCGGTTTTGATGTTCACGCTCAGCGCCTGCGGAGCGGGCGGCACCAGTGGCAGCGGAGCGAGTAGCAACGGTGGAGCAGGTAGTGGCGCCGGTGGCGGGACAGACGGTGCCCTGGCGATCAAATTCCTGAACGCCAACGACGGCGTCCACGGCAATGAGCTCTGGAAAACCGACGGCATTGCTGCCGGCACGGTGCTGGTTAAGGATATCAATCCAGCACCCGGTGTAGGTGCCTCCCCTTTCGATTTTACCGAGTTCAACAGTGCAGTTTATTTCACTGCCGACGACGGTGCGCATGGCAGCGAGCTCTGGAAAACAGACGGTACGGCTGCCGGCACGGTGCTGGTTAAGGATATCAATCCGGCAGGGGACTCCAATCCTTTTGGCTTTACAGCCTTTAACGGCGCGCTTTATTTCAGCGCCAACGATGGCGTCACACTCAATCAGCCTTGGAAAACAGACGGCACCGCCGCTGGTACAGTGATGGTGAAGAACCTTGGTAATGCGGCCGGCACAGGGTCGGCTCCTGTCGATTTCACTGAACTCAATGGTGAGCTTTATTTCCAGGCGAACGGTGGCCCTATTGGCCGCCTCGGCGTTAACGACTATGAGGTCTGGAAAACTGATGGCACCGACGTCGGCACGGTGCTCGTGAAGACAATCAATAGTACTCTATCCGGTGTAGGATCGAACCTTTCCCCCTTTGCGGAGCTCAACGGCGCACTTTATTTCAGTGCCAACGATGGTGGAAGCGGCAGAGCGCTCTGGAAAACCGACGGCACCGATGCCGGTACGGTGAGGGTGACGAACATCAATGCCGCAAGCGGGGAGAATTCCTATCAGGGTTCTTTCTTTTTCACCAAGTTCAATGGCGCACTTTATTTCAATGGCGACGACGGCGTGAATGGCGGCGAACTATGGAAAACCGACGGTACTGCGGCCGGCACAGTGATGCTGAAGGATATCTATCCGGGCGCGGCGAGCTCCGACCCTTTCGGTTTCACTGAGATAAACGGCGCACTTTATTTCAGTGCCGGCAACGGCGTCGGCGGGAATAACGTGGAACTTTGGAAAACCGACGGTACTGCGGCCGGTACAGTGCTGGTGAAGGAATTCAATCCGGGTGCGGGGATCTCCAACCCTCCAGTCGGATTCACCGAGCTAAACGGCGTACTTTATTTCAGCGCCGATGACGGCGTGCATGGCTTCGAGCTTTGGAAAAGCGACGGCACCGCTGTCGGCACTGTGATGGTGGACGATATCAATCTCGGTGCGACGGGTTCCATGCCTTCTCATTTCAACGTCCTAAATGGGGCGGTTTATTTTATGGCCGACGATGGGGTGCATGGCGTTGAGTTCTGGAAAACAGACGGCACCGCTGCCGGAACTCAACTTCTGAAAGACATTTGCCCGGGGTCGTGCGATGGAGCTGTGGATTGGTAATGAACTTTCAAAACCGGTGGCACCGATGCCGGTACGTTAATTTCTGAAAGACATATTCCCGGGGCTGTGTGCCCGGCAATGACATCGATTCCGCCGTTTTGCAACCTCGCGGTTACTCATGCTTCGTAATCAATCCCGCGCAATGCGCTTTTTGTAATATCCTCCACGACCGCCCAGGTTGATTTAAGCGCTGCTAATGGCCATATGGCGTTCAATTTGGCCAAAGTCCGGCACGGCCGCGCTCCATGCAATCGTTATACCGCAAGGCGGGGTAGCCTGCACTGCGATGGCGCAGCGGGCGCAGGATTCGTGCAAGGAAGACATTCGGTGCAGGCCATCCGGTTTCGATGACTTGCAAGTAGAACATTTGCCTTAGTGCGAATACGGGAATCGGGCGGGACATTGCAGGCAAGTCCGACTGGAATACCTGTGCCCGGATAGTAACAGGTAACACTGCGGAACGACGAAGCGGTGCGGGTCCAATCCAGAAGTGCCTCCATGCGCCCGTATCCCGTTGAAAAGTGTAGGTTTCAGACGGTCCCTGAGGGTCTGGGCCCGGACCTGAATCAATTTTTCTTCTGCACATGTACTTCTTTGCCGAACCACTTTTTTCCCATGGTCTATACTCATTCAAATATCCGCCGAAGCATCCGGGGGCGACGGCATGAAGCGCAGTATGCCGTGCGGTTACAGAGGTGTTGCGTCGTCCGGATAGCGGGCGGTGGATGCGAATTAGGAAAGTCGGAGGTGGGCCAGTGCACGGGCTGAAACGATGGTCCGGGCAAAGACCCGAGATACCCACAGAAAAAATTGAGCGTGCTGGTCGGTGCGTGGTGTTGTCCTTACCACGCCGCAGGGTACGTTTTTGACTGACTGCATATAGGAATCGATCGTCGCATGAATCCAGAGCAAGCCTCGAGTTATATCAGTAACCTCCTTAAAACCATGCTGACCCGGAGAGCCTCGGACCTGTTCATTTCCAACGATTTTCCTCCGTCAGTAAAAATCGATGGCAAGATGACACCCATTACCCAGCAGCGCCTGGCAGCAGTGCATACTAAGGCGCTCGCCCACGCCATCATGAATGAGCGTCAGCGAGCGGAATTCGAGGTGGAAAAGGAATGCAATTTTGCCATCAGTCCGCCAGGCATCGGGCGGTTCCGGGTTAACATCTTCGTGCAGCAGGGTCATGTGGGCATGGTGCTGCGCACCATCACCACCGAGATCCCGAAGTTCGAGGATCTCAAGCTGCCGCCGGTGCTGAAAGAAGTAGCCATGACGAAACGCGGTCTCGTTATTCTGGTTGGCGGTACCGGCTCGGGCAAGTCTACCTCGCTTGCAGCGATGATCGACTACCGAAACGAAAACAGCCATGGCCATATCATCACAATCGAAGATCCGGTCGAATATGTGCACAAGAACAAGAATTGCCTCATCACCCACCGCGAGGTCGGAGCAGACACCAATAACTGGTTCGCGGCACTCAAAAACACGCTGAGACAGGCGCCGGATGTGATCCTGATTGGCGAGATCCGCGATCGGGACACGATGGAATATGCGATCGCTTTCGCCGAAACCGGACACCTGTGCATGGCGACTCTGCATGCAAACAGTGCCAATCAGGCTCTTGACCGCATCATCAATTTCTTTCCCGAGGAGCGCCGTTCGCAGCTTCTGATGGATCTGTCGCTCAATCTCAAAGGGGTGATTTCACAGCGACTCGTCCCGCGCAAGGACGGCGGCGGTCGCCGCGCTGCAATCGAAATTCTGCTCAACTCACCCTTTGTGTCAGATCTGATTTTCAAGGGAGAGGTGCATGCGCTAAAAGAGATCATGGCCAAGTCGCAGGAAATTGGTATGCAAACCTTCGATCAGGCCCTCTTCGATCTATTCGAGTCAGGCGAGATCGTCTATGAGGATGCGCTGCGCAATGCCGACTCGGTGAGCGAGCTGCGTCTCAATATCAAGCTGAACAGCAAGCGCGCACCGGACAAGGAAGCCAAACCCAAGGTCGAGCTCAGCCTGCACGCTGCGGAAAAGGCGGAGGAGCCGCCGATTGACGGCCCGGCAGTATTTGCGCCGTCTGTGGCGGCGCAGACGGCTTAGTTTGGTGCGGACCGGCGGGAGCCTGTGCTGCCCCGAGAGGCAAAGGCGTTCTGGCGCGACAGGTTGCTGGCGGATGGGCGTCCGGTCATCGATGCCAGACGGAAAATGAACAGACACAGACATGAAAATGCTCCGGGCAAAGAGCCCGGCCGGCCGTGGGGATTGTGCATGCGCGAATGCATTCCCGGGCGCAAGAATGCAACAGGCGACCGCCGCAGGATTGGTCCAAAAAATTGCGGGCTCGCGCGCTGCCGACTGCGGAGTTGATAATGTATCCGGGTGGGGCAGCGGGAGACTTTAAATATAACGGGTTGCCAGGGAATTGTTTTGCAGGTTTGCACGGCAACGCAGTGACGAAAAAGGAGACTTGCCAGTTATAAGCAATTGCTAATGTATCGTAATGTGCTATATGTATTAAATCGGAATTGGATTTGATCCTGGGAGAGACAAGATCATTATGGAAAAGCGCATAATTATAGTAACCGCAGTTTTGCTGGTGTTAGGGTTGCAGCCGGCATTGGCAACGATTACCCTGACTGCCGCACCTCGCGGCACTATCGCGGAAGAAACTGCAACGTATCAGCCGATTGCGGACTTCTTGACGAAGGTGCTGGGAGAGAAGGTTGTATATCAATACTCGGACAATTGGCTGTCTTATCAGGAAAACGTTCGTCAAGGCCTCTACGACATCATTTTTGATGGACCCCATCTCACATCCTGGCGCATTCAGTATCTCGGCTGGGTCCCGCTGGTAAAACTCCCGCAACCTCACGTCTGGGTGGTTGTGGCGAAGAAGGGCAATATGGGTGTGCAGAATCTTGACAGCCTCGTCGGGAGACTTGTGTGCTCGCCTGCGCCGCCAAACTTCGGCACCCTGACGCTTGAGAGCGAATATTCCAATCCGGTGGAGCTGCCAGAAATTGTGGCAACCAAGGGCTGGAAAAATGGCTATAACGGGGTAATGAGCGGAAAGTGCCTGGCCGCGGTCATGCCGTTGACGAGTTGGCACGCGTTTGATCCGACCGGCTCGGAAAGCCGGGTGATTTTCCAGCATGCACCTTTCCCCAATCAGGCACTTTCCGTGTCGTCCACACGCTTCTCACCGGATGTCCAGAACAAAATCCGTGATGCGCTGCTGTCGCCCGATGGTGAGGCTGCGATGGAACAGTTGCGTATGCGGTATGCCAAGGTGGGTGACAGGATTGAACAATTGGTTCCCGCAACCAGCCAGGAATACGTCGGCATAGATTCGATCCTGAAGGACACGTATGGGTATGACGCTCCGTCCAAGACGGCAGAAGCCGGTAGCGGTGTGGATCGGCAGTAACCGGGAGCCGGCGCTGCGAGCTTCGGAAGGTACGAAGTACCGAGGCGAGTAGGCCGCAGCGGGTGCGCCTGAGTGGGCGAAGCAGGAGGAATATAGCGCCGTTCAGCTGTTGCAGGGGCGGTGGTTGTCCGGCGCGCGCCCGATAAGCGCGCCCCAGGCGGCCGCAGCCGGAGGCGCAGGAACATTTTTGCCCCGGTTCCAACGGAGCGCACGAGGGGGACCTGGACGTCCCATCGCGCTACATGAGGGCCGACGCACAATCATGAGCTTGTTGTCAGCAGTCCAGCAATAACCCAACTAGCACGAGGGAGTCACAATGAGAAAAACAGTCAGTTTGTTTCTGTTGTTCTTCGCGAGCGCAGCGGCGCAGGCGCAGTTGCCTGCGATAACAGGGCAGCCATATATCGATTCGCCCAAGCTGCTTTACTGGCCGCGCGATTTCGGTCCGGGCAATCCGGACCTGACGACGCCGACCGCGAATGAGTTGAACGATCTGCATGGCAGCGTCGGGCAATGTGATCTCGTATTGAGCAGCGAAGGCAACTATCACATGGCGCTGCACGAGCTGTGGATGCAATACCTGCAGGACTACCCGAATGATGGGTCGACCCGTCTGTACACGACGAGCCCTCCGATATCCCCGGGGCAGATCAGCGGCGGCGTTACCTTTGGCAACCTGAAGGTCACCTGTCCACCGCAGATCGCGGTGGGGAGCATGGACGTGATGAACAAGCTGCAGGGGCTGGGAGCGCTAGATGGACCACCCGTGGCGCTGTATGCCAATTACGGCGATGTTATTCTTGTGAAAAAAGGCAACCCCAAGCATATTTATACAGTTTGGGATCTCGCACGTCCGGATGTTCGTCTGGTCACGCCCAATCCGACGCTGGAACCAGGCGCATTTAACAACTATGCCACCACCATCTACGAAGTCGCGGCGCTCGATCCGAATCCGCCATCAGGCATGACTGCTGATCAGCTGTTCAATTCGATCTTTAACAGCGCATCGCCGGACCGTGACGGGCAGCGTGACGACGACCGCGATGCAGACATCCCGAAGTGGCTTGCCGGTGCGCGCATTCATCATCGCGACGAGCCGTGGTCGATCGCTTACGGGCACGCAGATGCTGGCGTGATTCTTTACCATCTGGCGAAATACATCCAAGCCACTTTCCCGGACCAGTTCGACATCGTGCCGATTGGCGGGACTGTGGACAATCCGCAACCGCTGCCTGGGAATGTGACAGGCATCACGTACATCGCAAAGGTCAAGGGTCCCTGGACACAACAGCAGCTTGCGGCTAGTGATCATCTGTGGAACGAATTCATGTCTTACAACTTCACCCAGATGCTTGATCAAAACGGCTTGAAACGGCCTTAATGACATCGCAGTAGTGAGATTGAAGTGCGAGCCACCGCCCGCGTGGGCGGTGGCTCTTTATTTTGTGCCGGGAATGTCTGACAGCCCGGAAGTGAAAGGACATCTATCCAGCCTGCCGGAGGCGAAGTGATAGTGAAGGATGTGATAGCCAAGAGCGAGGACGTAACCGCAGGGGATCGTGCGAGGAAAGCACGCTACAAACGCGCAAGGTGATGGACAAGAACCGGCTATGGCATCGGCCACAAGGCATGCGCCGCGAAGGCGCGAGCAGATGAGCGTGAAGTCCATGCTCAATCCATCTGTCGATTTCACATATCCGGGACTCCTGTTCCGGGAAGTCTAGCGCGGAACAGCGTGCTTGCGCTCCTCGTGCGCACCGATTGCTTCCAGTATTCCACGCAAAAGATCGATTGGCGCCGGTGGACAACCCGCGATGACTGCGTCGACCGGGATCACATTCGAAACAGCTCCGGCGGAAGCGTAGTTCACGCCAAACTCCCCGCCGCAGGCACCGCAGTCACCCACTGCGATAACGAGCTTGGGGTCTGGCGTGGCCGCAAAGGTGCGGCGTAGTGCCTCCTCCATGTGACGCGATACCGGCCCGGTTACGAGGAGCATGTCGGCATGACGTGGGCTTGCCACAAAGTGCACACCAAAACGTTCGATGCTGTAATACGGGTTGGCCAGCGCCTGGATCTCGAGCTCGCAACCGTTGCATGACCCGGCATCGACCTGGCGGATTGCGAGACTCCGGCGGAAACGCTTGCCCACTGCATCGCGCAGGCGTTCGCCAATCTCGGTAAGCGCCGGTTCGCTATCGGGGGCAACAGGGTCGGTCAGGATGCCGATGCGCTGGATTTTTCCGAGGATTCTAAGCATGGGTCGCGGACCTGATGGCTTTAGAGATCATTGCCGGAATAGGAACCGTTGACTGACTTATTGCAGACCGGAAAATCGGGCACAATATTGCCGTGAATAAGGGTTTCAAGCGTCGGCCAGTTGATCGCGCTCGGGTCGCGCGGGAAATAACGCGCTATGCGGCCTTCCTTGCCGAAGCGCACGAAAGCAAGTATTTCTCCGCGCCAGCCTTCAATCAGGCTCAAGCCGGTGGCGTCGAAGGAAGGCGCAGTCCACTGTCCGCGAACCGGGCCCGAGGGAAGATCTGCCAGAAGTTTTTCGATCAGATCGAACGAAACGCGAATTTCTTCGGCGCGGATTCCGAGACGGGCAGCTACATCGCCGTCGCGCCGCACAGGAATCGAAACCGGCAGCCTGTCATAAGGGGCATAAGGTGTGTCACGTCTGACATCCATGTCGTTACCGCTCGCGCGCCCGACATAGCCAAGTGCGCCGTGTTCGATCGCGAGTTCGGGACTTAGTGTACCTGCGCCGATCAGGCGATTGTCCAGCGTCGGGCTCGTTGTAAGGATCGTCATGAGGCGATCGAACTGCCCGCGCAGTTCCCTGATCTGCGCGCGTTGCGCGGAGATTGTCGCCGGAGCGATGTCGGTGGCAACCCCGCCGGGGACAATCCGGTCCATCATCAGGCGATGTCCAAAGGCTTCGTGGTTCATGCGTTGCCACTGTTCGCGCAGACGGCTGAACTGATAGAATCCGAAGGAGAAGCTCACGTCGTTGCAGATGGCTCCGATATCGCCCAGGTGGTTGGCAATGCGCTCGCGCTCGGCCATGACGGCGCGCAGCGCAAGTGCGCGCACCGGGATATCGGTTGCCGCCGCCTTTTCCATGGCCATGCAGGCAGCCCAGCTGTGGGCAACGGTCGAATCCCCTGACAGACGCGCGGCGAGACGCGCAAGTCCGGAAGCGTCGCGCCCCTCGGCGAGCTTTTCAATGCCCTTGTGCGCATAGCCGAGGCGCTCTTCCAGATTGAGCACTGATTCGCCTACGGCCTGGAAACGGAAGTGACCGGGTTCGATGATGCCGGCATGCACCGGCCCCACCGGGATCTCGCAAACGCCGCTGCCATGGGCAAACAGGAACTTGTAGGCATGGTCTGCGGGCGTTTGCGGAAGCGGGTTGCCCGTTAGAGGAAAGTCCTTTCGCAGCGGATATTCGCTGTCTTTCCACGCCTGGTGGCGGATCCAGCGGCGCGGATCCGGATGGTCGCTGAAGACGATACCGTAGAGGTCCTGGAGGTGGCGTTCAGCGCGATCGGCTGCGGTGAAATACGGTGCGTGTGACGGCAGGATCGGTGTCAGTCGTCGGACATCCGTATTTGCCAGAAGATAGCCATGATCTTTTTCGAAGCAAACATGGATCTGGAAGTACGCCCCCCGGTCTTCCCCCCAGGAAGCGACCCAGCGGCAATTCGAGAGCCTGGCAATCTGTCCCAAGCGCCCCCAGTCGTCGGCATCAATGCTGATCATTCGTGCCGGGGCAAGCCCGGCGGATAGGGGCGGTTCGCGCAAAACCATGCCTTCGGCGATGAGCCGGCCGAGAAATGCATCGAGCCAGGTAAAGCGCATCATAGAGGCAGGCTCCTCGAGATGAGCTGCGTAGCCTGTTCGAACCAGTTCGAAAGAAACACTGGTATCGACAGGCCGAGCCATAGTACCAGGGTAAGATGCACCATCACCGGCAGCATGTTTGCTTTTACGCGCACCTGGCCCGCGGGCGGATTGCCATAGACCATGGGTTGCAGGTGGCGAAACAAACCAGCGAAGGCGAGCGCAAGTCCAATCAGAAGAGGCAGCGTGAACCACGGCGCCGACTTCATGGTGGCGGTCAGCACCAGGAATTCACTCATGAAGACACCGAAGGGCGGGAATCCGGCGATGGCCAGAGTTCCGATGAGCAATCCCCAGCCCACTGCCGGCTGGGTGCGAATCAGGCCGCGGATTTGTTCGATGCGTTGTGTGCCGGCGATCTGGGCGGCGTGACCGACGGTGACGAAAATCGCGGATTTCGTAAGCGAATGCACCATCATGTGCAGAAGCGCGGCAAACGTGGCGAGCGGGCCTCCGAGTCCGAAGGAAAATGTCATGAGGCCCATGTGTTCGATGGAGGAATAGCTGTACATGCGCTTGATATCATGCTGGCGGTGCAGAAACAGGCTGGCCACGAGAAAAGTCAGGAGGCCAAAGCCCATCATCAGGTGGCCGGCAAGCGGCGATTGCAGCGATCCGTCTACCAGCATCTTGACGCGCACGAGCGCGTAAAGGGCGACGTTAAGCAGCAGTCCCGAGAGCACTGCCGACATTGGTGTTGGACCTTCGGAATGAGCATCCGGCAGCCAATTGTGCAGCGGCACAAGTCCGACCTTCGTGCCGTAGCCAACCAGCAGGAATACAAAGGCAATGGCAAGCACGGCAGGATCGAGCTGGGCAGCATGAGTATGCAGGACGCTCCACAGGAGCGTGTCGTCGCGCTCGCCGCCGAGCCGCTGCTCGGCGGCAGAGTACAGCAGCACTGTGCCGAACAGGGCCTGGGCGATGCCCACCCCGCACAGAATGAAATATTTCCAGGCGGCTTCTACCGACTCCGGTGTCCGATAAAGGCTTACCAGCAGTACCGTAGTCAGGGTTGCCGCCTCCATAGCGACCCACAGCACACCCATGTTGTTGGTCGTGAGCGCGAGCAGCATTGCAAACAGAAATCCCTGATACATCGAGTGGTACAAACGCATGCGCGACTGACCTACCCGTCCGCGCGCCACTTCGTGTTGCATGTACGGACGCGAAAAGATTGCCGTCGTGAGCCCGACGAAGGCGGTGAGCGCCACGAGATAGACATTGAAGGCGTCTATATAGAAAAGCTTGCCTTGTGACAGCAGTGGACCATCCTGCAGTACAACGATGGCAAGCCATATCGAGGCGACGAAGGTCAGTACCGAAATGCCGACGTTTATCCATCCGGCAATGCGATGATTTGGCACTACGACGAGCAGCAAGCCGCCTGCAAGCGGAAGCCACAGCACGAGATCAAGCGGATTCATCAATCACCTTCAGACAGGCGATTCAGCCGGTCAACGTCAAGCGAGTCGATGCTTGTCCGGATCTGGAAGAAAAAGACTCCAAACAGCACCGCCGCCACCAGTACGTCGAATGCGACACCGAGTTCGACTATCATCGGCATACCGTAAGTCGAGGCGACGGCGGCAAAGAAAAGTCCGTTTTCGATCGACATGAATCCGATCACCTGTGCGACCGCTGTGTGCCGTGCGATCATGAGGAGCATGCCGAGAAGCACGATTGCCATGCTTACTGCGATGGTATTCCTGGTCACAAGCGTGGAAATCTGCGCGATGGGTAGAGATACGTAGTAGCAGAATACCACCAGTGCCGCACCGCTCAGCAGGGTCAGTGAAGGGTGGGTCAGGGATTCGACTTCGTACTGGATATTAAGCCGCCGTACCAGGCGGTGGAGCATCCACGGTATCAGGAGCGCTTTGAGCACAAAGGTCAGAAGTGCCGAGATAAACAGATGTGAGTGTCCAGACACCATGGCGACCAGCGCAGTGGTGATTGAAAGCAGCGCTCCTTGCCAGGCGAATGCATAGATCAGCGGCTGCAGGCGCGCCTGTGCCAGCATGACGAAGGAAGTGAACAGAACAAGAGCCGCCGATACTAGGATGCCCTGACTGTAGAGGCTAATATTGATCATGTTCATGGCGCCCGGAGCTGGCCTGCGAACGCGGATGTCTCGCATGACGCAGGATTCATATCGCCGTCTCGAGGATCACATGGGTCAAAACGCCGAGCAGGCTCAGCAGGAACGCGAATCCGAGAAACTGCGGTACCCGGAAAAGCCGCATCTTGGCGAGCACAGTTTCCCAGAGGGCGAGAATTACGGCGAGCAACGCAAGTTTTGCCGACACGGCAGCAACGCCCAAAACAAGATTGGGCAGCGCAATCGCGTCGGCGATGCCCCACGGAAAAAAGATATTGCTTATCAGAACGGCGTAAATCATGAGCTTGACCATTCCGGCCCACTCGATGAGGGCGAGGTGGCGTGCGCCATACTCCAGGATCATGGCTTCGTGAAGCATTGTGAGCTCGAGATGGGTCGCCGGATTGTCGACCGGGATGCGGCCGGTCTCGGCTACGGCCACCATTGCGAGGCCAAGGAGCGCAAACAGGAATGACGGGCGCAGCACGAGCCCGCTGTTCAGGATAAACTGGATCGCGACCGACAGATTGGTAGTAGACGCGGTCATTGTGAGTGTGAAGATCGCCATGAGCATGGCCGGTTCAGCCAGCGAAGCGACCGTCATTTCGCGGGATGCGCCCATTCCACCGAAGGCAGTGCCGATATCCAGACCCGCCAGCGCCTGAAAAAAACGCGCCAATGCGAAGAAACCCACAAGCACGATCACATCTGCGATAGCCGCGGTCGGCAGTTGTACCGCAATCAGCGGTACAACGGAGGCCGCGAGCAGCATGGCCCCGAACACCACGTAGGGAGTTGCGCGAAACAGCCAGGATGCGTCGTGTGGGAGCACGAGATCCTTGCCAAACAGCTTCATGAGATTGTAGTAGGACTGAAACAGTGAGGGTGCGGCGCGATTCTGCAGGTGGCATTGCAGGCGTCTGAGCCAGCCGGTCAGCAGCGGCGCGCCCCCGATGAACAGCACGAGCTGGAGCAGGGCGAGCAGCCAGGCGTTCAGGTTATCAGCCATAGAAGCAGCAACAGCGTGAAGAACGAGTACGCAAGATAGATTCGTATGCTGCCTGTCTGAATGCGGCCTATGCGACGCGCAGCCGCCAGCACCAGACGGCTGATGGGCAGGTAAATCGCGACCCAGGACCAGTCGCCGATCAGCAGCTGGTGGCGCATGCCAGTGACGCGCGCAGGCGGACCTTTAACGCTGTCGATACGCTCTTCGATACGCCAGGTCGGCGCGAACACCTGGCGTATCGGCTGCGCGAAGGCAGTAGACGTATACTGCATGCGCGCGTTGAGCGCGCCAAATCCGCCGTCCCAGGGATAGCCGCGGCGCGCAACCTTGCTGCGACGGTGCAAGAAGAGATAGCCGAAGATAACGGTAAGCATCATGGCAGTGAGCACGAGTGGCGCGGAATATGATGCAGTGCGTGGAGACACCGGCGTCAGCCACAGCCAGCCCTGGGAAGCAGCGCCTGGCGGTCCCAGGCCGAGCAGAAGATGCACGATCGGTTCAATTCCGTGGATCACGGTTGTCGGAAATACGCCGAGGACAATGCACAGCAACGCCAGGATCCCCATACCGAGCCGCATTCCAAGTCCTACTTCACGCGCGCGCGCAACGTGTCGTGTGCGCGCGCGGCCCAGAAACGCTACCCCGTAAACCTTGACGAACGCAGCAGCTGCGAGCGCCGAGGTGAGCGCGAGAAGCGCCGCAGTAATGGGAATGATCGAGCGCAGCACGCCGCTTTGCAGAACCGGGACCTGGAGCGAAGCCTGCAGGGTCAGCCATTCGGAAACGAAGCCGTTGAATGGTGGCAGGGCAGAGATGCTGAGGCAACCGATAAGGAAGAAAAACGCTGTTACCGGCATTCGCCGTATCAGGCCGCCGAGGCGGTCGAGATCGCGTTCATGTGTGCGGTACAGTATGGCTCCGGCGCCCAGAAACAGAAGCGTCTTGAATATTGCGTGGTTAAGGCTGTGGTAAAGAGCGGCGAGCAGGGCGAGCGCGCCGAGTACCGGATTGCCGGTGCCGATGAAGATCATGCAAAGTCCAAGACCCATCAGTATGATTCCGACATTTTCGATCGAGGAATAGGCAAGCAGTCGCTTCAGGTCATTTTGCATCAGTGCGTAAAGCACCCCAAGCACGGCGGTGGCGGTACCGATTGCGAGCGTCGCAAGACCCCAGGTCCACTGGACATGGCCGAGAAGATCGAACACGAAGCGGATGAAACCGTAGATTGCGACCTTGATCATCACCCCGCTCATCAGAGCGGAGATGTGAGAAGGCGCCACTGGATGCGCTTCCGGCAGCCATACGTGCAGCGGCACGATACCCGCCTTCATGCCGAAGCCGAAAAGCGCGAGCGCGAAAGCGAGCGATGCCCATGCCGGCGGGATTTGCGCGGCGCGAACGGCATCGAATGTAAAACTGCCGCCGAACCCGGCTAGTACGCCAAAGGCGAGCAGAATCGCAAGTGCGCCGATGTGGGCGAGCAGAAGATAAAGGAACGCAGCATGCCGGTTGGCCGCATTCTGGTGCTGATAGGCCACCAGGAGATAACTCGATACCGACATCAGTTCCCAGGAAATCATGAATACAAAAGCATCGTCGGCGAGCAACACCATCAACATGCCTGCCACGAACAATCCCGTGAACAGGCCGAGCACTGACAGTGGTTGACGGACCCGCTTGGAAATGGATTCATCGGCAGCGGAATCGGACTGGTGGCTTGACGTCCCGCGCTCGAATTCGCGCACATACCCCGGGCCGTACAGGCTCACAGCAATCACTGCAAGACCAACAATAGACATGAAAAAACCGGAAAGTGGATCGATTCGCATGTGCCACTGCATCCACGGCAGTCCGAACGGCAGCTGATCAGTGATCCGGGCATCGGTGACAATCGTCCAGCCGCCGCCGGCGACGGCGGCAGCGCCTGAGGCGGCAAGGACACTGAACGACCCGATCCGGAAAACGACGGGAAAACGGTCGGCGGCCAAGGCCAGCGCCCCCGAGAGCAGGGCGCCGGCAATGGCGAGATAACCAAGAATCAGGGGCGACAAATCAGGCTGTCCTCGAAAGGGGACTTGGCGAAGCACGAACGGTGGTCAGGCGAAAGCGTAGCTGCCTCGTTCTTCCAGTGTATTGAGCCTGGCGGCCGCGCCGCCTGGCCTTGCATGCGTGGTGCCGTTGACGCAGTCAGGAGCCTGCGCGGCGCAGGCCGGTGCCCAGCATGCTAAGGTGCGGACGCGGAAAATTCAAGCGCATTGTCTAGGCGCGGTCGGTGTTCGCTGGTGTTGCGCGCACGCGCGCGAGTTGCACGGCGGTGCCGCGCGTGCGCACGATCTCTACCTGATAGCCGTTCAGCATGAGGCTTGTGCCGGATTCGGGAATGTCCTCAAGGTACTCGATGATCAGTCCATTGAGCGTCTTGGGTCCGGTTATGGGCAATTGCCATTCGAGCCGGCGGTTAAGGTCGCGCACCGTGATGCTGCCGCTGACCAGAAAGCTGCCGTCGTCCTGCGGCTGGATTTCATCGGTTATACCGCGCGCCGGAGCGGTAAATTCACCCACGATTTCCTCAAGGATCTCCTGCAGCGATACCAGCCCGACGAGCTCGCCGTACTCATTGACTACCATGGCAATGCGCCGCTTTGCCTCCCGGAAATTCAGCAGCTGGCGCCCGAGCGGCGTACTTACCGGTACGAAATAGGGTTCGACGATGATGCTATTCAGCGCTTCGCGGCTGAAATCGCCGCTGCGCATGAGCTGCAGCACCTTGCGCAAATGCACGACCCCGACGATGTTATCCGGGTTGTCGCGATAGACCGGCAAACGCGTGTAGTGACTGGTAACGATCTTGGCAACAATGTCATCCCATTGCGTTTCAAGATCAATGGCTTCAATCTCGCCGCGCGGTACCATGACGTCCTCGACCGTCATGTTCTCGAGCTCCAGGATGGCAAGCAGCATTTCCTGGTGACTGTCGGGCATGAATGCCCCTGCCTCGCGCACCACGGTGCGCAGCTCCTCGGTACTGATACGATCTTTTTCCCTGCGGCGTGTCGATATTCCAAGCAGTCGCAGGAAACCGTTGGCGACGACGTTTACCATCCAGACGAGCGGCGACAGCACCCTGAGCAGCGGAACGAGGATGAAAACGACCCGAAACGCGACGCGCTCCGGATAAAGCGCTGCCAGCGTTTTGGGTGCGACTTCGGCAAATATCAGAACAAGAAAGGTCAGCAGGCCGGCGGCAACGCCAATGGCCGGTTCGCCGTAAATGTGCAGTGCCAGCAGCGTTGCCACCGAAGACGCGGCGATATTGGCGAAGTTGTTGCCGAGCAGTATGACCCCGAGAAGGCGGTCGGGGCGCTCGAGCAAACGCACGGCAATGCGTGCCGCACGATGTCCGGATTCGGCAAGATGGCGCAGGCGATAGCGGTTCAGCGTCATCATGCCGATTTCAGCAGCGGAGAAAAATCCGGACAGCAGAATGAGAAACACCAGGGCGGTCAGCAGCACGCCCACGTGAGAATCGTCCAAATCGTGGCCCCGGGTTTTTTTCGGACAAGCGACTTTAGCACAATTGACCGTGCCCAAGAATCCGGGCAGGAAGCCGGACTATTCGTGCCGTCCGGCGGGGTGCGCGGTCATCGGTGCAGGATTATCTCCAGCACGAACTTGCTGCCAAAATAGGCGAGAACAAGCAATGTAAATCCGCCAAGGGTCCAGCGAACCGCGGTGCGCCCGCGCCAGCCGAACCGCCAGCGGCCGAGCAGCAGAATGCCGAAAACCATCCACGCGATAATGGATAGTATTATATGATGGGTGAATTCTACAGGTTTGCCGAAGACCTGTTCGGAGAAGAATACGCCACTGATCACCGTCAGGGTGAGCAGCACAAAGCCCACGGTGATCATCTGAAACATGAGACTTTCCATGGTTTCGAGCGGTGGCAGTGCGCGCATGAGCCGGCTCGGCTGGCGGCTGCGCAGCTGGCGCTCCTGCAGCGACAGCATCAGGCTTTGAACCACAGCAATGCAGAGCAGACTGTAGGCAAGAAGCGAAATCACAATATGCACAGACTGCATGGGTGACGCGGTTACCACGAGGAGATGACCGCGCGGGGAGAGCCAGTCGAGCACGACAGTCGCGGCAGCCGCGGGCATGATGAAGATTCCGAGGCTCTCGATCGGCCGGGTCGCAGCCGTGATTAGGAATAGAACCGCCACTGCCAATGCAACCAGGGAAATGGCATTGGTGAGACCGAGGTCCAGTCCGCCTTCATGCAGCAGGCCGGCGTACAGGATCGACGCGTGGGCAAGGACCGCGCCCAGTGCCAACGCAAAAACGCCAAGGCGCGCGCCGGGACCGGTCTTGTCCGGGCTTCGCAGTCCTAGCAACAGCAGGGTGCCGACGGAAAAATACAGGAGTGCCGCTAGCAAATTCATGAACGAGATTGTCATAATATAGTTATTCAGGCCCAATAATGGCACAGCTTATGCCGGCGTTGAAGTGGAAAACAGCAATCAGCGACCGGCGGCGCTTTCGCGCAATCTTCCGGCGCTGGGGCGGATAGAGCATGCTCAGCCTGTCCGGCACCGCCGTGCGCGGCTATCTCAAGCGTCGAGCAGTGCCAATTGCTGTCGGACTTGTTGTTGTCGCAGCAGCCCTTTTCCTGCTGGTGGTTCCCAATCCGTTTGCGGCACGCGCGGAAAACCTGGCCTACGACCTGCGCGTGCGGGCAACTCTGCCGTATCGACATGATGATCGCATCATTATCGTCGATATTGACGACGCAAGCCTCGCGCGTGAAGGTCGCTGGCAGTGGCCGCGCGACCGTCTCGCGCAGATGGTCAACAATCTGTTCAGCCACGGTGCTGCGGTCGTTGCTTTCGATGTGATGTTCACGGAGCCGGATCGCAGCTCCGGTCTGAATGTGCTTCAGGGGCTTGCACATGGCCCGCTTGCGGGGGATGGCCCGTTCAGGCGCGCACTCGCGCGGCTCGCTCCCGGTCTTGACTACGACCGAATGTTTGCTGACAGCATGCGCCGCGGACCGGTCGTTCTTTCGTATTTTTTCAATGATCGCCAGAGCCGGCCGGACTCCTCGGGCGAACTTCCGCCGCCGCTGCCTGTTATTAACGACCTTTCTGGCCGGCAGCTTGATCTGCCGCGTGCCTATTCCTACGGAGGGGACATACCGCTACTTCAGAATGCAGCCAGTGGCGCCGGTTTTGCCACGGTCGACCTGGACGCAGATGGCGTGTTGCGGCGTGTTCCCATGCTCTACCGCTATGACGGCCGGATCTATCCGTCGCTGGCGCTCGAGGTGGCGAGGATCTATCTCGGCGCCAGGTTCGTGCAGATCTCCGTGCACCGCTTATGGCGTGGTAGCGACGGTATTGACCGACTCATCGTGGGAGGCCACATGGTGCCAACTGACAAGGATGGACGGGCGCTGGTGCCGTATCTAGGGCCATGGAAGAGCTTCCCGTATATATCCGCAGCGGATGTAGTCGAAGATCATATCAGTAACCGCCAGATTGCCGGCAAGATCGTGCTGGTCGGCGCGACTGCCACAGGGCTGTTCGATCTGCGTTCAACGCCGGTTTCGAGCCAGTATCCTGGTGTCGAGGTGCATGCGAATATCATATCCGGCATTCTCGACAAGAAGCTCGGCGCACACGACGCGCGCCGGTTTTATCAGATACCTACCTGGGCGCCGGGTGCCAATGCAATCGTGCTGCTTGTCCTGGGCGCAGCGCTCGCGCTCATTCTGCCGGGATTGGCGCTTGGGCCGGCGATTGCAGTCGCGCTTGTCGCGGGCGCAATCCTTTCCGGTTTCAACATGCTGATGTGGTTTGATGAGTACGTTCTGGCGCTGGCGATACCGACTTTGCTTGTGATGACGCTGCTCGTCATGAATATCGCGTACGGTTACCTGTTCGAGTCGCGTGGCCGGCGCAAGCTCATGGGTGTCTTCGGACAGTACGTCCCGCCCGAGCTTGTCGACGAGATGAGCCGGCGCGCGGAAAGTTTCGGACTTGACGGCGACAGCCGCGAAATGACCGTTCTGTTCTGTGACATCCGCGGTTTCACTGCGCTGTCAGAAACCCTGTCTCCAGCCGCGCTCAAGGAACTTCTGAACCGTTTCTTCACTTCGATGACGCGCATTATTCATTCGCATCGTGGCACTATCGACAAATATGTTGGTGACATGATCATGGCCTTCTGGGGCGCTCCGCTGCACGACCCGGAACATGCGCGGCATGCGCTCGAGGCAGCGCTCGAGATGGTCGCGATGGAATCCGTGCTGAAAGAAGAGTTTGCGCAGATCCACCTCCCGCCAGTCGAGATCGGGATGGGCATAAACACCGGTGTCATGAACGTCGGAAACATGGGGTCCGAGTTCCGCATGGCCTATACCGTGATCGGAGATGCAGTGAATCTTGCCTCACGCCTTGAGGGGTTGACCCGGGTCTACGGCGTACGGCTGGTAGTCAGTGAAACAACCCGTGCGGCCTGTGATGGGCTGGTCTATCGCGAGCTCGACCGGGTGCGGGTGCAAGGAAAAAACACCCAGGTTGCGATCTACGAGCCGCTCGGGCAGCGTGCCCGGTTGGACGAAAAATTGCTCACGGAAGTCGAGTTGTATCAGGAAGCGCTCAGGCTTTACCGCGCCGGCAACTGGGATCTGGCGGAACTGCGCTTTCTTGCCTTGCGCGAGCGTTTTCCTGCCAAGACACTATATAATCTCTTTATCGGGCGCATTCAGCATTTTCGCAAAAATCCGCCGCCTTCAGGCTGGCAGGGCATATTCGATCACCAGAGCAAGTGATACATGCGCATAACGGTGTTGGGCTGCAGCGGAGGTATCGGCGCGGATACGCGCACTACGTCGTTGCTGATCGATAACGATATCCTGGTGGATGCCGGCAGCGGAGCTGCAGACCTTGATCTTGATGCGCTTGCCGCGATCGATCATGTGTTTCTGACCCATGCCCATCTTGACCACGTGGTGTCGATTCCATTTCTTGTGGATACCGTGGGCAAGCGCCGAAATCGGCCATTGCTCGTTCATGCCGGGGAAGCAACCATTGCAACGCTGCGAAAGCACGTTTTCAACTGGGAACTGTGGCCGGATTTCACCGAGATACCCGATGCCCGTACGCCCTATCTCGCTTTCCGCACGCTCGTCCCGGGAGAGACGGTGACCATTGGTGCGCGGCGCCTGCGTGCGATACCCGTCAATCACACAATTCCCGCTGTTGGCTATCTGGTGGGCGATGATCGCGGCACACTCGCCTTCAGCGGAGACATGACGGAAACCGAGGGGTTCTGGGACGTATTGAACAAATGTGACACTCTCAGGCATGTCATCGTCGAAACATCGTTTCCTGACGATGACGAAGCCCTGAGCCGGCTGTCAAAACATCTGTGTCCGGGCATGCTTGCACGTGAGCTTGCGAGGCTCACGCGTGCCGCACAAATTCACATCACGCACCTGATGCCCGGACAGGAAGAGCAGATCATGAACGAGATCCGCGGCCATATCCCGGTCTCGCCGCCGCACGCGCTCCGCCGCGGGATGCGGTTTGAATGGTAAAGTGCGGGACAATTTCAGACCAGGAATTAAGCCATGTTTGATAACCTGAGCCAGCGCCTGCAGTCGGTCATCAAGAAGTTGCGAGGCGAGGGCAGACTGACGGAAGAAAACATCGCCGACGCGCTGCGCGAAGTGCGCATGGCCCTGCTTGAGGCGGATGTCTCACTGCCGGTAGTAAAGGCGTTCATCGAGGATGTGCGCGTCCACGCTGTCGGAAAGGAGGTTCTTGCGAGCCTCAGTCCCGGGCAGGCAGTCATCAAGGTTGTGTACGACGCGCTCGTCTCGGTAATGGGGGAGGCCAACAGCCAACTCAATCTGGCCGTGCGCCCGCCGGCCGTGATTCTGGTGGCAGGTTTGCAAGGTGCCGGCAAAACCACGACCGTCGCAAAACTTGCTCGTTATATTCGCGAGCGCGAGCACAAGTCTGTGATGGTCGCAAGCGCCGATGTCTATCGGCCGGCGGCGATAGAGCAGCTGAAAACACTTGCAGGCGGCGTTGGCGCGGCCTTCTTTCCGAGCTCGGTCGACCAGAAACCAGTGGACATCGCGCGCGCCGCCGTCGAAAAAGCGCGCCTATCGGCAGTGGATGTCCTCATTGTCGACAGTGCGGGCCGGCTGCATATCGATCAGGAGATGATGCAGGAAATCGCTGCAATACATGCTGTGATAGATCCCGTCGAAACCCTGTTTGTCGTCGACAGTATGACGGGACAGGACGCTGTGAATACTGCACGAAGCTTCAATGATGCGCTTCCGCTGACCGGCGTGATTCTGACCAAGACCGATGGTGATGCGCGCGGCGGCGCTGCCCTGTCGGTTCGGCATGTGACGGGCAAGCCCATCAAGTTCCTGGGCGCGGGAGAAAAGACCGATGCGCTTGAGCCGTTCCATCCGGACCGTCTGGCTTCGCGCATTCTGGGCATGGGCGATGTACTCAGTCTTGTTGAACAGGCCCAGCGCACCGTTGACCAGGAGCAGGCACAGAAGCTTGCGAGTAAAATTGCCAAGGGAAAGGGTTTTGATCTCGGGGATTTCCGGGATCAGCTTCTGCAGATGGAGAAAATGGGTGGAATCGCAAGCCTGATGGAGAAGCTGCCTGGCGTGGGCAACATCCCGGAGGCCGCCAAGTCGCAGATAGACGACCGGCAGACACGTCGACTGGTGGCGATGATCAATTCCATGACACCGCAGGAACGCCGGTTTCCGGACATCATCCGCGGTTCTCGCAAGCGTCGCATCGCAGCCGGCTCAGGCACCCAGGTGCAGGAGATCAACCGCCTGCTGAAGCAGTTTGTCGAGATGCAGAAAATGATGAAGCGCATGGGCAAAGGTGGTATCGGCAGAATGATGCGCGAAATGAAGGGAAAAATGCCAGGATCGCCGTTGTGAATTTCTGCAGTCAGTCCGGATCGTGTCGGCAATTCGGCTGAAGCGCTCCCGATATCATATTTAATGATCTGCTAATGATGGCACGCAAGCTCTTGATGGGCCGGGGACTTGTCTTTGTGAGTTAAGGTCTGACTTGAGCAAACCGATGTATGATAGTGGAAACATTGCGATAACTCCGGCATTGCAAACGGAAGATAACTACGCAATACTGGATTCCGTTCGAAACCCGCGCAATATCCAAAGAGCCAAGGGGGCAGTACATGACCACGGTAAAGCCGGCAACATCCAAGCAAGCCGCCGCCGAGCGCCGCGGACGCAGCCAGGACTTGATGACAAAGCTTGTTATAGAACGGACGCAAATGCTTGTACTGTTTTGCCGCCTGGCCGGAATTGAATCCTACTCCCCGGAGAACAGACCCGTACAGGAGCTGCTCCAGGAATTCTGCCAGATCCTGGTGGATTACATCGCGGCAGGTCATTTCGCCCTCTATGAACGCATTATCGAGGGTACCGAACGCCGTCGCGAAATCGTCGGCCTTGCCGAAAGCCTTTATCCGCGTATCGCACAAACCACCGACGTTGCACTCGATTTCAACGACAAATACGACTGCGAGGAGCACTGCAGGGTCCTTGACGGTCTGCCGCAGGAGTTGTCGCATCTCGGAGAGCAGATCGCGGCCCGCATCGAACTCGAAGACCAGTTGCTGGGCGCGCTCACGCACCGTTAGCCGCGCATTCGATCGTCACCGACAGCGGATCGCAGCGACCTCAGCCGCCGGTCACGGACATGAATCGGATAATCTTGTCAGGCTGGCTCGTAAACTCATGGCGCTCGGGTTTACGCGAAATCGCGCCGCGAATCTGCTCCTTGAGTTCATCGTCTGCAATTCCCGCGCGCAGCAGCGGACGCAGCGCCAGGTTTTCCTCCTGCCCCAGGCACGTATAAAGAGTCCCGTCCACCGTCAGGCGCACCCGATTGCAGGTGGCGCAGAAATGCTGGGAGATCGGGGTGATGAATCCTATCTTGAGGCTGGTTCCGGCAACCTGCAGGTAGCGGGCGGGGCCGCCGCCGGACATTACGGCGGGAATCATCTCGTACTTCGATTCCAAATCGCGTTTCACGTCCTGCAGATCCAGGTAATGATCACTGGCCTCGCGCCCGGTGGCGCCCATGGGCATTGTTTCGATCAGACGAAGCGTGAAATCGTTGGCAATGCAGAAGTCGACGACATTGCTGATCTCGTCATCGTTTACACCCTTCATCGCGACCATGTTGATCTTTATGGGGCTGAAGCCGGCGGCCTTGGCCGCCATCAGCCCGTCCAGCACCTGCTCCAGCCGTCCGCCTCCGGTAATTTCGGCGAAGCGTTCCGGAATGAGCGTATCGAGGCTTACGTTGATACGTCTGACGCCGGCGCGCTTGAGCGACTGCGCCAGCTTTCCGAGACGCGTGGCATTGGTACTGAGGGACAGATCCTCAAGCCCTGGCAATCGCGCCAGTCGCCCGGCCAGGACCGGCAGCTTGCCGCGCGACAGCGGTTCTCCGCCTGTCAGGCGCACACGCCGGACGCCAAGCTCGGTAAAGGCGCGTATGACGCGCTCAATCTCGTCAAAAGTAAGCCAGTGCTCGGGTTCCTCGAAGTCGGTGAACCCCTTGGGGATACAGTAGGTACAACGCAGTTCGCAGCGGTCGGTCACCGAAACGCGAAGATAGTCGATACGGCGATTGAAGGAGTCGGTCAGGGGATTCTGCATAGTTGAAAAATACTTACATATCCGGACAGGGAGGTCCATATCACGAAAGCTGGGTACCCCCGCGGGACTTTTCGACTGGCAGAATCCTGGCAACCGTGACGCCAGACGCGGCGGCGTGATGACTGCCGCATCTGATTGCCCACACTCAATTTGGGGCTTTGGTGCATTGCGTGTGGCGCAAGGGAATTCGCCGTAAACGTGTACGCTGCCGATCAGGGTGGCCTTTGCAGGCCTTGATTTATCGTTTCGTAACGGAATTCAGTTATCACTGGCTTGCGGGGCGCAGGTGCATCGGGAAGACCACGGATAAAGCGCAATTTACGCGTGACGATAGTCGCCGCCTTTGCCAGGGCTGAGACCTGCGGCAATGAAGTTGCTTGAGTGGGGTCATCCAGCGCCGCAATCACCCAGGGCTAGCCTGACCCGATTGCATCCCCTTCCCGGGGGGTATCCCGTGATCTGCTTGATCGTCCAGCAGGGTGAAACTCCCGATGTCGAGCCGCAAGGAGGCCATATCGCCCTTCAATCTCAAGGGTAGCGGAAAACTGCGATCAGAGCCGCCGTCTTTTTTTGAAGGCGCCAGCGCCTGCAGACGGGATGGGACGCCCGCGCAATACCGGCTCGCGAGAAAATAGCCGAGTAATGAAACCGATGATTTGCCTGGAGTATTCGTGCGACCGCTTCCTGGAATACACTATGCCGCCAAAACGGCATAGGCCGGCCATGGGGCGCATGACAGAAGTGGCACTGTGCGGCCTGCCCGATTGAAATGCGTAGGGGGGATGGTTCGCCGATAATCCTGATGCACGGCGGCTATTTACCGGATTAAATGACAAATCCCGCCGGCCACAATGCGGCACATGGCGGTTGTGCCATTGCGGCGGCAATATCGAGTGGTTTGATGTACGCCCCCGTGAGCGGGGGCATACATCGTGCTTATCCGAAACAGTGGGAGGAAAAAATGAAGAAGAATTCAATGTATGCTCTGGCTCTGTTCGCTCTGTTGGCCGCCGCGTGCAACGTTGCTGCGGCGAGCGACCAACAGCAGACCAGCATACACGTTGGTGTGCAGCAGTATGACTGGAAGGAATTCGACACCAGCGGCAGCGTTCTCGACAAGGAATCCGGTCCGATGCTGACGATAGGCGGCGCCTTCGACAATTTCCGGCGCATCAACAGCGGACCTATCTACGATGTTAATGGCCAGTTTTACGTGGGCAATTTGAATTACGATGGCCAGACGCAGGCTGGTGTGCCACTGAAAACGAAATCCGACTATACGGGCCTTCAGTTCGAAGGGCTCGGCGGTTACCGTTTTGAGAAACACCTGACCGGGCTCGACCTGTTCGGCGGTGGCGGATGGGACATGTGGTCACGCGCCATTAAGGACGGCACAACTTCTGCGGGCACACCTTCCCTGGGTTATACAGAGACCTATTTCATCCTGTATGCCAGGCTTGGCGCTGGATTCTTCCAGGAACTTGGCTCGTGGTCCTATAACTTCCGGGCCGGCGCCAAGGTGCCGCTTTATACTACAGAATACGCGAATCTTGCGGATGGTCTGACGCTCTCCCCCGGAAAAAAGGCGTCGGCCTTTGCCAGGTTTGAGATGGAATTCGGACCCAGCACGCGCAATCATTTCGGCATCATACTGAGTTACGACAGCTTTCGTTTCAGCGAGTCCAATCCGGAATTGCTGACGAGTGGGGGCGCCCCCGTCGGCTATTTTGTGCAGCCGGAAAGTCACCGCGACGTTTATGGGGTGCGTGGTGTCTACTATTTCCATTGACCGCGGGCAGCGGATCAACGCGCGTCGAATGCCTTGCCGGTTATGCCGCGGCTGTCCGGGCCCATCAGGTACAGATAAAGAGCCATGACTTCTTCCGGTCCGGGGTGCAGGGTCGGTATCTCTCCGGGGTAGGCGCGGGCGCGCAGGGTAGTTGCTACAGCGCCCGGGTTCAGGCTGTTGAAACGGATGTGGGTGTTGCTCATGAGCTCATCCGCCCATATCTGCATCACTCGCTCCAGTCCGCCACCGGCAACGGCGTAGGCTCCCCAGTAGGCGCGGCCCTGGCGCGCCACGTCGGAAGAACTGAAGATCACCGAGGCATCTTCCGAACGCTTGAGCAGACCAAGACACAGCCGAGTCATGAGATACGGCGCATTGAGATTGACCTGAACCACCCGGATCCACATTTCCTGCTGGTACAGTTCCAGCGGCGTAAGGGTGCCCAGTTCCGCAGCGCTGTGCAGCATGCCGTCGAGCCTGCCGAATTCCTTGTCAATTACCCGGGACAGATTGTCGTAATCGTCATAGGTTGCGCGTGCGAGATCCATGGGCGTGATCGCAGGCTTTGGGCCGCCTGCAGCGACGATTTCATCGTATACCTTTTCAAGTTTCGATACCGTGCGCCCCAGCAGAATAACGCTCGCGCCGTGGCGGGCATAGGCTAGGGCCGCGGCGCGTCCGAGGCCGTCGCCGGCACCGGTAACGAGGACAACCCGCTGTGCGAGAAGGTCGGAAGCGGGATTATATGGTGTAGGCGCTTTCAGGGAATCGGGCATCGGGATCATTGCTTCAGTATGAGTTGCGCGCATCTTACCCCACTGCGCGCCGCTCCTTCGAGTGTCGACGGATAGCCGGTGGCTGTATAGTCGCCGGCCAGCCATAAACCTTCCACCCCGGTCCGGTGTTGCGGGCGCCGGATATCTACCTGGTCGCTGGCCGTGAAGGTAGCGCGCCGCTCGCGGATTAGTTTGATTGCAGACGGGAGCGGCCAGCCGGGGAACTGGCGCCCGATCTCCTGCGTTGCGATCTCGATAAGTTCATCGGAATCAAGTGACATGTGGGGTCCCGGGCCGCTGATGACAGCGGCCATGAGGCCCTTTTCGCCAGTCAGGCGACCGCGATCGAAAAGCCACTGCACGGTTGTTCCGAGAAGCGCGACAAGATCCCGCCCCAGAGTTGTCTGCGCGGAATATTGCAGGTACAGGGTGCAAATCGGCAGCGCCGTCAGACCGGCGAGGTGCGCACACAGCCCGGAAGTGGCGTCATGCTTGCGCAGCAGTGCACGGCAGGCAGCAGATCCAGTTGCAATGATGACGTGGTTGGCAAGGATGGTGCGGTGCTCGAGCTGTACTGCGCGGATTTTGCCGTTGTGTACATGAATGTCGAGAACGCGGCTTCCAAGGTGCACGCCGCCGCCGCGCTGTTCTATGAAGTCCCGGGCGGGCTCGGGAAAGCAGTTGCCAAGGTCGGTAATCGGCACGAGGAGATCAGAGTCATGGTGCGCGCCAAAGAATGCGTCGCGCAGGACGCGCGCGAACAGCGTGCACGATGCCTTGTCCGACGGAGTATTGAGCGTCGCCAGGCACAGCGGCCGCCATAGCGCGCGCATGATTTCGGGGCCCTGACCGTGGCGCGTCAGATATTGTTCAACGCTCACGCCGCGATCGGGAGCGAAGTGCTCGCGGCGAAGTGCGAACGCCACGCGCAATGCGCCGGCCCGTTCCTTGCGCGGAATCCCGCGCATGGCAAGAAGCGCCCAGACAAGATGCAGCGGTGCCGGAAGCTGTGGCGTGCTGAGCTGCAATGTCTTTGCGCCATCCAGAAGCATGAGATTGAGCGGAGCGCGCCGCAAGACGCGCGCTTCCGGAACGCCGATGGTGCGCAGAAGATCGAGAACGGTGTGATATGCACCGAGAAGGATATGCTGGCCGTTATCGAGTCGCGACCCGCCGAAACGTGCTGCGCGTGCCCGGCCACCAAGCTGGCGGGAAGCTTCCAGAACCGTGACGGAGACGTCATGACGCGCGAGTTCGACTGCCGCAGCCAGACCGGCCCAGCCGCCGCCTATGATGACGGCGTTCAGATTGCGCGCCGTGTGCATTTCGCCCGGCGCACTTCCCGGCGCTGCGTTTTCCAGGCAACCCAGAGTTTTCGAAGCGCTGGAAGGGTAACCCGGTGCGTCAGTACCGGATAGGCGCTGGTGCGGATCTCATCAAGGGTTGCGCGATAGATAGCTGCCATGATGAGGCTCGGCGTCTGTTGCGGCCGGTCCGTCTCAGCGAGTTGTTCCATTGCCAGTTCGTAGTACCGATAGGCGCGCTGCGCCTCGAATTCCATGAGAGTCCGAAAGGCGCTGTTGTCCCTGGCATACAGGATGTCTGCGGCGTCGACCCCGAACCTTCGCAAATCCTCCTGCGGCAGGTAGATCCGGTTGCGACGCGCGTCCTCACCAATATCCCGGATTATATTGGTAAGTTGAAGTGCGAGCCCGAGATTGCGGGCAAAGTCCAAAGTGCGCGGAATGTTGTATCCGAAGATTGATGCCGACATGAGCCCCACAACCGAGGCCACGCGATGGCAGTACACGCGCAATTCCTCGAAGCTCGCATAGGGCGCGGGATCTATATCCATTTCCATGCCGTCGATTATTTCAAGAAACTGTTCCAGCTGAAGCCGGTAGTGCCCGACTACCGGCATCAGGGCGCGCGTGACCGGATGACTGGACTGCCCACGGAAGCTGGTTTCGAGTTCGCTGCGCCACCATGCCAGCTTGGTGCGCGCGATTCCCGAATCGCGGCATTCGTCCACTACGTCATCGACCTCGCGGCAGAAGGCATAGAGCGCGGTGATTGCGCGGCGCTTGTCCTGTGGGAGGAAAAGAAAGCTGTAGTAAAAGCTTGAACCGGCAGCGCCGATCTTCTTCTGGCAATACTCGTCCGGGGTCATCTTGTGTGCTCGCAATCAGTATGGGCGCGGGCGGCTATGCGAAACGTGCGGCGAGCCACAGCGCCTTAAGCCAGTCGTGGGAGGCAAATCGTGTGCCACCGGCAAAGCCTGAGCGGTTGCGGCGGCGCAGCTTGTCGAGCACGATCAGACCGCCGGCAACAATGAACCGTAATTCGATGCCAATCCGGCCGGGAAGGGCTGTGGCGAGCGGACCGCCCTCGCGCAACAGCGAGTCGGCACGCATAATCTCGCTTTCGATCATTGATCTCCATGCGCTATCGGCACGACGTGTGCGGATGTGTTCGGCACTGACGCCGAAGCGCTGCATTGACTCGTGGCAGATGTAGATCCTTCCGCGCGCATAGTCTTGCTCGATATCCTGCAGAAAATTGACGAGCTGAAGTCCGGTGCAAATCGCATCCGAAAGCGCACGGTTGGCAGTACTGTCGGCCTGAAACAGGTGCAGCAGCAGGCGTCCGACGGGATTGGCTGAACGTCGGCAATAATCCATGATCTCGGAACTGTCTGCGTAGCGCGTCTTCGTCACGTCCTGGCGAAAGGCGGAGAGCAGATCATAGAAAGGCTGCAGAGGCAGGCTGTGCGTGTTTACGGTATTGGCCAGAGCGATGAATACGGGCATGTCGGGTACAATGCCGCGCCGCAGCGCATCAAGCTGTTCCTCATAAGCGTCTAGCAACGCGAGTCGTTCAGCGGCGCAGAAGCTGCCTTCGTCAGCAAAATCGTCGGCAGTGCGGGCAAAGGTGTATATCGCGGCGACGTGCGCGCGCAAATGGCGCGGCAGAAGCCAGGACGCTACCGGAAAATTCTCGTAATGTTCGCGCGCGACCCTGCGGCAGAAGTCGAGCACTGATGGGTCTGCAGGCATGGTGGCAATGTGGCGTGATCAAAGGGTATTATTGTGCAAAAGCAGCTACAGGAGCAACCATGAAGAAGATCGTAATCGGCGTGATACTCGGAGCGCTGGTGGCCTTTCCGTTTGGATTCAACTTTGGCAGGGGCGTACCGATACTGACCAATCCCTTTGCCAGGCATTCGGTACTATCGGGCCAGGTGAAAGAGAAGGCGGCCGAAGTCGTTAAATCCACCAAGGAAGCCATTCATAATGCGACCGCGCCGGCACGCACGGAAGCGGACAAGAAGCTGAATCGTTAGAAATTCCAGCGGATATTTGGTGGCGTTCGCGGACGCAATTGGCGCAGTCCCCGTCATCAGAGGCGCGCGACCGGATCATGCTGAAAGACGCCGTCACTGCCGCCCGCTCCCGGAATCGGCAGCAGATACTGCTATTGCACTGAGCGAGTCAATGGGGTTTAACGTGCTTCCCTGGTGTGCAGCCGGCTGATGCTGTTCAACTCCTACGGATTCCTGTTTCTTTTTCTGCCAGTCGTGCTGACGGGGTTCTTCCTGCTGGCGCGGCATAGTCACCGGCTTGCCGCCGGCTGGCTGACGCTGGCGTCGCTGTTTTTCTACGGCTACTGGAATCCGGCCTACATCTTTCTGCTGCTGGCATCGGTTACCTGCAATTACACCTTCGGTCTATGGATATCCAGAGCCGGCGGTGGAGGTGACGCAGGGGCGAGGAAAGCGCTGCTAGTGCTTGCAGTCACGGTCAACCTCTTGCTTCTCGGCTACTACAAGTACGCCAATTTTTTCTTGGGCAATCTCAGCGAACTTACCGGTTTTCGTCTGACGCTCGGGCGGATCATTCTGCCCCTGGGCATCTCCTTTTTCACGTTCACCCAGATTGCTTTCCTGGTCGATACTTTCCAGGGAAAAGCGAAGGAATTCAATTTCGTTCACTACGCGCTTTTCGTGACTTATTTCCCCCATCTCATTGCCGGGCCGATCCTGCATCACAGGGAAATGATGCCACAGTTCGGTGAATCCGGAACCTACCGCTTCAGCGCCGAGAATATGGCCGTCGGCTCGACAATCTTCATCATTGGGCTTTTCAAGAAGATGGTATTGGCTGATGGCATCTCGGTCCATGTCGGGCCGGTATTCGCGGCGCCGGCAGCCGGTATCCAATTAAGCTTCGCCGAATCCTGGGCCGGTGCACTTTGCTATGGCCTGCAGCTGTATTTCGATTTTTCCGGGTATTCGGACATGGCTATCGGTCTTTCGCGCATGTTCGGCATCGTGTTGCCGCTCAATTTCCACTCGCCGTACAAATCCGCCAACATCATCGAATTCTGGCGCCGGTGGCACATGACGCTGTCGCGCTTCCTGCGTGATTACCTGTATTTTCCGCTGGGAGGAAATCGCAAAGGCGGGGTTCGCCGATACGCGAACCTGATGGCAACAATGCTGCTCGGCGGCCTGTGGCATGGCGCGGGCTGGACCTTCGTGATTTGGGGCGGATTGCACGGCGCGTACCTGGTGATCAACCATCTCTGGCATGCGCTGCGCCGTGCCATTGGACAGGATCTGTCCCGGCCATTGTCCAGCCTGGTACACGGATTATCCGTGTTGCTAACCTTCCTGGCCATTACCGTGGCGTGGGTGCTTTTCCGGGCTGACAGCGTCGAAGGCGCACTGGCAATTCTGCGGTCGATGGCCGGATTAAACGGCTACTCTCTGCCTGCAGAGTTGCTGGCCAGATGGGGCCGCGCCGGAAGCTGGCTGCTGAGCCGGGGTATCAGCGCCGATTCGGGTAATGAACTATTCAATAATGGCGCAATCAGCTGGATTGTGCTTGGGCTGTCGATTGCCTGGCTGGCACCCAATACCCAGCAGATCATGCTTCGTTACCGACCCGCCCTGGACGTTCCGCGTGATACACCCTCTACCAGGTTGTCGTGGCAGCCGGACTGGCGCTGGCTGATCGTGCATTATGTGGCCGCAGCCTGGGCAATTTCATCGCTTTCCACACTGAGCGAATTTCTGTATTACCGTTTTTGAGGGGGGCGGGGAAACTCTTTCGGCCCCGGGACAGGATAATGCAGCACAATCAGAAAACGTGGAACGCACGGAAATCAGATTCCCTCAGGCCGATCGTTCGCAAAGCTGTGGCGGCAGCGATCCGGTGCACGTGGCAGGCATGCAGTGCGTGCCGCCGGAACAATGTCGAGACATCTTCGCAAGCTCCGTGGTTGCAGGATTCAATAGACACATCGCAGTTTTTGAAAATCGATTCTGTTCGCGTTTTGAATTTCGGCGGAAGAAGACTTCAGCAGGCGGTGCGTCGGGTCGAAACCCATGAAATCCCCTGACTCGAGTACCTACGTCAAGTTTCTTCTGATTCCGGCCGGCGTAATGATTGCGCTCTTCTGGATTCTTGCGCTACTTATTGATCCTGTTGTTGGCGATCTGACCCGGACAGGAAACTGGGCGGAAAATGATTTCGGCTGGAATGCTCCGCAGCCGGTCATCAATATCGTACCGAATGATGTATCGATATCAGATCCTGACATTGTCGTCCTGGGGGATTCGTTCTCGATCACGGATAACTACTGGCAGTCCGTCTTGTTCCGGGATTTTGGATGGAAAACGTTGTCATATGGAGTCGACAAAGTCGGATGCATAAATAACTGGGTTCACTGGGCGATCCATACATCACGCGCGAAGGTTGTCGTTATCGAGGTAGTTGAAAGACAGTTTGTCAGAAAATTCCTTTCTCTCGGAAGCTGCAGTAGATTGATTCCGGTTCCGATACAAATGCCGGTAGGCCCTACACTGGCCGGGCGCAATTCCTGGCCACCTTCCCTGGACAGCCGCTATCTGTTCGAGACGGCAATTAACAGCGCGAGACTGTTTGCCGGTCCCGGCGAGACCATAAGGACGGGAATTTCGGTGAATGTACCGATCAGGCCAGGGTGCGCGAAATTTTCAAGCAGGCGCCGAGACAGGCTGCTTTACTACGCAGGTGATGAAAGAAAGAACAGCTGGACGCCGAAGGATATCGCAAGTGCCATCGCCAATGTGATCAAGCTTGAAAATGAATTCGCGCGCGGCGGCAAACGGTTTATCTTTGCACTCGTTCCGGACAAATCATCGGTCTACCAGGGATGCCTGCTCCGGCGGACCGAAGTAGAGCTGCCGGACATATCGAACCAGCTCAGTCTTGCAGGCGTCGATGCTCCGGATCTGTTCACCCTGTTCACGGATAATGCCAACCGGATCGTTGACCTCTATCTTCCTGATAATACGCATCTCGGCAGCAGAGGTTACCTATTGATGGCCGGGGCAATTGAAAAAGCGATAGCGAAAGGGATGGCGCGGTAGTCGCGCCTGCGGAACTGCGCAGCGCCATGTCAGTCAGGCGAAACTCGATTTTCCTTCATCATTGACGCATATGCGGTTGCGCCCTGCATTTTTCGCAAGGTAGAGACGTTTGTCGGCGATGTTCAGAAGTTCGTTGAACGAATCGACATGCTCGGCCTCGAAGGAGGCTACCCCGATGCTTGCAGTGACCGGAATGTGGATTCCGGCGACTGCAATCTGTTGCTGCTCAAGATTTGCGCGGATACGCTCTGCAAGTACTGCGGCGCCGAGGCGGTTGGTTTCAGGCAGCAGAAGCGCAAACTCCTCGCCGCCCACACGCGCCACGATGTCGCCATTGCGCACGATGCCGCTCAGCAGTGCTGCCACCCCGACAAGCACCTCGTCGCCGGCGTGGTGGCCGTGGCGGTCATTTACAAGCTTGAAGTGATCGATATCGAGCACCAGGACCGAAAGCACGTTTTGGTGGCGTTTTGCGCCGGCGAGATAGCGTGTGCCCTGTTCGTAAAAGACACGCCGGTTCTGCAGGCGGGTCAGGGGATCGGTACTTGCCTGTGCCGCCAGGGCGCGCCGGCTTTCCTCGAGTTCGCGGATGGTGCGGGCGAGTTTGTAATGAACGTTGACGCGCGCCCGCAGTTCCGCCGGATCGATCGGTTTCGTCAGAAAATCGTTGGCCCCGTTCTGGAAGGCCAGGTTCTTTTGGGCGTTGTCATCCGCGGTCGTCATCACGATCACCGGTACGCTGGCGATACGCCTGTCCGGGCTTTCGCGAATCTTGACCAGCAACTGCTGGCCAGTCATGCGCGGCATGTTGATGTCTGTTATGACAACTTCGATGTCGGCGTTAACCGCGAGCAATTGCCAGGCCTCTTCGCCGTCTTTTGCCTCGATCAGCTGGTAGCTCTCCGCAAGATTCTTGGAAAGCACCGCCTTTGCCGTCTGCGAGTCCTCGACGAGCAGGATGTGCGGCCGCGTGTCGGCATCGGACTGATTCTCTTTGGGTGATAGCATGGCAAGGATCTGGAGGCGATATCAAATCGTCTGTTGCAATTCAATATAGCACTGAATTTGTGGACAATAGTATGACGTTGCCGTGTTGGCAGCCTGGCGGGCGGTTAGCCCGGATCGTCGGTTTCCGGGCGGGAAATCTCGCGCACGCCCTTTTCGATCTGCGGCAACGATTCAATCGTCTTTTTCGTACTGACGCCCATCTCGGTGAATTTGCGCGCTCCCGGCATAACCTTGCTTTCGAACGACCCGATCGCGCGATTATAGTGACTGACGCTGCTGTCAAGGCTTGCCCCGAGCCGTGCCAGATGCTCGGTAAAAGTCGCAAGGCGCGCAAAAAGTTCTTCGCCAACATCGCGTATGTTTTCAGCGTTGGCAGCCAGCGCCTCCTGGCGCCAGCCATAGGCCACGGCGCGCAGGAGCGCGACGAAGCTCGTCGGTGTGGCAAGGATTACCTTCTGGCGCAGTGCATCTTCCAGCAGCGCACGATCTATATCGAGAGCCGCACTCAGGAACTGGTCGCCGGGAATGAACAGTACGACAAAGTCAGGCGTGTTCTTGAACTGGCTCCAGTAGGCTTTGCGCGAAAGTTCTGTCACGCGCTCACGCACCTTTCGCGCGTGGTGTTCCAGGTGGCGGACGCGTGCAGCGTCATCGGTCGCCTCCATGGCGTTGAGGTAGGCATCGAGGGGAGTCTTGACATCGACCACGATTTCGCGGCCGTCCGGCATGCGTACGATCATGTCCGGCCGCAGCATGCCAGCTTCGGTGTTCACCGATTCCTGCTGGCTGAAATCACAGTGTTCGACCATCCCGGCGAGTTCGGTGAGGCGTTTAAGAGTAAGTTCGCCCCATTGACCGCGAACTTCGGGCCGGCGCAGGGATTTCACCAGATTCTGCGTCTCAGTCTTCAGCTGATCCTGGGTCTGCGTCATCATTTCGAGATGCCTGGTTAAGGCGCCATAGGCTTCCTTGCGCGCGTTTTCCATCAGCTGGATCTGCTGCTCGGCCTTTTGCAGGGCTTCCTTGATGGGAACCACCAGGTTTTCGACAGCCTTTTCCTTTTGCGTAAGGTCGGCTGCTGCCTGAATATGGAACTGCTTCAGGGTTTCCTGGGCAAGCTGAAGGAATGCCTGGTTGTTGCTCTGCAAGGCATCGTGTGAAAGTGCATTGAATGTCTTCTCAAGCCCCTGCAGCCGTTCCGCTGCCTGCCGGCGCTCCAGGTCGAGCGTCGTAGAGAGTTCGACGATGCGCTTCTGGCTGCGGGCACTGGCGACGAGCCAGCCAAATGCTGCTGCGGCGACCGCGACCACTGCGAGGATGGCTATCAGGCCGGGATCAACGCCTGGCATCGATCCACTCCAGAATACCGGCAGGCGAGGGCGCGAGACCGTCGGCGCCCCAGGTGCGTGGATCATCGCGCTCGCCGATATAGCCGAACAGCGCAACGAGTGTTTGCATGCCGGCGACGCGGCCGGCCTCGATATCACGCGCGGCGTCGCCGACATACAGGCATTCGGATGGCGTACTGCCGGCGCGCGCGCAGGCGTGCAGCAGCGGTTCGGGATGGGGTTTGGCGTTGGCAGTCGTGTCGCCGCTGACGACGCAAGCCGCCGCTTCGGCAAGACCGAGCTCGCGCACCAGCGGTTCGGTCAGGAATGCCGGTTTGTTCGTGACGATACCCCAGTTGAGGTCGCGCTGGCGCAATGCCGCCAAAAGCTCGCTGATTCCCGGGAACAGCCGGGTTTCGCGGCACAAGCCTGCGGCGTAAAGTTCAAGAAAGCGGCGGCGCAATGCAGCGTAACGCGAATCCTCCGGCGTGATGCCGAAACCGAGCCGCAGCAGTGCGCGCGCACCATGCGAGGCTTCGGGCCGTATCCTTTCATAGGGCAGGGTTGCGATCCCCTGTTCGTGCAGCAGCGCATTGAGTGCGAGCCCGAGGTCGGGTGCGGTATCGGCGAGGGTTCCGTCGAGGTCAAACAGGACGGTACGGATGTCAGTCATCCGCGCGTCGGCACCACGCCAGGTAATTGACATCAACGCCTGGCCCGAGTGTGTATTGCGCGGTCAGCGGATTGTAATGCATCCCGGTAAATTCACGAATTACGAGACCCGCGTGCCGGCACATGCGTGAAAGCTCGGACGGTCTGATGAACTTCATGTAATCATGGGTGCCGCGCGGCAGCAGCTGCAACAGGTATTCGGCGCCGACGATGGCGAACAGCCACGACTTCGGATTACGGTTGATGGTGGAAAAAAATACGTGACCGCCGGGTTTTACAAGTTTTGCGCAGGCGGCAACAATGGATGCCGGGTCGGGTACATGCTCCAGCATTTCGAGACAGGTAACGACATCGAACGCCTGCGGATGCTCCTGTGCCATGTCCTCGGCCGCAATCTTACGGTAGTTCACCGAGCAGCCGGTTTCCTTGAGATGCAGACGCGCGACCGTGAGGGGTGCATCCCCGAGGTCGATGCCGGTAACCTGCGCTCCCAGGGCTGCCATGCTCTCGGTGAGTATGCCGCCGCCGCAGCCGACGTCGAGCACAGATTTTCCGGTCAGTCGGGCGCGCTGATTGATAAAATCGAGCCGTAACGGATTGATGTCGTGCAGCGGCTTGAATTCGCTGGTCGGATCCCACCAGCGTTCGGCCAGCTTTTCGAATTTGGCAATTTCGCTTTCGTCGACGTTCATTGTCGCGGATGTCTCTGGACCTGGACTGGGTAATCATGGCGAAGTCGATTTATCGGTGATGCGCCGCATGTGGCGCAGTGAGCACCGAAGCAGGCGAAAGTCTTCCCGCCGCGAGACCTTCACAACTTGTCCTTTACTGTTTTCCTATTCTACCACCCCAGCGCCGCGCATTATGCACAATTTCAGTCTCATCCAGGTTGGTCAGGCTACCCGAATGGACCAGACGCCGGCCTGCGACCCAGACGTCGGTAACCTGGTCGCGGCCGGCGGTATATACGACCTGGGAAACTGCGTCATAGACCGGCTGACTGGCTACTCTGGCAAGGTCAATTGCCGTCAGGTCTGCGTATTTGCCTGCGGTTATGGATCCGGTCACGTGATCGAGTCCGAGCGCCCGCGCCCCGTTAAGTGTTGCCATGCGCAGGGCCTGGCGGGCCGGCAGCGCCGTGGCCTGCCCGCTGACCGCCTTGGCGAGCAGTGCTGCTACCCGCATCTCGTCCAGCATGTCGAGGTCGTTGTTACTGGCGGCGCCGTCAGTGCCAAGCGCGACATTCACGCCGGCCTGCAAGAGTTCAAACACCGGACAAAACCCGCTGGCGAGCTTGAGGTTCGACTCCGGACAGTGAATCACATTGACTCCGGTCTGAGCCAGAAGCGTGATTTCCTCCGGCAGGAGCTGGGTCATATGTACGGCCACCAGGTTCAGATTGAGCAGATCAAGCTCAAGCAGCCGCTGCAGCGGTCGGCGCCCGGTCCTGGTCACGGCATCTTGTACCTCGTGGGCAGTTTCGTGGACGTGCATGTGCACCGGCAGATTAAGCTCGTTATTGACCGTGCGAATTCTGGCCAGCGGCTCATCCGAAACCGTATATGGCGCGTGCGGCGCAAATGCAGTGGTAACAAGCTCGCTGTTGCGCAGCTCGTCGTGCAGCTTCAGTCCCTTCTCGAGATAGGCTGCAGGCGAATCGGCGTAGACAGTCGGGAAGTCGATCATGATCAGCCCGATGCAGGCGCGTATTCCGGCCTCACGCGCAACATTCGCCGCCTCCTCAGGGAAAAAGTACATGTCGCTGAAGCAGGTGGTGCCGCTTTTCAGCATTTCCGCAATGCTTAAGCGCGTACCATCGCGCACGAATTCGGGTGATACCCAGCGGCGTTCGGCCGGCCAGATATGGTTCTGCAGCCAGTCCATGAGAACCAGGTCGTCGGCCAGCCCGCGGAACAGACTCATGGCCGCGTGCGTATGGGCATTGATGAGCCCTGGAATCACGGCATGGGTCGGCAGATCCACGACCTGGCGCGCGTGGTAGCTTTGCGGCGCCGCAGCAGTCGGGAAAATCCCGAGGATGCGCCCCTGGTCGACGGCAATACTGTGGTAGTCGAGGCAGGTGTCGGGTTCCACCGGGATCACCCAGCGCGCGTTAATCAAGAGGTCTATATCAGCCATGATGGTCGCGGTCTTTGTGGTGTGCGAAGTATACCGGTAATATCCGGCTTCCGTGCCAGGCAGAAAACATTAAATGGCAACCCGCGAGGCCCAGGAAAGCATTGCCTACGATCGCATCCGGGCAGTGGAGTGGCAGGATGACTGTATCCATCTGATCGACCAGCGCCTGCTGCCACAGCGCAATGTCATCGTAGCAATTAAAAATCTGTGCGCGTGCGCGCAGGCGATCCGCGACATGGTTGTACGTGGCGCGCCGGCAATTGGCATCGCGGCGGCTTACGCGGTCGTGCTCGCGGCGCGCGACCGTTACCATACAGAACCTGCCCGCTGGCGCGTGGCGCTTGCCCCGGATCTTAGGCTCCTGGCGGAAGCGCGCCCGACAGCGGTGAACCTGCATTGGGCGGTCGAGCGCATGCGAAATGTCGCCGAATCCATTGGAGAAGGCGATCCGCAGCCACGCCTGCTCGCGGAAGCACGCCTTATCCACAGCGAGGACATCGCCGCCAATCACCGCATGGGCGCGCTTGGCATGACCCTGATCGGTCCCGGCAGCGGCGTTCTCACCCATTGCAACACCGGGGCGCTGGCCACCGGCGGATATGGCACGGCCCTTGGGGTGGTGCGCGCAGGCATGGCTGCAGGACGGATTGCACAGGTATTTGCCGATGAAACCCGCCCGTGGCTGCAGGGCGCGCGCCTGACTGCATGGGAACTGTTGCAGGAGGGAATTCCGGTAACGCTCATTGCCGACAGCGCGGCGGCACAGCTCATGAAGCAGGGGCAGGTGCATTGGGTCGTAGTCGGTGCCGACCGTATCGCTGCCAATGGCGATACTGCAAACAAGATCGGTACCTACGGTCTGGCTGTGAACGCCCGCTATCACGGTGTGAAATTCATGGTGGTGGCGCCTACTAGCAGCGTCGATCTGGCGACGGCCAGTGGCGCCGACATTTCGATCGAAAACCGCGATCCGGGCGAGGTCCTCGCATTTGCCGGGAACCGCACCGCGCCGGACGGAGCCGCGGCCTGGAATCCGGCATTTGATGTCACTCCGGCCGGGCTGATAGACGCGATTGTGACCGAAAGGGGCGTGGTAACCGCTCCCGACCGCGCCAGACTGCTCGCGATGATGAAATCCTGAAGACCCGTTTCGGGGCTGGCCGGAAATCCCGGGTGCGGCGCGGTCAGGTTGCCGCACCAGCAAATTCCCGGAGTGCAGCAGCGCCTCCTTCCGTGCTAAAATTCCCATTTTCCGAGAGCAACGAATGGAGCCCGCGCAGCATTCAGGAATTGCGGCAAAAATAATGAAAAATCAGTATTTTCTCCTTATTCGCCGGCCCGGTTAACGCCCCACAACGATATCGAAAATGGAACAATTCGCCAAAGAGACGATTCCTGTCAATCTTGAACAGGAGATGCGCCAGTCCTATCTCGACTACGCGATGAGCGTGATCGTCGGGCGCGCGCTGCCGGATGTTCGCGACGGCCTGAAGCCGGTGCATCGCCGCATCCTCTTCGCGCAGCACCAGGCAAACAATGTCTGGAACAGAACATACGTCAAGTGCGCCCGCATCGTCGGCGATGTACTCGGAAAGTTCCATCCGCATGGGGATACGGCGACTTATGACGCGCTCGTGCGTATGGCCCAGGATTTCTCCATGCGTTACCGGCTGACCGACGGTCAGGGCAACTTTGGCTCGATCGATGGCGATCCGCCTGCCGCCTACCGTTACACGGAATGCCGCATGACCAAGCTCGCGTCGGAGATGCTCGCCGACATCGAGATGGAGACTGTGGATTTCGTGCCCAACTATGACGGCAAGGAATTCGAGCCGGTCGTAATGCCGACGCGCCTTCCCAATCTGCTGGTGAACGGTTCCTCCGGCATCGCTGTTGGCATGGCTACAAATATACCGCCGCACAATCTCAATGAAATCGTCAGCGCCTGCATTGCACTGATCGACGATGACAGCATCAGCATCGACGAGTTGATGAAGCACGTTCCGGGCCCGGATTTTCCGACGGCTGCGATCATCAACGGCAGCGCAGGCATACGCGAAGCCTATCGCACCGGTCGTGGAAAGATCTATGTGCGTGCGCGTGTATCAATCGAGACCGAAGAAAAACGCGGACGCCAGTCCATCATCGTCACGGAACTTCCCTATCAGGTTAACAAGGCCCGGCTCCTGGAAAAGATCGCCGAGCTGGTCAAGGACGGCAAGCTCGAAGGGGTGTCGGAGCTGCGAGATGAATCCGACAAGTCCGGGATGCGCATGGTGATAGAGCTTCGGCGTGGCGAAATTGCCGATGTCGTGCTGAACAATCTCTACCAGCACACCGCAATGCAGAGCGTCTTCGGGATCAACATGGTTGCCCTCGATGGCGGCCAGCCGCGCCTGCTTAATCTTAAACAGATCATCGAAGCATTCATACGCCATCGGCGCGAGGTTGTAACCCGCCGCACCCT
>VFSW01000146.1_pt1 | contig 90731 bp, 70 predicted proteins | sample 5358111 | NCBI WGS metagenome assembly VFSW01 (sample SAMN11554181, study PRJNA540505) | mine drainage metagenome | isolation source: sediment from site ElyBrook_90M | place: USA: Ely Copper Mine, Vershire, VT | collected 2017 | reverse complement strand
CCACATCGCAAGCCGAATTGAAATTGACCAACTTATTTTTGGACAAAGACTAAGTATCGTTGTCACTCTTAGCCTCGATACGGAAAAGGGTAGACTCTTGTTCAATTTGTTCCAACAGGCCATTCAGTCAGCAATAGGCTTGTTGAAGTAAAAAACATCCCGCACATTGTCACGCGGGACTGCCTCTTCTACCTAATACTCAATTCTCGGTTGCTTGTTGCTTCTCTTTGGGAGACCTAGCCGAATGGATAACCCAAGTCGATCTACATTGGCAAAAATTCTAGTTTTGGAGAAACAACTCGGCTACAAAGACACCGCTGTTATGGGTGGTCTCGACAAGTTCGTTTCGCGATGGAAGGACTCGTTTACAGGGTTACACCCTGACTATGTAACAGCGGCAGGACTTGGCCGACAGATGGAGCAAGACTCTGAAGTGGCCCGAACCTTAGAATACTATCGTCAATCATCTATGGAAGAGCGAAAAGAGAAGATTGAAAATGCCTTGAGACTTCTGCAAGGCGAAGCAGCGATAACAAAACCCAGCTTGTCGGTCAAAGAACCAGCGTCTCCCAAGTATTCAGACCCTTTAACCTACACGACACCAACGCGAACAGCAGAGGACTGGGACGATCTTCGATCGGCGAGCCAACCGTCAACCGACTGGACCTGGGGCATCGTAGTTGGAATTGCTATCGTATTGATATGGGGCGCGAACTACCTTCTTGGATTATCAATCGTTGGGCTCTTGAAAGTGGTTTTGGCGGCAGGATTGATTTACTTTATCAAGCATGAATCAAATGCACCATACTTATCCAAGAGAGGCCAAAAAGTATGGCTTTATCACGGTCCACTTGTAAGCGCGCGCTGGAAAGAAAAGAGCGATAGGAAAGTCACTCTGTTTTGGTTATGGGTTATGCTATTAGGGGTTTTGGCATCTTTCCTGCAACAATGATTTGAGCGATGCGCCCAAAGAAGCCGATTAAAAAGAAAACGTGATTCCCTCGATTTCAAGGAACCACGTCAAATCAAGTGCGCCTGGAGGGGCTCGAACCCCCAACACTCAGTTCCGAAGACTGATGCTCTATCCAATTGAGCTACAGGCGCAAGGATCAAACGTGCCAAATCTGCCAAAGGCGCCAAATCTGCCAAAAGATTCTTTGGCACGTTTGGCAAATTTGGCATTTTTGGCTTTTTGACCAAGGGTGGCCAACGGGTGTCGAACCCGCAACCTTCTGATCCACAGTCAGACGCTCTGCCATTGAGCTATGGCCACCATGTTTGGACACATTCTAACACGATTGACAACACAAGTCAAAAGTAAAAAGCTAAAAGCCAAAAGTGACGCGAATCCTCGATCATACTTTTTATTTTTAGCTTTTAGCTTTGAGCTTTTAGCTTGATCGCTTCCGCGATCTCGCTTTCCGCGACCACCGTCTGCTCGCCGCTCGACAAATCGCGCAGCGTCGCTTTTTGCGCCGCCGCTTCGTCGGGACCGATGATGATCGCGTACGGAATTGATTTTGCCGCCGCGTACTTCAACTGCTTGCCCAAGCCGTCCGCGTCGAGCGCGAGTTCGGTGTTGATGCCCGCCGCGCGCAACGCGTTCGCGACGCGGACCGACGCGCCGATCAGGTCGCGATTGAACACTGTGACCAGCGCCTGCGTGACCGTCTTGCCGATGCTCGCGGGGTACATCGTCAGTTCGTCCATTACATCGATGATGCGCTCGATGCCGAACGACGTGCCCGTCATCGGCAGCGACTGATTGCTGAAGAGTCCCATCAGTTCGTCGTAGCGCCCGCCGCCGCTCAGCGAGCCGATCTTGGGTTCAGTCACGACCGTCTCGAAGATCGGACCGGTATAGTACGCCAAGCCGCGCACCATCGATAAATCTATCTCAATGTATGAAACCGGGACGCCCGTATCGTCAAGGAATTTCCGCATTTGATCCAGCTCATCAAATCCCTGTTGCGCCAAAGGATGGCTCCGTAGTAGTTCTGGCCACCCACCGTCATAGAGCCTAGTAAAGCTGACCGTTTGCTCCGCAGTCTTTTTCGCTTCCGCTAGACTAAGTCGCTTGTTGCCCAATCTTTCGTCGGTGAGGGCTTTGGTAAGTTCATCAACAACCCCCTCCTGACCGATTTTATCCATTTTATCAATGGAACGATAGAGGGCACCAAGCGATTCAGGTGGCACACCGGTCCTTTCCCCTATCGCAGTCAAGATTTTGCGGTTGTTGATTTTCGTGACGAACGATTTGAAACCGAGTTGCTTGAACACAGTGTAGATCATCGTCACGATTTCCGCGTCCGCGAGCATCGATTTGCTGCCGACGATGTCCGCGTCGCACTGGTAGAATTCGCGATAGCGCCCCTTCTGCGGTCGCTCGGCGCGGAATACTGGCGCGATCTGGTAGCGCTTGAACGGCTTGACCAGTTCGGGGTACATTGCGACGACGCGCGTCAGCGGCACGGTGACATCGTAGCGGAGCGACAATTCCTCTTTGCCCTCGCGATGCTGCGCGTCGTAGATCAACTTTTCCGCGTCGGGTCCGTACTTGCCCATTAGCGTCTCGCGCAGTTCGAGCACCGGCGTTTGCAGCGGCTCGAACCCGAAACGCTGAAAAACCTTTTCGACCTCGCCGATCACGTACTGGCGCAGGAGCATCTGTTGCGGCAGAATATCGCGCATTCCGCGCGGCACGCGCGGCTGGATTTTGAGTGGCATGGAAAACCTCTAATTGGACGCGGATTGCCGCGGACAAACGCGGATGAATTTTATCTTCAGCGTTCGTCTGCGTCCGTCCGCGTTCGATGAACTGACGCGGCTACAAAACAAAACGGCGTGGACAGTGCCACGCCAGAGTTTCGTCAAGTGCACATCGCGCTAGTCTCTGGCGCGGGAAAGCAGCGCATCGTAATGGTGCGCGTGATGAAAATGTCGCTGAGCCAGAAACAATCGAGTAGTCATTTCAGCCGCCATTATACCACACTCGCGCGGAAAAACAAATCGCCGCGAGAAAAAACGGCGGCTGGGTGATCCCAGCCGCCGCGTCTGTTCTTACTGCAATCGGAAGGTCAATGCATGGGTTGAACCCAAACCGTGCGATCCGAAAGCGATGTTTGGTCCAGCAACCTGACCATCGGTTCGCAGCGTGAAGACGATGCTTGAACCCTTGAGTGTCAAGTTTACTCCATCTACGCCGCCATTCGTGCGCAGACCGAAATCGGCGTGATCGCCGTTGGGCCACTTGAGCCAATCGTCGTCAGGCGAGAAGAGCGAAACGTTTGCCAGTTCGCCGAAAATCTGCCCGGTGTAGTACTTGTGATCGGCGGCGCTCTTCGTCGTGGTGCGAAGATGGATGCCATTCGCATCACTGTAGATCCAGTAGCCGTCGCCCGCACCAGCGTGAAAAGTCGTTGCGCCGGAAAGGACAGCAAGCGGAAAGGTGCGCAGCCCCGCGTCGCCGGCGTCAACGATCAATGGCATTCCGCGCGCGGGCGTCGCGCTCGCGCCGTAGTAGACATGCGCGGGTCGAATCTGACCATCGTTGCGGAAATCGAGCATGAGTTCGCGCCCGCTCCATCGCGCACTGAATGCATCCACGCCATTGTACGTCGTAAAGTCGAAATGGAGTTCGTTGTACGCGGGCTGACTCACGTGGTCATCAGACTCGAGGCGACTCCGGTCGATGTCCCAGAAGTTGCCTTCGGAGCCGGTGCGAATAACGCCGGTGAAGACGTGACGAAGACCTTCGGTCGTCGCGGCGACGTGGAGTGTATTCACTCCGTTCGCGTTCTCATTCCATACCCAGATGCCTTCGCCGGAGCCGGGTTTGAAGTTCGGCGCGCCCTGGAAACTCGACCACGAAATGTGCTGTGCCGCGACCGGTGCGCTGCTTGCCGGCGCATGACTCGTCGCCGATTTGGACGCGCCGCCGATCGGCACATCGGCTAACGCGACGACTGGCGCGCCGGCGGGCGCAGCGGCGGCAGACGGTACGGCGCTCGCGCATCCTGCGGTGAACGCGATGCTTCCCAGCAACGCGCCTGCCACGAGCAACGGACTGAACCAACTTTTCGACATCACTCTACCTCCTTGCGTTTTTTCGGCTGCGGTTTTCTTCAGCCGATTCTGTTGCGATTATCGCAAAGAGGCGTTATGTGCGCGTTGAGTTCCTGTAAATTGTTTGTAAAGGATCGATCAGGAAATATAGCCCAAATCTTGCAATCGCTCGATCACCTGCTGCTCTTCTTCCTCCGAATAACCTTCGGTCGTCGACGCGCTGCCTTCCGACGTACCGCCGTACTCGACCGCGCGCGCGTCGGCGATGGCTTGAGTCAGTACGCAGCCGTCCATATCGGTGGGCACTGATAAACCCATCAGATGCAGAATCGTCGGCGCAAGATCGATGAGCTGCGCGCCGGCAAATTCGCCCGCGTTCTTCACGCCCGCGCCGCTCGCGATGAAGATACCATTCATCCGATGCGACGACGATACGCCGTAGGACGGCTCGACGATCTTGTTCGAGCCGAACTCGAAATCGCCGAACGCGATCGTTTCGAGTCCGCGCGGCAGGAACAGAATGTCGGGCGCATCGGCGAGATGCGCGCCGCGATAGATTTCTTCTTTCTTCCAGAGATGCTCGACGAGCGGTGCGCCGTCCGCCAGTTTCAGCGCGCGCAAATCGGCGATGACCTGATCGCGTGTGCGCTCGTAGTCCTCACCCGGTTCGACGATGCCCTGCGGCTCGCGCCCGCGCAGATTGATGTGCACCTCGCCGATGTAGCCGATGGAGTACGCGCGCGTGCGCGACCAATCGACATCGGCGAACGAAAGAAAGAAACGTTTCAGCAAACCACGTCCGCCGCGCCGCTTGTCGAGCGTGCGGCGCAATTTTCCCAGCCCAACCGCCAGCAACATTTTATACACGGTACGCGGCGTGAGACCAAGATTGAACGCAGCACGCTTGAGTTGCGAAGCGACGTTCGGTTTGAATTTCAAATAGCCGCGCTGCGCGAGGTAATTGTTGACGTATAGAAAATTGCGGACGGGACCGTGTCCGTGATCGGACATGAGGAGGACTGTGGCATCTGTCACACCTGCACTTGCGTGCGGTGCAAGTGTTGCGAGGAGCGGTTTTTGCGACGAAGCAATCTCCGAATCGCGGCTTAGAGATTGCTTCGCCCCATCGGGACTCGCAATGACAGACAGCAGCCGCGCGAGCAGCCCATCAATATGCTGGTAGATTTCGAGGATACCGTCGCGCAAGGGCGCACGGCCGTGCGCCCCTTCAGCTTCCGCCGGATCGTGCTCGTGATGCGACGGATCGTACGACGACCACAAGCCGTGCGAAACCGTGTCGGTCTCCGGGAAGACGAGCATAAAGAAATCCCACGGATATTTTCGCAGCAGGTATTCGGCAGCGCGCACGCGCTGCTCCGCAGAATACTTGAGCGCGTTCAGGAAAATCTCGCCGCGCCCTTTGGAGTACACCTCGTCGGAATAGACGATGTAATCTCCAATCGCCGATCTCAATTCTTCCGCGAGTTCGTGCGGATAGGTATAGTTCTCTGCGCCGCGCGGCGTAAGCATTCCGGTAACAAGCACGCCGTTGACCGGCGGAGGGGGCCACGTGACCGGCACATTCATCACGATCACCTTGCCGCCGGCGTCGCCGATCAAATCCCAGACCGCTCTACCGTCGCGGTCGCGCACCGATACCGGCGCAAGGTCGTACGAACCCTCGCGGCGCTGCATGAAATCGAACAAGCCGTGCGCGCCGGGATTCTTGCCGGTCATAAACGACGACCACGCCGACGCGGTGACCGGCGGCACGGTCGAGCGCAGTTCGCTGAACGCGCCATTCTCCATCAACTTTTTGAATGTGGGCAGTTTGCCTTGCGCGACGAATGGCTTGATGAGGTCGAACGTTGCCCCATCGAGTCCGATGACAAAAACCTTACGCATTATTTGCTCCAAAGAATCGCGGGGGCAAATCGCCCCCGCGAATTTCCTTTCTACGCTTTCGCCGGTGCCGCCGCCTCTTTCACCGCCGATTCGCGGCTGCCGTCCATCCACAACGCCTTCACGATATCGCCGGTGTAGATCGCGTTGGGCTTTGCCTCGCAGCCCGCCCAGCAGCCCGGGCACTTGCGGACGACCTCGCGCTGCTGTTTGGTCTTGTCGTTGTACCACACTTCTTCCATCGATTGCTTACGCAGGTTGCCAACAACGGTCGGATAATAGACGCACGTGACGACATCGCCATTCGGCATCAGGCGCATATGATTGTGCAGCTCGATGCACTGCGGCTTGGGGCTTTCGACATTGTCGAGCAATCGATTCTTCAAGCCGCGCAGGTAATAGCGCTGCACGAGCCATTCAGGAATATCCTTGATGCCGTCGCGGCGGTCGAGTTGTTCAAAAATGTAACCAAGTTGTTCGGGCGTGAAATCGGACATCGAAACCGATTTCATATTGGGCACATCGTTCTCTTTGGGCGTGTTCAAGCGGTAAAGCGTGTAGTGGTCGGTGGCAATCGCGTAATGCACGTTCACGCCAAGCTTCGCCATTTCGTCGCGCAGCGGCTCGATGTGGTCCCAATTCTTGTCGGTGATCGTCTGATTCACGCCGACGTAGAATCCGTACTTTTCGCGCAACTCGACCAAGCCGCGCAGCGTGCGCATCGATTTGTCGTACAAGCCGCGATAGCCGCGAATCTCGTCGTGCCGCGCGCCGACTGCGTCAATGGAAAGTTTGAGGTGAAGTTTTTTCGAGCCAACCGCCTTGGCGTATTCGAGGATACGTTCGGTCATCACGCCGGCGGTCGTCACGTGCACCACCGATGGATTCGTTTCTTCGAGAATCGCGCGCGTGATGTCGATGAGATCGCGGCGCAAGAATGGCTCGCCGCCGGTGATACGCAGCGAATCGAGATGTGGAATCTGCTTGAAGACATGGCGAATTTCATCCACCGTCATATCGTCGTAATCAGTTTTCTTCCACACGTCGCACATAAAGCAGCGCAAGTTACAGCGCCACGTGACGATGAACGTCGCCATATTCGGCAACTCCACTCTGCCCACCTTGTTATTGACCACCGCTTTCGCGATGTTGACGTATGTGCCTAGAGCCATTGCTTCTCCTAAAGCGTAAAACGTGAAACTCGCCCTGAAAGTCGAAGAGTTACGCCATCACGTTTTATTCGTACTTTTCGCGCCGGATCGCGCTCACCTGATCGGCAAGGATGCCGAACATGAAAACGATAACGGATGAGACCAGCATAAACATCGCGCCGGTCGGAATGTGAAATGTTGGCTCGATGTGCTGAGTAAATCGAAAAATACCCGAACCGATCCAGTACAGCGTGCCGATCAAAAACAATGCGATGCTCGTCGGCAAGAAAACCTTGACGGGATCGAACAGCGCGATGATGCGGATGATGAGCATCAGCGTGTTGATGCCGTCGCTAATCGGGCTGACTGTACTCGTGCCGACGCGCGGCGTCGTCGTGATGGGCACGTATATCGTGTTGTACCCTTCTTTGAACAGCGCGAGCGTCAGCGTCGTCGTGAACGAAAAACCGTTCGGCAGGATGTGCAAGAAACGCAATGCGACGTCTTTCCGAAACGCGCGCAAGCCGGAATTCAGATCCGGAATCGTCGTCTGGGCGAGATAGTTCGCGGTCTTCGACAACAGCCACTTACCCGGTCGCCGCAGCAGCGGCGCGTGCGATCCCTTGCCGCGCGCGCCGACCACCATATCATTATCGCCGAGATGGTCGAGTAGATTTTGAATCTGCGCCGCGCTGTGCTCGCTGTCCGCGTCCATCATCACGACGATATCGCCGGCTGCCGTGCGGATGCCGGTCTTGAGCGCCGCGCCGTACCCCTTGTTGTGGTGATGCCGCAGGACCCGCACGCCCGCGGCTTGCGCGATCTCTGCGGTGCGATCGGTCGAGCAATCATCGACGACGATGATCTCCGCGCGCTCGCGCCAGTCACGCAATCCTTCCAGTACACCGCCGATGCTGGCTTGTTCATTGTACGCGGGGATGATGATGGAAACAGGCAGATTGCGCATTGCAGATTGCGAATTGCTTGGCGCCGTTAGCGTTTCAATTTGCACTTTTGCCTTTTAGCTTTTGACTTGCCCTAACACGTACCGATGATGTGCCCAGATCGCTTTGATCTGCCACGGCAGCGGCGCGTGTTCCAAGAAAGCGTAGCGATCGATCCGCGCTTTCAGTTCGGGACGGCGACCGAGGTAGTAATCCATCGTACTCCAATTCCATCCCGCGCCGCTGAATTGCGAATCGAGTTTCTTGGAGCGGATGCCGAGTCGCTGCAACACCTGCGCCGCCGGCATCACCGTGTCGGGCCACGGCGGTACATCCAGCACGCCTTCGTCGATGAACTCCACCGACGCTACGTGGAGAATTTTCTTGATCCGATGGATGTCCGCCCAACTCTCGTCCACGTAGTTGACGAAATCGCGTTCGAGCAGATACTTGCGTATCAGATAACCAACCTGAACGCGATTCGGCATCGCGACAAAAACGAGTTTACGCGAAACGCGCGCCAGTTCTTTCAGCAACGCTCCAGCATCCGGCAAGTACCACAGCCCCGCCCACTCCCACGTCAGATCGAACGATTGATCGGGAAAGGGCAAGCGCGCGAAATCGGAATGATTCACGAACGTCGCGCGCAGGTTCAACTCACTCCAGATGCGCTCAATGTCGTGCAGCCGCGTCGCGTTCTCATCGACCAGTGTCACCGCACAACCGCGCTGGGCGAGGCGAACGCTGTTGATGCCGCTCACGCCTGCCATTCCGTAAATTGGCGCTTCGAGGACAGTGCGAATACTGTGTTGGTTGACGATGCGGTCGAGGTAATCGTTGAGAACGAGCCGTTCGTAGACGAGTCCCAGCCCTTCGTTATAGTTGGTGAGATATTTCTGCCATCGCTCGTCTGGGAGACGTTGTCGGATGGGCGTGTCAGTCATCGGGGAAACATATTACACGATTTTAGAGGATTTGTCGAATCGAATTTCGCAGAGTCGTCATGAATGGTGTTCACCGCCAAGCATGAAAATATCCACGAAGAACACGAAAGCACACGGAGATTTTTTCTCGGTGTTCTTCGTGACCTTCGTGGAGGAGACCAAGTCAGCCGCTTGTTCGCATCACGGTATTATGCGGATTTGCCCAATCGTCGCCGCGTTCTGTCCCAGCCCCACCGTGAACGAGTATTCGCCTTGCCGCAAATTGTCCGGCAATCGCAGATCGTAGTACGCTTTGAGTATCTCGCCTTTTCGCCACCCGCGCGTTGGATAGAACGATATGGGCGCGCGCTGCCACTCGGCAACTGCCGCGCCTGCCGGATCGATCAGCGCGAATCGCGCGGTAACATCCGCGCCAACATCTTGGCGCGCGTGCCACACCAAACTGACGCCGATGGTTTCGCCCGCGCGATGCGCGTCGTCCAGCCCGCCAACGCCCCACAAATCGATGCGCGGATCCAGCGCGAGGTCGAGTGGATGCTGAACGAAAACCTGGTCGCGCGTCAGATTGATCGCGCGCGTGACGTTCAACGTGGCGAGCGCAATTTCGGTGCCGGTCGGCTCTTTCGTGTTGGCATCAAGCGTCTGCATTTTCAATTGGTACGCGCCGGGCGGCGCACCGGGCGGAATGAGCAAATTGTGAACATCGTCGATGTATTCGCCGGGCTGCCACCGCGACGCGGGATAGAGCCCACGAACTGGCGCTTCGGCTATCTGTGCGACGAGGCGCGCTTCGGGGTCGTAAAGTCCCAACTGCACGAGAAAATTTTCGAGACTGCCATCGGCGCGCCACGTCAACGCAACACGCGCCGTACGCCCGGGCGCGATGTTTGTCGTCGGCGCATACGGCTCCAGCGCGGTCGTGACGCCAAAATCCGCCAGTGTCAACGACGGCGCAACGACACTCGCCTGCCGCGCGGTATCCGGCGGCTGCATCTGCGGCTGGTCGCGCACCTGTAGCAGCGGACCGAGCAGCGCGTAGCGATATGTTCCGCGCGGCAACGCAACGCCGGGGGACAAGAAAATCGCGCGCCCATCGGCAAAAGCAGCGCGCGCGGCATCGGTCTGCGGCGTGGGATCGTACAGCGTACCGACAAATTGCAAATCGGGGCGGCGACCTTCGACGCGCTGCATGTACCGCATCGCGTTCAGCTGTCCCCAACTACCAACGATCACAGCACCCTGCGGAATCGGCAGCGTAAAGATTTCGTTCCACTGCCTGTATTCACGGTCGTACGAACTCCAGTCCGCAGCGCGAAATCGATCGGTGAATGGAAGCCCGACGAGAAGCACAAGCACACCCACAAAGAATGTGCGGGCTGCAAATTGTGGTTGTATTTTTTTGATCCGTTCTTCAAGCAATCGTTCGATGGCTCCGATGCCGGTAGCAAAGAAGAAGAGCAAAAAGAAGAAGGGCAAAACAAGATAGCGATCGCTTTCGCCCATTATGAAAATGGCAAAGGCGAAGAAACTGAGGATAGCCAGTCCGAGGAATAAATACACTGGCACTTTCCGCGGGATTGTAACCCAGCGATTGTACCGCGGCATCACGCTGATCGCGCCAACGATGATGAGACCCAATCCTACATAGCCAAACGAGTTATGAAGATACAATCCTATTTCGGTTAGGATGCTTGCCAAGCCAGAGAACGTCCAAGTCACAAAGTGCCCAGCTTCATTGCCAAAGACCTCAATCATGAATCCCAGCCACGTATTACTATACCAGGGACTGTTGCTAGCAGCAATTGGAATGTAAAGGTAGAACAATGCTGGAATGGCAAGCCAGAAAATGTTTCGCGCAATTTGGCGCGGACGTTGGAGGATCTGGGGGTCTGCCAGCAAAACGAAAACTCCAATCGCTGGCGAAAGAAACAAGATCGACCGATGATGCGCTAACCCTAATCCAAAAATGAATGCCGCGATGGATAACGAAATTCTTCGTTCGGACCATAGCAATAGAGCATATAAAACCAAGCCGATTAGCAACAAGTTGAGCGGGTTCGCAGACGCGACTCCCGATTGGCGCCAGACTGCCTCGTTCGTTGTATATAGCCCCGTCGTAACCAGCGATGCGATGCGGCGCCGAGTCAATGCTAGAGCGTCAAGATAAACCACTACCGCCGCGCCTGCGCCGAGTAGCGTTGACAAAAGATTCATCCGATACGCGATGTTGCCGACCGGAACAAGGGTGGTGAAAAGTTTGCCCAGGGTCAAGTAAAGCGGATAGCCCGTCGAATGGGCGACGCCAAGCGTGTATGCAATCTGCTGATATTCCTCGCTATCAACTCCACCGCCCAAAGTGGGCGCAGCGGTGCGTATATACAGCGCGAGCGCGGCGACAAAGATCGCCGCGCCGATGACAAGGTCCGGATGCGAACGGAATTTATCCAGCCGCGCGAATCGTTTCATTTTCCGCGTGATCAGCAAACGTCAGCACGAGCTGATCGCCTTCAAAGGTGGCTTTCTTCACGGCGAGCAGCGCGAGCGCGCGCGGCAGGATCACGTTGTGGCGAAAGTTGCCGATGCTGATCGCCAGTTCGTCGCCGCCGCGCGCAAGATTCACGTCGTCTTTACTGATAAACGGCAGTCGCAGTTTGAGTTGCAAGCCGTCGTCGGTCTTCTCGATCACCTGCGGCTGACCGACGTACAGAACTTTCGTTGGATCGACATCGCCGTAGATCGCATTCGCCATCTTCCGCAGCATTTCAAAACCGACAACTTCCTGGTCCATCAACGGCACCTTGAGAATTGGAAGCGGCGAGAATGCCTCTTCGACTAAATTGCCATAACGCGCCTGCGCGCCCTTCCACGCGCTGAAATATTGATCGCCCACCGTCGCGGGGATGATGCGGTTCGAGACGATGAGGTCGGTCGAGTAACCGTACAAGTTCAAGTAGGTGAAAGTGCGTTGCGCTTCTTTAATCACCATCTTTTCCGGGTTCAAAACCAGCCGCACCGACGATTGGTTCGGATCCGCCAACAGTTGGTGCATTCGATCCAATTGCAGAATCAAATCGCGGATCGAATCAAAAACCTTGTCGTCTGGAATCGGCAGATCGGTAATGCTCTTGAGGAGTGGACCCGCCAGTCTCATCGCCTGCCGCTCCACCGGAAAGATGTGCGAGAGGTACCACTTGGCAACTTCAGGCAGCGAAAGAAAACGCAGTGTCTCGCCGGTCGGCGCGCAGTCGACGATGATCACATCGTAGGCGTTACTGTCGTACAAATAGACAATTTGCAGGAGACTGGCAAGTTCATCCATGCCAGGCAGGATGCTCGTCTCGTCCGCAATCAGCTCATCGATGCCGCGCCACGCCAGCACCGTCGAGAGCCAGTTTTGCACAGTTCCCCAGTATCGCTCCATCTGATGCAGGATGTCGATCTCCTGACCCTTCAAGCGCGGCGCGATTTCGAGTGGCTCGTTGCCGATCTTGATGTCGAACGAATCAGCCAGCGAGTGCGCCGCGTCCGTACTGACGACCACGGTACGATAACCCAGATCGGCGCAGCGCAAAGCCGTAGCAGCGGCGACGCTGGTCTTGCCGACGCCGCCTTTGCCGGTGTATAGTAAAATACGCATGGTGCAAACTCCAAACGGAAAACTCGATTCATTTAGAATCTGGGAACATTATAGTCCGCGCAGAGGTTGTGTCAATTGACAGCGCCGCCAAAAAATGTTATCTTCATCGGCGATGAAAGTTTATCTGAGTACCCTCGGCTGCAAATTGAACGAAAGCGAACTGGAAGCGTGGGCGCGCCGTTTCACCAACGCCGGCGATGAAATCGTCGACGACCCGCGCACGGCGGACGTTTGCGTTCTGAATACGTGCACTGTCACCCATACCGCCGCGCACAAATCGCGCCAGATGGCACGCCAGCTCGCGCGCGCGAATCCAAACGCGCGGCTCGTGCTCACCGGCTGCTTCTCCGACATCGCGCCCGACGCGGCGCGCGCGCTGCCGAACGTTGCGCTCGTCATCCCCAATGTGGACAAGGATCGATTGGTCGAACGAGTGGCGGATTTCAGATTTCAGCGCTCCGATCTGACAGAGCTTCCTTACGGCGCGTTCCAAAATCTCGTCTCTGACCTCCAATCTCCAATCTCCAGAACCCGCGCATTCGTGAAAATCCAAGATGGCTGCAATATGTCGTGCGCGTATTGCATCATTCCACTCGCCCGCGGCAAAGAACGCAGTCGCGCGCGCGATGAGATCGTCGCGGAAATCAAGACGCTAGTTGCCGTCGGCTACAAGGAAATCATTCTCACCGGCGTACAGATTTCGGTGTACGCGAATGATGGTGACCGGCAGCATGGCTTGCGCGATTTGGTCGCAGCGATTCTAGCGGAGACTGCCGTACCGCGCTTGCGGCTGACGAGTATCGCGCCGTGGGACCTGGACGAATCGCTGCTCGACTTGTGGCGCGACCCGCGCCTCTGCCGCCACCTGCACCTATCGCTCCAAAGCGGCAGCGACACGGTGCTGCGCCGAATGCGTCGACCGTACTCGACCGCGCAGTTCGCGCGCGTAGCGCAACTCGCGCGCGACCAGATTTCCGGCGTCGGAATCACCACCGATGTCATCGTCGGATTTCCCGGCGAGAGCAACACCGAGTTCGAACAATCGCTTCAGTTTGTCGAAGAGATGCAATTTTCGCGCGTGCACGTGTTCCCGTATTCCGCGCGCGCCGGGACGGTTGCGGCGCTGCTGCCGCTGCAAGTTTCGGATGCCGTAAAACAATCGCGCGCTAAGCAGTTGCAAACCATCGCCGATACCAGCGCGCGCGCGTTCGCCCAGCGTTTCATCGGTCAGACGATGCCGGTGCTGTGGGAGAATACAGTAACCAGTAGCCAGCAGCCAGTAGCCAGTAGTCAGATTTCGTCACTCGTTACTCGTCACTCGTCACTCGTTTGGTCTGGTTATACTGACAACTACATTCGCGTCTTTGCCGCAAGCGATGCCAATCTGCACAACCAAATTTCGTCGGCGTGCGTAAGAAATATAGAAGAAGATGGAGTGACCGCAGAAGTGGTTGGTTGACACAACCATTCTTTCGCGATATACTTGAGACAATTGAATAACAAGCCTTCGGGGCAGGGTGAGTCCGGCGCGAAAGCGTGGACAATTCCCGATCGGCGGTGATATTAGTCCGATAGTCGTTTGGTCGACTAGTCCGGTAATCCCGACTACGTGACCACGTGACTGCTAGACAATGCGACTAATCAAGCCCGCGAGCCGAGTCTGAAAAAGACAAAGCAGGATCCGGTAAGCCGGAGCCGACGGTACAGTCCGGAAGAGAGAAGGTCGTTCGATGATGCTGCGCGCGTCCGCGCGGTGTGAATGTCTTTGCGCCCCGAAGTTCGATCGTTGAACTTCGGGTTTTGTTTGCCGAGACTACCGCGCCCAGCGCGCGCGTCGTGCGCGCGTGCCCCGAAGCAATTTCGCTTCGGGGTTTCTATTTGAAATGGATGCACCTTTGATTCGTATCGAATCGATCAGCAAGCACTACGGCTCGCCGCACGACGGCGTTCTGGCGCTGCGCGAGGTCTCGCTTTCCGTTCGCGCCGGCGAGTTTCTGTCGATCATCGGTCCCTCGGGCTGCGGCAAATCGACGCTCTTGAAACTCATCGGCGATTTACTCACGCCCAGCGCGGGCAGCGTTTCGATCAATCGCCAAACGCCGGCGGATGCCCGCCGTGCGCGCGAATGCGGCATCGTCTTTCAATCGCCAACGCTGATGGACTGGCGGACCGTCGAGCGCAACATCGAACTGCCGCTGGAGATTGTCGGCGCGCCGCGCGCCGAGCGCGAACACCGCGCCGGCGAACTGCTCGACCTCATCCGCCTGCGCGATTTCGCCGCGCGCTATCCGCACGAGTTGTCCGTCGGAATGCAGCAGCAAGTCGCGATCGCGCGCGCATTATCGACGCGTCCGTCGATTCTGCTGATGGACGAACCGTTCGGCGCGCTGGACGAAATCACGCGCGAGCGATTGGGGCGCGAACTGCTCGACATCTGGGCGCGCACGCACGTCACCATCCTCTTTGTCACGCACAGCGTCGGCGAAGCGGTCCGGCTTTCCGATCGCGTCGCCGTGATGTCGCCGCGCCCTGGGCACATCGAGCGCGTCATCAATGTCGATCTGCCGCGTCCGCGTCCGGTCGAGATTCGCGAGCTGCCGCGCTACTGGGAATTGCTGCGCACAGTCCGCGCCGCGCTGCACCTGAACGACGATGCATCGAAGAATGGAGTGCAATGAATCACACGCTCGTTTCTCCAACAACACACCACTGGAATCTTGAAATGCGCTTGAGTCGATGGTTCCGCAAAAATATCCAATACATTCTCATTCCGTTCGCGCTGGCGCTGGCGCTGACGGCGTGGGAGGCAATTATCCAGATCAATCAATATCCCGCGTTCATCCTGCCCACGCCGCGCCAGGTCGCCGCAAGCTTCATCGAGAATTGGAGCAACGGAATCATTCCGTACCACCTGCAGATCACATTGTTTGAAATCGTCCTGGGATTCAGCGTCTCTTTTGCTTTCGCCACCAGCGTCGGCTATGTGCTGGCAAAATCGCCGCTGATCGAGAAAATCGTATCGCCGTACCTCGTCGCCACGCAAGCGATTCCGTTGGTCGCATTGGGTCCATTAATCGTCATCTGGATCAACACCGGTCCAGTGCAGAACGCACTGATCGCGGCGCTCGTCTCGTTTTTTCCGATGCTCGTCAATACCATCGTCGGCATCCGCGGGGTGCGCTCAGAGTACCGCGCGCTGATGCGCTCGTTCTCGGCGAGCCGGTGGCAAGTCCTGACGAAGCTCGAACTCCCCGCCGCGCTGCCAGTCTTTTTCGGCGGCGTGCGCGTCGGCGTGACGCTTTCGGTGATCGGCGTGGTCGTCGTCGAATTGCTCTGGGCAGACCGCGGCTTGGGCTTCTTGATCAATTTTGCGCGCGGCGCGCTCGATACGCCGCTGCTATTTGCCACCGTCGCTACACTATCGACGATGGCAATCGGACTATACATTCTCGTCGCCATACTGGAACGCGTGGTAATTCGATGGCGGAGGAGTGAACCGTGAAGATCATGCTGGGTCGACTTGGACTCGTATCGGTCATCGCACTGGCGCTTGCCGCGTGCGCGCCCGCGCCGTCGGCTGCGCCCACGTTGACACCCGCGTCGCCGGCGACGGCAAGCGCGCTGACTTCCGTCACCGTCGTGATGGGATATATCCCGGACATCCAGTTCGCGCCATGGTACGTGGCGGACAAGAAAGGGTACTTTGCGGCAGAGGGTCTCCAGGTCAAATACAACTGGGGTTTTGAAGTGGACGGGGTGAAGCTGGTTGGTGCGAACCAAGCCGACTTTGCGCTGCTCGGCGGCGATCAGGTGATTCAGGCGCGCTCGCAAAACATCCCGCTCGTCTACGTCGCCAATTACTATAACGCGTTTCCCATTGCGATCTTCTCCCTGAAAGACAAGAACATCAAAACGCCGCAGGACTTGGTCGGGAAAAAAGTGGGACTGCCGGCGTTTTACGGCGCGACGTACACCGGCTGGCGCGCGCTGCTTTACGGCGCGGACATCAAAGAGTCGGAGGTGCAGACTCAAAATATCGGCTTTACGCAGGTGGCGGCGGTAACGCAGGGCTTGGTCGATGCGGCGGCGGGCTATTCCAACAATGAACCGGTGCAACTCGCGCTCGCCGGCAAACAGATCAACGTCATTCAGGTTTCCGATTACAGCAAACTGGTGGGCATCGGTCTGGTCACGAATGAAAAAACGGTCGCCGAGCGACCGGAGATTGTTCAAAAGGTGGTCACCGCGTTGATCCGCGGCATCGAGGATACAATAAATAATCCGGACGAGGCGTTGAACATTTCCCTTCAGAGTCTGCCGGAAGCTGGAGGACAGAACCTGAAAACAACTCAAGCGGTGCTGAACGCTTCCGTCAAGCTCATGGTCAGTCCGCATTTGGGCTACGTTGATCCAGCCGACTGGGCAGCGTCCGAGAAATTTATGAAAGACGCCGGCTTTATCAAGACCGACGTCGACATTTCAAAGATTTTTACCAACAAGTTTGTGCCGTGACGGAAGTAAAAAAATGCGGAAGGATGAAGACTGACTTCATCCTTCCGCATTTTTAGTTCAGCCCTCGCACTAGACCCACAACCCGCCATGGACGTTCAGCACCGCGCCGGTGATGTACCGCGCCTTATCGGACACGAGGAACGCAATCGCTTCGGCGACATCATCCGCGGTACCCAACGAGCCGAGTGGAATGAGACTGGGCAGTTCGCGACGGTCGGAATCGCTCATCGCGTACGTATCGATAAAGCCGGGACTGACCAGATTAGCGCGAATACCGTACCGCGCTTCGCTGCGCGCGACCGATTTGCTGAGGACGACCAGCCCGGTCTTGGCGGCGTTGTACGCGGCGGTCGTCGGCGCGCCGCGCGTTGTCTCCGCGTTCAGCGAGCCGATGTAGACGATGTTGCCGCTCTTTTGCGCGCGCATCACCGCGAGCGCGTATTTCGTGCAATAGAACGCACTCGACAGGTTGCCGTCGAGAATGCGCCGCCACTCGTCGATCTCCGTATCGAAGACCGACTTGACGAGGAAGGGTCCCGCGTTGTTGACTAGAATATCGATCCGTCCAAACGCCGCTATCGTCTGATCGATCAATTGCTTAGCGCCCTCCGGCGTCGCGACATCGGCTTGGATCGACATCGAGCGCGGCGCGGCGGCTTGCGCCGGCGTCAGCGTCTCACGCGCGGCGTCGGCGTCCTTCTGATAATTCACGACGACCGAGATGCCGTCCGCCGCCAGCCGCCGGGCAATGCCGCGCCCGATTCCTTTACCGCTCCCGGTCACTATCGCCACGCGTTCGTCTGCCATGATTCCCCCGTTTCAATAACTTGACTCTGAAGCGATCTGTTCCTGCTGCAAGACGCGCTTGTCCACCGTAATCGGCGTCGCGCGCGGATTGAGATATTGATCGAAGAAGGAAAGGGTGCGCGACATGAACAGCTGCCAGCCCCAACCGGTAAAGACGTGCCCCTGCCCTGGATAGGTGTACAGTTCTACCGGCTTGCCTAGCGCAGTGAGTTGATTGGCGAGGTCGACCGACCATTGGATAGGAACCGTATCATCCGCCTCGCCATGATGAATGATGAGTGGCGTATTCATGTCTGCAAGATAACGGCTCGGTGAGGATTTCAAAAAGATCGCGTGTAGTTGTCCCCGATAATCTGTCGGCGCATCGGGCGGCGGGGTCGGCACGCCCTGATTGAAATCTGGATCAAATTGGTAGAGTTTGTACGCCGTGCGCGGCACCGGCGTAACCAGCGGCGACGTGCAGCCGGCGAGCCAGCAATAATGCACCTCATCGTCCGACGAGACCGCGCCGTACAGCGATCCAACCTTGATCGAATGATTGACCGCCAGCACGCGCATCGTCACACCGCCGCCCATACTGTGCCCCCAAATGCCCACATGCGAGGTATCGGCGTACGGCAGCGAAGGCAAATCGGCGATCAGGTTCAACACGTCAATCGCATAACCAATGTCGAAGGGGTTCGCGCCGCACTGCGATCCGCCATAGCAGCGATAGTCCGAGGCGATAGTTAGGTAGCCGTTTCTCGCGAAAACATCTGCCGAAGGCATGGTGCCATCGCCGCTTTTGTACTGGGCAGGCGGAAAGTAACCGTGATCTAAGACGACGACCGGGAACGGTCCGATGCCGCGCGGGATGTTCATCATCCCGGTAATTCTCAAACCATCCGACGTGTATTCGATCAAGACTTGTTTGTATTGTCCATCCGAAAGGACGCGCGTGATTTTGATTGCGCCGCCGCCGTACGGACGCGCGCGCAGCGCATCAATTGAAAGCACGTTCGGGTCAAGTCTAAGCGCGTAGCGGAACGGTGTCGCAGTGGGTGTCGGTGTGACAGTTGGCGTCGACGTGACTGTCGGCGTCAGCGTCGCGGTAGGCGTGACCGACGTCACTTCGGTCGTTGCCGTCACCGTTGCGTTAGTTGTCGCCGTAACCGTCGCCGTGATCGTCAGCGTCGCTGTTGGGGTGCGCGGCGTCGCCGTTGGCGTGATCGTTCCGGTTGGAGTGAGAATGACTTGAGTCAGAGTGGGAGTTGCCGATAGTGCATTGTCCGCGTATGCCGGGGGCGTCGGTATGGCAAAACTGCGCCATGTGAGGACTAGGATGAGCAGCCCTAGCGCGGCGATAGAGAAATTCTTCACGGCGCCATTATAGCAAAAACGCGGCGGAACGCAAGAGGGATGGACTAGCGTGGATTTCAACCCACGGCTTGTTTCAATCGCCACAATCCAGCCGCGATTGCCAAACTCATCAGCATGATCGACAACGCGACCGCGGCGTCAAGAATATTGACACCGAACCAGAGGTACGTAAAGAGCGCGGGGTAGACGATGAGGTACGACTTGATCGCAAACGGCAACGGCGCGCGATACGAATTGCAGAGGTAGAGCGTCAGATTGAAGCCGGGATACGTCACGCCGTACATTCCCGCCAGAAACGGATTCAGCGCGCCGTACCACGCCAGCCCGGCGACGACGATCACCTCGCGCGCGTGGTCGCAATACTGATCGAACAGCGCGCCGAATTTAGTGGCGCGATTGGTCGCGCGCGCGAGCGCCCCGTCCACGCCGTCGAGCGCAATCGCCGCGACGAACAGGAGAAATGCGATGCGCGGGTGCGTTGGCATCAGCGCGACGACGACCGCGCCGAGAATCACCTGCGAAAACGAGACGGCGTTCGGCGAGACGTGCAGCGCGGCAAGCACGCGCACCAGCGGCGAGTACACCGCTCGGAGCAAGCCGCGCGCGGGCGCGAGCAGTTTGCGTTCGAGGGAGGAGTAGGAGTCAGGAGATTGGGTCAATTCTTTACTCAAACTTCAACTTCGGCAGCGCGTTGACCAAATCCACCGTCTGCACGCTGACATTGATCACGCTCAACAACAAATTCAAAATGTATTTCGGATTGCCCACTTCTTTCGCCCAATCGTTGGGGTCGTTCTTGATGCCGCTGTCGGGATGAACCGTCACCTGATACCGTTCCATCACCCATTCAATCGCCGACTTGCCATTGACCACGTACTCATACGCCTCAGCGGGAATGTTGGTGAGCGTGATTTGGCTGTTGTAAATGATGGTGTCTTTTTGCCCTTTGGCGGGAAAGCGCATCTTTTCCGCGCTGTAATTGATCGTCTCCATCCCCTTGCCCGACATGCCTTTTTCAATTTCACGGCGCGGAATACGATCATACAGCACCACCACACCTGGCGCGGCAGGAACGGTCTCGTAATTGACGTGCAATTCTGCCAACTGGCGACCTGTTTTGCTAAACTTCCAAAAATCGCGAACGTCTTCGACAAGCGGCAAACGCGGCAGTTGCTTTTTCAAATCATTCGCAAACGTGGTGCGATATTCTGGACTGTGCAGAATGCCATACACGTAATAGAAAATATCTTCCTTGGTGACGTTCTTGCCATACTGCTTTTTGGCGCGTTCCAAAATGAAATCCGACACGCCATCCCTGCGGACATATTCGCTTTCGCCGACAGCATCCCACAAGGTTGGGTTTTGCTTGTCTTGTTCTTCGTAGTAGTAAAGCGGGAAACATTGTGTACCAGAATCTAAACAGTTTAAATCAGGTATACAGTTGGCAATTATTGCTGTATTTTCCTTGCTTCCGCCCAAACCAGAAACACAAATTACTAAATTCTCTAGCGAAGGATTGGGGAAAATTTTGGGCAGTTGATAAACACGTTCATTGAGAGCGCGATCAAAATATGCTTTTTGTTTGAAGAACGGTCTATATAAGCTCGTGCGAATACTGCTTGCATCAAACGTCATTATCCTATTCGACGATAACCACATTAAAGGGTTGTCCGACCAACTAAATTTCGTTGAATCAAACGAAACAATTTCTCTTGGCTCTACCTTTGGATTAGTTTTTTTTGCTTTGTTAAATCGGACAAGTTCTTTGTTGTAAAAATCAATACTCAACTCAACATTCTTTTGTAGCTTTTCAGATGAAGAATTATAACACCACGCATCCCGAGTTGTCGCTAATCCTCTGCCGTAAAATGGAACGAAAAAGGTCGATTTATTATTTTTGTCATCCTTGTCGCCCAAAGGTATAAACGTATCAAACACATCATTCCGCTGGGCAAGCCAATCGCCGTGTTCATCAGGTGACAACGTTTGCCAGGTCATTTCAGGGTTGGCAAGCGAACCGAATTTTTTGAGGATGGCTAGTTTTTCTTCACGGTCTAGATAATCACCAATGTCGTGATAATGAATCGTCGCCTTGGCAGTTTTCACCGCAGGTTTCTTGACCAAGAACGTAATCGCAATCGGCGTGCGAGAACCAGAGCCAAACAACTTGCCGCCCTCTTTGCGACTTACTTCTCCACTGGTACGTTGGTCGCCACGCAAATTAAATACCCAAATGCTCGTAAATTCTTTTTCTAATGTTTTGCGGAATCCATCTGTATTGTTACCATCCAACCAACCACTGTTTGAAATAAACGCAATCACGCCGCCGTGTTCAGGGTCTAATCGGTCAGTGCTCCAACGAAATGCCTTGATGTAAGAATCGTACAGCGAGTTTTTATTCGTCGCATCAGTTGCTTTGGCATAAGTGCTCGCAATGCGGGAATCCAAAAACTCGTATTTCTGATTTTGAGCATTGTCGTTCGCAGAACGTTGTCCTACGGAATACGGCGGATTGCCCATAATCACACGCAAGGGTGCTTTCTTCTGCTTCTCTACTCGTTCCGAGTTCCGATGTAACATTTCGGAAAATTGTTGCTGGCTTGCGCCCGTTTCGCCCAATTGAAAAGTATCCGTCAGCACAATGCCTTCAAACGGATAATAGAGGCCGCCCATACCGTCATTAGGGTCTGGGGTGGCATCGTGGTAAGCATTTTCAATATTGACGGCGGCAATGTAATACGCCAGCAAAACAATTTCGTTCGCGTGCAATTCGTGCTGGTACTTGCGCTCCAAATCTTGTGGCTGGATGAGTCCGCTTTGCAACAAGCGCGTCATAAATGTGCCAGTGCCCGCGAACGGGTCGAGGATATGAATGTTCTCGTCCGTCAGACCGCGCCCAAATTCCTGTCTCAACAAATCATCCGCTGAACGAATGATAAAGTCCACCGCTTCAACGGGTGTATACACAATTCCCAATTGCTCCACCATCTTGGGAAACGCCGTTTTGAAAAACTTGTCGTACAGTTCGATAATGATGCGCTGTTTGCCTTCGGCATTGTCGATCTTTTCCGCGCGTTTCTTGACCGATTCGTAGAATCGCCGCAAGGTGTCGGATTCTTCCGCCAGTGGCTCGCCGCCGAGCGCATCCAACATGCCTTGCATCGCCGTCGAAACCGCATTGTGCTTGACAAACGAATAGCCCTCGAACAACGCCTCAAAGATTGGCTTGGTGATAATGTGCTGTGCCAGCATGTCAACCGCTTGCGCTTGCGTAATGCTGGGATTGATATTCTTTTGCAAGCCCGCCACAAAATTGGCGAACGCGGCTTTTTGGTCTTTCTTGTGCTCAACCAGGTATTGAATGCGTTCCTTTTGGCGTTCGGCAATGACCGCCACATCCTTTGCCCATTGCTCCCAATAACGGCGATCACCGACCTTTTGCACCAGCCGCGCAAAGACGACCGATTGCAACTGCTCGAACTGCAACGCCAATTGACGATGAATGCTTTGCGTGGTCTCTTGGGTCGCCGAATCTTCTCTGACCGCAACGGGGTTGCCGTGTTCATCGTAGGTATATTCGGTTCGCCCCACCAAAATTTGATTGGGGCGTTTCTTGTTCAGTTCGATTTTGTTGACGGTGGCATTGAATCGGTCATCGTGCGCGCGCAAAGCGTTCAAGACCGTCCACACCACCTTGTACCGTTCGTTATCGTCCAACGCTTTATCGGCTTCCACGTCCGCTGGCACAACGACGGGGATGATGATATAGCCATATTTCTTGCCTGGTGCTTTACGCATCACGCGCCCCACCGATTGCACTACATCAACCTGGGAATTTTTTGCCGAGAGGAACATCACCGCATCCAACGAGGGCACGTCCACGCCTTCGCTCAATACGCGCACGTTCGTCAGCGTGCGGCATTCGTTCCCTTCGGTCACGCCCTTGATCCAACTCAACATCTCATCCCGCGCGGGCGCGGACATTGTGCCGTCCATGTGCTTGGACTCGACCGTGACCATCTGCTCTTTTTTCTCTGGCGGCAGAGAATTCAAATACGCCTCGGTCGCCGTGTTGAATAGGTCGGTGATTTTTTTCGACACGGCGATGGTCGAGCAAAATGCGACTGCGCGGCGCATCGGTTCGGGGTCAACTTCTTTCGTCTTACCATCATCGCCAATGAATTGTTTCGACAGCGCATTGATACAGCCCACTAACTTGGATACATCGTCCGCGCTGATTTCCGATTCCTGGCTAATCATTTTCTGCACGGCGGGTGGTACGTCCTTGTCGCTCAGCGTGAGAATCAAAACCTTGTAATCCGTCAACAGCCCGCGTTCCACGGCTTCGCCAAACCCAATGCGATAGATTTCCTCGCCGTATAGCTTGGGGTCATCCATCGAGCACAATACCGCATCCGCTTGTGCGGCTTTGCTTTTCACATCGTCGCTATACAAGCGCGGCGTGGCGGTCATATACAACCGCTTTTTGGCTCTAATGAAATTATTATTGTGGACTTTGGTGAAATCCTTTTCGCTCTCGTTCGCCAACGTCACGCCCGTAGTGCGGTGCGCTTCATCACAGATAATCAAGTCAAATTCGGGGAAACTGTTCTTGAGCAAAACCTTTTGCGCCTTGGCAATGACATCAATCGATTGATAGGTGGAAAACACCATCGTCATCCCTGCCTTTTTTCGTTTTGCGCTCTCGAATTGTTGCAGAATATCTTTCGGGTCGGTGGAAGCGGGCAAAGCCAAGTCTACGATGCTAAAAGTATCTTCGTCGTTATTCTTGCTTTTCTTTTTGGACACTTCGGGGTCGGAGCAAATACAAATCGCGTTGATCGGTTCTTCGGCGTCCGCGCTCCACTCGCGCAATGCCTGTCCCAGTAACGCAATGCTCGGCACGAGGAATAGAATTGTGCCTTTGCCGTGCGTCTCACACTCTGCAATCCGCAAGGAATTGAATGTCTTGCCCGTTCCGCAAGCCATGATAAGTTTGCCGCGTTCCGCTTTCTTGAAATACTCGTGCGTTTTTTCCAGTGCGACTTTTTGATGAGGCAGAAGAATCTTTTTAGCGGTTCGCGCCGCCTCGCCGTGAACGCCTTCTTCCAACTTGTCCCAGTCAACGGGCGATTCCAACAATCCAGAAAGACTCAGGCGAATAAAAGGCGGATGCTGATTCCGAATGGCTTCTTCGGCATTGCTCCCAAAATGTCTGCCTGTGGTGTCAATCCAAAGCCGTTGCGCAAACCGCGCCGTCTGTAAATTCTCATCCTTGAATTCGCGGCTCGACGTGGAAAGAAAACTGTCCAGCGCGCCTTTATCAATAATGGTCCCTTCCTGATAGCACTTGCATTGAATCGCCCAATAATCGCCTTCATGCGTCAAGGCAACCAAATCAATCCCAGTATCACTCCCGCCCAAATCTGCCTTTCCGAAAAACTCATTCCACAACCAAACATGCTTGAACTTGAAAGCATACGTGGGGTCGGTCTGCAAATACGCCCGCATCAACCGCTCAAAGCGGTCACCTTTATCGCGCTCGGAAAATGAAATTTTTCTGTACTGGTCGAGTATCTTTTGAAAACTCATTGATTGTCTCTTTATTCCGAAGCAGTTTCAGGGTTTTGTGTGCCTCAAAACTTGAACCGCGCAAAATCCTTCCCCACCACAACTTTTCCGCCAAACGTCTTCGCCGCTGCCGCGTGAATCTTTTTCACGTCGCCGTTCGGCGGCAAATGAACCAGCACCAGTTTCTTGACGCCGGCGCGCTTCGCCTGCGCCCCGGCTTGCGCCGCGCTTGAATGCCCCAGCACCGGCTTGTCAACTGTCGTTGCCTCGTGAAAGAGAATGTCCACGCCGCGTGCGAGCTCCGCCACAGAATCACAGACCTCGGTGTCGCTGGAATACACAATCGCCTTGCTCGATTGACGCGACACGATCCGCGTCGCGATGGTTGGCAGCAAATGCTTGGTCGTCGTCGTCGAAACCGAAAATTCCGGCGTGACGATCTGCAAGCTGATCGCCGCGTTGGACACGCGGTGAAATTCGACCGGAAAATAGCCCACCTTGAACCAGCGCTCCCATTCGAACGCGTGCATCATCGCGCGCGTGGCGCGCAGCGTCTCCGGCAAGCCGTAAATATGCAGCGTTTTTTTCCGCCCCGCCAGCCAGAGATCGAGCAGAAAAACCGAAACGCCGTAGAGATGGTCGGGATGATGATGCGTCAGAATCAAATGATCGATGCTGTCCAACGCGACGCCGGCTCTCGACAATCGCTGCACCGGTCCGCCGCCGCAATCGATCAGAATAGAACTGGTCTCGCCCTGCACGACCAGATACGTATGCTCGCGCGTCGCGTCGCTGAGCGCCGCGCCGGTGCCCAGCAAGATCACTTGCGCCATTTTATCTCCCGTAAAACCAGAGTACGACCTGGGGTGTGACGTTGGCTTCGACAAAGGCGGCAATCAACAGCAACGGCAAAACGACGAACACGAACATCTTGACCAGGTCGGCGAGCGCGTGCAGCAAATTCTCGCCCGCTGAAACGCCGGGTGGCGGCGAGATGATCGACGCGCCCAGCCGCAGCGCGAACGCCGTCGCCAGCACAGCCGCCGGCAATTCAAACAGCCCGTGCGGAACGACGAACGCGACGAAAAATGTCAGCGGGTTCATCCCCAGCATCGCGACCTCGCTCGCGAAAAAACCGATAATCGCCATCGGCGCGAGCAGCAGGATCAGCGCGAGACTGCCGAATGAAAACAGTCCCAGCAGCGACGCGCCCAGCAACGAACGCACGTTGTTCACGAAAATCGCTTGTGTGTTGAGACTTGGCAAAAAGCCCAGACTCGGCATACTCAACTGCCGCTGGAACGCGCTGCGGTCGATCCGTAGATCGATCACGCCGCTGGGCAGCGGAAAACGCAGCGCAAACACCCAGCCGAAAACCAGTCCGCCGAGAATCACCAGCACTGTGACGAAGATCGGCAAGCGATTTTCGCGCAAGAGGCGCGGCACGTCTTGGCGATAGATCCGCGCGAGCGAAAATCGTCCATCGCCGACAAAAAAACGGCGAAACATCCGCGCCATCGCGCCGAGATTCAATTCGTCGATCTCGCGCGCCAGAATTTCCTCTCGATTGAACGTCCGCATGCCGGTTCGGATCAGCAGCGCAACGGCGACGGCGAGCGCGGCGATGATAAACCACATCACGTCGTACTGCCCCCAAAAGAGCAGCACCGTCTCGCCTTGCAACAGAAACGCCATTGGAATAATGATAAACGAGGCGAGCAGGTTCGCCGCACGCACGCTGGTCGTGTGGCTGGAGACGACGACGGCGCCGGCAACCATCACCACCGATTCCATCGCGGTCACCAAAAGAATCTGAACGAGAATGACCCACTCGGGAATATACCGCATCGAAATATAGAGACCGATCAAGTATGAAATGATCCCGAGGTAACTCGCAAACAGCGGAGGAATAAGCGACGAAAAGAACTTGCCCAAGTACAACGCGCTGTCTGAAATCGGCGTGCCCAGCAGCGGTTCGAGACTGTTTCGTTCCTTTTCACCGACGAACGACTCGAGCGCGATGATCAGCGAAAATGAAATCGGAAAGAATCCGACGATCATCACCGCAAATGGAATGAGGTGCAGTGGGATGATCGTCGCGTTGTACTCGCGGACAAAATTGATTGCGACCTGCGTCGACAGGTTCATGATCCAGGGAAAGATCAGCGTCAGGATCAGCACCGGCGCGACGATGCGCCAATCGCGCAGTGAGTCGCGGATTTCGCGGCGAGTGATAATCAGCGCGTCTCTAAACATTCTCGCTCAACCTTCCACCAGCTTCAGATACACGTCTTCCAGCCCGCGCGGGACCTCGCTCAACGTCAACACGCTTGCGCCGATCTCGTGCAGCCGGTCCAGAAGCAGCGGATTGGCGATTTCGGGCGACGCGGCACGGTACCGCAGCGACAGCTCGTCCATCGATTCGATTTGCAGATTGCCGTTCAGATGGGGCCACGGCTGTCCCAGCGGACGCGCGAGGCGCACTTGCCAGATCGGCAAGCCAAGCAGGTCGCGCTTTAATTCCGCCGGCGTTCCCAGCGCGATCAATTGCCCGCGTCGAATGACCGCGATGCGGTTCGCCAGCGTCTCGGCTTCATACAAATTGTGCGTGCAGAGCACGATGGTATGCCCGCGGCTGCACAAATCGGCGATCACGTCGCGTACCTGCTTTGCGCTGTACGGATCCATCGCGGAAGTCGGCTCGTCAAGAAAGAGCACGCGCGGATTGTGGAGCATCGCGCGGATGAGCGCGGCTTTCTGCCGCATCCCTTTGGAAAACTCGCCGAGGCGGCGGTCGCGCGCGTCCCACAAACCAAAGTGCTTGAGCAAGTCTTCCGCGCGCGTGTGAATTTCGTCGCGCGGCATACCCTGCAATTCGCCAAAAAAATCGAAATAATCGAGAGGACGCAGCCCCAGGTACAAGCCGGCGAATTCGTTCAAATCACCGACGATGTCCCGCACTGCCGGCGCATCGGCGACCACGTCATAGCCGGCGACGCGCGCCGAGCCGCGCGTCGGCTTGAGAATCGACGTGAGCATCCGCACCGTCGTCGTTTTGCCTGCGCCGTTCGGACCGAGCAGCGCGAGCAACTCGCCTTCGTTCACCGTCAGCGTCAGATCGTCGACGGCGGTCAGCGCATCGAACTGTTTCGTCAAATGGGTTGTCTCAATCAGCGGGGGCACGCAAAACTACCTCAGGTTCATTATAGAGCGATTCATCACGCGCGGCAATGGGAAAAAAGTGTCAGTTCACATCCTGAACACTTTCACCAACTTTTTCTCCGTCTCGCCTTCGATCGTCGCTTCCACCTCGACGTACTTTTCCAAGCCCGAGCCGCGCAATTTCTCTTTGAGCAATTCGTCGAGCTGAAAAATTCCCGCCGAGTTGTTCATCCGCACGTTGATATGAATCGGCTTTTCCACACCCGATTTGATTTCCACCTGCTCGATTGCCGCCGCGGACAGCGAGTGGATGTTCACCGTTCCCGCTTCGAACGGAATCCGCGAGCGTCCCTTGGTCATATCCAGCGCGTCGGCAACGCGGACGACGCCGGCTTCGACCGTCATCGGCTTGCCGTCGCTGCGATGCGAGATGATCGCATGCAGCGTTTCCGACCGAATGATCGTCCGCGCGGCAATCGGGTAAATCCCTTCCAGCAAATCGTCGATCTTGGGCTGCGCGACGAAGAGACTGTACTGCTCGTGATCGATGCGATGGATCGACATCCCGAGGTCATGCATCAGCGACGCGAGAACGACGATGACTTCCGCGTCGTTGTTCGTCATTTTGTGATCTTGTACGACGCTCGGCACAACCCCGCGCTCGATCAACTGCCGCAGCAGTTTCAGCGCGATGTTAGAGACAATCTGGAAATGGACCGGTCCGTGATCGCTCATTCCCAATCGATCGACCGCGTTGACGTTCATCGCCTGCCACAGCGCGTACAGCTCCTCGTCCGCGTTCACGCGGTCGATGACCTGCTGCAACACCGGATTGTGCCGCGCTGGCACGCGAATATCGATGTGTTGATTCTGCGGCGCGCTGAGCGCCTCCGCCACCAGTTTCGTCTCGTTCAATTCTTGGTCTGGCATTTTGCCTCCCCAGATTTGTGCTACGGCGATTCAAGGGTGATGTTTGCCGTGCCTCCCAGCACCGCGCTGGAATCCGAGTAACTCAGCACGCGCAGATCGAGTTTCAAGAACACGTGCGGATTGATGCGCCCCACGTACTGGAGCGAGTCGAGCGCCTTACGGTACGGATATCCGCTGATGCCGAGGAACTGCGCGCCGTCAGCGGTCGATCCGGCGTACAGCACATTCGAACCGGGAATGGAATCGTTCTTGTTCAGCGACAGGGACACCGGCGCGCTAAAGTCCATCAGCGGTGTGCCGGGCGCACCGCCGGGCTGGATCGTCACGTTGTTGATTTCGATGTGCGACGTGCCGATGAGCGTGATCGAGGTATCGCTAAAGGCGGCGACACGCAGCGACAGTTTCACGTTGACATCCGGGATCGGCGCGCCTTGCCAATCGACCGAATCGCCGATCTGCTTCGGCGCAACGAGTCCGGCAATCAGCACCTTGCCCGCGCCGGCAGCCGTCTTGCCGCCATAGGCAATCGATGTACCAGGCAGCACCGTGTCTGTCTTGATCGTCAACGAAACGGGTGCGTCGTACGTCAGCGTATTCGGCGGGAGCGGCGTGCTAGGCGCAAACGGATTGCCCGAACAGCCAACCGACACGAGGGCGACCAAAAACAGAGTGAAGAAAATTCGATGCGGAAGAATGAGCTGAGGCATTGCCGCTCCTTTCGCGCGCAGCGCGCGCCGATTGGCGCAAATTCCGGCGCGTCGAACCGTGCCAGCAGAGACATCACACCAGTAACATTCTAACACAACAAACGCGCGGCGACAAACCGCGTCAGTTGGCGACGGTTCAACTTTCCGCCGGTTGAGCCGATTCATGCGCTCGACCGCCAATAAAAACACTTGGCGTAACGGCGACGATAAAAGCGGACCGATGCTACGCCAAGTGTTTGCTGGACAAACGAAAAGACGTTATCCTCAGTTGACCTTTTTCTCGCGTCCTTCCCAGTAGGGTTGGCGCAGATTGGCTTTCAGGATTTTGCCGGTGCCACCCTTGGGCAATGTATCGCGAAACTCGATCGATTTGGGCATCTTAAAGCCGGCGAGGTTCGCTTTGCAGTGCGCCATAAGTTCGTCGACCGTCGCGGTCTGTCCGGGCTTGAGGACGACGATGGCTTTGGGCACCTCGCCCCACTTTTCATCCGGCGCGGCGACAACGGCGCACTCAAACACTTTCGGGTGTGCGTATAGCACATTTTCGATTTCAACCGACGAGATGTTCTCGCCGCCACTGATGATAATGTCCTTACTGCGATCGACGATCGTCACGTAACCTTCGTCATCGACCACTGCCATATCGCCGGTGTGGAACCAACCGTTGCGGATCGCGTTCCGGGTTGCGTCGGGGTCCTTGTAATATCCGTCCATCACGTGGTTGGAATGGACGACGATTTCGCCAATCTGCTTGCCATCCGGGCGAACGTCCTGGTCATTCGCATCGACGACGCGGATATTCGCGCCGGGGATCGAATAGCCGGTCTTCGCCTGCCGCGCGAGTTTCATTTCCAGCGACTCGCCCGTCAGATGCGCTTTGGGCTGCGAGAGCGTCAGCACCGGCGTCGTCTCGGTCAGACCATAACCAACGATGCATAGGCAGCCAAATTTTTCCTGGATCGCTTTGACCAAGGCGGGTGCGGAAGGCGCGCCGCCCAGCACCACGCTTTTCACCGACGACAGGTTGTACTTGCCGAGATCAGGATAATTCAACAGCGCGTTGAAAATCGTCGGCACGCCGAGCATGAACGTGACCTTGTGCTGCTGTACCATCCCGAGCAGCATCGCCGGATCGATCTTGCGGAGCATCACGTGCGTGCCGCCTGCCATCGTCAAAAACTGCGGCGTGCCCCAACCATTAACGTGGAAGAGCGGGACGATGTGCAAGATCACGTCCGCGTCCGTCACGCGCAAGCCAATCGCCGCGTCCAGCGCGTGCAGATACAACGTGCGATGCGTGACCGCCGCGCCTTTGGGCTTGCCGGTCGTGCCGCTCGTGTAAAACAATTCAGCCACCTCGTTCTCATCGATGACCGGCGGATGATACTCGGCGTTCGCGGAGGCGAGCAGCGCTTCGGACTCGTGCGTCGCCGTGCCTTCGCCCGCTCCCTCCATCACGACAAAGAATTTCGTCGCCTGCAGCGCGCCCTTGATGCTCTGCACGAGCGGCAGAAAATCGTTGTGGAAGAAGAGGAACTTGCTGCCCGAGTGATTGAGGATGAACGTGATGTCTTGCGGAGTGAGCCGAATGTTGATCGGGTTGAGGATGCCGCCGGCTTCGATCACGCCATAGTACCCTTCGAGCAATTGGTGCGTGTTGTACGTGATGAAGGACACGCGGTCGCCCTTTTCCAAACCCAGTTTGCGGAGCGCGTTCGCCAGCCGGTGCGTGCGCTCACCGAACTGCGCGTACGTGAATTGCTTTTCGCCGTCGATTACACCGATCTTTTTGGCGAACAGCATTTCAGCACGATCTCGAAATTCCAGTGGACACAGTGGGACAAACATCGTTGTTCCTCCTTCCGTGAGATTCTGTTTTTGGCTCAGCGCGAATCACTTGCTTAAACGATTCTAACACAAAGAGTACCGCGTGACAAGGGGAGCGCCGCGGCTTTCTTCCAGGGAACATTGACACAAAATTGGCACTGGTGTAATATACGCCGCGCCGGGACGCGTAATGTCGCGCGCCTCGAAAAATTCATCAAAGGAGTATGAAAATGTCATCATGGATCCGACCGCCAAAGAGGGTGATGGTCATTTCCGCGCTGGCGATTCTCGTGCTGGGACTCGCCGCGTGCGCCCCCGCCGCCACGCCTACGCCCAGCTCGGTGACACTCACGTTCTATTACCCGGTCGCCGTCCCCGGTCCGATCACCCAAATCATCGACGGCTACATCGCCAAGTTCCAACAACAAAATCCTGGCATCAAAGTCAACGCCGTCCTCTCCGGCGGCTATCCCGACACGCTGACGAAAATCCAAACGACGATCAAGGGCGGCGGCACTCCGCCGGATGTCGCAGTGATGTTATCGACCGATCTTTATTCGCTCGTCGATTCAAACGCGATTCAGCCGCTTGACGACTATGTCAAGGCAGCGGGCGGCGATTCATTCACCTCCGACTTTTATCCCGCGTTCCTCGCCAACTCGAACTATCAGGGTCACATCTGGAGTCTGCCGTTCCAGCGCTCGACGCCGGTGCTGTACTACAACAAGGATATGTTCAAAGCCGCCGGACTCGATCCGAGCAAGGGACCAGCGAATTTCCAGGAAATGGTTGCCGACGCGCAGAAACTGACCAAGCCCGACGGCAGCACCTGGGGTCTCGAAATCTCGTCCGATGGAATTCCGTACTGGTTGTTCCAATCGTTCGTCATCGGCAACGGCGTGAACGTCGTCGGCAGCGCCGCCAACAAGGTCACTTTCAACTCGCCGCAGACCATTCAAGCGCTGCAAGATTTCTCGGATCTCTCCGGCAAGTACAAGGTCATGCCGACCGGCATCTTGCAATGGGCCAATATGCCGAATGATTTCGTCAACGGCAAAGCCGCGATGATCTGGCACTCGAGCGGTTCGCTCACGAATATTCTGAAGCAAGCCAAGTTCAACGTCGGCGTCAGCTATACTGTTGGAGATAAAGGATTTGGCGCGCCGACCGGCGGCGGAAACATCTACATGCTGAAAGGCATTCCCGCCGATCATCAAGCCGCGGCATGGAAGTTCATTCAGTTCATGTCCTCCACCGACATTCAAGCCGATTGGAGCATCAACACCGGCTACATCCCCGGGCGAAAATCGTCTATGGATACCGCGGCGATGAAGGCGTATATCGCCAAAGTGCCGCAAGCCGCGGTCGCGCCGGCAGGATTGCAGTACGCCGGCGCGGAACTCGCCGCGCACAATAACGCGCAGATTCAAAAAGCTCTCGGCGACGCGGTGCAAGCCGTGTTGACCGGCAAGAGCACACCCGCCGACGCGCTTGCCGCCGCGCAGCAGCAAGCCGATCAGATTCTCTCTCCATTCATGTACTCGCGCGGATGACGCGGCGCCCGCGCGCCTTTATCCAAAAAAGGGCGGGGGGGTGCCTAATTGCAACCGCCGCTCTGCCATACCTCCTGATTTTCCCCACGCTTCTGTTCGTTGCGGTCTTTACGTTGTTGCCATCGCTACGCGTCTTTTACGACAGTTTGTTCCTTCAGAACCAAGCCGTTCAGGTTCCACAATTTGCCGGCGCGGCGAATTACACCGCGCTGCTGAACGATCCAGATTTTCACCAGGTCATTGTCAACACCATCCTCTACGTTCTCGCCACCGCCCCGCTGAGCGTCTTTCTTGCGCTCGTCCTCGCCCTGCTGCTCAATCGAAAGATCCGCGCGCTCGGATTGTATCGTCTCGCGTTCTTCTACCCGACCGTCCTGCCGATGGTGAGCGCGGCGACGATCTGGCTATTCATGTACACGCCGGGCTATGGACTTGTCAACGTCTTTATCGAATTCTTCCACATCCCCAGTCAGAATTGGCTCGGCGATTCGAATCTCGCGCTCATCGCACTGATGATCCTCGGCATCTGGAAACAGACCGGCTACTTCATGATCTTTTATCTTGCTGGCTTGCAGGGTCTGCCGCACGATGTCTTTGAAGCCGCCGACCTCGACGGCGCATCGACGATTCAAGCGACGCGCTACTTGACGCTGCCGCTGCTGATGGGCACAACGCTCTTCGTCACGACCATCGCGGTCGTCAACGCGTTCGAGACGGTCGATCAGATTTACATCATGACCGGCGGTGGACCAAACAACGCGACCAGCATGTTGCTCTTCAATCTTTGGCAAACGCTGTTCAGTTTCCTCGACGTCGGCAAAGCGAGCGCGATCAGCGTCATCCTCATCGCTGTCCTTCTTGTGTTTACCGTGGTCAATTTCGTCTACACGGAACGGCGGGCGACTTATGAATAGTCGACGCGGCACGCTGCGCTCCGTTCTCAACGCGCTTGGGCTGATCGTCCTGGCGGTCATCGCAATTGGCTGGGCGATTCCAATGATTTGGGCATTTGCCGTTTCGGTTCATCCACCGGATGAAGCGCTGAGTGCGAGCAACCTTTGGTTCGGTTCACATCCAACGCTCGAGAACTATGTTCAGGCGTTCAATATCGCGCCATTCGCGCAGTACTATCTCAACACGATCATCATCGTCGTCGGCATTCTCGTAGTTCAACTCGTTACGATCACTCTGGCTGGCTACGCGTTCGCGCGCTTTCAGTTTCGCGGTCAGAACGTTCTCTTCTTCCTTATCCTGCTGCAACTCATGGTTCCATCGAGCGCGCTGATCGTTCCGAACTATTCGACGATCCGCCAACTTCATTTGTTCGATACGCTCGTCGCGGTGATGCTGCCGTTCTTCGGCTCGGCATTTGGCACGTTCCTGATGCGGCAGACGTTCAAAACGATTCCGCGCGATCTGGACGACGCCGCGAAGATGGACGGCGCGAATTGGCTGCAAACGCTGTGGAATGTGTACATTCCGCCCGCGCGCCCGGCGATGATCGCTTTCGCGCTATCGTCCATCAGTTTTCACTGGAACGATTTTCTGTGGCCCCTCGTCGTGACCAACAGCCCGGCGAGCCGCCCGCTCACCGTCGGGCTTGCCGTGTTCACGCAACTCGGCGAGATCGGCGCGCAGTGGCCCCTTGTCACCGCCGGCACGGTCATCGTGGTCGGTCGTCTTTTGCTGCTATACCTAATATTCCTGCGACTTTTCAACTAATTTTTTTTCCTTGGGTTTTTAAAATACTCGTTGGGGCGCGCGGGGGGCTCGCCCCTACATATTTACACAATCACCGGCTCTCTGTATTCTCCCCACGTCTTCCGCAGCACGTCCATGATCTCGCCGAGCGTCGCGTACGCGTTCACCGCGTCGATCAAGCGCGGCATCAGGTTCGCGCGATCCGTCTTTGCCGCGTCGCGCACCGCGTCGAGCGTCGCTTGCACCTTCGCGCCGTCGCGCTCGCGGCGGATACGCTGCAAGCGTTCCGCTTGATGCCGCGCGCCGGCTCCGTCCACGCGCAGCAGCGGCACTTTCAAGTCCTCCTGCACGACGAAATCGTTCACGCCGACGATGACGCGTTCTTTCTTTTCGATTTCGGTCTGGTAGCGCGCCGCGCTCTCCGCGATCTCGCGCTGGAAAAATCCTTTTTGAATCGCGGGCAGCACACCGCCCAGTTTCGCGATCTGGTCGAAATACGCGTTCGCCTCCTGCTCCATCCGATTCGTAAACGCCTCAACAAAGTACGAGCCGCCTAGCGGATCGGCTGTGTTCGCCACGCCGGACTCGTTCGCGATGATCTGCTGCGTCCGCAGCGCGATCGTCGCCGCGCTTTCGCTCGGCAGCGCCCACGCCTCGTCGAGCGAGTTCGTGTGCAGCGACTGCGTGCCGCCGAGAACCGCCGCCAGCGCTTGCAGCGCGACGCGCGCGACGTTGTTCATCGGTTGCTGCGCGGTCAGCGAGACGCCGGCGGTCTGCGTGTGAAAGCGCATCAACCACGAGCGCGGATTCTGCGCGCCGATCTGTTCGCGCATCCATTTTGCCCAGATGCGCCGCGCCGCGCGGTACTTGGCGATCTCTTCGAAGAAATCGTTGTGCGCGTTGAAGAAGAACGAAAGGCGGGGCGCAAAGTCGTCGACGTTCATGCCGCGCGCGATACCCCAACGTACGTACTCCATTCCATCGACGAGCGTGAACGCGAGTTCCTGCGCGGCGGTCGAGCCGGCTTCGCGGATGTGATAGCCGCTGATCGAAATCGTGTTCCACAGCGGCAGCTCTTGCGTACCGAACTCCATCGTATCGACGACGAGCCGCATCGACGGCTCCGGCGGGAAGATGAATTCCTTCTGCGCGATGTATTCCTTGAGGATGTCGTTCTGGATCGTTCCGCCGAGCTTGGCGCGCGAGATGCCGCGTTTCTCCGCCGCCGCGATGTACATCGCCCAGATGATCGCCGCAGGCGAATTGATCGTCATCGAGGTGGTGACCGCATCGACCGGGATGCCGTCGAACAGAATCTCCATGTCGGCGAGCGACGAGATCGCGACGCCGCATTTGCCGAATTCGCCAACCGCGCGCGCGTCGTCGGTGTCGAGTCCGTAGAGCGTCGGCATATCGAACGCCGTCGAAAGCCCGGTCTCGCCGTGCTCGAGCAAATATTTGAACCGCGCGTTCGTTTCTTCGGCAGTGCCAAAGCCAGCGAACATCCGCATCGTCCAGGGCTTGCCGCGGTACATCGTCGAATGGACGCCGCGCGTGTATGGGTATTCGCCCGGCATTCCGATATCGCGGTTATAGTCCATCTCCGCGATGTCGAGCGGCGTGTAGAGCCGATCAATCGCTTCGCTTGACGCGGTGATGAATTTCTCGCGGCGCTCCGGCGATTTGGCGAGCGTTTGCTGCAATGTAGTTTCTTCCCACTTGTCTTTCGCGTGGTTGATTGCTTCCAAGTCCTTCTTGTCAAACATTATGCCTCCTAAAAACGACGAATGACCGAGGACGGAAGACGGAAGAATTTCTCCGTCATTGGTCTTCCGTCTTCGGTCGTTGATACAACTCAATCAGCACCCCGTGCGCGCTCTTGGGATGGATAAACGCGTAGCGCATCCCTTTGGCATTGACGCGCGGCGTTTCGTCGATCAACTGTGCGCCCTTTTCCGTCAAGCGCGCGAGCGCGGCGTCGATGTCGTCCACTTCAAAGCAAATGTGATGCACGCCCTCGCCGCGCTTCGCCAGAAATTTCGCCAAGCCGCTGTCTGCGTCCTGCGGCTCGACCAATTCTACGTCCGATGCGCCGACCGGCAGGAACGCGACTTGCGTGCGCCCGCCCTCTTCAGATTCGACGCGTTCGAGTTTCATCCCCAGCGCGTCTTGAAAGAACGCGAGCGCGTCGTTGATATTTTGTACCGCAATGCCAATGTGATCTATCCTTGCTATCATGAAATCCTTTCAGCCATAGAGGTCATAGAGAACATAGAGGATCAGAGCTGGAAGCGCTTGACCCCATCCACAAGACGCGGCTTGTTGAAATTGATCAAAAGTCCAACGCGTGTATCAGTCGCTCTCAGGTAGGAGAGAATTGTTGCATAGTGAATATCCTCGAAATCCTTGACGGCTTTGAGTTCGACGACAACTTTTCCGTCGACCAGCAGATCGAGGCGATGCTCGCCCGCCACAATATCCTTGTACGCAATTGGAATCGGCTTTTGGCGTTCATGAGGAATACCTCGCAAATCAAATTCGTGGGCAAGGGCTGTCTCGTAAACTGATTCGAGAAAACCAGGACCAAGAATTCGATGCACCTCAATTGCCGCTTCGATAATCTTCGAGGTCAATTCCTTGTGCGGCGCTTCTACCATCTTTTCTCTATGCTCCCTATGCCCTCTATGGCTATAGACTTTCGTACGCCGCCGCGCGATTCTTCCGCCGCGCCAGCTCGCTCGCGTACTTGACGCCGAGCGTCGCAGCATTCGCGCGTGCCCAGTCGGTCAGCCGCGTCGCGCCCGCCGGCGGCGAGTCCGTGTATAACAAGCCGCTCATCAAGCCATCGATCTCTTCGCGCGTGATAAACACGTCGCCTTGCAGCCGGCTGATCGCCGAACCGACCGCATAGCCGAACCACGGCGGTACGCCGATGATCGGTCGCCGCGCGCCGATGCTCTCGCCGATCACGCGCACGAGTTCGCGGTACGTGAATGTCTCGGGACCGATCGCGTCGACAATGCGATTTTCGCGCGACTTGCCTTGTGTAACCGCGAGCGCGGCAAGGTCGTCCACGTAGATTGGCTGCAACTTGTACGTGCCATCGCCGAAGACGCCAAAGACCGGCAGATGCCGCAGCGTCCACGCGATGTTGTGGATGAGAATATCTTCCTTGCCAAAGATGACCGTCGGGCGCAGAATCGCGTACGAAAGACCGGACTCGATCAACGCACGCTCGAGTTTCGCTTTGCCGCTGAAGTATTCGAGCGGCGAATCTTCCGACGGATTCGTAATGCTGACGTGGACGATGCGCTCGACGCCCGCGCGCTTTGCCGCGTCGAACAGTTTGCGCGTATTCTCGACAGCAGCCGCGTGCTTGAAATCCGTCTTGTAGTTGAAGCGCATCCAGTACGTGTTGTAAAGCACCGTCGCGCCGCGCAGCGATTCGACTAACTTGTCTGGCGCGTCAAAGTTGAACGGATGTGCTTCGACCTGACCGCCAAACGGATTCGCGCGCTGGACCGAGTTCGTCAGCGTGCGAACGCGCTGCCCTTCTTTCAACAGCCGCGCCGCGATATATTTACCAGAGTAGCCGAACGCGCCAGTGACGACGTGCAACTTTTGCGATGGCAGTGTTTTCAACTTTCGGCACCGGATAAAATCCGACGCGTATTGGACGCCAAGCCCGCAGCGTGGGCTTAGCTCGATAGCTGTCGGTTTCAATCGCATGCGCGACTCAAATATTGATGAGAACCACCAAGACTTTTCCTCCGTGGTACTTGCGTACGCTCGTATATTCATCAGGCGATTCGCCTCCTCCCTTCACAAAGACAACAAAGACTCCTTGTGTCAGGTTCAATTCAATTTTGCCTTCAGAATAAATCCCCTCGATGAAATCTATGTTTGCCGATACTTGGTCAATAAGATCGTTCAGAATCGACTGACGGAAGGTCATACCACCATCGCGATGATGCCTTATTTTTGGACCCAAAAGATTCGACAGCTCGGTCGTTCGAATCAGTTTTGTCTCTACAAGAATTCGATAAGCGCCAAATGTCAGGATAAGATCACCTCTTGGTGCAGACAAACGCTTATCGGTGATAACTTCGAAAGGCAATTCGGTTAGAGTTGATGCTGCTTTGGTCTGCCCATAATAATCACGAACAATAGAGATAACTTCCTCTTCTCGGTTAATCGAGATCCTGTTCGCTTCTACATGTTTCTTCAAACCAATCAACGACAATTCGAGTTCTATCGTACTCCCAAGATAAGTGAGCCACCCGAAAACTGTCTGAATCACACGCCGCGCGTCTGGTGACGAGACTCTTTTCCCAGAGTGAACAATTTTGTTTCTTACATCTCTTGCCCATTTGTAATCACTCCAAAACTGGGATTGCCTATCAATCGAACGGCCAATCGCAACTGAAGCCAGTATTGAAAGCCGCGCGTCAAAATCCTTCTGCGTTTTCTCTTCGAGCCATTCGACAAATAGCGGGGTAAATTTGTTATTCAAAGCAGCAAAGATAACGTTATTCGCATAAGTCTCAAGAGCACTCATGGCTTCAAGTACCGATACGCGCGCATTCAAAGGATCACCCGAATTGACCAACGATTCCGCTCGCTCCAATAGCTCCTCAGGATCGTGCAGTTCAGCCTTTGGAATGTCCCGCAACTTGCGCACCACCGTCACCCCCTTTTCGCCATCACTACCTTTTTCCTTTCGCCGGCAACGTCTTGGTGTACTCCATGCCTTTCGTCAACCACGCCCGCAACAGTCGCGGCGATTTCAAAACGTAACGCGGCACCTCAACATAGCCGCGCATCGGACGTCCCGGCATCGGCTCAAAAAGCGGTGTGCCGTACTCTTTGCGAATTGCGGTGCGGTCTTCATCTGAAAGACGCAGGAACATTCTCTCTTGGAATAGCCCTGCGAACATATTCCCATTGACGAACGCGGCAGGATAGCCGAACATCTTGCGCGGCGTCGCCATCGGAAAATCCTTCATCGCGTTCTCGAACGTACGCACCATTTCCTCAGGCGCTTTGGTGAATGCAGGCATCGCGCGCTTTGACGTTTTGCTTTTCGCTGTCGCTTTAACCATTGGAAAACCTCACATCAGACGGCAAGAATATTCGACCTTTTGCCATTGTATCATAGACAAGACCGGCGGACAAGCCGGGCTTGCCCGTCCGGCATGGCTTTGCCCAACTATCGCCGCCAATTTGACTTGCCGGCAAAATCGGGTATAATAGCGGCAGTTTAGAGAAAGGAGCAATGGGTTCGATGAAACACGAACTTCTCTTCGGTATCAAGGGAGTGTCCTTGTCGTAGTGCGCCCATTGCCGGTTGACTCGTAACCTTGTGCCGTGGGCGTCCTATGCGCCCACGGCTTTAATTTTCGCGCGTCGCGCGCGCGCTTTCCTTTTGCCGTGGGTTCCCTGGAACTCGCGGCTTTTTTGTTCTCCATGCTCCCTTCCCCGATCAATGGCGGGGAAGGATTGGGAGGGAATGAATGTTCACCACCAGTGAAATCGCACTCAATATGCAGCACGTCTCTAAAAACTTTGATCCATCGAGCTGGCTGAGCCGCAACAAGATCAAGCCCGTCCGCGCCGTCAACGACATCTCGGTGCAGGTACGCCGCGGCGAAATCTTCGGCGTGCTCGGACCGAACGGCTCGGGCAAATCGACGTTCATCCGGCTTCTTTCGACGCTACTTGTGCCGGACAGCGGACGCGTGACCATCTTCGGTCTCGACGTCGTTCGCGACGAACGCGCCGTGCAGCGGCTCATCAACCGCGTCTCGGTCGAGGCGGCGTTCTTCAAAAAACTCTCGCCGATCGAGAACCTGATGTACGGCGCGCGGCTGTACGGCTTGGGCGGCGCGGAGGCGCGCGTCAAGATCGATGCGATCCTCAAGCGGCTCGATCTGCGCGCCGACGCGGTGAATCGCCCGATGGAAGAAATGTCGCGCGGAATGCAGCAGAAGGTCGCGATTGCCCGCGCCCTGCTGACCGCGCCGGTGCTTTTGCTCCTCGACGAGCCGACGACCGGACTCGATCCACGCAGCAAGCGCGAGGTGCAAACGCTCGTGCGTGAACTGCGCGACACGCACGACGCAACCATCGTCCTGACCACACACGATATGGGCGAGGCGGAAGCGCTGTGCGACCGCATCGCCATAGTCGATGACGGTCGCATCGTCGCGCTGGACACGCCGGAGGGGCTGAAAAAACGCGTGACACGCAATGGGCACGCGCCAACGCTCGAAGACGTGTTCATGCAGCTCACCGGCAAGCAACTGATCGCCGAAGAAACGTTGTAACGTTCGAACGTTTGCGCGTTACAACGGTCAAAGGAAATCGATATGACAACACTCGCATACGAAGCCAAGGCGTCTTACGCCTTTATCGAAAGAAATATCAACATCGTAAAACGATACTGGGCGTGGGAGATGGTGTGGCTGTTCTATTCGGTCACCAACAGTCTCTCGGTCGCGTACATCGCTCCCGGCGTCGGCGCGCTCAGCAGCGGCGCGACCATCGACAGCCACTATCTCGTGCTGTACCTGATTATCGGAACGATTGTGTGGCGGTACCTATCGGTGATCTTCTACTGGCTCACCGACATCATCGGGATGGAGCGCTGGGAAGGCACAATTGAGTACACGTTGATGGCGCCGATCACGCGGCTGACGCACCTCGCCGGACATACTGCGTTCGCGGTCGTCTATTCGATGTTCCATACGGTGGTCATCCTGGCGATCACCGCGCTCTTCTTCGATCTCGATCTGTCGAAGGCGAACCTGCTGGGCGGCACGATGGTCTTACTCGTCGGCAGTCTGTCGTTCATCGGCGTCGGAGTGGTGGCGGCGATTCTGCCGCTGCTCTTCCCGGAAAAAGGATCGCAAATGACGCACGTCATCATCGCGTTGCTGCTGCTGATCTCCGGCGTGTACTATCCCGTGTCGGTCTTGCCGGCATGGCTGCGCTTCTTCGCGCAGTACTCGCCGGCAACGTACGTGCTGGAAGGCACACGCGCCGCGCTGCTGGACGGCGCGCCCACGGGCGCGCTGTGGGAATACGTGTTGCCTCTGATCGTGATGGGCATCCTCATGATTCCCATTGGCTTGTGGCTGTTCCGCCAGGCAGAACAGTACGCCAAGCGGACCGGCAAGTTGAAGAGGAATGGATAAAACGACGAAGGACGGAGGACGAAAGACGGAAACGCCATTCCATCCTCGGTCGTCCGTCCTCCGTCCAGATTGAGGAGAAAACGATGAGTCTCAAATCCAAAACACTGAAACAAGAATTCACACTTGCACAAGTCGGACAGCCGCGCGATCTTGGCGGTGGACTGGTATTGCGGCGCGCGGCGACTGAAGACACGGAGCCGCTCGCGCAGCTTGTCGGGCGCGTCTTTGGGCGTGAGACGTTTAGCGAACACGCGGCTGCCTATGCGCGCGACCTGATGCGTGCGTCGCATCCGGTGATCGGACCGTCGAACACGCTCGTCGTCGAAGACACGCGGGCAAGGAAGCTTGTCTCGACGGTGTGCCTGATTCCGCAGACGTGGACGTACGCCGGCATTCTATTCAGTGTTGGTCGCCCAGAGATGGTGGCGACCGATCCCGCGTATCGGCGGCGCGGTCTGGTGCGCGAGCAATTCCAAGTGATCCACGCGATGAGCGCCGCGATGGGACATCTCGTTCAAGGGATCACCGGCATTCCGTGGTACTACCGTCAGTTCGAGTACGAATACGCGCTCGATCTCGGCGGCGGGCGCATCGCGTACTTTTCAAATGTGCCGATGCTCAAAGAAGGCGAAAACGAATCATACCGCTTGCGCGAAATGACACTCGACGACATTCCGTTTGTCTCGGCGCTGTACGACCGCGACTGTGCGCGGTCGCTCGTCGCGTGTCCGCGCCCGGAGTGGCTGTGGCGTTTCATGCTCGACGATGCGCCCGAGCCGCGCGCGTGGCGTACGCCGCTTCAGATCATCGAGTCGATCGATGGTCAGGCGGTCGGCTATGTCGCGCCGTCCAGCGAGATTTGGAGCGACGCGCTCGTGGTCGACGAACTTGCCATGAGCGCGGGACAATCGATCCGCGCCGTGCTGCCGATGCTTCTGCGCTGGTTGAAACCGCGCGGCGAAGCGGCAGCGGCAAAGCAAAACAAAACCGTCAAAGGAATCCTGTTCGCGTTTGGGCGCGAGCATCCCGCGTATGACGCCGCGCCCGACCTGTTGTCGCAAAACCGACCGCCGTATGGGTGGTACCTACGCGTGCCGGATGTGCCGAGCTTCATTCGACACATTGCGCCGGCGTTGGAAGCTCGACTTGCGCGGTCATCGGTTGCTGGCTATAGCGGCGAGCTGAAAATCAGCGAATATCGCCGCGGTTACAAGCTCGTTTTCCAAAACGGAAAACTTGGGACTGCCGAAACGTGGCAACCGACCGTTGAAGATGGCGGCGATTGCGGATTTCCGCCGGGCACGTTCTTGCGAGTGCTCTTTGGAGAGAAATCGCTCGGCGAACTCCGCGCCTTCTATCCCGACTGTTCGGCGAAAGATGACGCGGCAGTGCTACTTGATGCGCTCTTTCCGAAGCAGTACTCGTGCGTGATGCCCGTCGGGTGAAATCCGCAAGGAGACATGTCCATGACCACGTCGCCAACATCGTTAGGCGCGATATCTATCGAAGCAGCAAAGCCAGAGGATTTGAGCACGGTCATCGAGATCATCGACGCGGCAGCGGCATGGTTGCATTCAAAAGGCATCACGCGCCAGTGGCTCTCGCCGGCTCCCAAGAAATTTCAGGAGTTTATCGAAAAGGAAATCGCAAAAGGCGAGGTGTATCTGGCGCGCCTCGCCGATGGCAGCGCGATCGGCACATTGCGATTCGAGTGGCACGATGCTGACCTTTGGTGCAACGACCCGGCGGGGGGCGGGTACGTCCACAGTTTTGCCACACACCCACGCGTGCGCGGACATCAAATCGGTGCGGCGATGCTGACATGGGCAAAGGAGCACGTCCGCGCGCGCGGTCGAAGATACCTGCGACTGGACTGCTGGGGCGGCAATCAACCACTGTGCGATTATTACACGCGGCTCGGATTCGCATTTTGCGGATTCGTGCGCGAGGGAGACTGGGCGGATGCGCTGTTCCAGATAGACGCGGGCGCGTAGAATTCATCGCGTTTGTCCGTGCTGGAATCTGTGGTAAAATACCGCCCCAGTATGAGCAAGCCCGAACTCTCCGGCGAACCGATTCCTCTGCTTCCGCCCGACGAGCAAACCCGAATCTTCGTCGAACTCTATCGCGACCAGGTCAACCCCGCGTCGCTTGCGCGGCTCAAGGCGCGCGTGCGCGAACTTGGCTTGTCGTTTCCGGACGACGAGGTGCTGATTATCGCCGCGCTCGACACGCCCCGGCGCGTGCAGGAATTTCTCAATACGCAAGTCTACTACAACAACGACCACGCGTCGGTCGAACAGGACGAGACGGCGATGCCGCCGCGCCGCGTGCTGCAAACCGCGCGAGCCCACTGCTTCGAGGGCGCGATGTTCGCCTACGTGGTCAACTTTCTACACGGGCATCATCCGCGCTGGGCACTTTTAGAAGCCAGCCAGGATTCCGAGCACAACCTCGTCGTCGTCCAAGACCCGCAGACCGGCTTGCTCGGCTCCAACGCGCACTCGCGCGTCCTCAATCTCGATGGACGCGCGATGGTTTTTCCAACGTTGCGCGGGCTGGCAGAATCGTACTATATGTGGTACTACAGCGACCGCACGAACAACTTGGACGACCTCACGCTCGTCGGCTACTCGGACACGTTCGATCTCGCTGCTCGGTACGGCACGGCGTGGATGGACACCGAAGAGCACCTGTGGCAGATTTACTATACCTACATCGACGATTCGCTCACGTTCCGTTTTATCTTTGACGATTCCGGCAAGACGCACCGCTATCCGGTCATCGCCGCGCTCAAGAATCAGTGGATTCAGATCGATGCGCAGGGCAAACCCTACGTCAGCGTGCGCGATCTGCCGCCGCGCGCGCAAGAATTGTGGCACGCCTTCTGGCGCGTCAACGGAGATAATACGGTCTATCGGCGACCGCGCGACGAAGCGCGCCGCATCGAGCAAGAGTTCATGCGCTTGACCGACACCACGCCCATTGATCTGGCGGACAACGCGGACGACTTTCAGTACTTTCTCGCGAGTGGTTTCCGCGTCCAAGACCTGCTAAAGTAAATCCAGCCGCTGTCGCTTGCGCACACGAACAACCGATTTTATCCGCGAATCTTCGCTAATTTTTTCTTTTTATTCGCGTGATTCGCGGATAGCACGATATTCGTTGACAAGAAACGCTAGTGCGCTATAATCTTCGCCAATGACAAAACAAAACATTCGCTCAATCAACGTCTTACGTCTCGCGCTCGTGACACTTGGGCTAACGCTCTTCCTCGTTCACTGCGCGCCCGCGCCGTCAATGCCGCCGCTCACGGCGACCGCACCTAGCGCGACGAGCGCGCCGCAAAAGACCGGCGGTACCATCACCATCGCACTGTCGTCCGAGCCGGACACGCTCAATCCGTACCTCGCCGCGCAACATGCCGCCGGCGAAGTGCACATTTTTGTGATCGAGGGTCTCCTCAGCGTCAACGAGAAAGGCGAGTTCTATCCCGTACTCGCGACACAAGTGCCGACGAAGGAGAACGGCGGCGTGTCGGCAGATGGCTTGACAATCACCTATCATTTGAAACCCGGCGTCACTTGGTCGGACGGCGTGCCGTTCACCTGCGACGACGTCAAGTTCACGTGGGAAGCCGTCGCCAATCCGGACAGCGGCGCGATCGCAACCACCGGCTATCGCGAAATCCAATCGGTGACCTGTCCCGATCCACTGACCGCGGTCGTCAAGTTCAAATCGTTCTACGCCGCGTATCTCGTCCCCTTCTGGACGGTGCTACCGCGCCACGCCACCGGCGATCCGGCGCAGATGACCAAATGGGCGTACAACCGCAAACCGATTGGCACGGGACCATTCAAGATCAGCGAATGGGTCGCCGGCGATCACATCACGCTGGTACGCAATGATCGATACCGCGATGCCGCGCAAGGCAAGCCGTATCTCGATTCTGTCATCATTCGTTTCGTACCCAGCAACGAAGTCGCACTGCAACTCTTGCAGACCGGCGATGTGACCGTCGTCGGCGGCGTCACGCAAGAGAACCTGCCGCAGTTGAGCAAAGCGCCGGGCGTCGTGATCAGTTCCGCGCCCAGCCAGCGCTCGGAGCGGCTCTTGCTGAATCTCGGCGATCCATCCGTCGACGCGCCCAACCCGGTCACGCAGCCGCATCCGATTCTCGCGGACGCGCGCGTGCGCGAAGCGATGGAACTCGCGATCGACAAGCAAGAGATCGTGGACAAGCTGCTGTACGGCAAAGCCGCCATCGGGACGAATGAGTTGAACATCGGCTGGGCGCGCTGCGACACGCCGCCCAGCGTGTTCGATCCGAACCGCGCGCGGCAGTTGCTGGACGAGGCGGGCTGGAAAGTCGGTGCAGACGGCATTCGCGTCGCGCAGGGCGCGCAGTACGCGAAAGACAGCACGCGGCTGCGGCTAAAATTGCAGGGACCCAGCGGCGACTCGCTGCGCGAACAGGTGGAGCAGATCATCGTCGAACGTTGGAAGCAAGTCGGCATCGACGCGTACATCGAGAACGCGCCGACCTCGGCGATCTTCGGCACGTGGGATTCCGGCGGCATCGCGCGGCACGGCAAATTCGATGTGCTGATCTATACGACCGGCATTCCGATTGTCGATCCGCACAGCCAGATCGAAGGATACTTTGCGTCGTGGAACATTCCGTCGGCGAGCAATCACGGCGCGGGGTACAACTATGCGCGCTGGATCAATCCCATCGCGGATGCGGCAATCAAGCTGGCTGGCTCAACGCCGGATACCGCCACGCGCCGCGACGCCTACTGCCGCGTGATGCAGCAAGTCGTCAACGACCGCCCGATGATCTACCTCTACTCGCAGACCGCGATCTTTGCGTACCGCGACACGCTGCAGGGCTGGGTCACGAACGTGTGGAAAAATATGGGGTGGAACGCCGCGGATTGGAAAATAAAATAGTCGTCTATTGGCACGCGTCCGCAATCACGCTGACCGTGCCTTCGGCATTGTTGGAAACGTAGACGCGTCCATTCGCCGCCGCAATCCCATCGCCGCCTTGATCGCCCTGGACGCCGACCGGTAAAAGCGCAACGCGTTGCAACGTCGCGGCGTCGCGCACATCGATTTGATTCGCGGCGGCGAGCACGACGAACAACCGATTCGTGATCGGATTCAGTACCATCGCAAAAGGCGCAGGCGACAGCGGGGTTCCCCGAACAATCGATCCGGACGTTGGATCGACCACCCACAGAACGCGTTCCTCGCGGTTGGTCACGTAAACATGACTTGCCGTCGCGTCCAGCGCGATGCCGAACGCGCCTGTGCCAAGCGGCGCGAGCCGATTGAGTAATGTTCCATCGCCTCCCACCACCGCCGCACCTCCACTATAGTACGAAACAAAGGCGCGCGTTCCATCGGTGGCGACGAACGAGGGAAAGTCTCCAATCTTCGTTGTGGCAATGAGCCGATTCGTCGTCGCGTCCAAGACCGAAACCGTTCCCGCTGCGAAATTCGCAACCCATACGCGATTATTTGCCGCGCGCATGCCATACGGCATCCCGCCAACGGGAATCGAGCCGATCACCGCGCCGGTCGTCGCGTCGAGAACAACGACGTTGGCGGTATCGCGCATCGAAACGAAAACGCGACCGTTGGCGACCGCGACGCCGTTTGCGTGTCCGCGACTGCGCGTGCTCCACACCGCAATCCTCTGGTTTGTCCTCGCATCAATCACCGCGACGCTTGAGTCGTTGTACAAACCAACATAGATACGATTCGTTTGCGGATCGACGGCGATGCCTTTGGGACTTGTACCTACCGGTATCGTGGCGACCACGGCAGGCGGCGCGCAGACTTGGCTGGGCGGCGAAGTTGGCGTCGGCAATATCGTCGGAGTCGGAAGCGGCGTTGCTGTAGGGACCATGGTAGGCGACGCCGGTGGAATGTTGGTCGGCGTCGGTACCGGCGCGGGCGCTACCGGATTGATAAGCGAGTACGCGGTGTACTGGAATTCAGTCCAGTCGATGTTCAGCGATGCGTCGACCAGCTGGAGCGTGATGGCGTTCTTACCGCGCGTGTACGCGGCGGGAATTAGGAAATCGTCGTCGCGCCAGCGATGATTGGGATTGCTGCCGGCAATATACCACGTACCTGCCGGCGCGCCATCGACAAAGACCGTGGCTTGTTGATTGGCGATTCCTTGATCGAGCTTGCGCCGCACGATCACGCCATCGTTCGCCGGATTGATCGCCAATCGAAACCAACTGTATCCGCGCAGCGATCGTCCATCGTCCACCGAACCGTAGGCGTCCATCACGCCATCGTAGGTATAGCCCCGCGTGCCGCTCCACGTCGCGCCGCTGATCGTGTATCCGTGACTGGCTTCGCTGGCGCTATTGCCGACATCGAGAACGTCGGTCAGCACCGCGCGGGCGGTCGGCTGTGCGTAATAGTACGCCAGCGTCCATGCATTCATCGTCACCGAATTGCGATTTCCGTGTTCGATGCCCACGCGGAGATGTTTGCGGAATGGAATGGCATCCGACAAGAACAGGCGGTACGCGGCGATGCGGTCTTGTCCACCGCTTGGCGAATGAACCGCCAGTCCGTGCGTCGGCAAAGTGAACAGACCGCGATCAAAATACCAGCCGCCGTTGAAAAAATCTTCCGTGCCCGTGCCTTGAATCGCCGGCGTTTGACTATCGTCTACGTAGATTCGTTCATCGCCTTCCATAAAAACGTTCGGCGGTCCCGCCAGCGACGCGACCACACCAACCAACTGCCCCGCGCCTTCGGTATCGAGCAAGAGAATGTCTCTTCCATCATTCGCCCAGCGAGTTTGAAAAGTGTACGCGGTCTTGAAATAGCCAACGTTCGCAAACGAATCTGTGAAGGGCGCGTGCCGAATCTCAAAAGAAATATTGTTGGTGGCAATGGCGCGCTGGCTCACCAGCTGAACGCGTGCGCGGTTCTGGAACGGCATTGGAAAGTAAATGTACAGATTGCTCGCATCATCCATCCCAACCATCAGCGACCGCGTGGGATATGCACCGAATTGTCCCATCGAGAAGAAAGAACCGAGCGGCGCGGAGACGCTGGGTGACGATTCGTTGTCCCAGTAGATTTTTATCCAGAGGTTGTTCAGAATGTCGATGGCGTCTGACGCGAACGTGGTTGACGAAATGCCGGGGATGCGCAACTTGATCGATGAGATGGAACGCGGTCCAGCAAGGTCGAGCAGCGTTTGCGTTGAACCGGAGGCAAGATTGATCGTGCCGATGGCGGCAATGTTGCCACTGTCACTTTTCGGATCGACGCCGGCGTGCTGCCACAAACTCTGCACGATGCTCGTGTCTTGCGTTGGCGTCCACGTGGTCACCGGCGTATCGGGACTGTAAAGATCGTAGCCGATGTTGTAGTAAAACCACAGCGCGTTCTGATTCGTGACAATTTTGATCGACTTGCTGAACGGGAGAGGCACGTAGGAGTAATAGCCGCCGCTGGATACCAACTCATTACCCACCAACGGCGTCACGAATGGAGGATGATTGCCGGCGACCAGATCGCGGATGAGCATATTGATGCGCGGCGTCGTTTCACCGTCAAAGTAAACCTTGATACTGGCTTGTTCCGGGATGAAACCGGTAAACCACATCCGATAGACCGTACCTGGTCCCAGAAGGTCAAGCAAGACCTTGTCGCCGTTGGCGTCGGTGTATAGATAATTGCCGTAATCATTATTTCCGCCGGTGCGATCATAACTGGACTGTCCACCCGCGCGCGCGTCCATTTGCAGATACGGCAAGTGGTCCAGTTGCAGCATGGCATCCACGCCATACGGCTCGGCGGCAGCAACGTTGGTTGGAACGGACAGGGTCAACTGAGCGGTCAGCGCCAGCAGAACCAGGGCGACGAGTCGCTTTGGCATTTGCTCACCCACTTTTCAGAGAAATAAAACGCGCGACACAATAGCGATTTACTGCGCTTGAATTATACCTCAGCCACGCGCGGAGTCAAAGCACGCGTGGCTCATCGCCACCCCTTGACGAAATGTGCGTTTTGCGCGATGCTCCGCCCATACCTCAAGCAGAAGGAGATTAACCGTGCTGCAACAATTCGCGCCGGACGCGGCGCGTCCCGCGCCAGATACGCAAGAGCACAAACCGCACATCAAGATCGAGGCAGACGGACCGTATATCATCACCGGCAGTCCCAAGCTCGTGCGCCGCATTCGCGTTCAAAATGCGGAAGGCGACTTTGTGGCATGGCAAGCCGGCGACAATTATCCCACCCAGCCAGCGACCTTCAAGTTGTGCCGCTGCGGTCGCTCCAAGGATAAACCGTTCTGCGACGACAGCCACGAAGAGGCGACGTGGGATAACGCGCTGAAAGCCGACCGCGCGCCGGGTGAAACACGCCGCCAACTCTTCGAGGGCGTCGGCATCGTCATGACCGATGACACGAGTCTCTGCGCCGGTTATGGATTTTGCGACCGCTTCGGCAGCGTGTGGGAGGAAATCAAGAATACCAGCGATACCGAAGTTCGCAAGCAATTGAAAGCGCAGATCGCGCTATGCCCTAGCGGCCGCCTGCAATACCTTCGCAAAAAAGGCGGCGAGCCGGAAGAAATCCGATACGAACCAATGATCGCCGTTATCCCGAACGGACCTTACTGGGTACTGGGCGGCATCCCGATCGAAACACCGGACGGTTTCGTCTACGAGGTCCGCAATCGCCAGTTGTTGTGCCGTTGCGGTCAATCGAAAAACAAACCGTTTTGCGACGGCACGCACTGGGACATCAAGTTCAGCGCGCCGTAACAATCTCTGGAACGCGAAACCCACGAAACGAACGAAAACCGCGAAAGAAGATCCTTTCGCGGTTTTCGTATTCTTTCGCGGCCATCGCGTTCCAAGTTCTCGCGGTCAAGTTTTCGCGTTACTGCCCTCGGAATGCCAGCACGTGCCCCACCATGCGGAACAAAATCCAGAAATCCATCCAGATCGATTGATGCTTGATGTAGTAGAGATCATACTCCACGCGCAGCCGCGCGTCTTCGACGCTATCGACGTAACCCGCGTGCAGAATCGCCCAGCCCGCCATCCCCGGCTTGACCGCGTGCCGCAATCGATAAAATGGAATCTGCTTTTCCAACTGCGCGACGAATTCCGGACGCTCCGGGCGCGGTCCCACCACGCTCATCTCGCCGCGCAGAATATTCCAGAACTGCGGCATTTCGTCCAGGTGCATCTTGCGCAGCAGCGCGCCGACGCGCGTGACGCGCGGATCGTTCTTCGTCGCCCATACAGCTTTGCCTTCCTGCTCCGCATCCGTCACCATCGTCCGAATTTTGCGGACACGAAAGATTCGCCCACCTTGTCCCACGCGCTCTTGCGCGTAAAAGATGGGACCCGGCGAATCGAGCCGCATCGCGAGCGCGATGAACGGCAGCAGCAGCGCCAGCCCGAATGAGCCGATTAGCGCGAAGATGAGATCGAACGCGCGTTTGAGCGCAGGATACAAACTGCCCGTGCCGGCGTGCCCCAGCGGCAGCGCGACGTACCAACTGTCGCCGATATAATCGATCGGCACGCGCGCGGTGATCTGCTCGTACAGCAGCTGCATCGGCATCACTTCGATCCCCAGCTCCTGCACGTCGAGCAGCGCGCGGAACATATCGGCAGATACATCACGCGTCACCGCCCACACCACTTCGTTGACGCGATTCGCGCGACACAGCCGCGCCAGATCGGTGTGCTTGCCCACCACCGCCACGCCCTCGATGCGCCGTCCCTGCTTGGCGAGGTCGTCGTCGACGAATCCCACGACGTCGTAGTGCGCCTGAAATTCTTTCCGAATCGTCTGCGCGATGGTCCGCCCGGCGTTGCCCGCGCCGACAATCAGCGCGCGGCGGCGAAACGGCGCGCGCGGCGCGACTTGAAGGTACGCCGCGCGCCACGCCGCGATCAGCACGACGGAAATCACGCCGTGATAGAGTACGATGCCGCGCGGCAGCACCGGCTGCAAACCCGGATCGGTCAGCGCGAAAAAGAATGCGAGGTAGACGAGCATCACCAGGATGAACGTCTGGACCAGCGCGCGACTCGTCGCGCCAAACTCGACCACCACGCGCAGATCGTACAAACCGCTCAGGAACGCGAAGAACAGCCAGACCGCGGACAGCAGAACGAACCACTGAACTTGCGACGATAGCAAAACAGCAAACGTCTTGTCGCCGCGATACGACCAAATCGCAAACGCCAACACGACCGCCGCGTTGATAAACAAGAGATCGATGAGAACGAGAAATAGCCGCCGCTCTTTCAACTAGTCAACCCCACGCGCGTAGAAAATGTTTGCCCCGCGTTCCTACATCCGCCGCGCCAAGAATCCCGCCAGCGCGCCCGCGCCGCTAGCGTACGCGGCAAGCCACAGCGTTCCCGGCGCGACCAAGCCAATCAGCGGACTTGCGCGCCAACACCGCGCCGCGAACGGCAGCGTCGTCACGACAAAGCCGACGAGCAGCGCGGCGACGAGCCAAGCCAGCGAATGCCAGGCCAGCGCGCCGATCAGCGCCAGCGGCAGCAACGCCGCAATGGCGACCTGTAATTTTTGCGACGGCGGCGTGCGCGTGTCAGATGCGGCTTTGCGCGGGTGACGCGCGTAGACCACTGCGCGCCACACAGCGTAGCGATACTTGCGGCGCAGATATTCCGCGAGCGATTCGGGATGCGTGTGGTACACCACCGCGTCACGCACCAGCACCAGCGTACAGCCGCGCTCGGCGAGGCGGAACGATAAATCGGTATCCTCCGCTTCCATCAACGTCGTGTCAAATCCGCCGCTCGACTGAAAAATATCGCGCCGGTACGCCGCCGTCGAACTGTCGATAAAATCCGTTACGCCGCGCGCGTCCATCCGATCGTACTTGAAATCGTATTCGAGCTGAACGTACCGCGCCCAGAGATTTCGCTGCCGCGTTTTCTTCTCGCCGCTGACGCCCGCAATCGACGGATCAGCAAACGGCGCGGTCATCGCCTCGATCCACCGCGCGTCCGGCATCGAGTCGGCATCGATGAACAACAAGATGTCGCCGTGCGCGTGCTGCGCGCCCAGGTTGCGCGCCGCTGCCGCGCCGCAATTCGGCTGCGTCAGTACGGTGACACCGCGCGACTCGGAAACCGCGCGCGTCGCGTCGGTCGAGCCATCGTCTACGACGATGATTTCGTACGCATCGCGGGGCGCGGTCTGCTCCAGCAGCGCGTCGAGACACGCGCCAATCGTCTTTTCGACGTTGAATGCCGGGACGATCACAGAATTCACAGCGCCGTCTCTCCACTCGCCGCAACGCGACGCAGATTGACGCCGTACCGCCACAGGAACAGAATGCCCAGAATCAGCGGCGGACCAAACGCGACGAGGTACAGCAGAATGCCGTACGTCAAGCCGATGCTCTTATCGATCCCAAAGACTGACAAGGTGAGAATACACAAATACTGAAAAACACCGACTCGCCCCGGCGACGACGGGACGAGATTGCCAAATTGCAGAACGGCGAGCAGAAGAAACGCGCTGACGATCGGGAGTTGCAAGTTCAACGCCAGCAACGCGGAATAGTTGATGAGCGCGCCCAACAACCAGATCGCGACCGATAGCACTTGCAAGCGCAGGTGCACGTCCCAGTGTTTGAACACATCGAGACTGACCAGCGCCAAGCGCATGTGCGCGCCGAGCGTTTTGCCGCGCCACGAAAATGGCACGCGCTCCAAAAGCTCGAGTAGCCGATCTCGAAACAGAATCAGGATGAACGCAGCGACGAACAACGCTAGCGCCGATACGACAAAGCCCGACCGCGCGGCTTCCAATCCGGACGGTATCACCATAAAGAGCGGAATGCTCAAGACGATCAACAACTGCATCAGCGTATCGAATATTTTTTCGACGCCGAGCGTCGCGAGCGTCTGCGTTTTGCTGCGCTTTTCGATCTCACTCGCCAGATAGAGACGCGCCAAATCGCCGGCGCGCCACGGGATGATGATGTTGAGCATTTGCCCGATAAGCGTAATGCCGAACATCTGCCGTTGGCGCAGACCCTTTTCCAGCGGATAATACAGCTCGATCCAACGCGCCGCGCGCACCCACGACTGCACCACCGCGGCGATCATGCCGACCAACACCCACGCGTAACTCGCGCGCGCCAGCGCTTGCGCCACGTCGCCCAGCGGCACGTCTTTCAGCGCAAGAAACAAAAAGACGACGCTGATGAGCGTGCCGATGGCGATGCGAAACCAATTCGTTTGCCAGAAGTGTGATTTCATAAGCCCTGGACGGAGGACGGACGACCGATGACGAATGACGGACGACGGAGGAATTTGATTCCGTCCTCCGTCCTCGGTCATCCGTCTGCCTCGCGCCATTCCTCGCGTCGCGCAAAGGATACCGCCGCGAGCGCGAAATAGACCCACATCAGTACGCCCGGCTTGGTACCGAGGATGAACGCATCGGTCAAGCCAAACGTCTGATGCGCCAACATCCCAAATCCCAGTCCGGCGATCAACGCGCGCGCGCTGGCGTCGTCCACTGCACGGTACGCGCGTACGGCGCAGACGACAAAGCCGGTCCGCAGCGCGACGTAAGCGATCAGACCGGGAATGCCGACATCCACCGCGACCTCCAGCAAGTTGTTGTGCGCGTGCGCGACCACTTCATCCGGCGCGGCGATGAAAAACGGATACAGCGCGTGCGCGACGTTATTGTAAGTGCCGAGACCGATGCCGGTGAATGGAAAATCTTGCACCATCATCACGCCGCGCGTCCAGACCTCCATACGACTCGCCAGCGTCCCGTTTGCCGCGTCCATCCGCAGTAGAAAGTCGGCGACCACGCTGCCCTGCCCCACCGCCAGCACAACGAGCAGCGTTACTGCGCCGGCGGGGATCAGCCATGCGAATCGCCGTTCGCGCAAGACCGCCAGCGCGAACAAACCAACCAGCGTGCCCAGAATCGCGCCGCGCGATTGCGTCAGCGCGAGCGTAACGAGCGACAGCGCGAGTGCGATAGCCACGCTCAGTCGGAATGGGACGCGAAACGCCGCAGACGAACGCGGAACAGGGATTTCCATCCGCGTTTGTCCGCGTTTGTCCGCGTCCGATTCTGGAACCCAGACAAGTGCTGCCAGCAGCGGTACGATGAGCGTCAACGTTCCGCCGACGCCGTTGCGCGCAAATCCGCCGGCAATCGAGCGCGGAATGCCCTGGATCACGTGCGGCAGCCGGTCGTAGATGAATGTCATCGAAATAATCTTGTTCTGCGCCCAATCCGTACCGACCAACCCGGCAATCGAGATGGCGATACACGCCAGGACGAGCCACCACGCCGCCCACGCAAGATCGCGGCGCGTCGTAATCTGATTGACGACCGCGTAAAAAAACGCGACGCTGAGAAGCACGCCATAAATTTTTGGCATCGTGAGCGCTGGATAGTTAGAAACGGCGGCGCTGATCGGCAGCCACGCGAGGAGAATCAAGATCGGCAGATCAAACGGGGTTCCCACTACCTTGCCGGTCGTCCACACGCGCGCTAGCCAGATCAGCCCGATCATCCCAAACGCGGCAAGCGGCACGTGGTCGGTGACTACAAAGTAGGCATAGACGAGCAAGAGGATCGGAATCTCCAGTCGAACGAGCCACGCCGCGAGTCGTCGTACGCTCATGGCGCGAGATTCTCCTTTCGCCAGATCCATTCGACCGCGCTCAACAAATCATCCGCCACGTAATAATCCGAGTGATTGTTCTCGCGCAACAGCGTCTGCTGTTCCTTTCCGCGCCCGGTGAGAACGAGGATCGGCGTCGCGCCGATTCCTTGCGCGGCGGCAATGTCCGCCATCGCGTCGCCGACGACGTAGGAGCGCGTCAGATCGATGTCCCATTCTTGCGCGCTTTGCCGATACAGCCCGGGGCGCGGCTTGCGGCAGTCGCAGTTTTCGTCCGGATGATGTGGACAATAGTACACCGCGTCGATGCGCCCGCCCGCGCGTCCAACCTCCGCCGTCATTCGCGCGTGAATGTCGCGCACCGCCGCCTCCGTCGTCAGCCCGCGCGCGATCGCCGCCTGATTCGTCGCGACGAGGACGACAAACTCGCTCGCGGCGATGCGACGCAGCGCATCCAGCGCGCGCGGCAAAAAGACGAATTCGTCCCAGCGCTTGACGTGGTCGGCGCGGTTGGCGTTGATAACGCCATCGCGGTCGAGGAAAATTGCGCGTCGCTTGGTCATCGCATCGTCACTTGAACAGCAAGATTCCGAACACAACGCCGCCGACGAGCGCAGCGGCTAGTCCCAACAGCGCGTTGACCTGCAGCAGCGCAATCGCAACGAGCGAAGCAAAAATCCACCAGAAGAAATTTCTGAACACTGAATACTGTCTCACTGTTTCACTGTCCTACCGTCCGCTATCTTTTCACCGCCGGGCGCTGACCCTGGAACAACCGCAGCGCCGTCTGCCAAATAATCTGCAGATCGAGCCAGATCGTCCAATTGCGAATGTAGTACAGGTCAAGGCGAATCTCGGCTTCGAGCGAATCGACCGCCGCGCCATCGACGACCCAGGGACCGGTCAACCCCGGCTTGACGGTCAACAGTGTTGGCAGCCACTCGTGATACACCTGTGCGCGATACGTCGGGATCGGGCGCGGTCCCACCAGACTCATCTCGCCGCGCAGCACGTTGAAGATTTGCGGTAGTTTGTCCAGACCGGCGCGATACAGCGGATAACCGAGCGCGTGGTCTTTCATCTGCGCGTCCCGCGTTCGGAACTTCCACGTCGTAAAAGGTTTTTCGCGTACGCCGAGGACGAGGTGCGGTTCCAGCACCGCGCCGCGCAAAATCGATTTGACCAACAGCGCGATCAATGCGAGCAGTGGAGACAAAATGATCACGCCCGCCAGCGCGACGGAATAGTCGAGCAAGCCCTTGAGCAGCGCGTCGACGCCGGTGATGCGATTCTTTTCGAGTGCGAGGAGCGGCACAAAACCATCGTGGCTCAGCCGCACGCCGGTCGCCATGATCTCGTAGAAACCGGGCGACAACTTGATCTCCAGATCGTCGAGCGTCAACGCACTCTGTGTAATAATCTCCATAAAACTTTCCCACGCAATCGCGCCTTGCACGACAATCGCCTCCGACGCGTGCTCCTCGCGCGCGACGCGCGCCAGCGCCGTGGGTCGATCCAGCACGCGCAGGTCGTCGACGACGCGCGTATCGCGCGGCAGGTAATCGTCCAGAAAGCCGATAACCTGCACGCCCGACTGGGTCGCCGGCGCGAGCTGCCGCGCAATCGTCTGCGCGTGCTCGTTCGCGCCGACGATGACCGCGCGCGTCAGCAAGCGGCCGCGCCGGCGGGCGAGGTGAACTACGCGGCGGATCGCAAAACGCGCCGCACTGACAAACAGAATCGAAAAGAGCCACGAAAAGACCAGCCAGGAACGCGAGACGCTGAGGTTCGGCTCGATGAAACTGACGACGATGACGACGACGATTCCCAGCGTGCAACCGATGACGACCTTGCCGTATTCCTGCAAGCCGGACAGAAGATAACGCTGATCGTACAAACCGTTGAACGCAAAAAAAATGAGCCACAACGGAATCGACACCGGGATCATCACGGCGTACCGCGAGGTGATCGGAGCGAGCGGCTCGATCAGTGGCAGCCAGGTGATGCTGTAGCGGACGTTGAACGCGACGTTGAGCGCGGCATAAATCGCGATCGCGTCGCCGACGATCCACAGCGCGAGCAGGAACATCAATTCTTTACGACGCATACGCGCGCTCCGGAATCCGCAAGCCCGCGTTCACCAGCACGCGCGCGCCTTCGGTTTCGAATCGAAAATCCATCCGCTTTAGCCCTTTCGCTTCCAACGCCTGCGTCACCGCGGCTTGCTGCGGCGCTTCGCAGTAGATCGCCAGAAAGCCGCCGCCGCCCGCGCCGGCAAGTTTACCACCGAGCGCGCCGTTCGCGAGCGCGAGCGCGTAACATTCGTCGATGAGCGAATTAGAAATGCCGCCGGCAAATTTTTTCTTCTGCTGCCAGCCGGCGTCGAGCAATCGTCCGAAACGATTCAGGTCGCCGCGCTCGAGCAGCTCTTTCGCCTCGAACGCCATTTGCTTCACGGCGTGCAGCGCGGCGATCACTTGCGGGTCATCCTTCTCGCTCGATTTCTTCTGCGCCGTCAGAATCGTCGATGCCTGGCGCGTGCCGCCGGTGAAAAAGAGCAGCATATTCTGCTCGAGCGCGCGGCGCGTCTCCGGCGGTACGCGCAGCGGCTCGACCGTTACGCCATCGGCGCGGAATTGGATGAGATTCAAATCGCCGAACGCCGCAGCGTACTGATCCTGCTTGCCAATCGGCGTGCCGAGTTTTTCGATTTCGATCTGGCAGGCGAGTTCCGCGATTTGCTGCTTCGACAAAAACAATCCCCTGGCGGTCGTGACTGCCTTGATGATCGCCACCGCGACGGTGCTGGATGATCCCAGACCGGTGCCGGGGGGAACTTCGGACGCGAGGAACATCGAGATGCCGCGCACCAAACCAAAATGGTGCAGAATTGCGCGCGGCAAACTCAAATCGCCGTCAAACATCAACGGCAAATCGCCGTCATGCCGATAGAACGTGCGGTAATCGGACGACGTGATCTGGATAGTGTCGTCGCCGCTGACATTGAGAAAGACATAGAAATACTTGTCCAGCGTCGTGCTGACGACTGCGCCGCCGTACTTGATGTAGTACGCTGGCAAGTCGGTGCCGCCGCCGGCAAAAGAAAGTCGAACGGGTGCGCGGGCGATTAACATAGATTTTGCAAGTCGGAAATTGGAAGTTGGAAGTTGAATTTACGTTTCACGGTTTACGCTTTACGTATCGTTCCCATGGCTTTCATTTCGCGCTCGGCGTCTTCGTAATAGTCACGCAAGTCGGGCTGCTCGCGCGCCCAGTCAATGTACCCCTCGACAATCTTTTCGAGCGGCACCTGCGGCTCCCAACCGAGCGTGCGCAATTTGCCGATGTCGGAAATGATGTGCCGCGTGTCGCCGAAACGAAATTCGCCGGGGATGAGTGGTTCGATCTCCTCGCCCAACGCGCGCGCGATAAGATGCGCGTACTCCTTCACCGTGATCGCGCGACCGCCGCCGACATTGAACACCTGATCGTTCGCGCGCGGGTCTTGCATCACCAGCGCGTTCGCGCGCGCGACATCGTAGACCGAAACGTAATCACGCAACTGCCCGCCGTCCTCGTAGCACACCGGCGCGCGATGGCTGAGCAAGCGTGTCGCAAAGATGCGGAGGACGCCGGAGTAGGCGTTGCGGAACGACTGGCGCGGTCCCTGTGTGATCGAAAAACGCTGCGCGACGCTGGGGATGCCATACCGCTGACCCAAGTTCAGCGCGATCATCTCCTGCGTGTACTTGGACATGGCATACTGGTTGTGCGGATGCACTTGCGACTCGTCGGTGACAACCGGTTTCATCGCGCGCCCGCACACCGGGCAGTGCGGCTCCCAATCGCGCTGTTCCAGCTGCGACAACGCGCGCAACGGCGGATACTGCGCGCCGTCGGTCGCGCATTCGTACCTGCCCTCGCCATAGGTCGATTGCGAACTCGCAACGACGATCTTTTGCACCGGCAGTTTCTTCTCGACGATGATTTCGTACAGCAGCGCGGTGCCGACGGTGTTGACGTGGAAGAATTTAGAAAAATCGGTCAAATAGTCCTGGTACGCCGCGAAATGGAACACCGCGTCGATACCTGGCAGCGCGCGTTCCCACGCCGCGCGGTCGCGCACGTCACCCAGAATAAACTCGGCGTCGCGCGGCACGTACGCCGGCAGTTTGCCTTCGATGTGAACCGGCGGCGTCAGACTGTCGAGAATCCGGACCTGATGACCTTGTTGCAGCAGCAAATCGACGGTGTGCGAGCCGATAAAACCCGCGCCGCCAGTGACCAAGATGCGCATTAGTGATTTCTCCCGGTGAGGACGATCCAAATCGTCCAAAGAATAATTTTGAAATCCAGCCACGGCGACCAATGGTCGATATAGTCAAAGTCAAGCCGCAGCCATTCGTTGAAATCGAGGGGTTTGCCGCTGACTTGCCACAGCGACGTCATGCCGGGCTTGACGGTGAGTTTGCGTTTTTGCCATTCCTGGAAATTTTCGTACTCGTATGCCAGCGGCGGACGCGGACCGACCAGACTCATATCGCCTTTGAAAACGCTCCATAATTGCGGCAGCTCATCGAGACTATACTTGCGCAGCACGCGTCCAACCGGCGTCACGCGCGGGTCATCCTTGATCTTGAACACCGGTCCACCGTTCATTTCATTGCGGTCGAGCAAATCCTGCTTGAGCTGATCGGCGTTGGTGACCATCGTCCTGAATTTGTATCCTTTGAACGGACGACCATTCAAGCCGACGACATTCCATTCGTACAAAATCGGACTGCCGCTTGTGATACGAATTGCCGCGGCGATCAGCGCGAGTACCGGCGACAAGATCAGAAGCAACGCCGCCGACGCCAAGAAATCGACCAATCGCTTGATCGCCAATTGAACGCGACGAAACACCGTTATCTCTCCGCTCGCTGCTTGCGTGCGAGCAAGCCGCTCACGATCTGGTCAATCTCCGCCATCCGCGCGTCCCAGGAATATTTCTGCGCGAGCGCGACGCGTCCGGCGGCGCACGCCGCATCCTCGGTCAACGCGGCTGGCAACGCGGCGGCAAACTCTTCCGCCGTGTGCGTTACATAAAAGAATTCGCGAAATTCGCGCAGCGCCGGCAGATCGGTCGCGACCACCGGCTTACCTGCCGCCAGGTACTCGAAAAACTTCATTGGCAACGTGCCGCGCGTGGATTCGTTCTGGTTGAACGGTATCAGACACACGTCGAACGCCTTGATATAGCGCGGCAGTTCCGAGTACGCTCGCTCGCCGAGCAGGCGCACGTTCGGCAGCGACCGCAATTGGGACACATCGGTTGATGGATCGCCGCGGCCGATGGGACCGATCAACACGAACGACCAATCCGGCTTGGACTGCGCGACGACGGATAACATTTCGAGATTCATTTTGTACGCCGAAATGTTGCCGACAAACCCGGCAATGGGGTGCGGCACGTCTTTCAAATCCTCCGGCATCGGAAGCGCCGCATCACGCGTCGACGCGAAAAACTCGGCGTCGGCGACGTTGGGCAGATAAAATGTGTGCGCGTTGAACGCGCGTTTGTCTTCGTACAACGTCGACGACGACGCGAAAACCGCGTCCGCTTGCGCGAGCAATTGCCGCTCCCACGCCCTCACCTGCTGCGCGGGAACGTTCGGATTCGCCGCGTGCTCGTCGATGCAGTGATAGATCACCAGCTTCTCGTCAAAGCGTCCGACCAAGCCGACGAGCGCGGGTAGAAAGAACCAGAGAATCGGCTTAGCGTTCTTAGGTAACGCGCGGCGAATCTGCATCACCAGCAGCGCAGTGTTCAATCGCCGAATCGCTTCGCGTCCGTACACCGGGATGACGAATGGCGCGAGCACCATCAAGTGATCGTCAATTTGACGGACGCCGCCGGCGATGCGCCGCAACCGCCGCGCAATCTTTTTGAATTCCCGCGGCGCAGGCGTCCGACCGCCAATCGTATCGACGAACAGCACGCGGTTCTCGCGCGCAAGCCGCGCGGCAAGATGGTGGCAGTTGACGCGGTTGTGCCAATCCCACTCGGCGTTGGCGAGAATGAGGATGGTTTCATCTTTCACTTTGCGCTACCTTGCACGCGCTCAAAGACATCGAGATACTGTCGCGTCACGGCTTCCCACGTGCGCGCCTGAATCGTCGAGCGCGCGCGTTCGCCCATCGCGCGCGTCACGTCAGGATGCGCCAGCAGATCGCGCATTCCGTTCGCCAGCGCGCCAACTGTCGGCTCGACCAACATTCCGTTCACGTTCGGCTGCACGAGATCGACCACGCCGCCGGACTGGGTGGCGAGCACCGCTTTGCGCGCCGCCATCGCTTCCAAGACGACGATACCGAACGGTTCGATTCGTGATGATAACACAAAAAACTCACAACCCAAAAACAGCGCGAGAGCCGTCTCGCGGTCGGCAAAGCCCAAAAGCGTGATCCGGTCACGTATTTTCAGTTGATCGATCAACCGCTCCAGCGCGGCGCGCTCCGCGCCGTCGCCGGCGATCAAGAGCCGCACGCGCGGGAACTCTACTGCGATTGACGCAAAGGCACGGATGAGCAGATCGAACCCTTTTTTCTCGACTAGCCGCCCCATCGCCAGCAGGTACGGCGCGGGATACGAGTACGCCGCGCGCTCTTCGAACTCATCGGCGTTGAATCCGTCGCCTACGACGCCAACAGACGCGCGCGGCGAAACGTGATGCAGGTACGGCGCGGCATCGCGCTGGACGTACGACGAACAGAACAGCACGGCGTCCGCACGATGGAACAATCGCGCGAGCATCCACCGCTGCAAACGCGAGCGCTGTGGAATTCCCTGAATGTCATTCCCGCGCGCAGACACAACGAGCTTCCAAGCCATCGCATAATGTAAGAGCAAAACCCACAGCGCGTTGATGCTTAGGAAATGGACGTACACCAAGTCCGGCTTGAATTCGCGCAACACGCGCGCCATTCCCCACAACGTTCTTATAGCACGAAATGGGAGCGACCACAACGGGCGTCGCCCCCAGGGAAAACGGTGCACGCGAATACCGTCGATCATTTCGGTTGCCGGCACATCGCCCGGCGGCAGCGCGCTCAAGATTGTGACAGTGTGCTCCAGCCGCGTCGATTGTCGCGCGATGTTTCGCACCGCGGTCTGCACGCCGCCCACCGTTGGCGCATAGTCGCTGGTGACGATAGCGATTCTCATTGGATTTGCACGCTCGCCAAGAACAAACTATTCCCCACTGGCGTGCCGTCCGCGCCGGTCACATTCAGCCGCGTCAAACTTGGATACGCGTACGCGCCAATCTCGATGCGGTACTCGCCCGGCGCGAGGTTGCTCGGCAGCGCCAACGCGTAATCGTCGCGGATCACTTCGCCCGCGTCCCAAAGCGATGTTGGATACGCGCCGTCGCGCGGTTGCGCGTCGATCTGCGCGCGGAGCGCGCCGGCTGAATCGAGCAGATGGACAAAGATGGTATAATTGTTGTTCGTCTTGGAAATATCTGTCCAGTACAGCGTTACTGTCAGCGGCGCGCCCGCGTGCGCGGTTGCATCGACGCGATAAGCTTGAAGCGCAAAAACATTTCCAAATCGCGCGCCGGACGGACTCGCGCGCTGCAATTCTTCGGACGATGGCGGCGTGGGCGCGATCTTGATCGGACCGATGAATGCTTTGTCCGACGCGGGCGTATTGTCGCTGGACAAAACCGGCACCCGTCCGATGCCTTCGGCGTCCACGTCAAGCTCCACGCGATACAGCCCCGCCGCATCCCCGGGCACGGCGATCTTCACCGGCACACGCACGATACCTTGGGGCCAGCGCGCGCCGGTGTCTGCCGCGCCGAACAAGTCGCCGCTCGTCTGCGCGATCGACTGATTATTTTGATCCAGGAGTCGCGTCGTCAACTGCAGCGGCGTGCGACGAGCGGCGAGTGCGCGCCAATACAACGTAAGGTTGATTTGACCTGCCTGCGTTGCTGCGTCGTAACCAACAAGTTCAAGCCATGATCCGTAAACGCCAAAGCGTGCAGCGACGCGTTGGGATGGCAAGCCCGTCACATTGGTTTTCAGAATCCGAATCTGGTAGCCGTTGTCGTCGAATCGCATCAGCTCTGGGAACCTCGAAAAGAACGCGTTATAGCGACTGATGTAATCAGCGTACAGCGTCGGGTTTTCATAGAACCGACCAAACGCGCCGTAACTGAAAACGAGGTACTCGAATCCATTCTGGATGTACCACTCCGGGTCGTGATCGATAATTCCATCCATCCCTTCAACGACAAATTGGTGAGGATCGACGTACGGGCTGTACGCTTCCAGCGCGATACGTGAACCGGGCGGGAGGTTTCGCTCGATCCAGACGCGCGCGGTCTCGCGCCCGTCAGTCTGCTCCAACCGAATGTCCGCGGCAACTACCGATTGCAGCGGTGGGAGAATGACCAACGCAATAGCTGCCGCTACCGCGGCACCAGAGAGCGCGCGCGGCACCACGTGCGGCTGCCGAATTGCCCACTCGTACGCGCCGGCGACACACACAGCCGCCAATATATCCAAGAAGGGGATGATCTGCATAATCGTGCGATCGTTACGGATCAACAACGTGCTCACAAAAGCAAAATAGATCACAGGATAACTCAGCAACACCCAATCTTTCTTGGATCGCTTGAACAGCATTGCCGCCGCGCCAAGCACAATCCAACCCTCGGTTTGCCAGAGATAGGTAATGTACCAAACCAGCGCGCCGCCTTCCTGCCCGGCGTGACCTTCAGCTGAATAAGACAATGCCTGAAACCTAACACCATTCCAGAAATTTGCAAAATCGAACAAAGCAAATGGCGTCCCAATAACGAATGCCAAAACAGTCGCCGCAAGCGCAAAGTAAATTTCCTTGCGCCGCAAGCCGGCAAGTCCGAATTGCAGAGAATGCGCCGAGAGTAGCGCAATGAGAACCAGCCCAGCGTTGTACTTGCTCGCAATCGCCAACCCCGCGCCGATTCCGGCGAATAGGTAGTTACGCATTCGCGGCTCGTCGACGACGCGCGCCGCGAAGAAAAAAGAGACCAGGGCAAAGAATAGCGCCAGGAGATCGGGCGCAAAGCGATGACTGAGATCAATCGCCGTTGGCGACAGAGCAAAGAAAAGAGACGCCCAGACCGGCACCCATTTGTTTGGGCTAATGCGTCGGCTAATGAGATAGACCAGCACGATCGCGCCCGCACTGAACAGCGCGGTCATCCCACGCGCGACCAGGAATTCTGCCGGCAATGCAAGTCGACCAACGCCCATCGTGACGATTTCGGGCAGCGGAAAGCCCGCCGGCGACGCAAAGGGAATCACCCCTAGTATTCTACCAACTAGAAAATAAATCAGCAGAGCAGCCGCGTTAAGATAGAACATCAGCGATGGATAGTACCACCAATGCGGATTCAGATCGCCGGTTTTGAACATTTGCAGCGTAAGCGTAACGTAGGTAGGTTCGTCTGGTCCGTAGGTGTACGGCAATCCATAATTGATGCCCCATAGACGCAGCCCAAGTCCGAGCGCAACGATAGAGACGAGCAGCCAATTGTACTTGTCTAATCGCGCGAACATTCCCATCGTAAACTGTTATTCCCTGCTGATCAAAATCTTTCCTACCGCGCGTCCACGCCATTTATCGTACAGGTAAAAGCCCAACACGGCGACGAACAAGAGGTACGAGAGTACGATCATCTGCAGCGAGCCGTAGACGCCGGTGACGATTCGTAGATCGGGCAAACCGTAGCGCGCGTAGCCCGTACGCGTCGAAATCGCGTAAACCGCAGCGCCCCACGCGCTCAAGCCCCAAACAGTCAGCAAGCGCGCCCGGCTCGTCCAATCGACCACCAGTAAAAGATATATGACGACTAACGACAGGTGCACCGGATCCATATCGGGCGTCCACAGAACCCCGACCATCACCGAGAGCGCAATCGTCTCGAAAATGTCAATACGCTTGAACCAGAACAGCGCGTAAATCGCCAGCATGGCGACGACCGCCGCGCCGAGGATCGCGGTCTTGTTGAACAAGCCCAGCGCGTTCAGCAACGCCGACAGCGAGACGTGCATCGGCGCGGTCACGCGCGTGAATCGAAATTCGTATACGTACAGCCACGCCGGGATCCACGGTAGATGCGACAGCGCGACGACCGCGCCGAAAAGCAGACCGTTCTTGACGAACGCACGAACATCCTGCGAGACAAACAGAAGCAGCGGTAGCAGGAAGAAAGCGCTGAGCCACTTGAACGATCCGATCAGCGCGGCGACAATCACGACGAGCGTCCCCGGCGACACGCGCCACGATAGATCACGCGGCAGCGTCAGTAGATAGAACAATACGAACGTCAGCGTCAGGACAATCGTCTTGTCTTCCGGAACGAGGACAAGATTGTAAACGGTGAGCGGTCCCAGCGCGTAAAAAATCTGGAACGGCAATCGCAGCGGCGAGTTCTTGAGCAGCAATCCCAACAACGCGATATTGATCGCGTCGAACAAGGCGAAGAGCATCTGAATCGCGCGCATATTGTTCCATACCGCGACGGTCGCCGTGTAGACCAGCAGCTCCAGTGGTTCCATATCCGCGCGAAACTCGCCGGACTTGCCGCTCGCCCACAGCGCGTACGGATTCGCACCGGTCAACGCCGTCTGCGCGGGCCAATAATAATTCCGCAGGTCAGCCCAATTGGTAAAGAACTCGACTTTGGACGTTAGTGGTCCGGGAAAAATCAAGAACAGCCGTAGCGCCAAGCCAATCAGCACGAGTACCAGTGTTTGTCTGTTCAATCCGATATGCCTCAGAGGAATCCGTATTCAGTGACCCGTGCAAACTGGATCATGACGATTTGCGCAGCACGGCTTTGCAACCACCCGCCGCGATCTCTTGCGCGACCGGGACAAACACCAGCGGCGCAATGACGCTCAACAGGATAAAGAGCAACGCCGTACCCAGCTGAAACTCGCGCCGAGCGCGTGCGAATACCGCGCGCAAGTTCTGGACGCGCGGCGGATGTCGCAGCGCTGCCAATGCACCAACCGCCAGCCGCGTACCCGGATGCGTCAGAAATGGACGCACGCGGCAATACGCGAACGCCAACTGGGCGCGACGCGCCATTCGCTTGAACTGGAAAATCGTCAAACCGTTGAGCGTCGCGTAAACGTCGAACGCATCGCGCGGCGAGAGAATACCCTGCGGCTTGCGGATCGAGAGCAGCTTGCGCTGGACTACCGCGCGCGGCAGCAGATGAAACCACGGAATCATCACGTAATCGTCGATGTGTCCGGACAGCGGTCCGTAAAAGGGCGGAAAAACCACAAAGACGATGCCGCCGCGTTTCAGGACGCGCTGGCACTCGTTCAGCAGCGCCTGCGGATCGCGCACATGTTCGATCACGCTATCGAGTAGAACCGCGTCGAAATACTCCGCCGGGAACGGCAGGCGCGTGCCATCGCCGACCAGAAAACGAATGTTAGCATTCCGCGTGCGCGCCGCGTGCGCGCCCAGTTCCAGCGCAGACGCGTCCACGTCGAGCGCGGTCACGTTCATTCCCGCGCACGCGTAGGCAATGCCCTTGCCGCCGCGCCCGGTTCCGATCTCGAGCGCGCGCGCGCCTTGAATCGAAAAAAAACGTGACAGGAACGGGACCGCTCGGCGCGCCTCTTGCATCTGATACTCGATGTAAGCATCGTATGAAGCAAGCCGTGCGTCGACCGCGTCGGTATATTCCGCGTCGATGACCGATTCAATGTTCATTGGGTTACGGCGCCGTCACTTGAATCGCTGCCGGTAGTTTCAGAAAATCGGCGGTGGTGTTTTGAATAGGCACGCGCACCAGCGTCGCCGGATCGTATAGTCCGACGATCAACGTTGCGTTACCCCGGTACGTCTTGTCGATAAAATTTAACTCGTGCCGATCGACTATAATCTCATTCTTCACCCAGCCGCGCGTCGGGCGCTGCCCATCAGCCGGCGCGCTATCGCTTTGCGCGATCAAGTGCCCATCGGCGGCGAGCAACTGCGCAAAGACGGTATAATTCTTGTCAACGGTCGATGCTCCGGCGCGCCAGTACAGCGTGAGCGCGATCGGATTGTTTGGTGTGATCGTAGTTTGTTCCAGATCGTAGCCGATCAAATCGCCCACGCCGCTGAACGCCGCGCTCACCGGATAGCGCAGCGATGGAATCTGAAACGTGTGCGTGATCGCGGCGACATCGATATCGGCGAGATAAAGCGTTCTGCCGCCGTCTACCCCAAGCTCCAACTGGGCTTTGCCTCCCATTGTCTCCGGCGGCACGCGCAAGTCCCATCGATCCACCACCGATTCACCGGCGCGCCACAGGTTCGTCGGATACGTACCGTCTGCCGGCGCACCCGACGTTTCGGCGATGATGTTCTCGCCCTGCACCAAACGCACACGCACGGTGTACGGGGGAAGCGAACCGAGCAGGGCACGCCAGCGCGCGGTCACGCTCACCTTGTCGCCTGGCAAAACAGATGCGGCGTTCACGCCATACGCGTCGAGGCGTAGTCCATCGCGCAGTTCTACTTTTGTCTGAATCAGATTCGGGTCCTGAAGCGTCTGGTACGGATCGGCTTGATAATCCTCCGCGCGATAGACCTGCACCTGTCCCAGCATCACGTCATCCGCCAGCGCGCTGACGACGCCGCTTGTGCTGTTCACATGCAGCCGCTGAGACGCACCAGCTGGATAAACTCCCACCGCGAGCGTGTAGTTGCCCGGCGGCGTCCCTGCCGGAATGGCGACGAGATAGTAACTGAACAACTGTGTGCCCGCCGGCAATTGATCGGTCGTCTTGTTCTGCAAATCGGTGATGTAGAAATCCTGCGATTGAATTTGTCTGCCTCGGTCATCTAGCAGGCGCACCGAAACTTTGAGCGGCGATTGCGTCCGCTGGGCGAGTTGCCAGCGCAGCGCGACGGCAACATCGCTATGACTGCACGCCGTCGGCTCGAAACTGAAACCGGTCATCCGAATCGCGCCCAAGTCCACCTGCGCGGAACGGAACGCGTCTACCGCGTGCGCGGCGAGCGCCGGCGGCAACACGCGCGGCGGCGTCAACGGCTGCTGCAACTCGTAAACTTTGACTGGCAAGATCGTGGCAGAAATATCGTCCAAGCATCCATTGGCTTGGAGGTACGCCGCGAGGATTTGCTGCGGATCGGACGCGCTATCGGGCACGTTAACCCAAAAGACGCGGTGTTTGTCTTTCAGCGCGCGAGAGAGATCGTCCCAGAGCGCCGTGCCGCGCGCCGTCGGCTGAAGATCAAGGTACGGACGCGGCGCGCCGGGTACAGAAGCCAATTTCAATTGCGGGCTGTCAGAAATCAAAACATCACCGTCACCGAAACGACCTGCCAGAAAACTTGGCACGACATCCACATTGAAACTCGCGATGACGCGGCTCGGCGCGCTCAGCGCAGGGTAATAGCCGACGATCAAAAGTGAGACGATCAACACCACCAAGCCAATGTTCGGCAAATACCGCAACCATTGGGTGAAAGGATTCGGCGGTGCGATCCAATGCCAAGTCGCGAGTCCTACACCCAAAATCAAGAAACCAAACGCCCAGTTCGCCAACCGATTGACGACGATCAACTGGTTCGCCAACATCAGGACCATCGTCAAACCGATCAAGCAAAGCGCGGCAATCACAAATGCGGCGTGCGGCACTGCGTCCAGATATTCGGCGAAACGCGTTTCGCGCGCGGACGTGACACGTGGCAGCAGGTACTTGTCGGCGAGCCAGCCGCAAGTCAACGCCAGCGCGTAAAAGGTGAGCAGCCAGCGCACAGACGCCGTAGCATCGATCAACAGCAGCGGCGTGAGAACGAGCGCGAATGCTGCCGTGCTGGTAATCACCACGCGGCGGACGATCGCGGCGTCATCGGTCTGTCGAGTTATGCGGGCGCGGAACGCCGGCAGTATCGCCAACGCAAAGGCAGCGCCGGCGAGCGCGGCTTGCGCGAGCGCAACCGGCAATGTAGGCAACGCGCCGCCGGCAAAGAAATCGATCAAATGCGCCAGTCCTGCCGACGCCGCGCCAACGATGCATCCGATCAACAGAGAGAGAACTATCGATATCCTAAACAACACGCCGCCTGAGTCGAACGACAAACAGAACCATGATGCACGCGATGAGCGTGCCGAACGAGAGAACAAGCCCGGTTTCGTACAACCGCTGCGGCATAAACTCGATCACGACATCGTAACTGCCGGTCTGGGTGATGTACCATCCGTTGGAGAAACCATTCGCCAGATAGTGATCGGGGGTCGCCATGCCCTGACGGGCTTGGAACAAACCGCTTAGCAGCGCCGATTGGTCGTACCAGTGCGGCGCGAGCGCAGCGACGCCGCCGTTCAGAATGCGCGCCTCCCAACCCGCGTCGAAGGATTCGCTAAAGACGAGAAAGAACGGCGCTGTCGCGTTCTCGACGTACGCGACAAAACGCGTTGGGTTGATCTCACGAAAGGTAACGGTTGGCGCGGGCAACGCCGGCAGGACGGCGTGTGCTGGCGCAACCGTGACGACGTCCACCCGGTACGGCGTCGTCGCGTCCGCATAACCAATGGCGATCGAGTGATTACCCTGAGCGAGATCGATCGCAGGGCTGGTGAACCACGCGCCCGTGCGACTCGCGTCCGACGGCATTGGCGACAGCACGACTGATTCGCCGTCAACCTTCAAATCCGGTGCAGATGGGCGCGCGTTGGCATAGGGTTGAGCTTGCCGACGAGCCACAGAAAATTGCTCGAGCGTCAACGTCGTCGCGCGCGGCTCTGCTGTGCCAATCATTTTGCTCGCCGTCAATTCGATCCGCGTCGCGGTAAAGGGCTGCGGCACATCGATCAACAACGTACCATGCGAGAACGGCGGCAGCACGCGCGGCTCCAACGCGATGCTCTGCGACGCGCCCGCGGCATCCGTGCCAATGACGCGCAGATCAACCGCGAGCGTCGCAGGTCCATCTACCTGATAACTCAACGCATACGCCGGCTGCTGATCGCTGGGAATGTTTGGCAGCGCGCGGCTCACGCGCACCGGCGCGTTGGTCGAAATCGGCCAAGTCAGGGAGATGCCAGCCACGCTTGAGGCGACTTGCGGCAGCAGAACTGAATTCGCCGGCGGAGCCGCCAGATCGACTGAAAGCGCACGCGTCGATTGATCGGAGTAGAAACTGAGCGACTTGACCTGGTATGCGTACAAGCCAATCTGCCCTGCCTGCGCCAGGTTCACCTTGGGGCGCTTGGTAAAACGCAGCGCGACGGCGACGACGCGGAAATCCGATTGGGTGGGAAAATCACTCTTGACCCCGTCCAGTAGTGCAACCCGGCTCGTCGTCCAATCTGTGCGAGGAACAACCGGCAGCGTCCACCACGCATCAACCGTGTTGCCGCCGTTGAAAGCCAGTCCCAGACGAACCTTGATCATCTGAGTCGTTGGGTCTTGCGCCTGCGAAACCAGCTCGATGTTCGGCATGTCGTGCAAATCGAACGGCGGCACCGCGCGCGCCACCTCGGCATACGGATCGCTCTGCGTTGAATCGTCAAGCCAGACCGATGCGTCGATTCCACTGGGATTGCCGGCGCGGACGCTGTACGGCACATCGGCGGAAAACGATAAATCGGACCGGAGCGGCGGCGATGCCGGCTCAATCTGCCACGTTCCCTGCTGCGGCGCTTCGGTCAAGAACGGAACTGTCTGAGTAAAGACAAGACCGGCGTTAGCATCGAATGCAGGGATCGCTTTCGCGCTGATGTTGACGACGTACTGCCCCGCGTGCGTAATCGCAAGCGTTCCAACCGAGCCGATAGAATCCTGAGGCAACGCCGCCAGGTAAGCCATCGGATCGGTAACAGGTGCGGCAGCAGCGGTATCCGCCAGCGGTGTCACGGTTGTAACAGCCGGCGTAAAGTCAATCGACGCAAGCGTAGCGGCGGATCGCGCAGTCAGCGATTGCCATGCGGATGTGGGCTGCTGCGCGGAGAAGAAGAATACCGGCGCGCGCGAAAAGTACGGTGTCGTGGAAAGCGGAGTCAGCAAATCGCTGTCACCCGCCACGGCGACGGATTGGTTGGTCGTATAGATGCGCGGCAACGCGGCGTCGTTCTGATAGATCGTTGTACCGGTAAACGGCAAGGTCACCGGCTGCAGGTCTTGTTGGCGCGCGAGGCGAGCGTCGAACAACGGCTTGAGGGGGCTGTGGTCGAAAAACTGGGCGTAAGGATAGACAACGTACTGCACCGCTGCCAGTCCTAACAGTTTACCCGCGCGCGTATTCGCCGACACGAACCCAAAATCGGACGCGTCGTGCCAGACGTCCGGATTGTAACTCGGCGCGAGAAACTTGGGACGCGGCGGCGTTGCGCCTACCTCCCAGTCCCATCCGCCAACCGCCGCGCCCCAGATGCCGGGCGGTGGGATAACGGTCATACGCGCATCGGTTGGATTTACTTTCATAAAATCGTAAAACGCGCGGTCTGCCGGCTGCACTGGGTATTGCATCAATGTCAGCGACATCGGATTTGGTCGGACCAGTTCATCCGCGATAAACGGCGAGGTCCAAACGCCCAGCGCGGCGACCACAACCATCGCAATCACGCGCTCGTAGCGAAGCGACCAGCGCCGACTTTGTCCCCACGCTATGATTCGATCGATCAGGTGCTGCAACGAAAACGGAATGAGCGCAGCGTACGCCAGGACGACCAACGGCAGCGCGCGGACTGCATTTCCAAACTCTGCCCAAATCGGGAACGCAACCCGCTTGAGCAAATCATAGATGGTAGCGCCCGCCAGCGTTTGAATCCCGGAAATCAAGACAATCCCTAACAATCCCAAAACCCAAAGCGCAACTACGGACCGCGGCAGCGCGTCGCGGCGCAATAATGAAACAAACGCCAGCAATGGCAACAGAAAACTGACCACGAGCCAGAACGCGCTGAGGTTACCCGGAACAGGATAGAGATATTCGGTGGGCCAAGGATTCTTGTCGGTGGTTAAACGCATGGCATCCTGCATCGGCAGACTGGTATAACCGAGCAGATAGCCGCGCCAATTAACGATCCCGGCAGCCGTAATTTGTTCTGTCGGCTGGTTCGATCCTCCATGAAAAATACTGCCAGAAGACAAGTAGCCAACGCCAAAAGGGAGTACCCAAGAGACATTCAGCAGTATGCCGATGACGAATACCGCAACTATCGAGGCGAATACTTTCCTGATTGTCGTCGTGGTCATTCCCAAGAACAATAGCACGGCAGCAACGACGGATGCGATCACCAACAAACTTTGGTGCAGGGCTTGCTCCAAGCCCAACACCATGCCTGCCGCAACGACTAGACTGAGCGGCAAGCCACGCTTATCTTCTACAATTTGCACACAGAAGAGAGCTAGCAACGGCAGCAATGCGTAGCCGAGCACAATCGGTAGATGCCCGGCGATCAGTCGGCTGTAAGTGACTGGCGAGAACATGTAGAAGATGCCGGTGATTGTGCTCCAGAAGATATTCAGTCGCAAGCCGCGTTGGACAAAGAGGTACATCGTACCGGCGGACAGCCAGAGCAGCAAGACCACCAGGGATTTGCTTTGAACCTCGCCGCCGAAGAGACTCAGAGGTAATGTCAGAAGATAATAGTACGGAGACTTGATCGGATAATACGCACCAGCGTCGATATAGTCATCCCAAACCCAAAGCCGATCCAGCGCCTGTCGCCAAGCCTGATCCGGAAAAGCGGATATTTCCCAGTCCCACTGATGCCCGATAATGCCGGGCGTCGTAAGAACATCGCGCAACGCCCAAACGGCAAGCGCAGCGAAGATCAGGTAAGGCGCAAACTGCAGCGCTCGTTCTGCCCATCGCTTTGAATTGTCCTTTTGTTTCGACTCTATGCTCTCTGCCCTCAAGTGATTATCTCACTTCCGCCCAGTTCTTTACGGATTTGCGCCAGAACGACAACTGCCCGCTTGTCCCAGTCCCATTCCATCGCCCAGGCAATCGCGGCTTGGCGCGTGCGCGCGTACAATTCCGAATCATCCAGTAGGCGGAGAACATTCTCCGCAAACTGCACGAGATCAAAACAAGGCGTCTTTAGCATCCCTTGGGGATAATACGTCTTGAGAGCTTCCAAGTCAAAACTCACTCCCGGCAATCCCCACGCCATCGCCTCGCATGCTGCCATACCGCCGCTATCAAAGATCGCGGGGTGGACAACAATTTTGCTTTGTTTGAAGATTTCGTATTTCGCGTCGCCGTCCCTAAAACCTAGTAAATCGATGTTGTCGGTCAAGCCCGCCGCGGCGATCTTTTCCCGCAACTCTTCTTCCAGTACCCCGACGCCGATGATCGCGAGTTTCGCATCTGGCTTTTTCCGATGGACGAGTTGCCAGATGTCCACCAACTCTAATACACCCTTCTGCGGATGGAATCTTCCTACAAAGCACGCCGCGTATTTCTTTTTGGCTAAAGCCACACCACGACTCAAGTACTCTTGCGCCGCTTGAGTGTCTACACCGCCGCGCACAACAACGACCCGATTCTGTCCGCGTCTTGGTGTAGTGAACTTTTGAACGTCCGGGTCGCTCGTTACAAAAACCATATCAGCAAAATGTCGAATGAGCCAGTACGCCGGCAATTGCGTCAGCCAATAGAACAAGCCGGTGAGCCAATATTTGCCACGGTACGGCGAATCCGATTGTCCGGGGCGCGGCGCAAATAAATAGAAACCGGCAATCCACAGCGCGGTGGGATGGATCAATTTCTTGAAGAACGCCGGAATCGAATCGGGCCAGAAATCAGAAGAGGAATAGACCAAGACTTGATCATGTCTGGATAGAGAGAACGAGAAGATTCCCCAAATCGTCCGAATCAGATATGCCGGCAGAATGCCCAGTCGATCCAAGCCATGCGTTGGAGAAACAACCAGATTAACCCCTTCCAGTTGTTGCGCTTGAAGCATTTGTACGCCAGCAGTGTTCGTGACAATGGTAATTCTGTGATGTGATTGCCATCGTCGAGCAAACTCGATGAATATTCTGTCTGCTCCACTTACCGTATCCCCTCGTGTCATAGCATTTGCTAGTATGATGATTGGCTTGGCATTATCCATAATCGCATCAGCGACGCCCCAGCAGCCGATTCGCTAGCCGGCGAAGCAAACGCTGACCATTGGAATTCGTCAGAAAAAGCAAAACCACATAATCGGTCACGAGCGGGGTGACGATGATCTCATAGAGGCAGGCGAGATCGCGATACTTGAGCGTTTTCCAAATCGATTTGAAAATGGTAGGGATCATAAGGTTAGCGTAGATCACCCACCCAGCCAGCTTGATGGTGTCGACCGGTCGATTAAAATCAATATAGGTGACAAGACGCTTGTCCACCACCGGGAGAAAGATCTGGGTTACGTCGCGCCGCTTCTGCCGCATCAATTCGCGCACGCTTTTGACCGTCAGATGGTACATGCCGGCATCTTCGATGTACGCGAACCGGTGATAACCCGCGCGCGCCAGAATCACCGGCATCCCGATATCTTCCCAGACGAGGTCTTCTGTCGGGTTGACCAATTCTCTCAAGGGCAGCCGGCGATAAACGCAAATGCCGACCGGAGGAATCTTGCCAACCTCGAACCAGCATACTTGATAGTCCTTCCGATCCTCTCGAAAGGTCTTGGCGAGCGGATAGCAGATGAACTCCAAAAGCGGATCGAGATGGAATTCATGGTACGAGAGATACCGATTTATTCCGGGATCCATCTTCTCCGGAATGAATCGGGTGAACGCGCCGATAATCGTGGGATCTTCCACCAGAGGTTTGACCAATCTGGAGAGCCAAGCTTTGCTCGCCAAGAATAGATCGGCGTCTAGGTACAGGAACAGCTCGCCAGTCGCGCGAGAGAAACCCAAGATCTTCGCCGCTTCCGCCAGTTTCTTGGGATTGTGCACATAAAAAATCGGATACTGTTGCGCTAATTCAACCGTACGATCCGTCGATCCGCCATCAACCACCAAGACCTCAAGTAGATCCACAGGATAATCCTGCTCAAAGATCGCCTTGAGGCATCTCTCAATGTTCTCTTCTTCGTTGTACGTTGGGATGACAATAGAGATTCTAGGAAATCCTGCCGTTGTGGTCCCATCGACTGCCATTGGGTACACCAACCCTCAATTTGCTCGTGATTTTGAACCAGCCCTCTATTAAAACCAAACAGGGGCAAGGACACGACGCCCAACCTTGCCCCTGCCGCTAATTTCCCGTGCCTGCGTCAGCTCGGGTCGCTATTGATCGACCCCACTCGCTTGCTTCTTTTTGAAGTCCGTCAAATGCCCGATGACCTTGACGCCTGCTGTGGTGAAGAACTTGACGTCTTCCAGACTGCGGATCGAGAGCATCTTGCGCGCGATGAATTGCGGACTCACAAACGCGGTGTAGAGCTGCTGCACATAGCCGCGGATTTGCTCGTCGGTAATGGGATTCCGCATCACCGATTCCCGCATATCATATCGATCCCAGTCTTCTGTCTTGAGCCAGCCATTTTCCTTGCACTGGTAATATAACGGCGTGCCGGGATACGGCACGACGATCGTGCCCTGCAGCGTATCGACCAATCCCTTCGCGAACAGATCGTGCACAAAGTCGACCGTGCGCTGCGAATCTTCCGCCGTCTCCCACGGATAGCCGATCATCACGGTTAAGTGCGGCGCCAGTCCCGCACCCTTCGCCCAGCGCAGTTCCTCTTCGATCTTGACGGCGACCACGCCCTTGTCCAATCGATCTAGCGTTTTCTGATTACCCGATTCCAAACCGTACAGGATGAATCGAAAGCCGGCTTTACCCATCAAATCGTACTGGTCTTTGGTGAGCAGATTGAAACGCATGTTGTGACCGAAACGAAGCTGCCGGTTATAGCCGCGATCGATCATCCCCTGACAGAATTTCTTCAGCCACGCCCCCGCCGGCAACGTGCCTGTATCGTCAAAAATCTCGCGCACGCCGAGATTGATGAGCGACTCGACTTCGCTCAGCATCCTCTCTGCAGAGTGGATGCGATAACTGCCTTGCGGGTACAGATTAAATTCCCAGACGCAGAACGTGCACCGACCCCACCAGCAATCGCGTCCGGCGTAAGTGTATGTCCCCGGCGTGTACTTGAAATTGCCGTTCTCGTAAGCGTACAGCTTCCATTTGGTCAATTCGCGGTCGATGATGGGCAAGTCGTCGAGTCGATGTCCCTTCATATCTTGCGCACCAGAATTGCGAACCGCGCCGTCGTTCTCGCGCCACCAGATGCCGCCTTCCAGCGCCGCGCCGCGACTCAAGTGATTCGCCAGACTAAGGGAGAGAAAATCATAGTCGCCGCCGGTGAGAATATAATCGACCGGACAATGCTCGAATGTCTCTTGCGGATTCCACGACACGTGATCGCCGACCAAAGCGAGTTGCATCTTTGGAAACCGGCTTTTCAGGTCTGCGACGATGTTCCACGAACTTTTGATGACCGGCGTCTTGGTCTCCATAACCATCAAGTCGGGCTGCTCGCGCTCGACTTCGGCGACGAAACGCGCGTACGTCCACTGCTCCGCGATGCCGTCCAGCCAAAGGACGTCATAACCGTTTGCCTTGAGCAAACTCGCCGTGTAGGCAGGCACCATCGGATAAACGTATGTTGGCGCGTTAAAGTACTGGAATTGCCGATTCTGCGACAGCAGTGGCGTGCCTTTCGGCGACTCCATCGGCGGATATGCGACTGCGATTTTCATCGCGAGACTCCTTTAATCGAACACTCACTCTGCCTGCTCTTCGCTCAAACGCGGCGCGAGCAATCCCACGACGAACCAGACGCCGTAGGTCAAGTGCGTCGCGATTATACCCAACGCTGCCAGAATCGTCAAACGCACGCTCTGACTCACCATCGCGGCGGAGATGAACGCGGCGAACAGATACGCCGCGATTCCCGCCGCGTACAGCCACACCAAACCCGGAATCCACAGCGATACCACCGCCCCGACGATCATACCGGCGACAAGCAGCGTTGGCAGAAAGTACGATGGGCGCAGCGACGTTTCCGGAAAGCGTTTGACGAAATAGCCGCGGTGCATCGCATAGTTGCGGACTTGATGCAGATGTCCGCGGAACAACGGCCGCCGGTGATGGTAGACGATAACGTCTGGCGCGTAGATGATTTTCATTCCGCGTTTGATAATGTCCAGACACAACTTGGTGTCCTCGCCGGGCCAGAACGTCGTGTCAAATCCACCAAGCTGCTGCAATACTGACCGGCGGACGAGCAGATTGCAAGTTGGATAATCGTCAACCTCTTTGGCTTGCTTGGGCAAGTAGCGGTATGCGTAATTGCCGCCGCCGAGAAACGAAACGTACACCGCGCCGCTCGCCTGCTGACGCAAAGTGTCTGCCGCCGGCGTCACCGCCGGTCCTCCGATCGCCGCCACGCGCGCGTCGTCGAAATACTTGACGGCGTTCTTCAGCCAATCGCGTTCCGGAAACGTGTCGTCGTCCAGAAACGCGATGATGTCGCCTTGCGCGTACGCAAGCGCGGCGTCGCGCTTGGCGGCAGGTCCGACAGCGCCGGTCGGAATAACCCGCACCGAATCGCCCCACGAGTACGGTGCATCGGGCAGAACAAAAATTTCGTAATCAGAGTAATCGATTTCTTTCAGCCGCGCGAGCGTCTCACGGATGTAGGCGTTGTCGCTTTTAAGCGGAATGAGGATCGAGACCTTCACTTGCGCTTCTGCCCCCAAAAGTCCGAACGATCCTTGCGCGCGAACGCGGCGACGATATGCCGGTTTAACTGTAATGCCGCAATTACCACGATCAGCAGTCCGCCGCTAACCACAAGCGCATCGCGCAGCGTTCGATTCAAAAAGCGGAGCAGCAGGATATTCACGACTGCATCGAAGGGAGACGGCGGGACGAAATTATTCAGCAGGTGACCGAGACCAACGCCGCCTGCCATGACTCCGCCAATCAACATCAGTCCCCAGAACTTGAACGCCAAGCCGGGGCTGAGCCAGTTCCAAAAACTGACCCGGTAAAAAACATGCAGCGTATCGAGCGCGACCTCTACACTGGCGCGTAGCAGCGTCAGCGGACGCGCAGACCCGCGCCCAAAAGTAAGAACGACCGGCGCTTCGGCAATCGAATAGCCGTAGAGATGAATCGCAACCAACAGTTCGAGATCAAAAGCAAAACCCTCAATCTCCAAATTCGGCAGGACCTGCTCCAGCACCTCGCGCCTAAAGAGTTTGATGCCGGTCTGCGTATCGCGCACGGGCAAGCCAAAGAGAAAGTGCGCCATCGTGAAATAGCCCCAGCTAATCACACGGCGCGCCAACGGATAATCCAGTTTGGAATCGCGGTGCCGCTTGGAGCCGATCACGGCGTCCGCGTCCTCGCGCTCCATCACATTCCACAACGTCAGCAGTTGGCGCGGCGGCAAATCGGCGTCGGCGTCCAGAAACGCGACGAGTTCGCCGGTCGCGCGTGCGAACCCCTGCTTGAGCGCATAGCCCTTGCCATGATTCGGCTGATAACGCACTACCTGCACGCGCGAATTCGCCGCCGCAGCTTGTGTCGCGCGCGCCGCCGTATCGTCCGCGCTGCCATCGTCGACCACGATGATCTCGTAATCGCGGTCAGCCAACGCCAGCGCGGTTTGCTCGATGCTGTTCGCGATCACCGCGCCTTCGTTGTACGCCGGGAGAATGACGGAAATTTGACGGCTCATCGAATTGCCGCTTCCGAACGCCGCGCCAGTCCCATCCCGCCCAGCCACAATTCGCTGATAACTAGCACGCCGATCGCGCTGACCGCGAGCGAGACGATCACTTGGGTCAGCGAAATGTGCACGAACGCTAGGACGACGGTCAGCACCGCCGTCACACCCGCCAACAACCACACAAAGCGCGCCTCTTCCAACGAAATATAGTACGTCATCAACAACTGCACCAACGCGAACAGTCCCATCGTCGCGCCGTACAGCCCCACCAAACCGATGCTGCCGTCGTACTGGTTTCCAAACATCAGATGCACCGCCGGCGCGGGAAAGAGCGCGAGCGCGGCGACGGACAATCCGCACAAGCCAACCAGCGCCAGCATACTCTGCCGCGCCAAGCCGGAAGCGTCTTGTCCCAGCGCGTGGCGATGCGACGTTTTGGGGAAGAGGATGGTCGAAACGGCGGTCGGGAAGAAAAGAATAATCTTGCCCAGCACCGAAGCCGCCGAGTAGTAACCGGCTTGCCCCGGCGTAAAGAAATGCTTGACGACGATGAGGTCGATGTTCGTCAACATCGTGAACGCCAGCGTACCGATCAGAACGATTCCACTGTAACGCGAGACCGCGCCCAACGCCAAATCGTGCGGCGCGCCCGTCGCGCGCCAGAGATCGCGCACAAAGTAAAATCCGATCAGCATCACGAGGAAGGCGGAGACGGTCGATGCGCCGAGCGCGCCCGCCGCGCTCCAACCCAGCGCCACCATCGCTACGCCTGCGATCAGACGAAAGGCAGGACCCAGCACGCCGTTCGCCGAGATGACGTAAAACCTTTGCAAGCCCTGCAAAGTTCCACTCACTACCGTCGAGCCGCCGGCGATCAAAAAGATGCTCGCCATCGCGATCACCGGTAACGCGGATGGAACATTCAAGAACGACGCAATCGGCGCGCTCACTACGGCGACCAGCGCAAAGACGCCAACGCCGGCGAGCGACAGGTATTTCAAGCTATCGACAAACAAAGCGCCGACCCGGCTCATCTCATTCCGTGCGCGAAACCGCGCAACGTACTGCGTGATGACGGTCTGCGCGATGCCGGTCGGCACGTTCACGATGACGTAGAGCGCAAGGAGCGACGCAAAGACGCCGTACTCGTCCGGTCCCATGGCGCGGCTGACGAACGCGTGAAAGATGTACTGCAGCGCGTTGCCCAGCGTGTTGGCGACCAGTAACACGACGCCTTGTTGCACCGTCGGATTCATCGCGTACGCGCGAACGTATTGATTGACGCGCTGGACCACCACAGACTTCATCCGCGTTCCGCCGATTTGAACCGCGCCGTCATCTCCGCGTACACCTGCTCCATCCCCGCGACCATCGCGCCAATGCTGAACCGCACGGCGATCTTTTCGCGCGCCGCCTCGCCCATCGACCGCGTAAGCGTGGCGCCGCCGAGGATGCGCAGGATTTCGCGCACGAGCGCGTCATTGTCGCCGCGTGGAATCAGGATGCCGTCGCGCTGCGTCGCCGCGTCGATCAGCGTCGAGTTCGCGCCGACATCGGCGACGATGACCGGCTTGCCGCACGCCATCGCTTCGGCAATCGTCAGGTCGTAGCCATCGGTGCGGAGCGTTGGATCGACAAAGACATCGCACAGGTTAAAATAGCGCGCGCACTCCGCCAGCGGCTGCGCGCCGACGAAATGCACGCGCGCGGCAACGCCCTTGTCGCGCGCAAGCGACTCGAGCGCGCCGCGGTATTCGCCATCGCCGACGACGATCAGGCGCGCGGGAATTTTCTCTAGCACGCGCGGCATAACCGCGATCGCGTTCTGCACGCCCTTGTCTTTTTCCAAACGCGCGAGCGCGAGGATGATCTTTTCGTCCGATAGGATTTTCAGCGCGGCGCGCAGCGCACTCGCATCGCGCGGCGCGAATAGATCGGTGTCGATTCCGTTATAGACCTTGCGAATCTGCGCGTCGGGCAAACGGTACAGCATCTTGTACTTGCCCACATCGGCGTCACTTGTCGCGATCACAACGTCCGAACCGCGCGTGAACCACAGATCGCGATAAAGATAGCGGTACGCCAAATTGAGCGTCAGCGCGAAGAACCGCGCCATGCCCAGCGGATGCGTCAGCGAGAAATCGGTGTGCCAGCTCGTCGTCAGCACATCGAGGTGCGTGCCGTGAAACGACGTGACGAGCGGCAGGCGATACCGGCGGTGCAGTTTTCGTTTGTAAACGCCATACGCGCCGACACTCTGGCTGTGCAGGATGTCGAATGGCGCTACCGCGTGCAATTCTTCAAGCTTGGTCGCCGCGCCAAACCAATACGCGTTCGTGTTTCGTCCCGGCGGCGTGCCGTTCAGGAAATAAATTCGCACGCCCTCGACGGTATCAAATTCTTTTCCGTCTGACCGCGCGCTTGTGATGACCGAAACCGCGTGCCCCTTACGCGCAAGCCCAACGCTCAACGCTTGGACATGGTCCTGCATTCCGCCGGGCGCGTGTGCGGGCATGATGCGCGAGAACATGCAGATGTTCATAGCGACGGAGGATGGAGGATGGCGGACGGAAAGCAGAGATCGTTCATAACGCCCCGTCTTCGGTCTTCCGTCTTCCGTCTAGTTTCAAGAATCCGCGCGCGGTTCGCAAAAGCATTTCGCTTTCGTGCGTCCGCGTGATCAACGCCAACCCAAAATAAATCAAGCCGCCTGCGCCGACCAACCCCACGCCGATCAACCGCGCGGTCAGCGTTTCGGTGCCGAGATGCAGTGCGGCGAACACTCCCACCACGGCGGCGGTGCTGATCGCGGCGAGGACGAGACATCGAAAGATAAACGCGAGCAGGTTCGGCACGCTAATACCCGGCACGCGGCGCGCCAGGAGAAGCAGCAACGCGGCGACGCCTCCGAGCGTCGTGAGGGACGCCGAAAGTGCGATGCCGGCGTGCGCCATCGGCGGAATCAAGACGAGATTCAGCGCGACGTGCGCGGCAACGACGAGCGTACCGACCACCAGCGGCGTCACTCCATCGGACATGGCGTAAAAGGCGCGCTGTAGAACATAGACCGCGCCGATGCCGGTCAGCCCCACCGCGTACATCACGAGCGCCTGCACGGTCATCCGCACCGCGTTGGCGTCAAACCGTCCGCGCCCCAGCAGCACGCCGATCACGGGCGTGGGGAACGCGATAAGCAGCAGCGTCAGCGGCAGCAGAATGAAAATCAACAACCGCAGCGACATATTCACCGCGCTCGCGGTCGTCTCCGCGTCTTTTGTTATTGCCAGTTTGCTGAGACTGGGAAAGACCGCAATGCCGAGACTGGTGCCAACCATGTAAAACATTCCCAGCACGGAATCGGCGTAGTACAGCGCGCCGACGCTGCCCGCCGGCAAGCTCGTCGCCATTGTCAGGTCCACAATATAATCCACCTGCGCGACGACGGACAACGCGGCGATCGGAATAAACGCGCGTAAAATCTCGCGCAACACCGGATGCCGCCAATCCAAGCGCAGGTGAAATTTCGGTCGCTCCAGCCGCAATTCAAAGAATTGAATCGCCACCTGGAGCGTGACGCCGATCAGAAATCCCCACGCCACCGCGTAAATGCCAATCACTGGCGACAGCAGAATAACCGTCGCGATAATGCCAAAATTGAGCGCGAGGAAAATCAGCGCGGGCGCGGTAAATCGATCCAGCGCGTTGAGGACTGCCATCAAGACGTTCAACGCCGCGCCCAGCACGAGCGTCGGCATCATAATCACGAGCAAACTGGTCGCCAGCGTCTTTGTGCCGGGCGGAAAGCCCGCGCCGACCAAGTCGATGATCGGTCCAGCAAAAACGAGCGCCAGCGCGGTCAAAACAACGGTCACGAGTAGAACGATGTTCGCGATGAGACTCGCCACGTACCAAAACTCGTCGCGTTTGTTCGCGATGAGATAGCGCGCGAACGTCGGCATGATCGCCGCGGTGATCGCGCTGCCGGCGACGATATTGTTGATCATCGTCGGCACGGTGCCGGCGATGAAATACGCGTCGAGCTGCGCCGACAAGCCAAAGTGCGCGCTGACGACGATCTCGCGCAGAACGCCGCTGGCTTTGCCCAGCACAAACCCGGCGGCGGTGATCGTCGCGAACGACAACACGCGCCAGTTGACCGATGCCTTGCGCTTCTCGATTTGCGATTCTTCAGAAGTGACCAAAGACTTTGCCTTACGCGCCAAGATTTACGGACGAAAATACCATGCCGATCAACATACCGAGCAGCATTCCGTTCTGATCGGTCGTGAATCCCGCGACCGTTAGATTGCCGAGCCACAGCGCGACGAGCGCGGCGAGAACGCCGACGAACCGCGTGTCCACGCGCGCCAACTGAATCGCGCGCGCCAAGACCACACCGATCCACGCCATCAGCGCGACGAAACCGGCGATGCCCGTCTCGACGAGCGCAGCGACGTACGCGCTTTCCGCAGCGGGGCTGTTAAACGCCACCGCGCCGTAACGCAGCGTACGCGTCGCCTCCGTCAGCAACGGCGCGTGATTCAGCCCGTAGCCAAAGATCGGACGCTGCGCCAATTGGCGCAGCAATTCCACCCACGTTTCCAATCGCCCTGGCGTTCCAGTGACGCCCTGCTCGCGCTGAACCAGAAAAGCCACGCGCTCGGCGAGCAAGCCGGCAAACGGAAGCGCGAGCGCCACTGCGACGATGAGGACGATTGCGCCGACCACCGCGACGCGCGGCGACCAGCGTGGCAGAGAAAACAGCGCGACGATCGCCGCCGCGCCAGCCACCGCGAGAAATCCCGAGCCCTTGAACGTGAGCAGCAGCGCGACGCCCATCAGCAGCGCGCTGGCAAACAATACCAAGATTCGCTTCCGTTCGCGCACGGCAAGCAAGCGCGCCAGCGCGATGCCCAGAATCGCCGCGAGGAAGAGCGCGTAATCGATGCCGTTGATGAATGTACCGAATGGCGATGCGCGGTCGAACACGACCCAGTTGAACGAAACATCCGTCAATCGGTCACGCAGCAGATTGGGCTGGAAAAATAGATCGCTCACCGGCAGCCGCAACAGGCGAAGCACCGCGTCCAAACCGAGCGCGTACTGCGCCAAGCCCAGCAACGCCTCGCCGACGCCAGCGGCGACCAGAACGACGAGCAAGCGATCCAGCAGCCCACGCGAGCGCACCGCTTCGCCGATCACGAACGCCGTAGCAAAGACGGCGAGCCAATCGTAAATGCCTTTGAACGCGAGATATCGGCTCGACGCGCCAAGCGCCGCCGCGAATGCCGCGAGGAGAAAAAGCGCGGCGGGAAGCATCCAGAGTTTCCAGCGCGTTAGGTCTTTTCCAGCCCGACGCTGCACCAACACGCGCAGCGCCGCCGAAAAAACAAACACCAGCGCGGCGCGCAAAGTGAGCGACGAGTCGGGGATGTCAAAGTACAATTGCAGCGATATCAGCGCAGCGATGATCGACGCGACCCACGACATCGGCAGCGTGATCGCCGCGACAAAGATCAAGCCCAGCACCGCCGCCGTTGCCAACCACTGCGCCGAGCCGAGCGCCGCGACCGCGCCGAACACGAGCGCGGCGGCGATGAAGACCGTCGCCACCGCGCGTTCGCGCGTGGCATCGGCGAGGCGGCGCGACGACAGAGCGGCATTCATTTCGTCTTCAACTTTGCGAGCGCGTCGATGATGGCTGCTAGATTATCTATGCGCGTTTCGTGCGCCATAGCCAGCGACAAAGTCGCCTTGGCTTCAGCGACGCGATTCTGACGGGCGTAAAACTGTCCCAGCGCAAAAAGCAGATCGGGATTGTCGGGATTGCGCGCCAAACCTTTCTGGTACCATTCCTCCGCGCCTTTGAGATCGCCGCGCGTCTCGGCAATGTTCGCGAGCGCGATATACGCGGCGGTGTACCACGGCGAATCGCCGACGACTTGCGTGAGCAGCGCGACGGCTTGATCGGTTGCGGCGGGCTGGAGCGCGATCAGCGCGAGCGCATAGCCAGTGCGCGGGCGCGCGTCAATCGGCGCAATCGCACGCGCGCGACTGAAAGCATCCAGCGCATCTTGGAATTTGCCCTGGCTTGCCAGAATTTCGCCCTGCCGCGAGATGATCGCCGAGAGCAAATCGGGAACGTTCGTCAACTGCTGCGCGCGGGCAAGTTCGCGCACCGCTTCAGGATTGTTGATGTCCTGTCGCGACAACACGTCGCCCAGAACGAGATGGGCGTCCGCGCTTTGCGGATCGATGCCGACCGCGATGCGCGCAGAAATGATTGCCGATTGCCACTCGTGCGCGTCTTGCGCGCGATGCATCTGCTGCGAGAAATACTCGAACGCGCCTGCCGCGCGCCACTGCTCGAACGCGATGGCGGGTTGATTCGATTGCCACGCTGCCTCCGCCCAAATCCAATGCGCGACGGAATCCGCGTTCAACGCGCCGCCGGCAGATTGGAGCGCGCGCACCGCGTCCGCCGCGTCGCGACGCGCCAGTAGGATACGCGCCCGAGCGAGCGGCGCGCGGTCTAGCGGGGCTAGTCCGCGCGCTTGATTCAAATAGTTTTCGGCGTCGTCAAGAGCGGAGAAACCCAGTGGGGAACGTGGAGGCATTGAAGCCGCGTACGCGATTTTGGTATTGGCAAGATTGAGCAGCCACGCAGCGGCAATCCGTGGGGAAATTGCCACGATGATAGCGAGCGCGGCGATGATTTCAAAGATCTTCAGGCGTCCAAACATTCAGTCCATTCTTATCGCGAATGCGAAACGTATTCCAGCGCAAACGCGCCGAGGACGCCCAGCAGCAATCCGAACGCCGCACCGATCAAAATATTCTGCGCGAGTTTCGGCGACACCGGCGCGGTGGGCATGGGCGCGGCAATGACCTGGGGACTGTACGCGGTGCTCGCCAGAATCTGCGACTGTTCCGATGCGCGCGCAAAATTGAGATAGACCGATTCGGCGACATCGCGGTCGCGCAACAATTTCTCCAGTTCCACTTGCTTGTCCGTCGACGACAAAGTTGCTGTACGTAACTGGCTGAGATCGTAGCCGTCGAAACCGTTGGCTTGCGCGAATGCGATCAACGCCTGATCCGCCGCGTCGAGTTTTTTCTGCGCGGCGGCTACGTCCGCGCCGTTGGGCATCAAGAGCTGACGCAGGCGCACCGCGCCGACCTGCGCCCAGGTGTTCGCCGTCGCCGCAACTTTTTGCGGGTCGTCGCCGCGCGCGGTAATGTCGATCAGCGATTTGTCGTTGCCGTCGGACGAAATCGTCGTCGCCGCCTGAGGCGCGACTTGCGCGACAACGTCGGCGCTGTTGAGCACCGCGATATAGTACGTCGGCGAGTAAGCGGTGGGCAAATTGCTCGGCGAGCCAACCATCAAATAGTACGGCGGCGCTTGGCTCGTCGTCGGCACCGAAAGCGTCGCCGGGGCAAGCGCGATGACGGCGGTCGCCTCGTACGTTGGTTTCACCGCCGCGCTTGCGAGCGCGGCGGCAATCATCGCGAGGACCGGCATCGCCAGCAGAAACTTCCAGCGGCGAATCAGTACGTCGAAATAATCGCGCAAGTCAAAAGTGTCTTCGGTCATAATGTCTCGAGCTAGGGGCAAACCTGGAATTGCGCGGCGGGACCACCGCTTTGATCGGGCTTGAGAAACTCAACGGCGTTCTTGTTCGCATCAAGCCAGAATACGCGAGCGATCAACGACAGGCAATTGCCTGGACCGAACACGCGCCAGTTGTTTGCCGAAGCCATCTCGGTGACGCCAGCCGGGAACGTACTGGACAATGGCATCGTATCGCCAAACCCTCTCGTTGGAGTGTCTGCATAGAACAGTCTAATTCTCCACTGATACGACGCTGGCGCGCCGGTGTTATTGAAAAAGGTCACGTAGAAGGTGACGAATTGCCCTCGCTTGGGCGCAGGTGGATCGAGGCGGATGGACGTTGCCCACACGCCGGGCGGCGCGTTAATCTTTGGCGTGGCGGTTGCGCGCGGTGTTTGGCGTGTCTCTGTCGCGGCGGGCGTCGCATCGAAGGGACCGAGCGTCGGCGTCAAACTGAGCGTCGGTGCGCCGAGCGGCAGCACGGCTTGCGTGGTTGGAGTCGGCAGCGCGGCGGTGCTGGGATTGACCGTAATCGTGACGAGCGCAGGATCGCTTGCCCCGCCTGATGCGTTGTACGCGCGGACGCTGAGCGTGTGAGTGCCCAACGTCGCTTTCCAAGGTTGAATCACCGTGAACGACGTCTGACCTTGCGCGATCGGCGGCGCGTCGGTGCGAACCACTGTGCCATCGACCAACAATTCGACGCGGACGATGCCGCCGGGATCAGTAGAAACGGACTGGATGGAAACGTTGTCGCCTTCGCTGAACTGTGTTCCGGCGACAGGCGACTGGATTGTGACTTGCGGCTTGCTACCAATGTCGACCAACGAAGTGAGTGAACTCACGTTGCACGCCAACGCGCTTACACTTGCCAAAAGCATCCACGGCAAAAACGTCCGAAAGAATCGCGTACGCATAAGCGGTTCTCCTTCCTGTCCAAACTTGCGTTCAGAATATAACATACATCACGGGCACCGGCAAATTCCGTATCCCCTCTATCCGCACGACTAAACCTGTGCTATAATCTCGCGGCGCGTTCGACATCCGATGGAATAGAAAGGAACAATGAAATGTCGACAACTCCGGTCGCATCCAAGCCCAATCGTACGCCCTATTTCATCATCGGCGGTCTCGTGGGCTGCCTGATTCTGTGCGCGTGTCTCGTAGTGGTTGCGGGCGGCGCGTACGTGTTGTTCGGAAAAAGCACACCTGTCCCCGCGCCCAACGTTGTCCCGACGGACCAGTCGAACCAGCCGCCCGCCGGCGTGAACAATTCTCCGACTCCAAGTTCGCCAGCCGTCGATTATTCGACCTATAGCGGCGCGGGCGCGCCATTCGCCGTCAAATATCCTAGCGATTGGACGGTCGATAACGAAGAAAGCGCCAGCAATCTCGTCACCTTCGTCTCACCCGACCAGAACGCGTCCGCGAGTATTTCCTACGGAAGCATTTCGGGAACGCCGGATGTCAACCAAGCAATGGACAAGTTCATTTCCGGCTCATTGACCAACCCACAGGTGATTAGTAAGAAGACCAATGCCGACGGCAGCGTGACCGTCGAAATCGTGCACACCAATCAAACCCTGGGTGGGCGCGTTCATGGCTACCTGCGCTTGCTGATCGCCAATGACACGTACTATTTTGCCCAGTTCAATGCGGTGAATAGCACATTCAGCCAATACCAAACCATCGGCAAGACAATGATCGACAGTCTTCAAGTTTCGCCCTGAGCGCGGCGCCGCGTCTTGTGGAGCGGGCAGCTTGCCTGCAGACGAGCCGTCTGCGCTGCAGGTGTACAATCAACTGGCGCGGTGATTTTGCCATAACTGGCAAGGCGGAATATAATTGAAGAGGTCGATGACGCTGAACCAGCGCAACCCACGACGAGTTGCGCCGCAGGAATCGTTGGCGATGAAAAATCATCTCAGCCCGCTCTGGTCAAGAACTTGGGCGGGTATCATTTTGTACGGCAGGAGTCCGTGATGGGCAGTAAACCCTTTTCCCTAACTTTCGAACCGTCGCACGACATTTACCACTATGAACCGCGCGCACTCGACGCGATCTTTGCGCCCAAGACCGTCGCGGTCATCGGCGCAACCGAAAACCCCGGCAGCGTCGGGCGCACGATCCTCTGGAATCTTATCAGCAATCCGTTCGGCGGCACGGTGTACCCCGTCAACCCGAAACGCGCCGGCATCCTCGGCATCAAGGCGTACCCCAACATCGCAGCGGTGCCGGAACGCGTCGATCTCGCGGTCATCGTCACGCCCGCACCGACCGTGCCGGATATTATCGGCGAGTGCGTGGAAGCCGGCGTCCAGGGCGCGATCATCATTTCGGCGGGGTTCAAGGAAATCGGCGCGCCGGGCGCGGAGTTGGAGCGCCGGATTCTGGAGCACGCGCGGCGCGGCAAAATGCGGATTATCGGACCAAACTGCCTGGGCGTGATGAACTCGCTGACCGGGCTGAATGCAACCTTTGCCGCGGCGATGGCGCATCCGGGCAACGTCGGTTTTATCACGCAGAGCGGCGCGCTGGCGACCGCGATCCTGGACTGGAGCTTCGCCGAAAACGTCGGGTTCAGCGCGTTCGTTTCTATCGGCTCGATGCTCGATGTCGGCTGGGGCGATCTCATCAACTATCTCGGCGACGATCCACGCACGACGAGCATCGTCATCTACATGGAAACGATTGGCGACGCGCGATCGTTTCTCTCCGCCGCGCGTGAAGTCGCGCTCGTCAAGCCGGTCATCGTCATCAAGCCGGGACGCACGGAAGGCGCCGCGCGCGCCGCGGCGTCGCACACCGGCTCGCTCACCGGCAGCGATGAAGTCCTGGACGCCGCGTTCTGGCGCAGCGGCGTGCTGCGCGTCAACAGCATTGCCGATCTGTTCCACATGGCGGAAGTGCTGGCGAAGCAGCCGCGTCCGCAAGGTCCACGTCTCACGATTCTGACGAACGCCGGCGGTCCCGGCGTTATCGCCACCGACGCGCTGATTATGAACAACGGCGAGCTCGCGGAGATTTCGGACGAGACGATGAAATCGCTCAACGTGCTGCTACCGCCGCAGTGGAGTCACAACAATCCCATCGACATTCTGGGAGACGCCAGTCCCGAGCGATACGCCAAGGCGCTCGAGATTGCCGCGCAGGATTCCAAGAGCGACGGACTGCTCGTGATTCTGACGCCACAGGCAATGACCGATCCAACCGAAACGGCGGAAAAACTCAAACCGTACGCGCAGAGCACCGGCAAGCCAGTTCTCGCCAGTTGGATGGGCGGGCAAGACATCGCCGCTGGCGAAGCGATCCTTAACCGCGTGAACATACCAACCTTCGGCTATCCGGACGAAGCGGCGCGGATGTTCAACTACATGTGGCGCTACAGCGACAGTCTGCGCGGTCTGTACGAGACGCCGATTCTGCCGAGCGAGTTGGAGAGCGGCTCAGCGCGCTCACGCGGCGAGCAAATCATTACTGCGGTGATCGCGGCGGACAGGACGGTTCTGACCGAGTACGAATCGAAGCAACTGCTCGCGGTCTACGGCATCCCCACGGTCGATACGCGGATTGCGACGAGCGAAGACGCGGCGGTCCAAGTCGCCGGCGAGATCGGTTATCCGGTCGTCCTCAAACTCTACTCGGAGACGATCACGCACAAGACCGATGTCGGCG
>VFSW01000145.1_pt1 | contig 90734 bp, 94 predicted proteins | sample 5358111 | NCBI WGS metagenome assembly VFSW01 (sample SAMN11554181, study PRJNA540505) | mine drainage metagenome | isolation source: sediment from site ElyBrook_90M | place: USA: Ely Copper Mine, Vershire, VT | collected 2017 | reverse complement strand
CGACGAATCTTGCGTCCGAGCCACGCCACGGGGTCGTAGTGAGCGTCCACGACCCGTTCCTTTAAGGGAATGATCGCGTTGTCGGTGATCTTGATGTGCTCGGGGCAGACCTCGGTGCAGCACTTGGTGATGTTGCAGTACCCGAGACCCATGTCCTCACGAATGAGGTCGCGTCGGTCGTTGGTGTCGAGTGGGTGCATCTCCAGTTCCGCGTAACGAATGAAGAAGCGGGGCCCGGCGTAGTGGGTCTTGTTCTCTTCGTGGTCGCGAATCACGTGGCACACGTCTTGACACATGAAGCACTCGATGCACTTGCGGAACTCCTGGCTACGCTCCACGTCCTCTTGGTACATGCGGTAACCCTCGGCGGGCATGGCCGGGGGCAGAAGGGCGGGAACTTTGGCCGCCATCTGGAAGTTGAAGGAGACGTCGGTCACGAGGTCCCGGATAATGGGGAAGGTCTTCATCGGGGTCACCGTGACCTCGCCCTCGGGCAACTGGTCCAAACGGGTCATACACATCAGACGGGGCTTCCCGTTGATCTCCGCCGCGCAACTACCGCACTTGCCCGCTTTGCAGTTCCAGCGGCACGCGAGGTCGGGCGCCTCCGTGGCCTGGATCCGGTGAATGACGTCGAGGACGACCTCACCCTCGTTCTGTTCAACGGTGTAACTCTCGAAGGCGCCCCCGTTGGCGTCTCCGCGCCAGACTCGCATCGTGACCTGGGCCATCAGTGTCCCTCCTCCAGCAGCGCCTTCAGCTCCACCGGCATCTCGAGGAGCGCCGAGCGCTCCGTGACAATCTCTGAGTCCCAACTGCCCCCGTGGGTGGAGTGGGCGAAGTTAAAGGTGGCGAAGTCGGGCGAGGCCTGGGGGAAGTCCTCGCGGGTGTGTCCTCCGCGGGACTCCTCGCGCAGTATCGCCCCTCGCGCGACGCACTTCGACACCGAGATCATGGCCGGCAAGTCCGTCGCGAGGTTCCAACCGGGGTTGTAGGCGCGGCCACCCTTCACCTTGATGTTCTTCACCCGCTCGGTGAATCCCTCCAGGTGGGTAATGGCTTCATCCAACTCACTGCGAGTGCGAATGATTCCGACGTTGGACTGCATCATTTCTTGGAGGTCTCTTTGAATGTCGTAGGGGTTCTCACCCTCCTCGCGCTCAAAGGGAACGAGGGACTCGGCAATGGCCGCCTCGACCGCCGCCTCGTCGAGCTGGGGTACGCCGGCGTAGGCCGCGACGAAGTCGGCGGCGCCGACTCCCGCGCGCCGTCCGAAGACGATCAGGTCGGACAGGGAGTTCCCCCCGAGCCGGTTGGCCCCGTGCATCCCACCGGCCACCTCTCCGGCGGCGAAGAGCCCGTCGACCGAGGTCGCCGCGGTGTCGGCGTCAACCTTCACCCCACCCATGATGTAGTGACAGGTGGGACCGATCTCCATCGACTCCTTGGTGATGTCGACACCGGCCAACTCCATGAACTGGTGGTACATCGAGGGCAGACGCCGACGGATGAACTCCGCCGAACGGCGTGAACCAATGTCGAGGTACACCCCACCGTGGGGAGATCCGCGTCCCGCCTTGACCTCGGTGTTGATGGCGCGCGCCACCTCGTCGCGGGGGAGTAGCTCGGGGGGGCGTCGTCCCGCCGAGTGGTCGTCGTACCACTTGTCGGCCTCTTCTTCCGAATCGGCGGTCTCGTCGCGGAACATCTCGGCGACGTAGTCGAACATGAAGCGACGACCCTCCGAGTTACGCAGCACCCCACCGTCACCGCGGACTCCTTCGGTGACGAGGAGGCCTCGCACGGAGAGGGGCCAGACCATGCCGGTCGGGTGGAACTGGATGCACTCCATGTCGATCAGTTGGGCTCCCGCCCACAGCGCCATCGCGTGTCCGTCACCGGTGCCCTCCCAGGAGTTGGAGGTGAACTTCCAACTCCGTCCGGCTCCACCGGTCGCGAGAACGACGGCCTTCGCGGCGAAGGTGACGAACTCGCCGGTCGCACGCTGGTAGGCCACGCACCCGGCGACTCGACCTTCGTGGTCGCGAATGAGCTTGAGCACTTTGTGCTCCATGAAGACGTCGGTCCCCATGGAGACGACCTTCTGTTGCAGGGTGCGAATCAATTCGAGGCCGGTGCGGTCCCCGACGTGGGCCAAGCGGGCGTAGCGGTGACCGCCGAAGTCGCGCTGGGAGATCTTGCCGTCCTTCGTACGGTCGAAGAGCGCCCCCCACTGCTCTAGTTCGAGAACCCTCTCGGGAGCCTCTTTGGCGTGCAGTTCGGCCATCCGGTAGTTGTTGAGGTACTTGCCTCCTCGCATGGTGTCACGGAAGTGAACCTGCCAGTTGTCTTCGGAGTAGACGTTGCCCATCGCCGCCGCCATGCCACCTTCGGCCATGACCGTGTGGGCTTTGCCGAGAAGGGACTTCGTAATGACGGCGACCTTGAGGCCGCGTTGTTGAACTTCAATGGCGGCGCGTAGTCCGGCGCCCCCCGCCCCAATGATGAGGACGTCGTAGTCGTGGTGCTCGTAGTTCACTCGGGGCCCTTCCTAGAACAGCCGGTAGTCGGTCCAGACGCCTGAAGCCACCAGACGGATGTAGACGTCGGTGAAGGCGACAAAAAGCAGAGATGCCCAGGCGAAGTTCATGTGCTTGGCGTTGAGCGGGGTAATGAACTTCCAGAGCTTGTGACGTACCGGGGCCGCCCGGAAACTCTTCACGTGACCACCGCAGAGGTGGCGACAGGCGTGACAGGAGAGCGAGTAGAGCCACAGCAGCGTGGCGTTGACGATGAGCACCAGGGTGCCCACCGTGACCCCCCAGCCGAGTCCGGGCTGGTGGAAGGCCCGAATGGCGTCGTAGGTCAAGAAGCCGTTAAACACCAGTCCGGCGTAGAAGAAGTACCGGTGAATGTTCTGCACAACCAGGGGAAAGCGAGTCTCCCCGGAGTAGGAGGAGTGGGCGTCAGACACCGCGCAAGCTGGCGGAGACCACCAGAAGGCGCGGTAGTAGCTGCGCCGGTAGTAGTAGCAGGAGAGTCGAAAACCGAGCGGGAAGAGCAAGATCAAGAAGGCCGGCGAGAGCGACCACCCATTGAAGAAGAAACCGGCGCGAGATCCTTCTACGCAAGAACTCGCGAGGCAGGGTGAGTAGAAGGGGCTAATCAAGTCCCGGTGGACGTTCGCGCCCACGTAGTAGTTCTTGTTCTGAAACGCCGCCCAGGTGGAGTAGATAACGAAGGCCGTCAAGATGGCGACCGTGACAACCGGCTGGAGCCACCAGCGGTCCTTGCGCAGAGTCGCTACGTCGGGTCCCCCGCGGGTCCCGCCCAGCACGACGTTAGTGGCGCGCTCCGTGACAGACACTTTCACTCCCTCACTTCGTTATTCCCCGAAGTCGCGAACTACGACTTCGGCCACTCGGTCAGTGTAAGTCGGCCGAGTGCCCTACTTTTAGTCCCGGTGGGACTAAAAAAATCAGTGCTGTCCGCCTCGGCGCCCCTCAGAGGTTCCCCCGAGGAAGGCCCAACCCGCCAGTCCTAAGCCCGGAACCAAGAGCCAGATTCCGAACACCAACGACAGCACGATGGTGAACGCCCCCATACCGAGGACGAAGGGCCAGATGGAGGTACCCGGGAAGGCACCGACCACGCCGGCTCCCTCCTCCCGGGTGGCCTGAGGGTTATCCTCGGGCCGAGTGGGCATACGACGACTCCACCAGTAGTAGTAGAGACCGGGCAAGAAGCAGAGCAGCATGCCCGCGAACATCATGACTCCACCAGCGTTCTCGAGACTCCAGTTCCAGTAGACGGCACACATGATGCCGAAGAAGGTTCCGAGGGCGAGAAGCATTTTCGCTTCAACCTTCATAGTCTCTCCCTACGCGTGAGTTTTCTCGTGCTCGCCGTGTTGCAGCGCGCGGTGTTCGGGGTGGTTGTGGTCCCACGTGGGTCGCTCGGAGCGAATCTGGGGGAGTCGGTAGAAGTTGTGGTGAGGGGGCGGAGAGGTGGTGAACCACTCGAGGGTGTGAGCATCCCACGGGTTGTCTCCGGCCGGATACTTCTTCCAGCTGTAGACCATGTTCACCACGAACAGCACCGTGGAGACGCCGATCAGTACCGCTCCGAGAGAGGCCACCTGGTTCAGGTGGACCCACTGGGGGTCGTGCGGGTAGACGGCCATCCGTCGGGGCATGCCCTGGAGACCGAGGATGTACATCGGGAAGGTGAACACCTGGATTCCGATGAACAAGAACCAGAACTGGATCTTGCCGAGGGTTTCGTTCAGCAGGTACCCGGTGATCTTCGGTCCCCAGTAGTAGAGGCCACCCATCCCGGCGAGTACGAGGGCCATCACCACGGAGTGGAAGTGGGCGACGACGAAGTAGGTGTCGTGAGTGAAGAAGTCGAGGGGCGGGCTGGCCAGATAGATCCCGGTGATTCCCCCGACGAGGAACGTGAAGACGAATCCCACCGCCATCAACATGGCGGTGGAGAACCATATCTGTCCTCGCCACATGGTGCCGATCCAGTTGAACATCTTGATGCCGGTCGGCACCGCGATCAACAGACTCATAATCGAGAAGAACGGAAGGAGCACGACGCCGGTGGTGAACATGTGGTGCGCCCAGACACCGAGCGAGAGGGCCGCAATGGAGAGGGTCGCAAAGATCATGCCCTTGTACCCAAAGACCGGCTTACGGGAGAACACCGCGATGATCTCGGTGACCATGCCGAAGAAGGGCAGGGCGAGGATGTAGACCTCCGGGTGGCCCCAGAACCAGAAGATGTGCTGCCAGAGAACCGGCACTCCACCGCCGGCCACCGTGAAGATGTGGGTCCCGAAGTGACGGTCGGCGTAGAGCATGATCAGGCCGGCGGTCAGCACGGGGAACGCGAGGAGGATGAGGATCGCGGTGATGAGGAGGTTCCACGTGAAGATCGGCATGCGGAACATGGTCATTCCGGGGGCGCGCAGGTAAAAGATGGTCGCGGTGAGGTTGACCCCCGTGAAGATGGCGGAGAATCCGGTCAAGAGCAGCCCACCAATCCAGAGGTCGGCTCCCGCCCCAGGCGAGTTCAGCGAGTTAGAGAGTGGGGCGTAGCCCACCCATCCGAAGTTGGCTGCTCCGCCGGCGGTAAAGAAGCCGGACAGCATGGTGATCGCGCCGGTGAGGTAGAGCCAGTAGGAGAGGGCGTTGAGACGGGGGAACGCCATGTCCGGAGCACCAATCTGAATCGGCACGATGATGTTGGCGAGGGCTCCGAAGGCGAACGGACCGGCGAAGAGGTAGATCATGACCGAGCCGTGCATGGTGAACAACTCGTTGTACTGAGCGAACGAGACGAGGGTGCCGTTCGCCGAGGCCAGCTGGCCTCGGATGATCTCCGCGAACAGTCCACCAATGACCAACATGATGACGGCCGTCACCGTGTACGAGAGACCGATGACCTTGTGGTCCGTCGAGGTCAGCCACTTTAAGATTCCGGTGGGACCGTGGTGTTCGTCGTGGTCGTCGTGGGGGGGGGCGCCCCCCGGGGCGGGGGGGGAAACGGGAGGGAGTTTATTTGCGCGGCCCAAATTGGGGTAGGTGGGGGTCGGAGGGACGCCCCGCCGGGGGTGGGGGTTGGTCGTGTTCACGGCCGCGGTAAACCGCGCCTTGGCCGCCGGGTTGTTGAAACTGGCCAGCCACTGGGAGTACTGGCTATCGGTGACGACCTTCACACGGAAGAACATCAGCGAGTGGTAGAGACCGCACAACTGGGTGCACTGACCGAAGTAGGTTCCCGTCTGGGTCGGGCGAATCGTGAACTGGTTCACCACTCCGGGCAGGGCGTACCGGGAGAAGTTGAACTGACGCACGTAGAAACCGTGGATGACGTCCGTCGAGGTCAAATTGAAGTGAACGTTCTCGTCGACGGGGAGGACCATTTCGGGGCTCTGCGTGGTCTGGCCGTAGACCAGGGCGTTGGAGCCCGGGTACGTGAACTGCCAGCCCCACTGGAAGGCGTTGACGTTCACGATGACGTTGGTCGAGGGATTGGCGACCGACTTGTTTTCGACCACCAGGGTCGCGCCAAAGAGTCCAATCACGATCAGAATCGGCACCACGGTGTAGACGACCTCGAGAGGAAGGTGGTACTGCACCTGTTCGGGAATCTGGTCACCGCGACGGCGGTAGCGCAGGACCGCCCAGATGATGAGGCCGGTCGTGAGGGTGCCAATGATGGCGGCGGCGACGGAGAAACCCTGCCAAAGGTGGAACGCCTGCTTCGAGGTGTCCGAGACACCCGCGTGGGCGCCGAAGGACGGAATGGTGCATCCGGACAGCACGAGGCCAGCCGCGGGCAGCACGGCCACCCGCCGTACTTGCCGCCAGCGTCGTGAACGTTCCGAAGCACCCTGTGGGGGCAGGGCTGGGTTGTGCACGTGGTTCACCTTAGCCAATTTTGTGAAGGTTCATCATGGCGCTTTACCACATTGAACCCGACGGCCACGGCTTCTCGGTCACTCCGCGCGCGGGCCCGACGACCCGTCGTTGCCGGTGCTCTCGGTGCTCTCCTTCGAGGCCTTCAGCCCCTTCTCGAACTCGGTCTTGGCCGAACCCAGATTGCGGGCGAGCTTAGGGATGGCGGTACCGCCAAAGAGAAGAATCGCTATACCGACGACGATGACAATGTCCCAGCCTTCAAAGTTCCCCAAGATCATTGTCGCCACCTTTCTTAAGGACCCCCTCAGGTTACTCCGAGAGGCGTCGTGGCCTTCCGCGAATTAGAGAAAGGTGGCAGTCACGAGACCGGGACTTAGCCGGCGAGAGCCACCCCGAGCAGGAGGGCGCCGACTGACGCCAGGGCGGAGACGCCGGCCCAGATACCGCGAGACTTCGGAGTCGTGGCTCGAGTGTGGAGGAAGGCACCCACTCCCGAGAGCACGACGGCACCCATCTTGAGGGCAAAGGCGGTATTCCAGGCGGAACTCGTGGTGTTGCCGTGAACGGCGGCGTAACTCCACACTCCGGTCGCGATGAGGAGCCAGAAAGCGGGCCAACTCAGTCGAGCGAAGCGCTGGGCGGCGACTCGGGGAGCGTTCGGATCAAGAGTCCTGAGGGCGGGAACGAGTCCGGCCATGACGAACTGTCCGCCTACCCACACCGTGGCCGCGAGAACGTGCAGGCCGAGTCGAAGAACGCTGGAGGCGGAGGCGAGGGAGTTCACGCCGGTGAGGTTAGGTCGCTCTCAGCGACCCTGCCACTGCGCGGGGCGCTTCTCGGCGAAGGAGACCGCCCCTTCGAGGGCGTCGTGAGTAGTCACGATTCGCTCGAACGCCTGGTTGCTCAGCCCCCAGGCGGCCTCCTCACCGCTCTCGAGGCCCTGACGGGCGACTCGCAGGGACTCGGTCACCGAGAGCGGGGCGTTGCGGACGATGAGTTCGGCGATCTCCAGGGCTCCGAGTAGCGCGGCACCCGAATCGACGACCCGATTAACTAACCCGATCTCGTAGGCGCGAGTCGCACTCACCGGCTCGCCGGTCAGAATCATCTCGAGGGCGAGGGCTCGAGGAATGCGACGCGGGAGTCGGACGAGGCCACCTCCGCCCGCCACCAGTCCCCGTTGGGGCTCGGGAAGACCCAAGTGTGCGTGGACGGCCGCCACGATGAGATCACAGCTCAAGAGAACCTCGAACCCCCCGGCGAAGGCTGACCCGTTCGCGGCTCCAATCAGAGGTTTGGGAAAGTTTCGCCGGGTGATTCCGGCGAATCCGTGTTGGTTGACCGGTACCTCACCCCGGGCGAATCCCTTGAGGTCCATACCGGCACTGAAGACCCGGTCCCCAGCTCCGGTGAGCACGACGACGCGGACGTTGGAGTCCTTCGCGGCCTCGTCCAGGGCTTCTGACAACAGCGCCATCGTGGGGACGTCGATCGCGTTTCGAGCGTCCGGACGGTTGAGGGTGAGGATGTCGATAGCTCCCTCACGGTGACGCAGTACGGGATCGGTCACGACGGCTCCTTCGGTCAGCTGAGCAAGGTTGTTGATCCCAGTCTGCCCTCTCGAGTGCCTACGGGGACCTTTCACGTGACAGAATCGCCCGGTGACCGGAGGACCACGTCGACTCGGCTACGTCAGTGGATACGCCAGTGAGGGTGGACTGGACGGCCCTTTTCAGCCCGCCACGGTGTGGTCGGCGCTGATCGGTCTCGGACGCGCGCAGGGGCCGGGGCCGGCGGACGACCTGTGGAATCGTTACGACGATCTCTGGGAGTTCGTTGGTGAGTTAGGTCTAGATGGCGTGCGACTCGGGATCCCCTGGGCCCGCCTCCAACCGCGCGCCCGGGTCCGCGACGACGAGGTCCTCGAGGCGTATCGGCGAGTGGTATCGCGAGCCCACCACCGAGATTTATGGGTCAGTGTGGAGTTGATCGACGGCGCGTGGCCCTCGTGGCTCGGCCTCGAGCCCTGGACGATGCCCTGGGTTCGCGACGCGCTCTTTCAGTACGTTCGTTGGGTGAGCGCCGAAGTGGGGGCGAACGACTACCTCCTGGTAGGAGATATCGACGAGCTCACCGACGGCTTTTTGAGCGGAACTCGTCCGCCCTGGCGACGCTCGGCTCGAGCAGACCACGACGTCGCCGAGCGAAACCTCCGGGAGTGGACCGGTGAGATACGGGCGAAACTTCCCGCGGTGGTGTGGGCTTGCGGCCACGATCAGGTCGTAGGGCGCCTCCTCGAGGGTTACGGTCCTCTGTCTGGCGTACCCGCGCTGATTACCCGCTCGCGGTGGGCTTCTTAGCCTCGTTACGACGGCGTCGGCGGTACCAGAAGAAGATCACGGCGGCGACGAAGAGTGCGACGAGGCCGTAGCCGACCCAACTGGAGTACTTCTCGATTCGGGTCAATTGAGTGCCCGAAAAGTAACCGAGCAGGGTGTAGGCGACGCCCCAGATGAGACCACCCAGAGCGTTAGCGACGAGAAAGCGTCGGTAGTGCATCTTTGACATCCCCGCGAGGCCGGGCATCACCGCTCGGAGAAAGGCGGTGAAACGCCCGATGAAGACGTACGTGGGACCCCGCTTGCGCAGTCCCTCCATGGCCGAGGTGAGTTCGTCCCGGTGGCGTACGAAGGCGCGGTGGGCGAGGAGGCGTTCGCCGTAGCGGTGGCCCACGGAGTATCCCACCGAGTCGCCGACGATGGCGGCGACGACGACGAGCGCCGCCAGGGCGACGACGTTGACCCGTCCCGAGGCGGCGATCACGCCCGCGACGATGACGGTGGTCTCGCCCGGGAGAACGAAACCGACGAAGAGAGCGGCTTCGCCAAAGACGAGGAGGGCGGCGACGACGTAGACGAGAGGGCTAGGAATTTTGTGCAACTCGTTGACGAGCCAGCCAACGATGGAGGCGGAGAACATCTCACCATTATGGGTCGAGACGGGGAGGGTCAACGACCCGTACACTGCCGATTAGGTGTCCGATGAAGTCGGACTGACTCAGAAACTGGTGCCTCAGTGTCGACTCGTAGCCTTCCGACCGCCCTGGTACCCCTCCGGGGCTTTCTCGGGGTCGCCTTTACCTACGCCGGGATCCAAAAACTGGCGAATCCCGACTTTTTTCGGGCCTCTTCTCCGATCTCGATTCAGCAGTCCCTAGTCCTCGCGGTAAAAACCAGTCCCGTGGGTGCCTTAGTTCGACCCCTTCTTCACGTCGGCCTGGCCGTGGGCGTCGCGATGGCCGTGACGGAACTCGCGGTCGGACTCGCGGTGCTCGTGGGCGCGTGGGTTCGTCCGGCGGCCGTCGTCGGGCTCTTGATTTCGTTCTCCCTCTTTCTCACCGTGTCGTTCCATGCGTCGCCCTGGTTCACGGGGGCTGACATCGTTTACGTTTTCGCCTGGAGCGCCCTCATTCTCGGACCGCCGACTCCGTGGTCGCTCGCGAACCGGGGACGTTGATCTGCTGAACTCGCGGTAGGGGGGTGTGGTTGAGTGACATTCAGGCATTTGTAAGGGTCGAGGTGGGCTCCGGGGGGGCTACATTACGCAACGTGACTTCCTCACTTCGTCGGGTTTTGCTGATTGAGGACGACGAAAGTCTGGCCACCGCGGTCGCCGGACTTCTCGTGGATGCGGGCTACGACATCGAAGTCTGTTTGGATGGTCCGAGTGGCTCACGGAGCGCTCTCACCGGGACCTTCGATCTCGTGATACTCGACTTGATGCTTCCGCGGCGCAACGGTTTTAGTGTGTGCTCCGATATTCGAGACGCCGGTTTGACCGTGCCCATCGTCGTGTTAACCGCGAAGAACGGGGACTTAGACGAGGTCGAGTGCCTGGAGTTGGGGGCGGATGACTTCGTGAGAAAGCCCTTCGATTCGACCGTGCTCGTCGCTCGGGTCAACGCCCTCATGAGGCGTCACGACCGGGGGGAGAGCCATTCTCTCGTCGTGGGTCCGGTCGCTCTCGATCCCGTACGCCGCCGAGTCTCGGCCCTCGGGGTCGAGGCAACTCTCACTCCGCGAGAGTTTCGCCTCCTGGAGTACCTCATGGAGCGTCCGGAACTCGTCGTTCACAAATCCGAACTGCTGGAGCAGATCTGGGGCGCGGACTTCGAGGGTGACCCCAACGTCGTAGAGGTGTACATCGGGTACCTCCGGCGCAAACTGGCCACGTCGACCCAGGGGTTGATTCGCACCGTCCGCGGCGTGGGGTACCAGTTCACCACCGCTCGATGAGGAGTCCCCTCTCGGTCCGGACTCGCCTCACTCTGCTCTTCGTGAGTCTCGTTACCCTGTTGCTCGTTGTGGTCAACCTCTTAATTAACTCCGCCCAGCAGTCCAGCACTCTTTCTCGAGAAACCAATGTGGTCACCGCGGAGTTGGCCAAAGTGGTCTATTCGGTGACGCCGCGCATTGTGGCGGGGCGCGAAAGAGTGGTCTTTCAAGAAAAGCCCCCCGTCGTCGTGCAGGTGGTGAATCTCGCGAATCGAACGGTCTGGGCGAGTAGTGCGAACGTGGCCGACCTCCCGCCCATCGCCCACTTCGAAGCCTCCGCGACGGCGCCCAACGGACTAGTGGTCGTGAAGAACGGCTGGGTGAACCGGAGCTTCTTGTCCGGCGAACTCGGGGTGTCGCGCGCTCTGCTCATTCCGACTCCGCGCGGGCAGGCCGTGGCCTACGCCTTCTACTTCGGGTCCGTGAATCCCGGACCCACCGGAGTGTTCGGTCAGTTTCTCCTCATTCGACTCCTCCTCGAGGTCCTCGTGGCCGTGCTGTTGGTCTGGTTAGCGGTGGGTCGAGCCATGCGACCCATCGAGAGCATCCGACGACGAGTGGCCGCCATTGCGACGGGTGACCTCAGCGAGCGGATTCCGGTGCCCGCGGGAGACGACGTGGTCTCTCGCACCGCGATCACCCTTAACGAAATGCTCTCGCGTCTTGAGTCAAATACACGCGCTCAACAGGAGTTTCTATCCAACGCTTCCCACGAACTGCGCAGCCCTCTCACGACTCTGCTCGCCACGGTGGACCGTGCCGCGAGCGTTCCGGAGCGAGCCGACTGGGGGGAGGTGACCGCAGTTGTTCGCCGAGAAGGACTTCGACTCAGCGCTCTCGTCGACGATCTCTTCTGGCTCGCTCGTAGTGACGAGGGGGGAATCGAAATGCGACGAGAGGAGGTGGATATCGACGAGGTACTAGAAGAGGAGGCTCGTCGTATCCGTCAGATGAGTGGACTCCACGTCGACTCCTCTCTCGTCGAGCCTGTTCGAGTGTGGGGGGACCCGGGCCTCCTTCGACGAATGGTTCGCAACGTCACGGAAAACGCGAGTCGATTCGCCCGCTCGACGGTCAGCCTGCGCTCCTACTACGAGCGAGGAGACGTGGTGATCGAAATTCACAATGACGGAGTCGCGGTGGACGTAGCGAACTCCGCGCGACTCTTTCAGCGATTCGTGAGAACGGACAGTTCTCGATCGCGCAACTCCGGGGGAACCGGACTGGGCCTCACCATCGTGGCCGATATCGCCGGCCGCCACGGAGGAGGAGCGGGCTTCGTCGAGTCGAGCGAGGGCACGACCCTCCAGATCCGCCTGCGTCGCTTCTAGGTCCGAGAACCTTCGAGGTGAAGGAGGAACAACTTCACCTCGAGCCCTCCCGCGTAGCCGCCCATCGAATCGGCTCCGACCACCCGGTGACAGGGAATAAAAATCGGTAAGGGGTTGGCGCCGTTTGCTCCCCCCACGGCGCGCGCACCCCCCGGAAGGCCTAACTCCACGGCGACTTCACCGTAGGTTCGGGTGTCGCCGTAGGCAATGCCGCTCAGCACCTCCCACACGCGGTTCTGGAACTCCGTTCCTCCGAGGGGCATCAGGGGCGTGTCCCAGGAGCGTCGCTCCCCGGTGAAGTACTCGCCCAACTCCCGAGCCGCCCCGGTGACGAGGGGGTTCGCTTCCTCGGTCGACGGCGCGATGGCCCCGGACTCGTGGGGAAGGTAGACCCGGTGCAGCCCGTCGTCAGAACCCTCGATAACCCAGTCTCCGACCGGAGACGGGACGCGCAGGCGAGTCATCACGACTCCGTTCTACCAGGTCGTTGTTAAAAGGATTATTTAAGTTAGGACCTTTGGACCGCCAAGGAGGCTGGGGGCTCTGGTAGAACGAACCCATGAAATTTTCGGTTTATAGGGAGTCGCGTCCCGGTGAGACTCGCGTGGCGCTCACCCCCGACGCCGTAGGGGCCCTCGTCCGAGACGGTTTTTCCGTCGAGGTACAGCGGGGCGCCGGGGTAGCGTCCCACTTCGGCGACGACGCCTACGAGAAGGCGGGGGCCTCGCTGGTCGAGAGCCCCAGTGGCGACGTGGGGCTGCGGGTGAACCCCCCGACCCTCGACGAGGCCCGGACCCTTCCGGAGGGCTCGACCCACCTCTCCTTCCTCTCTCCCCTGCTCAACCTGGACGTGGTCACGGCGCTCTGCGAGCGGGGTATCACCATCCTCTCCTTCGACCTGTTGCCGCGTATCTCTCGAGCCCAGTACATGGACGCGCTGTCCAGTCAGGCCACGGTCTCGGGCTACCGGGCGACCTTGGCGGCGGCCCAGTACTTCGACCGATTCTTCCCGCTTCTCACGACGGCGGCCGGTACCATCAAGCCGGCTCGCGTCCTGGTGATGGGGGTGGGTGTGGCGGGCCTTCAGGCCATCGCCACCGCGAAGCGACTCGGGGCCAAGGTTCGCGCGTACGACGTGCGATCGGCCGCCAAGGAGGAAGCGGAGTCCGCGGGCGCCACGTTCGTGAAGTTGTCGGTGACCGCTGACGCGGCCGGCGGATACGCCCGTGAGCTCACCGCCGAGGAGCGCGCTCAACAGCAAGCCGAACTGGTGACCGAGGTCGCCAACTCCGACATCGTGATTACCACGGCGGCGGTTCCCGGTCGCCGGGCCCCGATTCTCGTCACCCGAGAGATGGTGGAAGCCATGTCGGAAGGATCCTTGGTCGTGGACATGGCCGCCGACGGTGGCGGTAACTGTGAGTTGACGACTGCCGGAGAGGTGATCGACCACGGAGGGGTGCGCATCGTCGGGTTGAGTAACCCGCCGGCGCAGATGGGGGCGCACGCCAGTTTCATGTACGCCAACAACGTCACCAAACTGCTGGCGCTCTTCGGTTCAAAGGGGAACTGGGAGCCAGACTGGACTGATCCGGTCGTGGCCGGCGTGACCGTGGCCCGGGAGGGTCGCGTGTCGCACGCCCCGACCGCTCAGGCACTGGGAATTGAACCGGTCGCCCTCGTGGACGAGACCGCCTCGTCCGACGCCGACGCCGACTCGAAGGAGGCCCAGTAATGGGGAACGTCTTACTGCAGTACGCGACGGTGCTGATTCTCAGTATTTTCGTAGGAATTGAGGTCATCGCCCGGGTGCCGAGTATTCTGCACACGCCCCTCATGAGTGGATCAAACGCCATCCACGGGGTGATCTTGGTGGGAGCGATGCTGGTCCTCGGAGGAGCGAACACGACCCTCGAGACGGTGCTCGGGTTCCTCGCCGTCCTACTCGCCACGCTGAACGTGGTGGGTGGGTTCGTGGTCACCGACCGCATGCTCCAAATGTTCAAGCCTAAGAAGCCCCAGCCCAAGTCCCAGGGGGACCGCTCGTGAGTCGTGACACCCTGATCAATCTGTTGTACCTGGTCGCGGCCACGACCTTTATTGTCGCCCTGAAGGGCCTCGGCTCTCCGAAGCGAGCTCGCTACGGCAACGTGGTGGCGGCCGTCGGGATGTTCATCGCTATCGTGGCGACCTTCTTCAAGCAGGTCGACGGTCACTCGCTACACCACGTGCCCCTCATGCTCCTCGCGATGGTGCTGGGAGTGGTCATCGCGGTACCCGCGGCTCGTTTCGTCAAGATGACGGCCATGCCCCAACTGGTGGCGATCTTCAATGGAGTGGGTGGTGGAGCGGCGTCCCTCGTCTCCATTACGGAGTTCTCCCACATCCACTCCTCTCATCCCGCGACCTACGTCGTGCTCGAGGTTCTGCTCGGTGTCTTGATCGGTACCGTCTCCTTCTCCGGTTCGGCGATCGCCTTCGCCAAGTTGCAGGAGTTGATGACGGGTCGTCCGGTGACCTACGCGGGTCAGCAGGTCATCAACGCCCTCCTCGCGCTGGCCGGTCTCGGAGTCATCGTGGCCATCCTGGTGTCTTCGACCTCCGCCCTGCTCTGGGTGCTCCTCGCTCTCTCGTTCGTCCTCGGTATCGCTTTCGTCTTGCCCATTGGTGGCGCCGACGTTCCGGTATTGATCTCGCTGCTGAACTCCTTCACCGGTCTCGCGGTCGCCGCATCCGGCTTCACTTTGGGTTCAAATCTCCTGATCGTGGCCGGTACTTTGGTCGGGGCGTCCGGTATCTTGCTCACCCGTTTGATGAGTAAGGCGATGGGTCGCAGTCTGCCCAACATCTTGTTCTCCGCCTTCGGGTCGGCGACGACCGGAGGTCCGGGAGCGTCCGGGGAGCAGCGTCCGGTGCGTTCGGGTACCCCAGAAGACGTTGGAGTCCTGTTGTCGCTCGCCAGTCGCGTCGTCGTGATCCCCGGCTACGGGCTCGCGGTAGCCCAGGGTCAGCACGTCTTGCGGGAGTTGGCCGAAGTTCTCGAAGCAAAGGGCATCGAGGTGGTCTACGCGATCCACCCGGTCGCTGGTCGTATGCCCGGACACATGAACGTCCTGCTCGCCGAAGCCAACGTTCCCTACGAGCAGTTAAAGGAGATGGACGAGGCCAATACCGAGTTGACGACGGCCGACGTCGCCCTCGTGGTCGGAGCGAACGACACCGTCAACCCGGCCGCATCGGAGGATAAGAGTTCCCCGATTTACGGTATGCCCATCATCCACGCCGACCTGGCCGAGAACGTCGTCTTCATGAAGAGGTCGATGCGTCCCGGATTCGCGGGAATTGAGAACGAGCTTCTCTACAACGCGAAGACCACCCTGGTCTTCGGTGACGCGAAGGACACCCTGACCAAGTTGGTCGCCGCGGTGAAGGCCAACTAGGCCGGCCGAGTTAAGTCGTCGAGGCGGGCGAGAATCTCGGGGGGGAGTTCTCGGGCCGCCGCGGCGTTGGCCCGAATCTGAGCCGGACTCGAAGCCCCCGCGATGACGCTCGTCACGCCGGGCCGAGAGAGCAGCCACGAGAAGGCGCACTCCAGCAGGCTGATCGAGTCGAGGGAGTCGACGAACTCGAGGAGTCGTCCGACGGTCTGCTGGAGCTGGTCGCCGAGCCAGTGGGCTCGTCGGTCCTCGGGCATCAGAGCGAGACGAGTGCCCTCGGGGACCGGTTCACCCGGCCGGACCTTCCCGGTCAAGAGCCCGTTCGCCAGGGGGTAGTAGGGCAAGAATCCCATGCCCAGTTCCCCGCACGCGGCCAGCGTCCCGTCCGTTTCGGGGTAGCGCGCGAGGAGGGAGTACTGACTCTGGAGGGACACGAAGCGCAGCGTCGGGTGGGCCGAACGAGCGTCGCGTAGTTGGTCGGCGGAGAAGTTCGAGCACCCGACTTCGCGAACTTTGCCGGCCTCGACGAGGCCGGCGAGCGCCTCGAGGGTGTCGTCGATCGGCGTCGCCGCGTCGGGGAAGTGAACCTGGTAGAGATCGATGAAGTCGGTGTCGAGGCGTCGTAGTGAGTCCTCGCAGGCACTGCGGACGTAGTCCGGGGAGGCGTCAAAGCCCGCGCCGTCCAGGCGAACTCCGAACTTGGTGGCGATGACCGCCTCGGCCCGCCGTCCCTTCAGTGCCCGTCCGAGAAACTCTTCGGAGTAGGTCTCACCGTAGATGTCGGCGGTGTCGAAGAAGGTGATCCCCTCCTCGAGGGCGGAGTGAACGACCTCGTTCGTGGCGTCGGCGTCGAGCCGGCCTCCGAAGTTGTTACAACCCACGCCGACCGAGGACACCTGCAGGGAACCGAGAGTCCGGTAGTTCATTTCTCTCCTTTAATCGGGCTCGAGCCTAGGCCGAGAGCCACGGGATAGGGTGGGAGTGTGCGTATTCGCGTGGACTTCGACCTGTGTTCGTCGAACGCCGTCTGTATGGGGATCGTTCCCGAAGTCTTCGAGGTTCGAGACGACGGTTTTCTCTACGTTCTGAACGAGGAGCCGGGTGAGGAACTGGCGGACAAGGTCCGCGAGGCCGCGGGGGCCTGCCCCAACGGGGCCATCTTTCTCGAGGCTTAGTCGTGGTGACTCCCCGGGTGCGCATCGCACCCTCACCCACGGGTTACTTCCACGTCGGAACGGCTCGGACGGCGTACTTCAACTGGCTCGTCGCTCGCCAGGACTCCGAGGGCGTGTTCGTGCTGCGCATCGAGGACACCGACGAGGAACGTAATCGTGAAGAGTGGGTCGGGGTCATCGTCGAGTCGATGGAGTGGTTGGGTTTTCCCGCCGACGTCGGCCCGTATCGCCAGAGTGAGTATCGAGAGGCCCACCGACGCGCCGCCGACGCTCTGCGCGCGGGTGGCTACGCCTACTACTGCGACTGCACCGGCGAGGACGTTGCGGCGCGCAAGGGGGAGGACAAGACCCCCGGCTACGACGGGTTCTGCCGTGATCGAGACCTCACGGCCTCGTCGCGGACCGCCCTGCGATTTCGGGCTCCGCTGGAGGGCGTGACGAACGTTCAGGACGAGATCCGCGGTGACGTTGAGTTCGAGAATCGAGTCATCGGGGACTTCGTCATCGCGAAGTCCTCGGGCGACGTGCTCTACGCCCTGGCCAACGTCGTGGACGATCGTCGAGACGCCATCACCCACGTCATCCGCGGCGAGGAGCATTTAGCCAACGCGCCCAAGCAGATACTTCTCTGGCGGGCCCTCGACGAGGTCACCGCGGAGACGGTCGATCTACCGGTCTACGCTCACCTGCCCCTCCTGGTGAACGAGCAGCGAAAGAAGCTCTCGAAGCGTAAAGACCCGGTGTCGACGATGGCGTACCGCGACGAGGGGTACGTGGTGGAGGCGTTCGTCAACTACCTGGCTCTACTGGGGTGGAGTCCCCGGGGTGCGGAAGAGATTGTCGACCGCGCGACGGTCATCAGTCAGTTCCGACTGAGCGACGTGTCGCACTCACCCGCGTTCTTTGACGTGAAGAAGTTGACCGCCCTGAACGGCGAGTACATTCGCCGGCTCTCTCCCGAGGAGTTCGTGGAGTACTGCGCCCCCTGGGTGGACCCGGCTCGGGCCCCGTGGACTCCGGCCGATCGACGTCCGCCCTGGAGTGAGGGAGAGTACGACGCCGAACTGTTTCGCCGCGTGGCCCCCCTCGTTCACGAACGAGTCGCCACCCTCGGCGAAGTGCCGGCCATGGTTGGATTCTTCTTTTCGGAGAGCCCCACCTACGACGAGGCGGCGTTCGCCAAGGTGTTGGGGGGCGACCCCACCGGGCAAGCCGTCCTCCGCGGAGTCCTCGAGCGCCTGGGAGATACCCCGTGGAAGGCCGAAGACCTTCACGCGCTGGTCGCCGGAGTGGGAGAGGGGCTGGGCCTCAACCTGCGTCGAGCCCAAGCTCCGGTCCGGGTCGCCGTGACCGGCACGCTCGTGGGACCTCCACTCTTCGAGTCCCTAGAGATCCTCGGGGTGGCGACGGTGCGCGGTCGACTGGAGCGGGCCCTGGCGTCGTGTTCCGCCTAGTCTTTGCGCCCCTGCGCTGGGCCCTCGGGATCCTCAGCAGTCTGGTGGGACTAGGCGCTCTTTACGGAGGAGTCACCTTCACCCAGATCTGGCTCACCGGGCGTCACCATTCGCGGGCCAGCGCCGACGCCATCATGGTCTTCGGTACCGCCGAAGACAACGGTGTGCCCTCACCGGAACTGCGGGACCGTCTGAACGTCGCCCTCCATCTCTACGACACGAAACGCGCCCCCTGGGTCGTCGTCACGGGGGGGAACCGCCCGGGGGATCGTTTCACCGAGGCCGGCGTCTCGGCGACCTACTTGGAAGCCCACGGCGTGCCCGCAGGACACATCATTGTCGGGTCCGGGGACGATACCTGGCAGAACGTCAGTTCCGTGGTCGGCGCGATGTCGCTCCATCATCTTCGGACCGTCCTCACGGTGACCGATCCGTTTCACGAGTACCGAGCTGGCGCGATCGCCTCGAGCCAGGGTCTCGTGCCCCTCTCGGTGCCAGTGAGTCAGTCGGCCACGTCGGGTCCGGGTCTGTGGCGCTTCTATCTCAAAGAGACCCTCGAGGTTTCAGTCGGTCGCCTCGTCGGTTACGGTCGCCTCTCCTCGTGGACCCAGTCCCACCACGTCACCCTGCCACTCCTGGGTCCGACCAACTGAGTTGGCGACTCCGGAGTCGGCTCGGTTAGGATATCGACGCCCTTCGGGGGTGGTGTAATTGGCAACACAGCAGATTCTGGTTCTGTTATTCAGGGTTCGAGTCCTTGCCCCCGAGCGAAGTGGTAGGATTATCTACCTGCTTTTGGTCCCATCGTCTAGAGGCCCAGGACATCACCCTCTCAAGGTGGAGGCACGGGTTCGAATCCCGTTGGGACTGCCAAACGGTCATCGCAGGGCGGTAGATCCATGATTCCCTTGATGGTACTTGGGGTTTCGGCGGTTCCAACAACCCCTTTTTCATAGTGCAGCCCTTCGGGCACGAAAAAGCGTAGAAACTGTTGGCGCTCCTGGGGATTGAGGTGGTTCCAACTCGCGGGAAGATCGCTCAACAACGACTGTGCTTTGGCGATCACTTCGTCCACGTCAAAGTCGTTGATGAGCAGTGGGGCCAACTCCTCGCGCTGAGCGATGCACTCGACTTCAATCTTCGCGAGATGCCTCTTGAAGATCTCTTCGCTCAAAGTCCGTCCCTCGAGGTAGGTCTCGATCAGTTTCTCCTCCTTGGCGTCAAGGTCAGTGAGAGCCCTCTCGATCCGAGCTCGGGTGTTCTCTTGCTGGGTCCTGGAATCCGCCACGACGTCACGGACCACGTCGCCCAGAAGGGTGAACACCGGGGCGGGAACTGACATCTCGCCCAGCCAAGTCTCGAAGGCCTCCTCCAGGGCCTCCTTTCGGACGTTGCTCAGAAGCGTTGGCACCGCATCACCGCCGTCGAACGACTCGGTGAACTCATTCAAGGTGTGCGCTTCGTCGACGGAGTCGCGCAACTCGCCGCGTAATGACTCACCAGTGATTGTCGACGCCTGCACGTCCAGGCGCAGATCGTCACGTCCACGAACCACTCCGTCGAGTTCATGTCACACGTCGGCGCTACCATCACTGATGACATTGACGCACGAGGTCACGAGTCCACCAACGAAGTCAGTCGGGCCCGCACTTCATGGCGTCGAACACAAGATTCCCTCATAACTCCAAGCAACCAAGATGGCGCTTCGCGCCATCGCCCGACGAATCCACGTCCTCGACGACGTGAGGAAATGGCAATGGTGGGTCAGCGGGCCTGAGCATATTGAGACGGTCAATTTGTAAGTCAAGGGAGGCTTGCAAAGTGGGCGCAAGTCTGTCGATGAATTCATTCACCGTGAGCGGTACTGATCAGATTATGCGAGTTCATTTTCGTAGCTTCGTCCATCGGCCACAACTGTGAGTTCATATGTCAGTGAGGTGAAAATCGAGGGCTTCGAGTAATCCTCATCCCTGAACGGGAAGATACCTCCGGTACGGTTAAGGGCGAGCTGTAGAGAGTGAGTCGACTCGTGAGAGTGATACGCACAACGTTGGGACTATTGGTAGTGGCGACGGCCCTGGTGGCGCTGTCGCGGGGGGTAGCCCCGGCGGGCGCGAGTGCCAAGGTCGCGCCGAACTGTCCCTGGTTGACCCAGGCTGCTCCCGCGGCGGAACTCGCGAGTGAGGTGGTCGCCCAGATGACGCCGGCCCAGAAAGTCGCGGCGATCAATCTGCAGAATGTGGGGCCGGTCCAGAACGAGACCACGGCCATTCCCTCCCTGTGCATCCCCGCGCTCAGCCTGAGTGACGGACCGGCCGGTATCGTGAGCGGCTCTGCTCCCGTGACCGTGTTCCCAGCCCCCATCGCCCAGGCGGCCACCTTTGATCCGTCGATGGTGACCCAACTGGGAGCGGCGCTTGGTCAGGAGTTAAAGACCGAGGGCATCGCGATCTCTCAGACTCCGGAGCTCAACGTCATCGTCTACCCAAACTGGGGACGGAGTTTCGAGAACTTCTCCGATAGTCCCGGGCTCACGACCTTGATGGGCCAAGCCCTGATGCAGGGCATTCGCTCTACCGGGGTCGCCGTCGAGCCCAAACACTTCGGCGTCTACGTTCAAGAGTCGAATCGCCACAACGTCAATATGGTGGTGGCAGATCGCCCTCTCTACGAGGTTTACTTGCGACCCTTCGAAGCCGTCACCGCGTCCGGTGCGTCGGCTCTCATGTGTGCGTATGGTCAGACCAACGGGGTCACCACCTGTGCTAACCCGGCGCTGTTGAGTACGGCTGCCCAGAACCTCGGATTCTCCGGTTTCATTCGCACTGACTTTCAGGCGGTGACCACGAGTCAAGAAGTAGCGGCCCTCCAATCGGGGGTGGATCTCATCAAGACCTACGACCCCAGTGCGGTGAACGCGGCCCTGGCGTCGGGACAGCTGAGTCCGGCCGTTCTCAATCGAGCGGTGAGCGACGTCTTGACGATGATGTTCGCGAACAACCTGATTCAAAGTCCGGTCGTCGCGACGAACAACGTCCCCGTTGACACCGCGGCCGCTCGCCAGGTGGCGCTCTCGAGCGCCGAAGAGTCCATGGTGCTCTTAAAGAACTCGAGTCACGTTCTACCCCTCACCGCCACCTCCCCGGTTTCGCTCTACGGAAACGCCGCGACGACGTCGTGGCTCCAGGGGGTGGGGAGCGCCCAAATCATTACCACCCCCACGATGGTGAGTGACCTCACGGGTCTGCAAAACTCCCCCCTCGGAATCGGGAACGTCAATTACATCCAGGGGGCCTACGTTCCTCCCGCCCCGACGTCGGTGGGCCTGAGTAACGTCCAAGCGGACCCCGCACTACCGGGCTTCAACGAGGGCACCCTGCAGTTACCGACGGGAACAACCGTGGACGTGACGGTGCGTAACTCTGCCACGGTGGGGCTGTTTTCGGCGAATAACACACCGCTTCTCCAGCAGTTCGCCGGGCCCGGCACGACCTTCGATCTCACTGTGCCCTCGGCGTTCGCTCAGACTCCCCAGTCCTACACCCTGGTCTGGGACGCGACGGGTCCGACCCCGGTCGTGACCGCCACGGTGATGGATAGTTATTTGAGCGAGATGACACTGCTCGCCCAGGCGGACGCCGCCGCCGGTCGAGTCTCCCTCGTCGACGTGGGCACGAACGACGGCGAGGGACAGGACTCGAGTTCCTTGGCCCTCCCGGGGTACCAGAATCAGTTGGTGGCGGCCGTGGCCGCGGGCAATCCCCGAACGGTCGTCATCTTGCACACGGGGGGCCCGGTGCTCATGCCCTGGCTCTCCTCAGTCGCCGGGGTCGTCGAGGCCTGGTACTCCGGTGAGGAGGGTGGTGACGCTCTCGGCGCCCTCTTGACGGGAGTGACGAACTTCTCCGGACATCTCCCCGTGACCTTTCCGAGCGCGGACTCCGCGGCTCCCCTGGTGTCCTTCGCGTCCTGGCCCCAAGAGCCCACGACCGTCGATCTCAACGCTCTCGGAGGTCTCGCGGTGGGCGCGTCCTGGTACGCCCAGCATGGCGTGACCCCACTCTTCCCGTGGGGCTACGGCCTCAGTTACACCAATTTCCAGCTCTCCGGGCTCAGCGTCGCACTCAATACCGACGGGTCGGCAGCGGTGGCGGTCACGGTGACGAATACCGGGGGAGTGAGTGGGCGCGCGGCGCCCCAGGTCTATCTCACTCCGCCGAGTTCGACCGGTGAACCCGCGAATCAGGTGGCGACTCTCGGTTCGGTGAGCCTCGCCCCGGGCCAGTCGCAAGTGGTGTCGATGGTGGTGCCCGAGAGTGCCTTCGAAGAGTGGGGACCCGGGTGGGTGATACCTCCCGGTACTTACGGAGTACGGGTGGCCTTCGCCAACGACGGCTCGGGCCTGTCGACAACCTTGCTCGACGGCTACCAGCCCCCCGCTCCCACGGGTGTCAGTGTGGTCGCCGGCGACGGCGTGGCGACCGTGAGTTGGGTCCCGACGGCCCCGCCACCCGGCGTGGCCGGGGCGACGAGTTTTGCCGTGGTCGACGCCGCGTCGGGAGCGGGTTGTGTCGCGACGGCTCCGGCGACGAGTTGCGTGGTGAGCGGACTCACCGACGGTCAGAGCTACCGCTTCGTGGTGAGTGCACTGAACGCGGCGGGAGCCGGACCGTCGAGCTTACCCAGTGTGGTGACGACCCCACTGGCGGTCCCGGGCACTCCTTCCTCGCTCGGAATCGTTCCGCTTCCCGGTGGGGTTCAGCTCAGTTGGTTGGCCGGTTCCTACGGCGGGGTCGCCCCGACCTACACGGTGACTTTGTCGAACGGAGCGACCTGCGTCACGATGCTGACGGGGTGTACGTTGACGGGTCTCTCCAATACCACGACCTACACGGCGTCACTCGTCGCCCAGACTCCCGGGGGCGTCTCGGCGCCTCTCACAGGGACATTCACTCCGCTCATTGAACCGACGGCTCCCACCAACGTGGTGGCCAAGGTGTCGGGCGCCCGAGTGAGCGTTACCTGGAGTCCGGTGACGGCGTATCCGGGGGCGAGTGCGTACGTGGTGACGGCCCTTCCGGGGTCGCTCACCTGCACGAGTTCGACGACGACCTGCGTCGTGACGGGACTCACCCCGGGTGTTCGCTACCACTTCGTGGTGGCGACCACGGTGGTGGGAATACCGGGCAGCTCCGTTCCCTCAGCTCCGTCCAACGTCGTGTTGGCACTCGGCGCCCCGTGGCGCCCCTCGATGCCTACGTTGACCCCTCACTGGCCGCACCTCGCGATCTCCTGGCGTACGGGGCCCTCCGTCCCGTCGGTGACCCGCTACGTGGTCCGTCTGAGTACCTCGAAGGAGGTCTGTATCACTCGGGCCACCTCGTGCACGGTGACCTCGCTACGCCCCGGAGTGCGCTACGCCTTTCGGGTCACGGCCATCAACTCCGTGGGTTCGACCACCGGTCAGCGATCAGTTGTCGTGCGTGCGGCCGCCCCTCCGACCACGTCGGGAGTTCGCCTCGCGGTGCGCCGTCGGGGATCAACCGTGAGGGTGAGTTGGCGGGGTCCGGGCATCTTCCCGAGTCCCACCTACCAGGTAGTGGTCTCTCCGGCCCACAACCGGTGCGTGGTGCGCGCCCAGCAGTGTTCGGTCACTGTCTCACCCCAGACCCACCGGATCTCGGTGACCTGGTCGGTCCGCAATCGTCTGGGCTACACGAGGATCAAACGGTCGTTCTCTATCGGTCCGGCGTAGGCCGGGGAGTCCTAGACTTTTCGACGTGTCCAGCGAGTCCGTGACCTTTATTCCCGTCGAAGGGGTCGTGGATCTGCTCGATCACGACCCCCGCCTGTTCCTACTCGATGTTCGTGAGGCCGACGAGGTGGCCGACTGGAGTATTCCGGGTTCCCACCATATTGCCCTCGACGAACTAGAGAACCGTTGGCCGGAGATTCCCGGAGACAGTCGATTAGTAGTGGTCTGCGCCCGGGGGGCGCGAGCGGAACGGGCCGCCCTCCTCCTGGCGGAGTGTGGTCTCACCTCGGAGGTACTCGAGGGCGGAATGGCCGCCTGGGCGACGGCCTACGACACCGTGGAGTTCGAGGCCGCGGGGGCCACGGTGATTCAGGTTCGCCGACGGGGTAAGGGCTGTCTCTCCTACGTAGTCGGAGCCGGTGAGCGAGCCGTGGTCATCGACCCCTCCCTCGACGCCGACCGCTACCGACGACTGGCCGAGGAACACGGCTGGCAGGTGAGTTTCGTCGTCGATACGCACCTTCACGCCGACCACGTGTCGGGGGCCCGACGACTGGTGGAGTACACCGGAGCGGAGCTCTGGTTGAGTCCGGAAGACCCGTTCGGATTCAGTTTCCAGTCACTCCGTGACGGCCTGACCCTGCCCCTGAACGACGGGGTGGAGTTGAGTGTCTCGGCGGTGTCGGTGCCCGGTCACACCGAAGGTTCGACGATGTACCGTCTCGGTGACGCCGCGATTTTCAGTGGTGACACCCTCTTCCTCGAGTCGGTGGGTCGTCCCGATCTCGCCGAACAGGCCGAGGGGTTCGCGCGTTCTCTCCACCGCAGTCTGCACGAGAGAATTTTGCCGCTGAGCGGCGAGACCTTGGTCCTGCCGGCCCACTACGGGCCGAGCGTCGAGGTGCACTCCGGGGTCGTGGTGGCCGCCCAGTTGGGTGATCTGCGTCGGACGCTACCCGCTCTGCAACTCAAGGAAGAGGAGTTCGTGTCCTGGGCCCTCGCTCACGTGAAGGATCGTCCCCCGAACTACCAGCGCATCGTACGGGTGAACGCGGGGCTCGAAGAGTTGAGTGACGAGGTCGTGGAACTCGAACTGGGACCCAACCGCTGCGCCGTCGCCTCCTAGGACTTGAGGGCGGAGTCTCGCACGTCGAGGCCGGCCTGCACGAGGGCGTCACGGATTCGATCGGCGACGGCGAAGTCCTTGTCGGCCCGGGCTCGACTACGAAGCTCCTCGAGCAGGACGACGAGCTCTTCTCGACTGCGTCGAAGCTGAGTGACCTCACCGCTGTCGACGACCGACTCCACCGGTTCGAGGACGTCCACGTCGGGGAGGGTCGTGGCCGTAGCACCGAGTTCACTTAACCGAATCGACTCCCCACTGGCGATGACGTCGTCAGTTCCCGCGCGGCGCCAGTGGACCTGACCCTTGCCCTGGACAGTGAGGGAGCCCTCGGCGAGGTCGATGATGCAGGCCGTGTGTTCGTCAATCCCGAGAATGGGAGTTCCGGGCGGCAACTGCTCTTCGAGGACACGTAGGCGACGCTCTCCGAGGTAGCACCGAGACGTGTCGTAGTTACCCCCCTCGGCGTTGTTGTAGTGGGGGATGACGACACTGGCGAGCCCGACGGCCGACGTGAGTGCGAGGCCCTCGAGCCAGCGAAGATCCGCGCCCACTTTGTAGATCTCGTAGATCGGTGCGGTGTGAGTGCCGAGAGTGAGGGCCGCGGCGGAGGAGAAGCAGACGACACCGTTTCTCGCGAGTACGGAGAGCAGGTCCTCCACCACGCCGAGTGGTTGCCACTGGCGAAGGGCGTAGGAGGGAGACCCGGGGCCGGCGAAGACGTAACCGGCGTCGCGCACGGTGTGGCGGAATCGCCGACGTTCGTCCTCGCTCGCCGAGTCGAAGTGAGCGAGGCGACCATCGACCAGATCGGTCAAGAGTGACACTCGAAAGTACTCCTGCAACTTCTCGGTCATCTGAGGTACGTTCTCTTGAAAACCGTAGGGGGTGTTCATGTTCACCGCCACCGGGGACGGGGCCCGTTCGAGGAGGGCCCGGTGAATTTTGGTCATCCCGGGACCGGTTTCACCCGATCCGAGTAGTGCTAAGACTCCAGAGGTCATGGGCCGAGCGTATCGGGAGCAGGGGGGGTAGTGAAACCGTGGCGGTAGGGTACGGGGGTGACCATGATCGTGGATCTGCGCCAACGAGCCCGCGGGAACATTAGTGCCGTCATGGTGGTGTGGGCCGTGGTGATGACCGTTATCGAAGTTTCCTGGGAGCTTCGCGCGGGACGAACGGGTACCTCCCTCCTCGAGGGGGGCATCGCGAGTGCGCTTCTCGGCGTCTACTTAGGCTGGCGTCGCCGAGTCGGAGCGACGGTGGTCGCCCCGGCGGTGAATTGGCTTCTCGCGTGGTTCCCGCTCTGGATTGCGGCGATGGTGCGTCACGGTCTCATCTCTGGACTCGTCGTGGGTCTCGTTCTCGTGACTTTGGGCTGGTTGATCCTCAGTGCCGTCGAGATTGTCTGGATTGGCTTCGTCGCTCTCGTGGTGCGGAGTTTTCGCGGGCGGGCTCCCGAAGAGCCTTCCGTGACGATTATTCCGCCCCGCTAGGCGAGCGCCTCGGCGCACCGTTGCCAGTCGGCGACCGGGCTTTCTCCGGGGGCGTAGAGCACCTGAAGACAGACGTGGTCCGCGCCGGCGTCGCGGTGTTCGCCGACTCGTCGGCGTAGTTGTTCGCCGTCTCCCACGTCGTGCACGACCATGGCGTCACAGAGTCGATCGGAACCACCACGAACGAAGTCGTCGTCGGTGAATCCGAGTCTCCGCCAGTTAGCCCGGTAGTTCTCGAGCCCGGTGTAGAACTCCAGGTTGCCCTTGTCTATCTCAAAAAACACATCGCGAGTGCTCGAGAGGGCGACCGCCTGCTCCACCGCGAGAAAACCCTCGCCGAGTCGCGCTCGGGCGCCCGCGGTGTGGGTGGGGTCGACGAGGTAGGTGTGGGCCCCGTCGGCCCGAGTGGCCGCGAGATCGAGCATCCGGGGTCCGAGGGCCGCGAGCACTCGGGCGTAGGGGTGCTGTGCTTCGGGCGAGAGACTCTTCGCCGCATCCATCGCGTCGAGGAAGGCGGTCATTCGTTCGAGGGGGTGGGTGTAGGTCTGGGAGCGCAGGCGTTCCACTAGAGGGGAGTGGCTCACTCCGAGTCCGAGGACGAAACGGTCGTCGTAGGCGGCGTTCAGAGTCCGCGCAGCGCTCAGGGCACTGACCGCGTCGCGGCCCCAGATGCTGGTGATACCGGTGGCCACGGTGAGTCGCTCGGTGCCCGCGAGGAGCATGGTGGCGCTGGTGAGGGACTCGCGGAACCAGGACTCGGGGAACCAGTAGGCGGCGAATCCACTGGCCTCGGCGTGAGCGACGAGGGCGCCCGCCTCCTTTGGGGTCACGTCCTCGTGGGCGCTCGACCACACCCCGATTGTTCCCCGTAGTCGTGCGAGAGACTCCACCATGTCCCTAGCGTAGGTGGTGAATAGTAAGGGAGCCGGTGTGGGAGTAGTGGTGGGCGTAGTGGAGGTGCTCCTGGCTCTCGCCGCGACAACTGCTCTCTGGCCGGGACGCCGGGGGTGGCGTAAGGCTCTCTCCTTCCCCCTGGGACTCATCGCCGGAGAGGTCCCTCTCCTCGCCCTCGTCTTCGACGTGGCGCTGGTGGGGTTCCTACGCTGGTGGGGTTGGCCGGCGACCCCCTTCCTTCAGTGGCTCGTTGCGATACTCGCCGCCGCCGTCGCCCTCGAGAACGCCTATTTGGTCGGCATTCACCTCTCCGCCGAGCGGGTGGTCCGTCGGGCCCTCGAGGGGACTCCGCTCGACGTCGAGCGCACTCCGGCTGATCGACGTACGACTCCGGGGTGGCGCCGGCTGGTGCCGGTGGCTCTGCACCCGCCGTGGCTCCAGATCACCTCCGATATCGCTTACGGACCGGACCCTCGCCAACGGCTCGACGTATGGCGTCGCTCGAGGACTCCCCAGCGGGCCCCGGTGCTCGTCTACCTGCACGGAGGAGCCTGGATGGTCGGGGACAAGCGAGAACAGGGTCGCCCTCTCCTCCACGAGATGGTGGGCCGGGACTGGCTCGTCGTCACCGCGAACTACCGACTCGCCCCCGATCATCGCTGGCCCGCCCAAATGGAGGACGTCAACGCCGTCATGGAGTGGGTCTCACGGTTCGTCGCCGTCGTCGGGGGTGACCCGGAGCGAGTAGTGGTGGCCGGAGACTCGGCCGGGGGACAGATGGCGATGCTCTACGCCCTGAGTGGGGGACGTCCCTGGGCCGCTCGTACCCCACTCGTCGTCCGGGGCGTCATCTCGCTCTACGGTGTGTTGGAGATGACCGGGGACGAGTCGGTCTGGCGGGGCTGGGGGGCGGGAATCCGACGGTTCCTCGACGGCATGGTCTTTTCGCCCGAGGTCGTCGCCGACCAGTCGGCTCTCGCCGCGGCGTCTCCCCTCGATCGACTTCACCTGGGATCCCCCCCGATGCTCGTGGTCCAGGGAACGCACGACACCCTGGTCCACGTGGAAGTGGCGCGCCACTTCGTGACTCGCGCTCGCGCACTGGGCCTCACGGAGGTCTACTACGTCGAGATGCCCGTGACTCAGCACGCCTTCGACATTGTGCGTAGCCCGCGCACCTCCTCGGTGGTACGAGCGAGCGCCGCGTTCTGCGAGCGGACGTTAACTCTCGGGCGCGAGAGTGACGCTCACCACGACCTCGGGGGCCTCGACGAAGGTGTGGGCGAGCACGACCCCGGCGTTGGTCAGGTCCCCCCGACCCCCTTCGAGTCGTTCCAGAAACTCTCCGGGAGCCTCGACGACGAGTTCGAGGACCGCACGGCGCTGTGAAACCTTGGCCGTTGACTTCTCTCGGCGGATCGCCTCGAGAACGAGGTTGAGCGCCTCGTAGGTTCCGTTAGCGAGTGGTCGATCGCCGAACTCGTCCACGCTCGGCCAGGTGGCCCGGTGGATAGAACCGTCGTGCCACCACCGCCAGACCTCCTCGGTGACGAAGGGCATGAACGGAGCGAACATCCGCTGCAGGGCGCTCAGGGTTAGGGAGAGAGTGGCCTGCGCCGAGCGTGTCGCCGCTGAGGAGTCCTCGCCGTAGGAGCGCTCCTTGACCAGTTCGAGGTAGTTGTCACAGAAAGACCAGAAGAAGGACTCGGTTCGCTCGAGGACGCGCGCGTAGTCGAAGGCGTCGAAGGCGATCGTGTTCTCGACCACGAGTGCGGCGAGGCTCGCGAGAAGATCGCGGTCGAGCGGTTCGGTCACGTCGGCCGGGTCGACGTCGTGGGTCAATCGGGAGATGACGAACTTCGAGGCGTTCAGAACCTTGATGGCGAGCCGGCGGCCCACCTTCATCTGTCCCTCGTCGAGTGCCATGTCGGTCCCGGAACGACCCGAAGCGGCCCAGTAACGGAGGGCGTCGGCCCCGTGGGCTTCGATCAGGGGCATCGGGGTGACGACGTTCCCGAGTGACTTCGACATCTTCTTGCGTTCGGGGTCGAGGACCCACCCGGAGATGAGAGCGTGGCGAAAGGGTAGTGAGTCGTGCTCGAAGTGACTACGGACCACGGTCGAAAAGAGCCAGGTTCGGATGATCTCGTGGGCCTGGGGTCGTAGGTCCATCGGAAAGACGCGCTCGAAGAGATCGGTGCCCCAGTGCCCGGCGATCTGGGGGGAGAGCGAGGAGGTCGCCCACGTGTCCATGACGTCCGGGTCACCAATAAATCCGCCGGGTTGTCCCCGCTGGTCGTCGGAGTAGCCCGGGGCCGGTTCACTCGAGGGATCGACCGGCAACTGGTCGAGCGCGGCGGTGAGGGGGTGCTCGTAGTCGGGCTCTCCCTCGGAGTCGAGGGGGTACCAGACGGGCAGGGGAACTCCGAAGTAACGCTGTCGAGAGATGTTCCAGTCGGTGTTGAGTCCCTCCACCCACGAGCGGTACCGGTGTCGCATGAAGTCGGGGTGCCAGTCCAACTCCTCGCCTCGAGCGAGGAGTTCCTCGCGGTGCTCTAGCGTGCGCACGAACCACTGACGAGAGGTCACGATTTCGAGGGGTCGCTCCCCCTTCTCGTAGAACTTCACCGGGTGGGTGAGGGGGCGCAGCTCGCCGACGAGGTCCTCGGAGACGCGCAACGCCTCGACGATGGCGGTGCGGACTTGGTTCACCGTACGACCCTGCAGGGTGTCGTAGAAGGTCTGGGCGACGTCGGGTTGCTGGCTCGGAAACTGCTCGCTGGCGAAGTCGGCGGGGAGGTAGCGCCCGTCTCGGCCAATCAGCGTTCGCGCGGGCAGACGAAGTTCGCGCCACCAGGTCACGTCGGTGGTGTCACCGAAGGTGCAGATCATGGCGATGCCCGTCCCCTTCTCGGGATCGGCTAACTCGTGGGCGAGAACGGGAACCTCGACGTGGAACAACGGAGTGACCACGGTGGTCCCGAAGAGGGGCTGATAGCGCGGGTCGTCGGGGTGAGCCACGAGCGCCACGCAACTCGGAATGAGTTCTGGTCGAGTGGTGTCGATCTCAATCCATCCCGCGCTGTCACTGCGGGAAAAGCGCACCCGGTGAAAGTTCCCGGGTCGCTCCCGATCCTCGAGTTCGGCCTGGGAGACGGCGGTACGAAAATCGATATCCCAGAGAGTCGGCGCGAGCGTGGAGTAGACCTCCCCGCGTCGCCACATTTCGAGAAAGCCGCGCTGGGAGACGGCCTGTGCGTGGCGCGAGATGGTCGAGTATTCGAGGGACCAGTCGATGGAGATGCCGAGGTGGCGCCAGAGGTCCTTAAAGACCTCCTCGTCAGCGACGGTGAGTCGGTGACACAACTCGACGAAGTTCCGGCGCGAGATCGGAACCTTCGTGTCGGCGGGTTGGTCCGGGGCCTGGTAGTCGGGGTCGTAGGGCAGGGACGGATCGCACCGAACTCCGTAGAAGTTCTCGACCCGTCGCTCCGTGGGTAGACCGTTGTCGTCCCAACCCATGGGGTAGAACACGGCGAGTCCGCGCATGCGCCGATACCGGGCGATGAGGTCGGCGTGGGTGTAACTCGACACGTGACCCATGTGCAAGGAGCCGGACACGGTGGGTGGGGGAGTGTCGATCGAGAACACCTGCTCTCGGGTGGCTCCACGATCGAAGAGGTAGGTGCCCTCCTCCTCCCACACCGACAGCCAGCGGTCCTCGAGACCGTCAGTCGAAGGCTTTTCGGGAACCTGATAACTCTCACCCATGGCTGGTCAGTCTACGGGGGACCCGTAAACCCCGTGGGGCTCGGTAGTTTGGTCGGGTGATCCGTCTCTTTGACACCGCCCGCCAAGAGGTCCGTGAGCTGACGCTCCGTGACGAGGGGCACGCCTCGATCTACGTCTGTGGTCCGACGGTCTACGACGTTCCCCACCTCGGGCACGGACGCTTCACTCTCGTCTGGGACGTGCTTCGCCGGTGGCTCCACTTTCGGGGCCTAGAGGTGCGGTTCGTCTCGAACATCACCGACGTCGACGACAAGATCATTCAGCGTGCCGAGCGCGAGGGGGTTCCCGAATCGGACGTCGCGACTCGCTTCGAGGACGTGTGGTGGACCGCCATGACCCAGCTCGGTGTTCTCAGGCCGAGTGTCGCCCCTCGAGCGACGCAGTGGATCTCACCCATGGTGGAACTCATCGAGGAGCTTCTGCGACGCGAGGTGGCCTACGCGCTCGTCGACGGCATCTACTTCGACGTCAGGCGTGTTCCCGACTACGGGCTCCTCGCCTTGCAGCCACTGGACTCGCTACGCGCCGGGGCCCGAGTCGACGCGCGACGTGATAAACGCAGCGCTCTCGACTTCGCTCTCTGGAAGTTCGCGAAGCCCGGAGAACCCCGCTGGCCGGCTTCCTTTGGTGAGGGCCGTCCGGGCTGGCACACCGAGTGCGTCGTCATGAGCCTCGGACTCCTCGGGGAGGGCTTCGACCTGCACTGCGGCGGATTCGATCTGACGTTTCCTCACCACGAGAACGAGCGGGCCCAGGCCGAGGCTCTGCACAAACCTTTCGCCCGACACTGGGCCCACAACGGTTTCGTGATGTCGGGGGGCGAGAAGATGAGTAAATCACTCGGAAACTTCACGTCCCTGAGTGACTTGTTGGATCGCACGGACGCCCGGGCGTATCGACTCCTCGTGGTGCGCTCCCACTACCGTTCCCCCCTCGAGGTGAGCGTGGAGACGGTGGCTGACGCCGAGCGCGCCCTCGGGAGACTGGACGCCCTGGCCCGCCGATTCTCCCTCCCTCGCCTCGCCGGAGAGTCCCTGGTGGATCCCGTGTCGGAGTGGTCGGAGGAACTCGCGACCTTTGTCACCGAGACGACTGCCCTGCTGGACGACGACCTCAACACCCCGGCCGCGGTGGCGAAGTTATTCGAGGGGGTAAGCCGAGCCAATACTCTCGCTGACCAGGGTGATGATGGCGCCCGAGAGTGGGCTCTCATGGTGAATACCCTCTTTGGAGCGCTGGGGCTCAGTTTGCACGGTGACGCGGACAGCCTCGACGAGGACGTAGTCGAACTGGTGTCCCAACGTGACGCCGCGCGGGCCCGGCGCGACTGGGTTGAGGCCGATCGGCTACGCAAAGAGCTGGAGGGTCGGGGCTGGATTGTTGAGGATTCTTCTCAGGGAACCCGGGTCCGCCGGGGTTAGTCGCAGAGATTTAATTTGTGGTGCGGGGGCCGCCTGAGTAGGGTTTCCCCTTGAGGCGACCACCGTGGTCTCCTCAAGCCCCGCCAGTAGGGGTGCATTTTTTGAAGGAGGCCCTAGTGGCTGTAGGGACCGTCAAGTGGTTTAATGACGAGAAGGGCTGGGGTTTCATCGCTGTCGATGGCCAGCCGGACGTCTTCGTCCACTACTCGGAGATTCAATCGGATGGACGTCGGACGTTGTTCGAAGGTCAGCAAGTAACTTTCGACGTGGAAGCGGGCGACCGCGGCCCGCTCGCTAAGCGAGTCACGCTGAACTAGCAGTTCTCCCACGCCTAGGGTGGAGTCGTCGACGACATCTCGAGGTGAGTATGGGTGAATTTTCCTTGTCCTTATCGGACGATCAAGAAGCCGTCCGCGAGTGGATCCACGGCTTTGCGAAGGACGTGGTACGTCCGGTCGCCTCAGAATGGGACGAACGGGAAGAAACCCCCTGGCCCGTCATCGAGGAGGCCGCTCGGATTGGCCTCTACTCGTTGGATTTCCTCGCGACGGCTTCTTTTGATCCCACGGGGCTATCGCTGTCGATCGCCTCGGAGGAGTTGGCCTGGGGCGACGCGGGTATCGCCATGTCTATTCTCGGTACCGGACTGGCTGTTGCCGGTATCTGGGCGAACGGGACACCGGAGCAACAGGGCGAGTGGTTACCCCAGTGCTACGGCACGCCCGACGACATCCACCTCGGCGCCTTCTGCGTGTCGGAGCCCGACGCCGGAAGCGATGTCTCCTCTCTTCGTACCCGGGCCCGCTACGACGAAGCCCGAGATGAGTGGGTGCTCTCGGGGACGAAGACGTGGATTACCAACGGGGGGATCGCCGACGTCCACGTGGTCGTGGCGAGCGTCGAACCGGAACTCGGAACGAGGGGCCAGGCGTCCTTTATCGTGCCGAAGGGGACCCCCGGGCTCTCTATGGGCCAGAAGTTCGCCAAGCACGGCCTGCGGGCGAGTCACACCGCCGAGGTCATTCTCGACGAAGTGCGGATTCCCGGCCGCCTGCTCCTCGGCGGTCAGGAGCGCCTCGACGAGAAGTTGGCGCTCGCTCGCGAGGGTCGCTCCACCTCCTCTCAAGCCGCGTTCGCGACCTTTGAAGCGACGCGCCCCTCGGTGGGTGCACAGGCCGTCGGTATCGCTCGGGCGGCCTACGAGTTCTCCCTCGACTACGCGAAGGAACGTCGTCAATTCGGTCGGGCGATAATCGAGAACCAGGCCATCGCGTTCAAGCTGGCTGATATGAAGACGCGAATCGACGCCGCTCGCCTTCTGGTGTGGCGCGCGGCCTGGATGGCGGCGACGGGGGCGACCTTCACGAGTGGCGAGGGGTCGATGTCGAAACTCTTCGCCTCCGAGACCGCGGTGTGGGCGACCGGTGAGGCCATTCAAATCATGGGCGGATACGGGTACGTTCGAGAGAACCCCGTCGAACGCTGGCACAGGGACTCTCGGATCTACACCATCTTCGAGGGGACCTCGGAGATTCAGCGCCTCGTCATCGCTCGAGCTATATCCGGGGTGCGCATCCGCTAGCCGCGCGATGGCGGTTCTCGGGTCTACTCGTGGGGAGTACGTAAGACGTGCAGGCCTCCCCACGCGAGCAGCGTGGCGCGTTCGGCGAGTCGGGCCGCTTCCGCGGGATCGACCTGGGGCCAGCCCCGACGGGCTTGGCGACGCAGCCAACTAATCGCTACTCCTTCGGCGAGTCCGACGACTCCGGCCGCCAGGTCGCGACGCTCGTCGGACTCGCGCGACTCGTCGATGAAGGGAACGAGGAACTCAACGAGTCGCCGTTCGATGATCTGCAGGTCGTTGGCCGCCGTACCGCTGTGGCCGTGGGTGAACAGAATTCGAAAGGCCGAGGGGTCGTTCACCACCATCGAGAAGTAGGCCCCGAGGGCCCGGCGCACCCGGGAGCGGGGGACGTCGTCGACTCGAACCGCCCCCGAGAGAGCACTCAGAAGCTGGGCCCCCGTCGTCGTCACGATCTCGTGGTAGAGATCGGCCTTCGAGGGGAAGAACTGGTAGAGAATGGGTTTCGTGAATCCGGCGGCGCGAGCGACGTCATCCATCGTCGTGCACTCGAATCCTCGTTCCGCGAACACGTCTTTCGCGCACTGGAGGAAGAACTCCCGCCGTTCGGCTTGGACTGGACGATCGAGACTCACCATCGGCTCCAGAGCCTAACGGGAGCCGTTCGGGACTGTCCCGAGAATCTTGTCGAGACGTGCCGGGAGATCGTGGAGATTGAGGAACTGGCGTACCCGTCGGTGGTTTCGTTGGCGCCGAGCGAGGTCGGGGTGTTCGAACTCGGTGGCGATGGTCGAGGGATCCTCGGGCGAAAAGACCTCGAACCCCATCTCCAGAAGCTCTCGAGCCACGGGATACGAGTGAAGAACGAGAGGGCGCTCGTGCACGAAAGCCTCCATCACCGGATTACCGAAACCTTCCCACGTGGAGGTGACGGCGACGGCGTCGCTCGCGGCGTAGGCGTCTTCGATGGTGACCCCGGGAGGTGATCCCTGGCGCTGGCGATCCCCGAGATCTCCGAGGAGCCGGGAGAACTCCGCGTCGTAGCCGTCTTCGGGTGGCCCGAGGACCCAGAGCAGGGCGCCGCTCGCCAGGGCCACCTCGGCGGCGAGGGCGATGTTTTTTCTCGGAATCGCTCTCGTCGGTGCCAGAATCACTCGTTCATCGTCCGCGACGTTGAGCAGTCGTCTCGTCCACTCCCGGCGTCCGGCCGGGGGATCACAGTCGAAGTGGTTATAGAGACGGATGGCGTCGATGCCTCGTGAGTGCAGTTCGTGTCGGGAGAGGTCGTTGATGGTGACGTGAAGCCACGCCGGGTCGTCGGGCGGGTCCGGCTCGTGGGCCAGGTGAGCGCGCTGCCAGGGTAGGTCGTGGTGGTGGATGATCGCGGATCGCGAGCGCAGCGTCTCGGCGACGGCGTCACGGGCGCGGGGGTTCATGGGCAGCGACAGGATGTTTTCGGCGATCACCAGATCACACCCCGCGAGGGCGTCGCGGAGTCGGGCGACGTCGACTGGTCCTTCGTCGTGGGCGCAGAGGCCCCGGATAGTGACGTCCACCGGTCCCTCACCGGCGACGGTCCGAACCCGCCACCCCAGGTCACGCAAGGCGTCCATCCACTTGCGGGCCTCGATGGAGACCCCGTCGACCAGGCCTAACCGGTAACTCACTACGCCGACGTTGCGCATCCATCCTCCCGGTGTTACCTTCTCGACACCCAACTGTGCCCGAGCCCAAACTATGATGTCACGAGGCGTTTTCTCGCCACTGTCCATCTTTCAAGGGGTCTGGGTGACCAAGCGAGCGCTGATTACCGGAGTGACGGGACAGGATGGTTCTTACCTCGCCGAACTGCTTCTCGACAAGGGTTACGAGGTCTACGGATTGATTCGACGGTCGTCCTCGGCGAACTTCGACCGAATTGGCCACATTCAAGAGCAGTTGAATCTGGTGAGCGGGGATTTGATGGATGAGATCTCCCTCTTCAGCGTTCTGCGCGAGGTCCGTCCGCACGAGGTCTACAACTTGGCGGCTCAGTCCTTCGTGCAGACGTCGTGGAGTCAGCCCGTCCTCACGAGCGAGACGACGGCCCTCGGAGTCACTCGTTTGCTCGACGCCATCCGAATGGTCGACCCGGAGATTCGTTTCTATCAGGCGTCCTCCTCGGAGATGTTCGGCAAGGTTCAGTCCGTTCCCCAAAATGAGGTGACGGACTTCTACCCGCGCTCGCCGTACGGGGTGGCCAAGGTCTACGGCCACTGGATTACGGTGAACTACCGCGAGAGCTACGGACTGCACGCATCGAGCGGCATTCTCTTTAATCACGAGTCGCCCCGTCGCGGACTCGAGTTCGTGACTCGTAAAGTCACCCACGGAGTCGCGCGGATTAAGACGGGGCGCGACCAGCAACTGCGGCTCGGGAATCTCGAAGCACAGCGGGACTGGGGTTTCGCGGGAGACTACGTGCGGGCGATGTGGGCCATGCTCCAACAAGACGAGCCCGATGACTTTGTGGTGGCGACGGGAGAGACTCACTCCGTGCGCCAGCTCTGTGAAGTCGCGTTCGCGGCGGCCGGATTGAACTGGGAGGACCACGTCGTGCTCGACGAGCGGTTCCTGCGCCCGGCCGAGGTTGACTCCCTGGTGGGTGACGCTACGAAGGCTCGCCAGGTGCTCGACTGGAAGTGCGAGACGGACTTCTTTCAGTTGGTGGAGATGATGGTCGCCGCCGACTTGGCGCTGCTTCAGTCCTAGCCCGTGACGTCGCCCGCAGTCGACCTGCGAGAGGCGGTCGTCATGTCCGGGTCCTTCCCACTGCTCGCGGGGCTTACCTTCTGCGCCCAGCCCGGCACTCTCGTCGTACTGCGCGGAGGTAACGGGGCGGGTAAGACGAGTGCCCTGCGTCTCCTCGGGGGACTCGAACGGCTGAACGGTGGTTCGGGGCGCGTGCTCGATATCGATCTTTCCTCGGGGGATCGCCGGGGGTTGCGACGCCGCGTGGGTTGGATGGGCCACGAGGGTTCCTTCTACGAAGATCTCACGGTGAGAGAGAATCTCGAGTTCGCCGCCCGTTCTCTCGGGAGGCCGGTGGAGGACATCGATCCGGCCCTCGAGCGAGTGGGGCTGGGGCATCGGCGCTCGACTCCCACTCGACAGCTGAGCGCGGGTCAACGGCGGCGTCTCGCCCTCGGATGGATCCTGGTGCGTCGACCCGAACTGTGGTTGCTCGACGAGCCCCACGCCGCGCTCGACCGGTCCGCCCGAGACCTCGTCGATCAACTCGTTCTCGACGCCCTCTCCGTGGGTGTCACGGTAGTCGTGAGTGCTCACGATCAGCTGGACGCGCGTCTCGCGCCCGACCAGGTCCTCGTTCTGAGCGGTGGTCGAGTGGTGGAGGAGTCGTGATTCGTACCGCGTGGCTCGTCGCGCGTAAGGATCTACGCATCGAGTTCCGTAGTCGCGTGCTGTTGTGGCAGGTGACTCCGTTCGCCCTTCTCTCGCTCGTTCTCGCGGGACTCGCCCTCGGACCGGACAAGGCCGGATCATCGAGTTCGGCCCCCGGTCTTTTCTACCTGGTCGTACTCTTCGTGGCTCTTTCGGTCGTGCAGCGTTCCCGAAGCCTCGAATCTGCTCCCGGAACTCGGGCTTCGGTGGCCACTCTCGGCCTCGACCCAGCCGGCGTCTTTCTCGGTAAGTCGCTCGCCCTCACTCTCGAACTGTGGGGTCTCGGACTGATTCTGTTGATCGGTTCGGTCCTGTTTCTTCACATCGCCCTGATCGGGGCCGTCAAGGCTCTACCGAGCGTGGCGGTCACGTTGGGAGTGATGTCGACAGCCGGTACGATTTACGGTGCCCTGACGACGGGGGGAGAAGGACCGGTGACGTTGTTACCCCTCCTTACCCTCCCCGCCTTTGCCCCCCTCCTCGTGGCGGGGGAACGTTCCCTCAGTGCCGCACTCTACGGAGGAGCGCTGTGGGAGTGGTGGGTCATCGTGGTCGTCGCTCTCGTAGCGTACGTGGCGGTGGGAGTAGCGGTCTACGGCGTGTTGGAGGAGTCATGATGAGGTGGTCTTCGCGCTGGCTGGGTTGGACGACTGCAGTTCTCCTTGCGGTCACGGTGGTCATGGGTCTGTGGATCACTCCGCCCGACCAGGTACAGGGGAATCTGGTGCGCCTCCTCTATATTCACCCGGCCATTGCGTGGGTGGCCCTGTACGTCTCCTTCGGAACGGCTGTGGTCGCGGCCGGCCTCTACCTCTGGCCCCGTACCCGCTCTCTCGAGATGGATCGAGTGAGCTACTGCGCGATGGAGATCTCGGTCGTGTGCATCGCCCTGACGTTGGTGACCGGCTCTATTTGGGGGCGCCCGACGTGGGGGGTGTGGTGGGCCTGGGACGCTCGACTGACCTCCACGGCGATTCTCGGGGTCTTCGAGGTGGCGTACCTGGCTCTTCGGCGAGCGAACGATGACGTGGAAGTCCGGGCGCGCCGCAGTGCCGTTTTCACGCTGCTCACCGCGATTAACGTGCCCATTATTCACTTTTCGGTGATCTGGTGGAAGACCCTGCACCAGGGCGCGTCGGTCTTGACCGCGACCGGTTCTCTCAACGTGCACGGAACGATGCTCACCACGATGTTGCTCAGCTTCGTTGGTTTCACCACCCTCTTCTTTTGGTTCTTGCTCCGTCGAGTTGCTCTCGAGTCCCGTCGAGACGCTCGACGGACGGGGGAGCTCGACTCCGCCCTCGAGATGCGTCGACGAGAAGGTGTGGGATGAGTTACGTCGTCGCCGGCTACCTCGTGACCTTCGTCACGCTCAGTCTCTACGGTGTCTCGCTGTGGTGGAGAGGACGGCGTGACGACCACTGAGGCGGCTGACCTTCGCCCCGAAGCCCCACCCCCGTCGAAGTCCCGTTCGACGAGTCGTACGGTGCTCGTCATCGTGCTGCTGGTGGTGGCGGTGGGGGCGTTACTCTCCCAGGGCCTTCTGAAGTCCCTTAACTACTTCGTGACCGTGGACCAGGCGTGGACCCAGCGGGCTCGGCTCGGTACCTCGACGCTGCGCCTCGAAGGGGTGGTGGAGCCCGGCACCATCGCGCGCACGGGCCAGGGGGCCTCCTTTTACCTCGATGGTTCGGGCACCCGGCGTTACTTCGTGACCGCGCAAGGCTCGCCCCCCCAGTTGTTCCAGGCGAATATTCCGGTTGTCGTGGTGGGGCACTTTGCGTCGAAGAGTTCGCCCGACTTTCTCGGTTCCCAGATCATGGTGAAGCACTCCTCGAACTACATCGCGGCCCACCCGGGCCGAGTGCGCGCACCCAACGGGACGGTTCGATGATCCTCACCTGGCTCGGTCGCGCGGGCGTGTACCTGGCGACCGCGGGGGCCATCGGGGGGTTAGTGGCGCAGGCGGGAAGTATCCGTCGTTCTCGTTCGTCTCACGCCATGCGCTGGGCCCTCGTGATGATGGTCGGGCTCCTCGGCGCCGTCGCGGTCATGGAGTTCGCCCTCGTGACTCACAACTTCTCCCTGGCCTACGTGGCGCAGAACAACGCGACCTTCACCCCACTCCTCTACTCGATCACGGGGATGTGGTCGGCTCTCGAGGGATCCCTCCTCCTCTGGGCGCTCATACTCGGGGGACTCGTCGTCGGGGTCATTCGTCACTACCGTTCGGAGACGGAGGACTCGGTTGTTCGGTGGGCGACGCTGATCTTGTTCGCGGTGAGTACGTTCTTCATCGGACTGTTGGCCGGACCGGCCGATCCGTTCGTTCGTAATCCGGCGCGGGTACTTCAGGGAGCCGGCCCCAACGCCCTGCTCCAAGACAATCCCCTGGTCGCGGTCCACCCCCCGCTTCTCTACGCCGGGTTCGTGGGGTTCACGATTCCCTACGCCTTCGCCATGGCCATGCTGATCACGGGGCGAGTGCAGGATCGCTGGCCCCTCGAGCAACGTCGCTGGATGGTGATTGCCTGGGGGGCTCTCTCGGTGGGCATCGTGCTCGGATCGTGGTGGAGCTACCAAGTCCTCGGGTGGGGTGGATTCTGGGGGTGGGACCCGGTCGAGAACGCGGCGCTCCTGCCCTGGCTGACCGCCACGGCCTATATCCACTCGGTCATCGTCCAGGACCGGCGCGGACTCTTTCGAATCTGGAACGTCTCTCTCGCCATCGCGACTTTCGCGCTCACAGTTCTCGGGACCTTCTTCACGCGCTCCGGAGTTCTTCAGAGCGTGCACGCCTTCTCCTCGTCCACCCTCGGCCCCCTACTCATTGGCTTCTTCGCCCTCACGGTGGGGGCGGGTATCGCCCTCATCGCCTGGCGCGGTGACGCCCTACGTTCCCCGGTCGGTATCGATCACCCCGGATCTCGAGAGGGTCTCTTCGTCGTGAACAACATCGTCTTCGTCGGATTCGCCTTCGTGGTGCTCCTCGGCACGGTGTTCCCCCTGCTCTACCAGGCGGTGAACGGGATTCAGGTCACCGTGGGGACGCCGTACTTCGCCGCGGTGGCCGCGCCCGTCTCGGTCCTACTCCTCGGACTCATGGCGGTAGCCCCCCTCGTGAGTTGGCGCAGCGTGAGCCCGAGCGTTCTCTGGGACCGAATGCGGGTCTCGGCGTGGGCCGGGGTGGGGCTCGCGGTCGTACTGCTACTCGCGGGGGTGCGCCACCCCGCGGTGGTCGGAACGGTCGCTCTGGCGACCATGGGAGCGGCGGCGGCGCTGCGCACTCTCAGGGGCGTGGTCCTCGCGGCTCATCGACGAGGTGATCTCTGGTCGGCCTGGCGCGCCCCGTCGACCGGGGGCATGGTGGTGCACCTCGGAGTCATCGTGATGGCGGTGGGCATCGTGGTATCCACCTCCTACACCACCCGGAGTGAAGTGACCCTGGCCCACGGCCAGCGCACCTATCTCGACGGACAGACCATCGGATTTAGCGGCTTCGCCTCCCTGACCAACGCTCTCGAGCACCAGACTCAACTCGTCGTCAGCGTGGACGGCCACCTCCTTAAGCCGGCTATCACCACGTTTAATGGTCGTTCCGCCCAACCGGTGGGTACACCGGCGATTGACTCCAATCTGCTCCGCGACGTCTACGTCACCTTCGACGCGGTGGGGGGGACCGGAGGGACGTCGGGAGCCCAGGTCGCCACTAACGTCCCGGCGGGTTCGGTCGTTCTCGGTGTCACCGTCGAGCCACTACTGAGTTGGCTCTGGATCGGGGGTCTCATGATCGGAGCGGGCTCGGCACTCTCCTTCGGACGCCGTCGACACGGTCAGGACGCGGTGTGAAGCGGCGAGTCACCGTGACCTCGTTGGTGTTGCTCGTCCTCGTGGTGGCTTTCTCAATCCTGCTTCTCACCCGCCAGCCCTACAGCGCGACCTCGGTGAGAAGTCCCCTGCTCGGCCGACTCGCTCCCTCGGTTTCGGGGGCGAGCATCGACGGAGGTGGGTCGTTCTCTCTACGCCAGGAGCGCGGTCGGGTAGTTGTCCTCGACTTCTGGGCGTCGTGGTGTCAACCCTGTCAGGCCGAAGCCCCCAACCTCTCGACCGTCGCCTGGCAGACCCGTCACCAGGGAGTGGTCGTGGAGGGCGTGGTGTTTAACGACTCACTCGCGGCCGCTCGATCTTTTGACGCCCACTACGGTTCGCTTTATCGGTCCCTCGCCGATCCGGCCGGATCGTTCGCGAACGCGTACGGTGTGACCTCACCGCCGACGACCTTCGTGATCTCTCCCCAGGGTCGGGTGGGGGCCGTTCTTCTCGGGCCGGCCAGCGTGGCTCAACTGAACGCCGCTATTGCTCGCGTGAGATCCTTATGAGAGTCGTACGGTCCTTTCGCCTCTGGCTTCTCGCCGTCCTCGTCGTGAGTGTCCTCAGTGTGGTGGTGCTGCCTCACGCACCGAGTCGGGCGTCGCGCATTGCTCACCTCGAGAGTCTGGTGAAGTGCCCCTCGTGTCAGGACCTCTCGGTAGCCCAGTCCACCTCGGCGTCCTCGCTCGCGGTCCGCGTCGATATCAATCGGCTGGTGGCGGCGGGTGAGAGTGACGCCCAGATTCTCGCGACTCTCGAGAGTTCCTACGGGCCGAGTATCTTGCTCAGTCCTTCGACCTCGGGGTGGGGGGCACTGCTCTGGATCGCCCCCCTCGCGGCGGTGGGCTCTCTCGTGGCGGTGGTTCTCACTCTCCAGCGGCGCCGATGACTCGAGAACAACTGCTCGACGAGATTCGCCTCCGGGAGGCCTCCCTGGCCGACGCTCGGGCCGAGCACGCCGCCGGGGAACTCTCCGACGAGGCCCTCTTCACCCTCGAGGGACGAGAGAGCGAGGCCCTCGAGCGAGCCCGTCACGCCCTCGCGGAGTGGGAGGCGCGTCCCGCTTCGTCGGTCCCTCGGCCCCGACGTCGTCGTCGGTCCCTTCTTCTCGTGGCGCTCAGCTCCTTCGCTCTCGCTGCCGGGGGCCTCGTCGTGCTCAACCTCTCCCTACGCCAGGCCGGCACCTCCATCACCGGTGGTGTGTCGGCGTCGAACTCCCAACACCTGAGCGAACTCCTGGCGCAAGGTCAAGCCGATCTCGCGGCCGGCAACGACGTCACGGCCCTCGCCGCCTACGAGGAGGTGCTCTCTCTCCAGCCCCACAACGTCGCCGCTCTGACGGAGGTGGGCTGGTTGGACTTCTCCGCCGGAGCGAGTGCGAAAGACCCCACTCTCGTCGAACGGGGGGCCTCGGAGTTGCGCTCGGCCGTCAATTACGCTCCGGTCGATCCCGCTCCGCGCCTGTACTACGCCATCGTGGCGGCGTCGACGCCGGGCAACCGGACGCTCGCCGAGAGCGAGTTCCGCGCGTTCTTGCACCTCTCGCCCACGGCCGAAGAACGCGCGATCGCGTCGCCCTTCTTACAGCGACTCGGCCTCAGCGGCTAGGCGGTGACTCGGCAGTCCGCGTCCCCACGGGCCCGCGAGGTCAACGTGACGTGCGTCGAGGACGAACCCAAACCCTCGAGGAGTCCGGCGACGAGGCCCCGGTCGACCGCGCAGAGGACGGGGTGTTGTTGGGCGGCCGCTCCGAAGGGACAGTTCTTCGTGACGATGGAGGTAGACGAGCCCTGCTCCTGGACTTCTGCGTCGAACCCGTGGGCCTTTAAGAGACCGGCGAGGGCGCTCATGACGGCTCGAGGGTCGTTCGAGGGATCACTTAACCCCGACAGGGATCGTCCGTAGTCGAGGCCCACGTCGTGGGCTAGTTGTTCGCTCGCCGCCGGCCCCAAACGTTCGAGGGCACCCTCGAGGAGTGACACGAGAAGAGCGTCCCGGCGCAGACTGCCCTCGAGCGTGACGTCGGCGTTGACGACTCGGTAGATCTTCGCGGGTCGACCGACGCTCGACGTGCGCACGTTGTCGAACGCCATGTAGCCGCTCTCGATGAGTCGGTCCAGGTGGTGACGCACCACGTTGGTGTGCACACCGCAGTGATCGGCGAGTTGGGCGACGGTGACTCCGGGATGTTCTCGAACGTGAAAGTAAATCTTTCGCCGAGTCGAGTCGCCGAAGGAGTGCGTCAAGGAGGTCACCTTGGCGGTGAACAACTCCGAATCCAGGGCTTCGAAGGCCGAGGTCTTACTCACGGGCCCAGTCTACGGGCCGCCGATCAATTTTCCGCGCCCGTCTAGCCTGGTCGTCGTGAGTGATGATCGGCGAGAACAGATTGGTCGTCGACTCGACCCGTGGTTGGAGATGACGCTCGACGCAGCGGGTTTCGTAGGAACCGACGACGAAGTGGACCTCGTGCTTCGTCTACCCGGGGGAGACTGGCCCACGCGTGTCGAGCATCTGGCCGCTATTGATCAGGTGTGGCCGGGTGCTCGGGTGCGGGTGCGACCGATGAACGAGGACGAACTACTCGCCCTTCGGGGAACCCTGCGTGCTCGAATGCTGGACGATTCGGGCCAACCCCGCTTTCTCCAACGGACCTCGAAGACGCGAATCCTCGGTATCTCGTCGGGCAAAGGGGGAGTCGGAAAGTCGAGCGTATCGGTGAATCTGGCCGTCGCCCTCGCGCGCGCCGGACAGCGAGTGGGGATTCTCGACGCCGACGTCTACGGATTCTCCGTCCCGAAGATGCTCGGGACGGCCCTCGACCCCATCGTGCTCGGCGATACGGTCATTCCCACCCTCGCTTACGGGGTGCGGTGCCTCTCGATGGGGTACTTCGTGCCGGACGACCAGCCGGTCATTTGGCGCGGACCGATGTTGCACAAGGCAATCAGCCAACTCGTCACCGAGGCCGCGTGGGGTGAGCCGGACTTCCTGGTCATCGATATGCCCCCCGGAACCGGAGACGTGGCCCTGACCTTGTCGGAACTACTTCCGCGTGCGGAGATCTACGTGGTGACGACGCCCCAGCCCGCCGCCCAGCGCGTGGCGCAGCGATCGGCCTACGCCGCGCGCAAGCTCAAGTTGCCGGTCCGTGGAGTCATTGAAAACATGTCCTATTTTCGCGCCGACGACGGACGCCAGTACGAGATATTTGGTTCGGGGGGCGGAAGTGCGCTCGCCGAGCAACTCGGCGTCAGCCTGCTCGGACGGATACCACTCGAGATGGCTCTGCGCGAAGGGGGCGACGAGGGTCGCCCCGTCGTGGTCGATCAACCCGAGTCGGAGGCGGCTCAAGCGTTCAGTGACCTTGCTCGCGCCGTCGTCGCCCAAGGTCCCTCGCGGGTGTACCGCTCTGAGTTGACGATTTCTTAGCGATCGATACCGTTCGGGAGCTGATCGAGGGGCCAGTCCAGGAGTTCGACCGCCGCTCGACAAGCGAAGCGGTCGGTCATGCCGGCGACGTAGCCCACCGCCGCCGCGAGGGTGCCCCCCGGGGAGTCGACGTGGTCGGAGGGCAGGCGCTGCGGGTGATGCTCGTAGTACTCGACGAGCGCTCGGAGCATGTCCACCACGCGGCGGGCTTGCAGCGTCGACGCGTCGCGCATGTAGATGGTTCGGTAGTTGAAGTCGCGAAACTCGGCCAAGGTCGTGGCGGGCTCGGGGGCCATTCCGACGACTCCCGTGGAGGAGATGGTGGCGATGAGGGCTCGAATGAAGTAGCGCAACTGTCCGGCGCGTGAGTCGCCACACCGCTCGCGCACTACTCTCGGCAGATCGTCGGAGCGCACCACTCCCGCTCCCAGGGCGTCTTCGAAGTCGTGACACACGTAGGCGATGCGATCGGCCCACGACACCACTTCGCCCTCCGGAGTCGACGGCGCCGGACGACTCCACGAGTGTTGACGTACTCCATCCAAGGTCTCGGCGCAGAGATTGAGCGGGGCGAGTGCGACGTCAGCCCCGAAGGACGCGTGATCGAACCCGTCGGGGAGATAGATCTCCAACGCGTCTTCACTCGCGTGCCCCCCCGGGCCGTGGCCGCAGTCGTGCCCGAGGGCGATGGCCTCGGTCAAGGTCACGTTCAGTCCGGTCGCTCGGGCGACGGAGGTCGCGACCTGGGCGACTTCGAGGGCGTGGGTCAAACGAGTTCGCATGTGGTCCTCGGGGAAGACGAAGACTTGCGTCTTGCCCGAGAGACGACGAAAGGCGCTCGAGTGCAGAATCCGGTCGCGATCACGCTCGAAACAGGTCCGGTACTCGTCTGGTTCCTCCTCGCGCTCTCGTCGGCCCGCTCCGAACTCCCGGGTGGCGCCGGGGGTGAGGTTGACAACACCGCCGTTTTCGCGATCAGCGCGACGCCATTCACGGGGTTGCACCCGGACGAAGGAGTCGGCGTGGGCCCGGATTATTCCGTCCTCGCCGGCAAAGCCTCCCATGGTGGCGGCCCACTGCTGGTGGCGGGGGGTACTGGTGGAATCGTTCACGAACTCCATTGTGGCCCAACGCCGTAACATGGGCGAAGACGACGCAAGGGGACGTGATGGAAGTACGAGTAGGGATAACGCAGTCGATGAAGGAGCTCGAAGTGGAGTTCCCGGAGGGTACTGACCGCGAGGCCCTGCAGCGCCAGGTCGAAGAGGCCCTCAGCGCGGACGCGGTGCTCTGGATGACCGATCGCAAGGGTCGCCGGGTGGGCGTACCGGCTCAGCGGATCGCTTACGTGGAAATCACGAACTCCTCCGATCGCGTGGTGGGGTTCGGCACCGCGTAGTCGTGCTCGACTACCACCTACACCTCTGGGAGCACTCCCAGTCCGACGTGGGCTACGCCCTCGACCAAGTGGCCGCGTACTGTGAGCAGGCCGCTCGTCGAGGAGTCACTGAAGTAGCGCTCACCGAGCACGCCTTTCGATTTCGAGACGTGCTCTCGGCGGTGGGGGATTTCTGGAGTCGTAGCGGTCACGAGCCCTCGGCGGCGATGGCGGCCTACTTCGATTTCCACGCCCGTAACGACCTCGCCCAGTACGTGGACTTCGCCGAACGCGCCCGCGAGGAGGGTCTGCCGGTGCGCGTGGGTCTCGAAGTAGATCTCTACCGTGATCGGATGGAACCCCTCGCTCAACTGCTGGAGCAGTTCCCCTTCGATGTTCTCATCGGTTCGGTGCACTGGCTCGACGAGTGGCTCTTTGACGACCTCGACGATGAGTACCAAATGGAACAGTGGCGGATTCGCGACGTGGACGAGGTGTGGCGCGACTACGGACGCGCCCTCGAAGAACTCGCCGAGTCCCGAGTGGTCGACGTGCTCGCTCACCCCGACGTCATCAAGGTGGCCGGTTTTCGTCCCGATAACCCGGACTCTCTCTGGTCGGTGATCACCGAAGCCGCGCTCACGGCCGACCTGAGTGTGGAGGTGTCCTCGGCCGGCTGGTTCAAACCGGCCAACGAGCCCTACCCGGCCCCCGGACTACTCGATCGGTTGGTCGCCCGGGGGGTTCGTTTCACCACCGCTAGTGACGCGCACCGACTCGAGAGGGTGGGTGCGCGGATGGACGATCTCGCGACACTCTTGGAGTCGCGGGGAGTCCACCATCTCGCCAGCTACGATCAGCGTCGACGTCTCGACGTCTCCTTACGAGGACCGGAGGACTCTGGTGTCAGCGCTCAGTGACCTCTGCGAGGACCGCACCGCCTTGCACCCCGCCGAAATTGACCATCTCCTTCGCCTGACGGCGTCCTGGTCGCTTCTCGCGGACCTCTCCTTCTCGGACATCGTCTTGGTCACTCCCACTCGCGGGGACTCTCGGCGCATGATGGTGGTCGCCCAGGCGAGACCCAATAATCGGGCCACGGTCGTGAACGACGATATGGTGGGCGACGTTCTTGAGGGTGAGCAGTGGGCCCACGTAGAACTCGCCTTCGACAGCGGTTCTCGGGTCGTGGGTGAAGTTCTCCTCGATCTCTCCGAGGGACCGGTTCCGGCGTGGTGTATCCCCGTGCGCACCCGGGGCAGTGTGATCGCGGTACTGGTCCGACTCCAGGGTCCCTTGAGGGGGCCGGCGTCCTCCTACGAACAGGCGTACCTCTCAATCTTCGAGCGTCTCTGCTCGATGGTGTCGACTGGTTCGTTCCCCTTTCGCGAAGACGCCGTCGGGGGCCCGGGTCTGCCGCGGGTCGGTGACGGAATCTTGTTGCTGGACGGGACCGGACGAATCGAGTTCGCGACGCCCAACGCCACCAGTGCTCTGCACCGATTGGGAGTCTACGAAGCGAGTGAGGGTCGGCGCCTGGACGAACTCGGAGTGCGCTCACGCAGCGTCGAACGAGCCTTGAGTTACGGACTTCCGTCCCTCGAAGATATCGAGGAGGACGCTGACGCCGCCGTCACGATGAACTGCGTTCCCCTCATCGAACTCGACGTCGTCACCGGCGCCCTGGTCCTCGTTCGTGACGTCTCGGACGTTCGACAGCTCAATCAGATGGTGCTGAATCGTGAGGCCGCCATCCGCGAGGTTCACCACCGGGTGAAGAACAATCTGCAGACCATCTCCTCCCTCTTGCGACTCCAGTCTCGGCGCACGACCCAGGTCGAGACCCGCACGGCCCTGCACGAGGCCGAACGTCGAGTACGGTCCATCGCCGTCGTGCACGAGGTCCTCTCGCGAGAACCGGGAGAAGAGGTGGTCTTTGACGAGATCGTCCGCTCGGTGGTGGTCTTGGTCGAAGACACGGTGCTCACCCCTCACCCGATTGAGATTGTGGTGAACGGGGACCTCGGGACTCTGAGCACCGACGTAGCGACGCCCCTCGCACTGTGTCTCACCGAGATTCTGACGAACGCCGTCGAGCACGGATTCGTCGACTTCGCCGACAACGACGAGACCGCGGTCGGCATCGTGACGCTCGACCTGGCCCTCGAGGGCGACTACGCCGTCTGTGAGGTCCGTGATAACGGACGAGGTCTCGACGAAAGTTTCTCGCTCGACGTACCGACCAGTCTGGGCCTCTCCATCGTGCGAGACCTCGTCCGTTCTCAACTTCACGGGGTGATCGAGATGACCAACGTCGCTAGTGCCGAGGGTGGCGGGACCTTCGTGCGAATCGTGGTTCCGACAGAACCCCGCGGGTAGTTAACCCTGCTGGGCCCGACGACGAGCGGCCAACCACTGCTTGCGCAGCTTGCGGCGCTCGTCTTCCGTGGTACCACCCCAGACGCCGGACTCCTGGTTGGTCGCCAGGGCGAACTCTAGGCAGGACTTCTGAGCGTCACAGCTGACGCAGAGCCGCTTGGCGGCCTCAATCTGGTCGTTCGCACCGCCGGTGGACCCGACGGGAAAGAAGAGCTCGGGCTCGGTGTTACGGCACGCGGCCGACGAGCGCCAGTCGGCGTCGTCCCAGGCATGGGTACGATTCCAGATGAGAGACATGTCGCGAAATCCTGACTACGGAGGGTGATGGGATCCGAGTCGCTGGGGGGACCATCGGCGTCGGAAATCCAATTCTAGGTGAATCGTCACATTTTCATCAAGGATTTATCTGAAAACTCGGGGACCCCCGCGGGACCTAGGTCCCGCCGGGTCTGTCCTAGGCTCAGAGACTATGAAAGTACTGGCGTGCGTAAAGCCCGTCCCTGATCCGAGCGCCCCGGTGGCGTACGGGGGAGACGGGCGACTGGACCGGCGGGGGAAGCTCGTTCTCGACGAGGCGGACTCCTACGGGGTGGAAGTGGCTCTTCGACTGGCCGAAGCAACCGGGGGGTCGGTAGCGATCGCCTCGATGAGTGACGCCGGTGATCTCTCCCCCCTGCGCTCCGCGCTCGCGATGGGTGCCGAGGAGGCTTTCGTCGCCTCCGATCCCCGGCTCGGCGGGGCCGACGCGTTGACGACGGCTCGGGTGCTGGCGGAGTTGGTTCGTCGGGCCGGTGCCGAGGTCGTGGTGACCGCGACGGAGTCCGCCGACGGTTACACCGGGACTCTGGCGGCTCAGGTCGCCGAACTACTGGGCTGGCCGGCCCTCACCTTCGCCAGTGCCGTCAGCGTGGAGGATGGTGTCGTCACGGTGAAACGGCAGAGTGAGTCGGGAACACTCGAGGTCTCGGCCCCACTGCCGTGCGTGGTCTCGGTGACGGCCGGATCTGTCGAGCCCCGCTACGCCACGTTTAAGGGGATCGTGGCGGCGAAGAGCCGACCGGTCACGGTGCTCGACCTCGCCGAGCTCGGTCTCGGACCCGTCGACCACGACGTCCAACGCGTGGTGGAGATTGTGGAGGCACCGGGTCGCGCGGCGGGCGAGAAGATTGTCGACGAGGGACAGGGGGCCGCCGCAATTGCGGCGTACCTCGAGTCCATCAAGGTTCTCTAGGGGGTATTCGTGTCAACGGTCTGGGTAGTAGTAGAACCCTCGGAGGAGGGTTGGAGTGAGAGCGCGGGAGAGCTCGTAACCCTCGCTCGATCTCTCGGAGACGTGGTGCGGCTCGTGACGTGGTCGAGCCCCTTTGATTCGCTGGAGGCTGGTCGCTACGGGGCAACTCTCCAGTACGTGGTAGCCCACGACGAGTCGCGCCTCGTCGCCGACGTCGTCGTCGGAGCATTGGACGAGCTCTCCGCGCGCGAGGGCTCACCCGACGCCGTCGTGCTGAGTTCCACGTACGACAGTCGCGACATCGCCGGTCGGCTGTCGGTGCGCTGGAGTCGGACGGTCGTCGCTAACGTGGTCGGCCTTCGTCACCTGGACGGCGACGGGTGGGAGAGTGAGCACCTGGTCGCGGGAGGGGCGAGAATTGCGCACACTCGGGTGCAGTCGGCGGCTCTCTTCATCGTCCGGCCGAAATCTGTCACTCCGTCGACGATCGACGCCGGGCCGGTGGAGTCCGTTGACGTCCCCGCGGGTTCAGCAACGTCGTCGGCTCGAGTTCTCTCCCGAATGGTCGAGGAACGTGAGGGGCCGGACCTCGAGTCCGCACCCGTGGTCGTCTCGGGAGGGCGTGGACTCGGCAGCGCCGAGCGTTACCAGTGGGTGGACGAGCTCGCTCGCCTACTCGGTGGCGCGGGCGGAGCGTCGCGGGCCATTGTGGACGCCGGATGGGTTCCCTACTCCCGCCAGGTCGGTCAGACCGGTAAGACGGTGGCGCCGACCGTGTACGTGGCGTGCGGAATCTCGGGGGCGACGCAACACCTCGTCGGCATGAAGGGTTCGTCTCATATTGTGGCGATTAACAAGGACCCTGATGCGCCGATTTTTCAAGTGGCCGACTTCGGGGTCGTGGGGGATGTCACGACGATTCTTCCCCAACTTATCGATCTCGTTCGCGCTCGTCGAGGCTCGTAATTGACGTGGTACCCCGCAGCGCGGGCGTAACTCCGTAGGCTAGTTCCAGCATGTCGAGACCCGTCCTTCCCCGCGTTGGTCGAATGTGGACGCTCCTGACCGTGAGCGTGACTCAAATGATGGTGGCGCTCGACGCCACCATCATGTCGATCGCGATTCCTCGAGCCCAACGAGACCTCGGATTCTCGACGAGTAATCGCCAGTGGTTGATTACGGCCTACGTCTTGGCCTTCGGTGGTCTGGTCTTCGTCGGAGGTCGGGTGGGGGATCGGTGGGGTCACCGACGAACGCTCATGATCGGACTCGCGGGATTCGCAGTGGCCTCGGGACTAGGGGGAGTAGCGCACTCATTGTCTCAGTTAATCACCGCTCGCGCTCTCCAGGGGGCGTCGGGGGGCCAGTGCGCCCCCCCCGCCCAGGCCCAGCACTAGCGGGGTTTAGGCGAACAAAGAGAGAGGGCGCGCGCGGTAGCCCTCTTTGGGGCAATCGGCGCTTCCGGGACGGCGGTGGGTCTCTTGCTCGGGGCCGCCTTAACGCAGTGGGCGTCGTGGCGCTGGTGTCTCGACGTCAACATCGTGCTGGCTCTCGCCGCCCTCCTCGGAGCCCTCCGGACTCCGGCAACCCCCTCATCGAACGCGACGCGAGGATTTGATCCGGTGGGTGCGGTTCTCTCGGGGGCGGGCTGGTTCGGTGTGGTCTACGGTCTCGCCCACGGGGTTCACTCCTCGTGGACAGATCGCGGAACCTGGCTTCCCCTCACGGCCGGACTGATGTTCGAAGTGTGGTTCGTTCTCCTGGAGCGAGGTCGAGTCGACGCCCTCGTGCCCCTGCGCCTAGTGACTGAACGCACCCGGCTCGGTTCGCTCGCGGCTCTCTTTCTCGCCGCCGCCGCCTTTTTCGGGGTCTCACTCTTTCTCGCGGTCTATCTCCAGTCGACGCTCGGATACACCCCGATTCGTACCGGTGTGATGTTTCTTCCGCTGATCGTCGGAATTGCGGTGTCGGCATCGGGGGCCTCGGCGCGTCTCTGGTCGGTGGTCGGACCTCGACCCCTCGTTCCCGTGGGAATGCTCCTCGCCGTGATGGGTAGCGTCCTCTTTACTCGTTTGCCGGCTCACCCCAACTACTGGGGATCGGTCTTTCCTGGTCTCGTTCTCGTCGGACTGGGCCTCGGGCTCATCGTCGCACCGGCGAGTGCCTCGGCCACGGCCGCCCTGCACTCCCGCGACGCGGGGGCGGCGTCCGCGCTCGTCAACGCCGCTCAACAGATTGGTGCGTCGGTGGGACTGGCTCTCCTCAATACGATCGCGGTGGAGAGCACGACGCGAGCTCAAAACTCCGGCGCCTCTTCGGGACTGGCGACTCTGCACGGCTACTCGGTGGGTTTCTGGTGGGCGGCCGGCCTCTTTGGCTTAGGGGCGATCTTCTCTCTCGCGACGCTCGAGTCGGGTTCTCCCCGTACCTTGGTGAGCTCGAGAGCCTAGATCAGTGGCCAGGGGTAGGGGGGCCAGTCGCGGTCCTCGTCGGGGGCCGGCAGGACGCCGGAACGAACGAGGTGGTCGGCTCGCGCTCGAGTAGCGGCGATCTCCGAAGGATCGAGCCACTGGCCGAGGTCGCCGACGTGACCAGCCGCTAGCTGTTCGAGGGGTTCGACCAGGAGTTCGGGAATTGGAGTGTCGAGGTAGTCCCAAATAACGGTGCGCAGTTTCTCCTCGGCGTGGAAGCAGAGTCCGTTGTCGATCGCCCAACACCGCGCCCCGTCGAAGATGACGTGGCCGGCTTTGCGGTCGGCGTTGTTCGCCACGACGTCAAAGACGGCGAGTGCTTGAAGCCACTCTTCGAGTTCCGGGTGTTCACGCAGGGTGAAGTAGTGGTCGTCGGTGGCGTCGTTGATCCACCACTGAAGGGACCCGGGTCCAAACGGTAGGTCGTCGCGCCCCACGGTGACCGGAACCGCGTCGAGCCCGAAAATCTGGTCGAGCGCGTAGGCGGCGACCTCTCGGCGCCAGAGACCGTCGGGGAAGTCCCACAAGGGGCGTTCACCCATCTCCGCCTTGTAGCAAGCGAGCACCGAGTCTCCGGCCCCGGAGACGTTCACGAGGAGGGCCTGATTAGAGGAGTAGGGGACCCGTCCGACGACGGTGACCTCTCCCACTGAGAGCAGCTCCACGAGAGCCGATTTATCCATGTCAGCGAACGGGGGCGCGGTGTCCGTTCGTGCGGGGACAGTCGTGGCCCCGGGGATCGAGCGGGCCTCCGCACAGGGGACAGGGAGCTCGTCCGGCCTCGACGAGGCGGGTGATGGCGATGGCGAGGGCGCCCGCCCACTCCCGCGTGAGCTGGACGGTTGCCCCGTCGCCGTCTTCGACTCCTCCGAGAGTCATCTCTACGCTCCCCTCCGCTGCGTGAAGGGCGAGGGTTATCTCGCCGACCACGAAATCGGGTTCGTACTCACTTTCGAGGGTGAGATCATCGGGGAGGTGCCCGGGGCGACCAAGGTCGTCGAGTACCGCCCCAATCCACTCGGCCACGGCGGCGAGCTGCTGTTTCTCCACCTTCATGACGACGAGTCGACGCCCCTCGCGAACTTGGAGGAGAAAGAGGCGGTTGCCCACGACTCCGCGGGCTCCGACCATCACGCGATCGGGTTGAGCAAAGGAGTGAATCACGAAGGAACCAGTTCTGTGAGAGAGGAGGTGGAGTTCACGCCCAGGACGAGGGGGCCGGCGGCACCGAGCAAGAGCGCGCTGACCGAACAGGTTGAAATAACGGTGCGCTGGAAGAGGTCGAGGGGAGTACCCTGGGCCAACGTGACTGCCGCCTTTATTGGATCGGCGTGGGAGACACAGACGATGGTCTCTCCGGGGTGACGAGCGGTGAGATCGAGCAGGGTCGTCCAGATTCGCGTCTGCATCTCGACGAAAGACTCGCCGCCGGGAAAGCGAAACGTACTCGGCGAATGCTGTACGAGCGCCCACTCGCGGCGCCGACGAAGAGATCCGAGGGTCTGACCCGTCCACTCCCCGAAGTCGCACTCCAAGAGACCCCGTGTGACGCGGGGCTTGAGCCCGAGGGTTCGAGCGAGTGGCGCGGCCGTCTCGCGGGCCCGCTCGAGGGGCGAGACGTAGAGGGCACTCGGAGTCCGGGGGAGTTCGGCGATGCGCTGGGCGACTCGCTCGGCCTGTTCGCGGCCCCGCTCGGAGAGGTGGAGTCCCGGAGCGCGTCCGGGCAGGACCTTGCCGGTCGTCGTCGTCTCGCCGTGTCGAACGAGGAGGAGGGTGGTGGGTTGAACAGCCACGGGGCCAGATTAGGAGGCGCTCAAGGGGAGACGACGCGGTCCGGGAACCGCGGTCTCGGGCCAGCGCTTGCGCGACAGCCGGGCCAACTTGTGTAAGAGCGCGACGGCGCCCGGATCGTCGTCACCGGGGCGGACCTCGATGACGCCATCGCGACGGAGGGACTCCACGAGTTCGCGTCCGAGGTCGGTGCGCACGATCACGAGTGTCCAGTCACTGTAGGCCCCGATACCTCCGGCCGAAATGTCGGCGTGCTCGGCGGCGAAGTCGGGGCAGTGCGTGCAGCCTTCGCGGGTGAACGCGTGGGCCCCCTTCAAGGGGATCTCGTGATACTCCCCGTCGTGCGTCCAAATCTGGAACAAGCCCTTGATATTGATCTTTGCGATATCTCGTCGAGCGATGCCGTACTCGGCCTCAAAGTACTCCTCGAAGAGCGAGTCGTCGAAGGTCTTCGAGCAGAGAAGGCCCACCGTGAGCGAGAGTCGTCGAGCAATCTTGCCGGCCTTACGACTCTGCATGGCCCCCGGGGCCGACACCATGCAGCCGGTACCGACGAGGGCAATCTTTTCGGCCCCTCGACTCACCGCGTCGGGGTAGGCCAACAAGTTGGCGCTGTAGGTGTAGCGCGACTGGGCACTCGCGAGGATCTCGTCACGGGTACTGGCGACGCGGGGTTCCGCTCGCCACGTCGAGCCGTCACCCTCGAGGCCACTGACGAGGGCGGCGTCAATCAGATCGTGTTCGAGGGCGTAGATCAAGAGTGCCGAGACGAAACCACCGTCTTGTCCTTGGGCGCGCACGGTCTCTTCAGTGGCTCTCGCGAGCACGACGTCACCAATTCCGTAGACCTCGTCGTCTTCTCGTTCGCGGCCGAAGCGATGAACGTCGATTTCGCTCTCCCAGTTGCGAAACCGGGGACAGGCGCGAGTGCACATGGTGCAGCCCTTCTCCCCGTGCGTACAGTTCTCGGCGTCACCGTCCACGTCCAGGTGAAAGGGCTTGTACGCCCCCTCGGCGGTGGTGTAGTCAAGGACGTCGTGGGGGCACGCGACGACGCACGCCGCGCACCCGGTGCACAGTCCGGAGGTCACGACTTCGTGAAAAAGTTCGGTCCACTGGGGTTTTTCAAGGGCCATGACTCAACTCTAGTGAGGGCTCGCGGAGCGATAGTCTGCCCCGGTGCCTGAAGTGCTCGAAGTCGAGTCCTACCGAGTCCTCGCTGACTCGGTCGTGGGATCACGAGTGCGCCGGGGCTTCGCAGACGGTTACGCCGCCAAGGGTCTCCACTCTGCGCAGGCGTGGTCGGACGCGGTGCGGGGACGACACATCACCGGTACGGGGCGTCAAGGCAAGCTCCTGTGGCTCGAGACCGACGGGCCCCGATTGGGCTGGCGTTTCGGGATGACCGGCGTCCTACTCGTGGATTCGACGGCGGGAATCGAGGGTCTCTTCTACGGACCCCACACCTTTCGAGAGGACTGGATTCGGGCCGGCCTCGAACTAGAAGACGGTCGACGTCTCGTGCTCCACGACCCGCGACGACTCGCCCGAGTCTTGCTCGACCCCGATCTCGACGATCTCGGGCCGGACGTGTTGACAGTGACTCGGGCGCAGTTCTCTCGCTCCCTTCGAGTCGAACGGGGGGAGGGTCCGGCCGTTAAAGCCCGTCTGCTCGACCAGTCGCACCTCGCGGGGGTCGGGAATTTACTCGGGGACGAGGCCCTCTTTCGCGCGTGTCTCGATCCTCGCACGCCGGTCGGCCGTCTCGACGAGGAGACTCAGAACCGCCTGTGGCGCAGTCTGCGCGCGACGGTGCGCACTCTCGGTCGACGCGGGGGGTCCCACACTGGTGATCACATGCCGGGGCGGATTCCGGGGGGTGTCTGCCCGCGCGACGGAGCCCCGATGCGAGTCGAAACCATCGGGGGGCGCACGACCTACTGGTGTTCTCGTCACCAAACCTAAGAATTCCTGCGAAGCCCCGGCCCCGGGCCGCCCGGCGCCACGCCAGCGGCAAGAATGGGGGGATGTCCTCGTTTATTCAGCACTACGGCTACTGGGCGCTCTTTTTGCTCGCCGCCGCCGAGTCGGCGCTGGTGCCGATTCCTTCGGAAGTCACCTTCGGCTTCGCCGGGGCTTACTCGACCACTGCGGTGGCGGGGGCGGCTCACTTCTCACTGGTGTGGGTCATCGTGATCGGAACGGTCGGTTCAGTCGTGGGCTCCATCGTCGCCTACGAGGTGGGCCGCTACCTCGGACGACCCATCGTGGATCGCTACGGCAAGTGGATTCTCCTGACCCACCACGACCTCGACGTCGCCGAGCGGTGGTTCAATCGATTCGGTGATATCTCGGTCTTAATCGGGCGCTTCATGCCCGTCGTGCGCACCGTGATCTCGTTACCCGCGGGACTCGCCGAGATGAGCCGCCGACACTTCTTCTGGATGACCCTCGTGGGCTCGGCCGGTTGGGTCGCCCTGCTGGCGGGTCTGGGATATAGCGCCGGGGGTAGTTGGGGCAAGATCAGCCACGACGTCCACGTCTTTCAAACCCCGATCATTGTGATCATCGTCTTGCTGATCGCCGCATTCTTCTGGCACCGCATCCGCACGATTCGTCGCCACGGCGGCTCCACCGGCCCCGACGCGAGTTCTCGTCCGGGGACGAGTCGGGGTAAGCACTCTCGCTAGTCGGCTAGTTCCTTCATGATTCGGGCGACGTGCCCGGTAGCGCGCACGTTGTAGAAAGCCTTCTCCACTATCCCGGTGGGTGAGATGAGGAAGGTGGATCGAATCACTCCGGTCACTCGCTTGCCGTACATCATCTTCTCGCCGTAGGCCCCGTAGGCCTCCATGACGACGCGCTCCGGGTCGCTCAAGAGGGTGAATCCCAGGTGGTACTTCTCACGAAACGCGGTGTGGCTCTCGGAGCTGTCGGGGGAGATACCGACGACCCGCACGCGCATCGCGTTCAACGCCGCGAGTTCGTCGTTGAACCCGCACGCCTGCGCAGTGCAGCCCGGCGTGTCGTCCTGGGGGTAGAAGTACACCAGCGTCCGCTGTCCGGCCAGATCGGCCAGGCTCACCGCGTGACCTGACTGGTCCATCAGTGAAAAGTCGGGGGCCGCGTCGCCCTCTTGAAGTCGAGACATCGATCACCTCGTCGTGAAGTTCGCTGGGAAGACCATAGACTAGGCCTCGCAGCCCGAGAGTGGCTGGGGCCCCTGCATACTTCCTTGATGGTTCTGGGTCCGGCCGGAAATGACTGCGATCATGAATCCCACTACCGCCGAGGCGGCTGAGTCGTACGACTCTCAGCAAACTTTTCGCGACTTGGGGGTCCGTGAGGACCTGTGTGAGGTCCTCGCATCCCAGGGCATCATGACGGCGTTCGCCATTCAGGCGATGACGATTCACGACGCCCTCGCGGGGCGAGACGTCTGCGGAAAGGCGAAGACGGGGTCGGGTAAGACGCTCGGATTCGGTCTGCCGATGCTCCAGCGGATCGCTGAAGGCGACCGGGGTTCCTCCGGCGGTCCGGCGTCTCCGCGGGGGCTGGTGCTGGTGCCCACCCGGGAACTGGCCGTTCAAGTCTTCGACGTTCTCGCTCCCCTGGGGCGTGCCTTGGGGCTCCACGTGAACGCCGTGTACGGCGGCGCGGATATGGAGAAGCAGATTAAGTCGCTGCGCAGTGGCTCCGACGTCATCATCGCGACGCCCGGCCGGCTGATTGACCTCGGCGACCGTGGGGAGGTGTCGGTCACGAGCCTGAACGTCCTCGTCCTCGACGAGGCCGACCGTATGGCCGACATGGGATTTATGCCCCAAGTGGAGTGGGTGCTTCGTCGGATCGCCGAACGGCCCCACCAGACCCTGCTCTTCTCGGCGACGCTCGACGGAGCGGTCGACCGCCTCGTACAGCGCTACCTCACCGACCCGGTCTTTCACGAAGTGGAGTCGAGTACTCAGACGGTGAACGCGATGGTTCACCACTTCTTGCAGGTTCACCAAATGGACCGGGTAAAAGTTCTCGCCACCATTTGCCAGTCGATGGAAAAGACCATCATCTTTTGCCGCACGAAGCGGGGGGCTGATCGGTTAGTCGAGCAGTTGACGAAGGAGGGAGTGACCTGCGGGGCCATCCACGGTGATCTTCGTCAGTCCCAGCGCGAGAAAACTCTGGCCGATTTTGGGGCGGACAAGTTGCGCGTGCTGGTCGCCACCGACGTCGCCGCGCGTGGTCTGCACATTGACGGGGTGGACTGCGTCATTCACTTCGATCCGCCGGAAGACCAGAAGGCCTACCTCCACCGCTCGGGTCGTACGGCGCGCGCCGGATCTACCGGGGTTGTGGTCTCGCTGCTGCTCTGGAACCAGGTCATCGAGGCCGAAATCATTATGAAGCGACTGGGGCTGAAGCGTCCCATCGTCGAGACTTTTTCTAACAACCCCCACTTGCGAGACCTCGCGGCGTGGGATCCGACGAAGGAGACGACGGGTGAGTGACGTAGAGCTCTACGAGGCGCGCCCGGAGCTGCGCCGAGCCCTGGCCGTGGTGGCCCACCCCGACGATATTGACTTCGGCATGGCGGGAACGATCGCCCGTCTGACCAGTGACGGCGTCGAGGTGTCGTACTGCCTCGTGACCTCCGGGGACGCTGGCGGAGACTCCTCCACTCTCAACTACGAAGAGCGGGCCCGGCTGCGCGAGAGCGAGCAGGGGGCCGCCGCCGCCGAGGTGGGAGTTCGAGATCTCTCATTTCTCAAGTACCCCGACGGCCGAGTCGAGGTGACCCTCGACCTACGACGGGATATTGCTCGCGTGATTCGCCGCTGGCGACCCGACCTCGTTCTCACGCAGAACCCCGAACGTAACTGGGAGCGGATCTTTGCGTCCCACCCCGACCACGCGGCGGCGGGTGAGGCGACGCTTCGTGCCGTCTACCCCGACGCTCGTAACCCGCACGCCTTTCCTGAACTGCTGAGTGAGGGGCTCGAACCCCACGTGGTGCCCGAAGTGTGGGTCGGGGGGAGCGTCAACGGATTCGCGGTCGATATCACCGACACCATCGATCGAAAAATCGCCGCTCTGCGCCGCCACGAGTCTCAAGTCAGTGGGCGAGACGATCTCGAAGAGATGGTGCGTGGCTGGGCCGCCGCCACTGGTGAACTCGCGGGGCTCGCCCCGGGACGCTTCGCCGAAGGTTTTCGTCGGGTCATCACGACCTAGACCCCCGCGGGGGGGTGGTCGGTTCTAGGGTGGACTCGTGAGTCCCACCAGGGAGCGGGCCCCCATGGCCGCGCGTACTCGTCGAGGCGAGATCGGACGCCTGCTCGACGGAGTCACGCGGGCCAACGCCCTCCCCCAGATTGTGGCGGGCGTGGCCCTCGTGGCGATCGCGATACCTGAACAGATCGCCACCGCGCAACTCGCCGACGTGCCCTCCTACGTCGGGCTCGTGTCCTTCATTGTTGCGACCATTGCCTTCGTCGTCGCCGGAAGTCACCCCCTCGTCTCGGTGGGGGCCGATTCGACCATCGCCCCACTCTTCGTCGTCGCTCTCGTGCGCTTGGCGGCCCCCCAGTCGAGCGACTACCTCGCTCTCGTCGCGGCGACGGCCGTGGTCACGGGAGTCCTCCTTATCGTGATCGGCTGGTTGAAGTGGGGTTGGCTGGCCGACCTGCTCTCACTGCCGATCGTGTCGGGGTTCATGGCCGGTATCGGCGTCATCATCATTGTTCACCAGTTGGCCCACCTCTCGGGTGTGAGTTCGGGGGGCGCGTCGGTGCTAGCCCGGCTCTCCCAGTGGGCTCACCAGTGGTCTCATTTCAATGGCTGGTCCCTCGGCCTCGGCGTCGCCACGGTGGCTCTTATGGTGATGGGAGAGAAGTGGAACCCCCGTCTGCCCTGGGCGCTCGTGGCGGTGGTGGGGGGAGCCGTGGTCACCTCGATGAGTGGCCTCACCCATCGGGGCGTGGAGACTCTGGGCACGGTGAGCGTCGGGTTCATCGCCTGGCGGTTCAACCATCTTCACGCGAGCGATCTCGGGGTGGTCTTTGTCACCTCCCTCACCCTGGTCATCGTCATCATGAGTCAGACGGGGGCGACCGCTCGCACCACCGCCGACGAGTTGGGAATTGCTGACGACATCAGTCGGGACTTTTGGGGAGTGGGCTGGTCCAACCTCGTGGCGGGCCTCGCCGGAACGATTCCGGTGGACGCCTCTCCCGCTCGAACCAGTGTCACTATTCTCGCCGGGGGTCGTACCAAGCTTCCGGGCCTGGTCGCCGCGCTCCTCGCTCTCGCCGTACTGCCTGCGGTGAGTATCGTGCGACTCGTTCCCCTGGCGTCACTCGCGGGAGTTCTGGTCTTCGTGGCGGCCCGACTCATCAAGATCGGCCAGTTTCGGGCTATTTGGCGGGTGAGTCGGGTCGAGGCGGCCCTCGCCGTCGTGGCGACCGTGGGCGTAATCGGCTGGGGGGTCGAGGTGGGCCTCGGGGTGTCGGTGGCTCTCGCGATCGGGGCCCAGACGTGGCGTTCGGCTCGACCGCACGTCGTAGAGATGGGACGTCGACCGGACAGCACCTCCTGGGAGCCCCTTTCAGTGAGCGGAGCGACGCGAGTGGATCACGTCTCGGTGTTGCTCTTCGACCACGACCTCTTTTTCGCGAACGCGAGTCAGTTCCGCCGTCTCATCCACGAGATGATGCGCCGGCTACCAGATACTCGTCACGTGGTGATCGACGCGGCGGCGATGGCCGACATCGACTTCACCGGACTACGTATTCTCCAAGAGGTCTCGGACGATCTCGCCCACGAGTCCGTCTCGTTAAGTTTGGCTCGTCCGAGTGCGGAGGTGGCTCACCGAGTGCGCAACCAAAAGACCCTGTCCTCGATATCTCTCTACAACTCGGTGGACGAAGCGGTCGCCGCGGTGGCGGACTAGGCCCGCGCCAACTGTCGCAAGACGAAGTTCAGCACTCCTCCGTGGCGGAAGTACTCCGCCTCGGTGGGGGTGTCGATACGAAGCCGTGCGTCGAACTCGTGGACCTCGCCGGACACTCGGGTGGCTCGCACGCGCACCCGAGCCACGACCTCACCTCGATTGAGGGCCTCGAGGCCCTCCACGTCGAAGACTTCCGTTCCGTCCAACTCGTGGCTACTCGCCGACTCACCGGGTAGGAACTGGAGAGGTAGTACTCCCATCCCCACGAGGTTGGAGCGGTGAATGCGCTCGTAACTCTCCGCGAGTACCGCCGAGACGCCGAGGAGTTTGGTCCCCTTGGCCGCCCAGTCTCGGCTCGAACCCGATCCGTACTCCTTACCGGCGAGGATAAGCAGCGGGGTACCCTCCTCCTCGTAGGCCTTGGCGGCGTCGAAAATCGACATCGATTGTCCTTCGGGGAACTTCAGAGTAACTCCCCCTTCGGTGCCCGGAGCGACCTGGTTACGCAGACGGATATTGGCGAAAGTGCCGCGGACCATGACCTCAAAGTTGCCTCGACGAGCTCCGTAAGAGTTGAAGTCCTGAGTGGTGACGCCTCCGTCGATGAGGTACTGACCGGCGGGAGTCGTCGCACGAATGTTTCCCGCGGGAGAGATGTGGTCGGTGGTGACTGAGTCGGCCAACTTCGCGAGGACTCGAGCACCGGTGACGTCACTCACGACACCCGGCTCCATCGTCATCCCATCAAAGAAGGGAGCTCGCTTGACGTAGGTCGACGCCGGCTGCCAGTCGTAGGTGGTGGCGTCGGTGGCGGGAATCTCTCGCCACCGTTCGTCTCCCGAAAAAGCGCTCGCGTAGCGGGTCTCGAACATCTCGGGCGTGATCGAGGCACGCACCGCTTCGGCGACCTCCTGGTCACTCGGCCAAATATCGGCGAGGTACACCGGGGTACCGTCCGAGCCCGTCCCGAGGGGTTCTGTGGTGAGATCGATATCGACCGTTCCGGTCAGCGCGAAGGCCACGACCAGCGGGGGCGAGGCGAGGAAGTTCTGCTTCACGTCCGGGTGAATACGTCCCTCGAAGTTACGGTTCCCCGAGAGAACCGAGACGACGGAGAGGTCGTGTTCATTGACGGCCTCGGAGACTCCGTGGAGGAGAGGCCCGGTGTTACCGATGCAGGTCGTGCAGCCGTAGCCGGCCAAGTAGAACCCGAGAGCGTCGAGAGCGTCCACCAGTCCGGCCCGCTCCAGGTAGTCCATGACGACCCGAGATCCCGGAGCGAGAGATGTCTTCACCCAGGGCTTCGTCGTCAGGCCCCGAGCAATCGCCTTCTTGGCGACGAGTCCGGCGGCGACGAGGACCGAGGGGTTAGAGGTGTTCGTGCACGAGGTGATGGCGGCGACCGTGACGGCGCCGTCGCGCAGAGTCTCGGCCGCGTCCAGTCCGGCGACCTCCTTGACCTCTCGGCCGAGGGCGGCGTGGAACGCGTCACGTACTCCGCCTAACTCCACGCGGTCTTGGGGGCGCTTCGGTCCGGCCATTGAGGGTCCCACGCTCGACAGGTCCAGTTCGACGATCTCGGAGAACACCGGCTCGGGTGACTCGGGCGTGTGCCATAGTCCCTGCGCCTTGGCGTAGGCCTCGACCAGTTCGAGCTGCTCAGAGGGACGACCGGTGAAGGCCAGGTAGTTGATCGTGACGTGGTCGATCGGGAAGATGGTGCAGGTAGCTCCAAACTCGGGAGTCATGTTGGCGATAGTCGCCCGAGTCTCGAGGGAGAGTGCTCCCACTCCGGGTCCGAATGCCTCGACGAACTTTCCGACGACTCCGCGTTGACGCAGCAACTGGGTAATGGTCAAAACGACGTCGGTGGCCGTGACCCCTTCGCGGGGCGAACCCGACAGGCGTAGGCCGACGACGGGGGGAATCAGCATCGACGTGGGCTGACCGAGCATCGCCGCTTCGGCTTCGATCCCTCCCACTCCCCACCCGAGAACTCCGAGACCGTTCACCATCGTGGTGTGCGAGTCGGTGCCCACGACCGTGTCCGGGTAGGCCTCGCCCTCGTGATCGAAGACAACTCGGGCGAGGTGTTCCAAGTTGACTTGGTGGCAGATCCCCATGCCCGGAGGCACCACTCGGAACTGGCTGAAGGAGTTCTGAGCCCACTTAAGGAAGGTGTAGCGCTCGAGGTTGCGCTGGTACTCGACGGTGACGTTCTCCTCGTAACTCTCCGGAGTCCCGGTCCGCTCGAGAATGATCGAGTGGTCGATCACGAGTTCGACCGGGACGAGGGGGTTAATTTTTGCCGGGTCGCCCCCCAACTTGATGATGGCGTCACGCAACGAGGCGAGATCGACGACCGCGGGAACTCCGGTGAAGTCCTGCATCAGGACTCGTTCGGGGGTAAAGGCAATCTCGTGGGCGTCGTCCCCCGCGGCTTCGCCGTGGCGGTCCGGACTGTCGGCCCAGCGGGCCACGGCCTCAATGTCGGCGGCATTGACCTTGACGCCGTCTTCGTGGCGCAAGAGGTTCTCGAGGAGAATCTTGATGGCGAAAGGGAGCCGGTCCACTCCGTAGTCGAGGAGTCGGGGAGTGCGCAACGAGAAGTACGTCACGTTGCGTGAACCAACACTCAGTGTGCTGCGGGAACCGTAGGAGTTGAGGGAGCCAGTCATGCCCTCTATTCTGCCCCCAATGCGCGCCGCGCGTCGGCGTAAGCCCCGGGGTGGGAGACTGAGGGGGTGAGTTCCCTCTACCACACACTCGAGACCCGATTGCGCCAGGCTTTCGACGCGCTCAGCCCCGGGGCCGATCCGGTCCTTCGCCCCTCCGAACGCGCGGACTTTCAAGCGAACGGAGCCCTCGGCCTGGCGAAGGTGCTCGGACAATCGCCTCGAGAGGTCGCGTCCCTGGTGGTGGCCACTCTTGATATCAGTGATCTGGGTGAAATCGAGATTGCCGGACCGGGGTTCATCAATATCCGAGTCGACGCCGCCGTGATGGGAGAGCGTCTCCGACTCCTGCTCGACGACGAGCGGCTGGGCAGTGCACCTCGAGAACCTCGTCGAGTCGTGATTGACTACTCCGCGCCCAATGTCGCCAAGGAGATGCACGTGGGCCACCTTCGCAGCACCGTGATCGGTGACTGTCTCGCTCGGGTCCACCGCTTCGTTGGTGACACGGTCATCGCCCGAAATCACGTGGGTGACTGGGGGACACCCTTTGGCATGTTGATTGAACACCTGATTGATCTCGGTGAGGCCGACGCGATCGCGTCCCTCTCGGTGGGAGATCTGGACTCCTTCTACCGGGCTGCTCGCTTCAAGTTCGAAGGAGACGAGACTTTTCGGGAGCGCAGTCGGGCCCGGGTGGTCGCCCTCCAGGGTGGGGACCCCGAGACCCGGCGGTTGTGGCAACTTCTGGTGGACCAGTCGGTCGCCTACTTCAGTGAGGTCTACGCCGCTCTCGACGTACTGCTCACCCCGCAAGACGTCGTGGGAGAGTCCTCCTACAACGATCAACTCGAAGCGGTCGTGGAGGACCTTGATCGCCAGGGTCTTTTGGTAGAGAGTCACGGGGCCCAGTGCGTCTTCCCGCCCGGCTTTGCCGGGCGCGACGGTGAGCCCCAACCCCTGATCGTACGTAAGAGTGATGAAGGGTTCGGATACGCCGCAACGGATTTGGCCGCGGTGCGCGACCGAGTGTCTCGCCTCGGCGCGAACGAGATCTACTACGTGGTGGGGGCCCCTCAGGTCCAGCACTTTCAGATGATCTTCGCGGTGGCCCGGTTGGCCGGATGGCTCCCGGACTCGGTGCACTGTGAACACGTGGCCTTCGGCAGTGTGCTCGGCCCGGATCGCAAGATGTTCAAGACCCGTTCCGGCGAGACCATCAAACTGAGTGCGTTACTCGAGGACGCCACCGATCGGGCCCGCACGGAGTTGGCCCAACGCCGTCCCGAGCAATCCTCCACGGAGCGCGAGGCGCTCGCGCGAGACGTGGCCCGCGCCGCCATCAAGTACGCCGATCTCTCGACGGACCGTCAGCGAGACTACGTCTTTGACCTCGACCGGATGATCTCGGCCGAGGGAGACACCGGACCGTATCTGCAGTACGCTCACGCACGGATTCGCGCGGTGTTTCGTCGCGCTGGTCAAGAGGTTCCGAGGGGAGTAACCCCGACCATCGCCGAACCGGCCGAGCGGGCACTGGCTCTCGGAATCCTCGCCTGGCCCGACGCCGTCAGCGCGGCCCTCTCGAGCTCGCAACCCCACCGGCTCTGCGGTTACCTCTTCGACCTAGCCCAGCGCTTCAGCACCTTCTACGAGGAGTGTCCGGTTCTCAGTGCGCCCGACGATATTCGAGACTCTCGCTTGGTGATTATTGAGTTGACGGCCCGGATTCTGGCGCTCGGACTGTCACTCCTCGGAATCGCCGCTCCCGAGCAAATGTAGGACACAAAAGGTCCTCCTCCTGATACCCTAAGGGGTATGACTACTAAAAAGGCTCTGAACACCGCCGTGTACACGGCGTCGTTGGCCGACGACGAGCAAATGGCGGCGTTGATTAAACGCGTTAAGCGGGCCAGTGGTCAGTTAAACGCTGTCGTGCGAATGCTCGAAGAGGGCCGTCCCTGCCCCGACGTCGTCACCCAGATGTCGGCCGTGTCGAAAGCGGTGCACACCGCCGCTTTCACCCTGATTGCGTCGAAACTGCAAGAGTGTCTGAGCGACCCCAACGAACACCACGCCGAAGCCACGCAGCAACTGCAAAAGTTGTTCTTGCAACTGGCCTGAGCACCGAGAGAAAGAGAGACACCGTGTGTCAGCGAGTGACGTGCCCCCAGTGCGACAAGGCCACCTGGGCGGGATGCGGACAACACATTGAGGAGGCTCTGGCGGGCGTACCCACTGAGGAGCGTTGCGCCGGACACGACGTTGACGTGGCGCTCGCGTGAACGCAGCTGATCAGTGGGCGAAGGACCTCGCCGCCTGGGCGATTCCGGACGACATTATGGCCCAGGCTCCGGAGAGCCCCTGGATTCATCCGGCGGTCCTGTTTCAAATCCCGGACACGATTCCTGACTCCATTTCGCACCAGCGAGCGCGAGAGGTTCTCGGTCCGGACTCTTCGGTGCTCGACGTCGGGTGTGGTGGTGGAATCGCCGCGTTCGCGCTGACGCCCCCCGTCAAGTACGTCGTTGGTGTCGATCACCAGGCCGAGATGCTCGAGATGTTCACCCGTAACGCCGCGGAGCGGGGGTTACGTAGCGACGTCGTGGAAGGGTTCTTTCCCGCCGTGGCTGATTGCGTGCCCGAGACTGACGTCGTGGTGAGCCACCACGTGGCCTACAACGTCGCCGATATCGATCCCTTCGTGCGGGCCCTCAGTCAAAAAGCCCGCCGACGGGTGGTTATCGAGATGCCGCAGTCTCACCCCCTCGCCTCGATGGGGCCGGCGTGGCGCCACTTTTGGGATCTCGAGCGACCGAGTGGACCCCACCCGGAAGACTTCGTACAGGTGGTGCGCGACGCGGGCTTTTCTCCCCAGCTGGAGTTATTCGACGGGGCGATGCGTCGCGAGCAGACCCCCGAGCAGGCCGCCCACTTCATGAGGATTCGACTGTGCTTGCCCGCCTCGCGCGAGGGTGAGGTCGGGGAGTTCTTGGCGAGCCAACCCCCGGTGACGTCCGCACTCGCGTGTGTCTGGTGGGATCTCTAGGCCCTCGTCACTCGGTGATAGGGTGAAGGCGCCTCGCGCCAGCGAAGTCGGTGAGATTCCGACGCTGTCCCGCAACTGTAACGAGGGTTCATTCCCTCGAGAGCCAGGTCGCCTGACGCAGGTGTAGTTCCCAGATCAGCTCTCGAGGTATGGAGCGGTCGGTCGGATGTCTATCCGTCGTCCTTTCTTTGCTTCGACGGACCCTCAAGGAGACATCCCATGTTGCGCTTCGTGCGTCTCACCGGTCTCTTCGTGGTGACGTCGCTGGTGGTCCCCCTGGGGGTCGCCACGGTGTCGTCCGCGAAGGTTACGGCCTCGCCCTGCATTATCTCCCTCTCGCCGACGGCGACCGAGACCCTCTTCGCCATCGGCGCGGGATCTCAGGTCAAGGCCGTCGACACTGACTCCAATTTCCCGACGCGCGGCTTACCGCACACCAGGATCAACGCCTTCAGCCCGAGTGTCGAAGGGGTGCTCGCCGCCTGTGGCACGAAGGGCGTGAAGCCGTCGCTCGTGGTGATCTCGTACGACGCCAACTCCATCGCCGAGAAGTTGAAAGCTGTGGGAGTGCCGGTGCTGAACCAGTCGGCGCCGAACACCCTCGCCGGGGCGTACGCACAGATTGACGCTCTCGGGGTCGCGACGGGGCACAGTGCGCAGGCTCGCTCCCTGGTCGCGTCGATGACCCGCTCCATCCACGCGTCTATCGCCTCGGTTCCCCGTCACCCGGGGCGCTCTCCGCGCGTCTACTACGAACTCGATCCCACGCTCTACTCGCTCACGAGTTCGACCTTTGTTGGTGAGATCCTAAAGGCCATGGGCACGACGAATATCGCGGACCCGAAGAACACGAGCGCCGACGCTGGATACCCCCAACTGAATGCGGAGTACGTCGTGGCGGCCAACCCGCAACTCGTCTTCTTGGCCGACACCATCTGCTGTCACGCCAGTGCCGCGAGCGTGGCGCACCGACCGGGCTTCTCTCGAATCAGCGCGGTGGTTGACGGACACGTGGCTGCGTTGAACGATGACATCGCGTCGCGGTGGGGACCGCGCCTGACGCTGCTCGTGGCCGATCTGGCCAAAGCTGTGCGCTCGGCGTTAGCTGACTCGCGGCTCTGGACTAAGTCAGCGGCGTGATCGCTGCGGGATCGCCCCCGGGGGTTCGACGGCTCATCGTCGTCTCGGGAGCGGTCTCGATAGCCCTCGTGGTGGCGATTGGGGTGGGGCTCGCCGTGGGCCCCATCCCAATTCCCGCCAACCGAATCGGGGGGGCGCTAGTGAGTTACCTCGGTCTAGGGCATTCAACACTTAACCCCACTCAGTCGCTCATTGTGTGGCAGATCAGAGCTCCCCGTTTGGTGTTGGGACTCGTGGCCGGGTCGATGCTGGCCGTCGCCGGAGCGAGCTACCAGGGGGTTTTTCGTAATCCCCTCGCGGACCCCTACCTTCTCGGAGTCGCCGCGGGAGCCGGTCTCGGTGCGACACTCGCCATCGTGAAGGTGGGTTCGAGTGCGTTGATTCCCGCGTGGACTCCGTGGTTGGCCTTCGGAGGAGCTCTCATCGCGGTGGCGGCAACGTGGTTCATCGGCGGGCGCAGCGTGCGTTCGACGACGGCGACCCTGCTGCTCGCCGGAGTTGCGGTATCGGCCCTACTCACGAGTGTTCAGACGTATCTTCAACAGCAGGCTTCCGCCCAATCACTGGCCCGGGTCTACATCTGGTTACTCGGGTCGCTCGCGGGGGCCAGCTGGCACTCGGTCGGGATTATCACCCCCTACGTCCTCGTCAGCCTCGGCGTCTGCCTTCTGTCAGCTCGGGCTCTCGACGTGATGAGCGTCGGTGAAGAAGAGGCGCGCTCTCTCGGGGTACGGGTTCGTCACGTACGGTGGGCCGTCGTGGCCGCGGCCTCTCTAGGAACGTCGGCAGTCGTGTCGGCGGCTGGACTCATTGGATTCGTGGGCATCATCATTCCCCACGCCCTCCGCCTGGTCGTGGGGGTGAGTTATCGACGGATCGTTCCCCTCTCGCTGGTGTTGGGGGCCGCCTTTCTCGTGCTCGCCGATACCGTCGCCCGAACGGTGATGGCCCCGTCCGAGCTACCACTCGGGGTCGTGACGGCTCTCATTGGAGCACCCATCTTCGTGGTGATTCTGAGTCTGCGACGGCCCTCGTGATCCGGTTAGAGAACGTGACAGTTCGCGCCGGACACCGGGTGCTCGTCGACGACGTCTCGTTGAGAGTAGAGCCTGGTAGTTGGTGCACGATTATCGGGGCGAACGGCGCGGGCAAGACCACTCTGGTGCGAGCGGTGTCGGGATTGACCCGACCTGATCAGGGTCGAATCAGTATCCAAGGGCGAGACGTCCACACCCTCAGCGAACGAGAGCGCGCTCGAGGAATCGCCTTCGTGCCCCAACACCCGGAGATTCCCTCCGGAATGCGGGTCCTCGACTACGTCTCTCTCGGACGGGTTCCCCATCACGGGGTGATGCGTGCGCCGAGGGTGCTCGACCACCAGGTAGTGGCCGACGTCATCGAACGGGTCGACCTAGGAGCGTTCGTCCATCGCGACGTCGTGAGTCTCTCGGGTGGTGAGCGTCAGCGCATGGTCCTCGCGCGCGCCCTCGCGCAGGGAACGTCGGTCGTGGTTCTGGACGAACCCATCACGGGTTTGGATGTTCGACACCAGCTATCGATCCTGGAACTTCTCCAGCGAGAGGTTCTCGAGTGCGGATTGACGGTGCTCGCCACGCTGCACGATCTCACCCTGGCGGGTCAGTTCGCCGACCGCCTGATCCTTCTGCACGAGGGGCGCGTACTCGCCGACGGTGATTCGAGTTGCGTTATCCGCTCACCAGCGTTGGCCCAGTCCTACGGAATCGAGGTCGCGGTCGTCAACGTGGAGGGTGTGGATGTGGTGGTCCCTCGCGTCGGAGTGTCCTATCGAGAGCCCCGCGGCAACCCCGGTAAAGTGTGAGGACATCGACGAAGGGAACAATGTGCGGCGCACTCGGATCGTAGCCACTATCGGGCCGGCTTCCGAGGGGGCAGAGACCCTGCGAGGACTGGTCGATGCGGGAGTGGACGTCTTTCGTCTCTCCATGGCCCACGGGGACATTCCGTCGTCGCTCGAGCGCCTTCGTCGCGTGCGCGCGATTGCTCCGGACATCGCCATCATGATTGATATTCCTGGTCCCAAGATTCGGGCCGGATCCTTCGGGACCTCTCCGGTGAGCCTGGGAATCGGCTCGGTGGTGGAGTTACTCGAGGGCTTCGGCGAAACCTCCACAGCCGAGCGAATCTACGTGGAACGCGAGGGAGTTCTCGAACTTCTTCGCACGGGTGACCGAGTTCACATCGGTGACGGTGGGGTGTCGTTGATGGTCGACGAAGTCGGACCCACCGTGAAGACCCACGTCATCTCAGCCGGTCCCGTGATGGGCAAGCCCGGCCTCTCCCTGCCTTCGTCCATCCTGAACGACGCGCTGCCGACTCCCGACGATCGTGATCGGCTCGAGGCCATTCGGGACGAAGATTTCGACATCTTGGCGGTGTCCTTCGTTCGCTCGGGCCAGGACATGGTGAACGTTCGTGAGGCGCTCGGTCGGCCCGACATCATGCTGATGGCGAAGATTGAGACCCCCGAAGGCATCGAGAACCTCGATCAAATCGTGGACTGTAGCGACTCGATCATGGTCGCGCGAGGGGACATGGGAGTCCGTCTGCCGATTGAAGAAGTCCCCCACATGCAAAAACTGATTGTCCGTCACGGTATCCGGGGTGGACGACCGGTCGTGGTGGCCACTCAGATGCTCGAGTCGATGACTCACGCTCAGGTGCCGACCCGCGCCGAGGTAACCGACGTGGCCAACGCGGTACTCGACGGAGCGAGTTGCGTCATGCTCTCGGGAGAGACCGCCATCGGTGATGACCCCATCGCCACGGTGACCACCATGGACCGGATTGTGCGTCGTGCCGAAGCCTCTTTCAACAACGCCCAGTGGGGTGAGTCGCTGGAGTTGCGCAACTTCGCGCACGACTCCCAAGCCCACCGGATTACGGCCGCCATCTCGGGGGCCGCGTGGCGGGCCGCTCTGGAAGAAGACGCCGTGGCAATCGTGGCCTGCACCCGTTCGGGTTGGACGGCACGGGCCATCTCCCGATTCCGCCCGCCCATGCCCATCGTGGCGATTTCGCCGAGCCCCCTGACCGCGCGCCAACTACGCACCTCGTGGGGGATCGACCACGTCGTGGTGGACCCGGCCCAGGACATCGACGCCCTGTGTGGCGTGGCGGTGAAGGACCTGGTCGAGCGGGGCATTGCGCGGAGCGGCGACAACGTAGTCGTGATGGCCGGATCTGAATCTGGTGGGGCGGCGGTGACCGACACGGTGCGATTCGTGGTAGTTCCCTAGAGTCGACTCTTCGCGGTCCTTTGTGGTGGCCGCGTCGTGGCTCACCCGGCGTGAGGAGTCACTCGTCCCGGAGTGACATCATGGTGTCGTGACGCACTTCATCACCGCCCAAGATCACGTCCAGTTGGCGATACCCGCCGGCGGAGAAGACGACGCCGATCGTTTTTACGTCGGTGTACTCGGGTTTGAGGTCGTCGCCAAGCCGGAACTACTGGCTCGTCGCGGCGGGCGTTGGTACGTGAGCGGTCCGGTTCACCTGCATTTGGGGGTGGAGGAAGATTTTCGTCCCGCCCGCAAGGCTCACCCGGCGTGGCGAGTACGAAATCTCACGAGACTCCGGGACCGCTTGGTGGAGACGGGATTTATTCCCCGTGAGAGTCACGAGATCCCCGGCGTGATCCGCGTGCACGTGGACGACCCCTTCGGAAACCGTCTGGAACTCATTGATGAGGAGACGGTCTCGTCGTCGACTACGGATTGATTCGAACTCCACGGAGTGCTCGGAAAGAGCCGTGATCACGCGGTCTGTTGCGAGATGACGACATCGGTGAGATTTCCGAGGGACGAGCGGAGGACCCGGGTACGGCGTCGAGAGGTGTCTCGACCCAGTGCCCCCGGCAGGACTCGAACCTGCGCCACCGGCTCCGGAGGCCGGTGCTCTATCCGCTGAGCTACGGGGGCGAAGTCTCTAGTCTACCGAGCCCCGGCCTCTCGAGCCCGAGTCCACATTCTGGGACTTAGGTCCCGGTGTGTCAATATACCCATGGGGGTATATTGACACCAGGACAGAGGAGCGCATCATGAAGAACGAAGGAAATCTGGACCGGATTATTCGAGCCATCGTCGGAGTAGTCGCCATCGCGATTGCTGTTTCGGTCGGTGGAGGGTGGTCGGTCGTGCTCTGGATCGTCGGTGCGGTCGCGCTGGTCACGGCGGCGGTGGGTTTCTGCCCCCTGTACCGACTGGTCGGGATGAACACCTGTAAGCGCTGAGTGAGACCCGGCGTGTGGGAAACTCGCCGGATGGTGCACGACGATCGGCGACGCGCGGAGTCCTTCGGGGACCGCGCCGAAATGTACGACCGTGTCCGCCCGCGCTACCCCGTGGCTCTGTGGGACATCATCCTCCCTCGCCCCGGTTTGAGGGTGCTCGACGTGGGGTGTGGAACGGGAATTGCCGCGGTCGCCATGGGTGACCGGGGAGCTTTCGTGCTCGGTGTCGACGTGGACGAACGAATGGCCGCGCAGGCCCGGACTCACGGCCTCGAGGTTGAGATCTCCCCCTTCGAAGACTGGAGTCCCGCGGGACGAAAGTTCGATCGAGTGACCGCGGCGCAGTCGTGGCACTGGGTTGACCCCGTTCGGGGGATGGCCCGGGCGCTTGAGTGTCTCGTCGCCGGTGGGGAGTTGTGTCTGTTCTGGAATATCGGACGACCCGTCGGTGAGGTGCGAGCTCCGCTCGATTCTCTCTACGCCCGGGCTCTTGGACCACAGAGTTACTCCGGATACGCCTCCGGCTTTCATCACGAACGTACCCGAGAGCAGTTGCGAGATACCCCCGGATTCGAGGAGCTGGAGATGTCGACGCTCCCGTGGGAGGCGCGCTACTCCACTGAGGAATGGCTCGCGTTGCTTCCCACTCACAGCGACCACGCCACGCTAGAGCCCGACGAGCGAGCGAGATTGCTGGAGGCGGTGGGAGAGATTATCGATCGCCACGGAGGAGAGTTGACTGTGGGCTACGCCACCTTGCTACTGCGGTGGCGCCGGCTCGGTGAAGGAGTCCACGGTGAGTGATCAACCTATTTCCCGTTACCTGCTGCCCGACGACACCGCCCTCCTCGAGAACGATGTTCACATCGGAGGGGTCTCGTTACGCCAATTAGCGCAGACCTACGGGACTCCACTGTTCGTCTACGACGAGCAGACGCTACGCCAGCGAGCTCGGGCCGCGGCCGCGTCTTTTTCACCGGGAACCGCCTTCGCGTCGAAGTCCTTCCTCTGCGGGGCGATGGCTCGCCTCGTGGTGGAAGAGGGGCTCTACGTCGACGTGGCGACGGGCGGTGAGCTCGACGTCGTACTCCGAGCGGGAATTGAACCCGCGCGCATTGTGGTCCACGGAAACAACAAACTTCCCGAAGAACTAGACCGCGCCATCGCCCTCGGAGTCCACCGTCTGGTGGTCGACAACTTTGACGAGATCGCCCGGGTGCGTGAGCGGATGGACTCGGGGCGCACCCTCGACTGTCTGGTTCGGGTGACTCCCGGAGTAGAGGCCCACACCCACGAGTTCGTGAGGACCGGCCAAGAGGACTCGAAGTTCGGTTTTTCCCTCGCGAGTGGTGCCGCCGAGGCCGCGATGAACGCCCTCGCGCAGATTCCCGGGGTTCGGGTGCGCGGCGTGCACTTTCACATCGGATCGCAAATATTTGATGGGGGCGGCTTCGAAGAGGCACTCTCTCTCATCGCCGAACTCGTTCGCCGCAGCGGAGCGGAGGAACTCTGTGTGGGCGGGGGCCTCGGGGTCGCCTACGTCGAGGGCGAGCGGGCCATGTCGATTGAGGAGTGGGCGAAGGGTGTGCGCACTGCGGCCGAACGCCTCGGAATTGACCCCGCGGTACGTATCACGGCGGAGCCGGGTCGGGCCATCGTGGCGCAGGCTGGAGTGACTCTCTATCGGGTGGGCACGGTGAAAGACGTGCCCCAACGTCGCTACGTGGCGGTCGACGGGGGGATGAGCGATAATCCCCGTCCGGTTCTCTACGGATCGGGCTACGAAGCCTTCGACATCGCCCAACCCCTCTCGCGACGGACTCAGCGGGTGCGAATCGTGGGGCGACACTGCGAGAGCGGTGACGTTCTTATCGACGAGGCGTGGCTTCCCGAATCGACCGGAGTGGGCAGCGTGCTGGCGACGCCGGTGACCGGGGCCTACGGCTACTCGATGGCGTCTAACTACAACCGGGTCGTACGGCCCGCGGTGGTCTTCGTCCACGAGGGGCGATCTCGAGTCGTGCTGCGACGTGAGACTTTGGACGACCTGGTGCGCCTCGAGGTTGAACCCGAAGGGTCGTCGGACCTCGGTTAGCCTGGTGGGATGGACGCGCCCCATCTGCGAGTCGCCATCGTGGGGGCGGGGTTCGTGGGCCGGGCCCTGGTGGAGATGCTGCACGATTCTGACCGGCGCATTGCTCTCGAGGACGCCGCTACCGCCACTCTCGAAATTGTGGGCGTCGCCGTTCGAGACGTGTCGGCCCACCGACCCGGCGTCCCGCGCGAGTTGCTGTGCGACGACCCCATTGCTCTCGCGGCGCGAGCGGACGTCGACATCGTCGTGGAACTTATTGGCGGAGTAGGCGCGGCGCGTCGGGTGGCCGAGACCACACTCGGACGAGGAGCGTCTTTCGTGACGGCCAATAAGGCCCTCATGGCGCTCTGCGGTAGCGAACTCGCTCGGCTCGCCCACGAGAACCAGGCGGACCTGATGTACGAGGCGTCGGTCGGGGGAGCGATACCGATTATCCGGGCGCTTCGGACATCGCTGGCCGGAGAACGAATCTCCCGCGTCATCGGTATCGTGAACGGAACAACCAACTTCGTGCTCTCGGCCATGACCGAGCGGGGAGTTGAGTACCACACCGCTCTCGAAGAAGCTCAGTCCCTCGGCTACGCCGAATCCGATCCGCGCGCCGACGTCGAAGGATTCGACGCCGCCGCCAAGGTGCAGATCCTCGCCTCCCTCGCCATCGGGACCGCTCTCGATGGTGAGGAGATCTCGCGCGAGGGAATCTCCGGACTGCGGTTGGTGGACGTGGAGTTCGCCCGTCGTGCGGGTTACGTGATCAAGGCGCTGGGCGTGGTGGAGCGAGTGGGTGAGCACGGACTCTCGCGCCGCACCCACCCGGCTCTCGTTCCTCTCGCGCACCCGCTGGCCGCGGTGCACGGGGCGATGAACGCCGTCTTCGTCGAGGGCGACAAGAGTGGGCCGCTCATGTGGCTCGGTCGAGGGGCGGGCGGCGAAGCGACCGCGACCGCGGTGCTCGGCGATCTACTGCACGCGGCGAGAAACCGAGTTGCTGGACGCCACGACCTTCCCTTCACGGTCGATGACCGGCTCTACGCAGTGGACGAGGGTGACGTGTCCAGTGTGTTCTACGTCTCTCTCGACGTGGTGGACGAACCTGGCGTGCTCGCCCAAGTGGCCGGCGTTTTCGGGAGCCACGACGTGTCTATCCAGTCGATGGAACAGTCGGGATTTGCCCACGAAGCTCGCCTCTCGTTCGTGACTCACGAAGCGCTGACTCGAGACGTCAACGCGACGTTGGCGGACCTAGGTCGACTGAGCTCGGTGGAGCGCGTGGGGGCATGTATTCGCGTGGTAGACGGAGGATCTCGGTGACTGGATGGAACGGCCTTTTGCGAGAGTACGGGGAGTGGTTGGACCTCGAGGGAGTGACCGAGATCGTGACGCTCCAGGAGGGGAACACTCCGCTACTGCGGGCTGATCGCTTATCGGAGCGTCTCGGAGCGAATGTCTACCTGAAGAACGAGGGACTGAATCCTTCGGGGTCCTTTAAGGATCGGGGTATGACTAACGCGGTGACGAAGGCCAAGGCGGCGGGAGCTCAAACCGTCATCTGTGGGTCGACCGGTAATACCTCCGCGGCGGCGGCGGCCTACGCGGCGAAGGCCGGCTTGGGGTGCGTCGTCCTCGTACCCGAGGGAAAAATCGCCATCGGTAAGTTGGCCCAGGCCATTGTCTACGGGGCGAAGGTTCTCCAGATTCGGGGCAACTTCGATCAGGCTCTCGACCTCGCTCGGGAGTTGACCCAACACGTTCCGATCACGATTGTGAACTCGATCAACCCCGACCGCATTGAGGGACAAAAGACGGGGGCTTTCGAAATCGTCGACGTACTCGGTCGGGCTCCGGACATCTTGTCGATTCCCGTGGGTAACGCGGGCAACATCACCGCGTACTGGCGGGGCTTTCTTCAATACCACGAGTCCGGACGCGCCTCGACTCTGCCCCGTATGTGGGGATTCCAGGCCGCCGGAGCGGCCCCCATCGTTCTGGGTCATCCGGTGACTCACCCCGAAACCATCGCGACCGCGATTCGCATCGGCAACCCGGCGAGTTGGGTTCCCGCCCTCGAAGTGATTCACGAGTCGCTCGGTGACATTCGCTCGGTGACGGACGAAGAGATTGTCGAGGCCTACCGGTACGTCGCTCGCTACGAGTCGGTTTTCTGCGAGCCGGCCTCCGCCGCGTCGGTCGCGGGAATTATGAAGTACGGGGTCCCCGAGGGTTCGACGGTCGTCTGCGTGCTAACCGGTAACGGGCTGAAGGACCCCGACACAGCGGTCTCCACGACTGCCCTGCCGATGGTGGTGGACGCCACGCTGAGCGCCCTCCTCCACGAACTTTCCTAGGGTCGCTCACGACTGGGTGGCGGGCGGCTACACTGACAACGTCACGACGCTAGGCCATCTGCCGGCGAGGGAATGACTTCCCCGTGATTCCCTTCGATTTCTCTTTGCTTCTCGTTAGTTCTTGGTTCGAGAGGTGAGAAAGGACATTCATGTCGACTCAGCCGACAGTTAACCGCGAGTCTCTCCAGGGTAAAACCCGTGAGGATCTGGTGGCGATGGCTACCGCGGTGGGAGCGGCCATTCCCGCTCGCGCCACGAAAGCCGCCCTCATTGACTCCATTTCCGCAGTCGCGGGAGGTGGATCTGCGACCTCGGCCCCCAGCGCCAAGCCGTCTCGTGCGGTGAGGTCTCGCCGAACGGTCGCGACGCCGCCCGACGACTTCGACTCACTGATTGAAGAGTTCGCCGCGGAAGCCGCACCGGCGCCCGCGAAGGCCCCCGCCACAGTGCCGACCCCCGTCGAGCAGTCGACTCCCGCCCCGTCGGCGGCGCCGGCCACGGAGGAGTCCCGCGACGAGAGGGGCAACTCGGAGCGCCCCTCACGTCCGACCCCGACCAACGGAGGACGTCAGAATCGTGACTTCGCCAACGACTCAAACGGTCGTAAGAGCCGAAATCGCCGAAACCGTAACGGTCGCGAACGTTTTGCCGAGGCCCTGCCCAACGCCGATCAGCCCTACTCCGGAGACTTGATTGAGGTCGAGGGTCTGCTGGATCTTCGTGATGACGGGTACGGATTCTTGCGGGCCCGCGGCTACCACGCGTCCCCCTCTGACGTGTACGTCTCGATCAATACTGTGCGCCGATTTAATCTGCGCAAGGGTGATAGCGTGAAGGGGGCCTTCCGGCCCGCCGCCTCCAACGAGAAGTACCCGGCACTCCTGCGAGTAGATACGGTGGCCGGTTTCGACCCGGAGATCGCGAAGATGCGGCCCCGATTTGAAGATCTCACCCCACTATTTCCCGACGAGAAGCTTCGTCTCGAGTCCGACACTAAGAGTGAGTTGACTCCGCGCATCGTGGATCTGCTGGCGCCAATTGGTAAGGGGCAGCGAGGGCTCATCGTGTCGCCTCCGAAGGCCGGTAAGACGACGATCATGAAGCAGATCGCGCAGTCCATCGAGGCGAATAATCCGGAAGTTCACCTGATTGTTCTGCTCGTGGACGAACGACCCGAAGAAGTGACCGATATGCGGCGCTCCGTATCGGGAGAGGTGGTGGCCTCCACCTTTGATCGCCCGGCTGAGGAGCACACCCACGCCGCCGAACTCGTGATTGAGCGAGCGAAGCGACTGGTCGAGCAGGGTCGCGACGTGGTCATCATCCTCGACGGAATTACCCGTTTGGCCCGCGCGTACAACCTGGCCGCACCGGCTACGGGACGAATCATGTCGGGTGGTGTCGACTCCGGGGCCCTCTACCCCCCGAAGAAGTTCTTTGGAGCGGCGCGCAACATCGAAGAGGGGGGATCGCTCACGATCCTCGCCTCGGCCCTCGTGGAAACCGGATCGAAGATGGACGAAGTCATCTTCGAAGAGTTCAAGGGGACCGGAAATATGGAGCTGAAGTTGGACCGTCGCTTGGCGGAACGCCGACTCTTCCCGGCGATTGACGTGAACGCCTCGTCCACACGCCACGAGGAACTCCTCTTCGCTCGCGAGGCACTGCCTCAGGTGTGGCGTTTGCGTCGAGTGCTCAACGGCTTGTCCAACGAGGGACGAGAGGCCGCGGGCCTCGAACTTCTCATCGATAAATTGAAGTCGACCCGGTCTAACGACGAGTTCCTCGCCGAGATCGCCAGGGGCCCGGCACCGACCAGTTGATGTTCCGCTAGAATGTTTGACCGCACCGAAGGAGCCTCATGAAGACCGACATTCACCCGAACTACGTCGACGCCTCCGTCACGTGCTCGTGTGGGAACACCTTCACGACGCGTTCTACGAAGGCCTCGATCAGCGTGGAACTCTGTAACGAGTGCCACCCCTTCTACACCGGTAAGCAGAAGTTGGTGGACACCGGAGGCCGCGTGGAGCGCTTCCAGCGTCGTTACGCCCAGAAGTCGACCAAGGCGCGCGGCCCCAAGGCGTAAGCCGGAGCCCTCGCCGTGCGTTCACTGGACGAAACCCTCACCTCCCTCGAAGAGGAGTTACGTGGGATTGAGGCGGCTCTCGCCGCTCCCGACGTCGCCACGGACCTGACCCGTTTGCGGGATCTCTCTCGGCGCCATAAGCAGCTGGCCGAAATCACCACCGCGTGGAACGAGTTGAAGTCGGCGCGTCGTGACTTCGACACCGCGCGAGAGATGTTGACCGAGTCCGCTGGGGATGAGAGGGAGATGTGGCGCGAGGAGGCCAACGCCATTGAGGCCCGGATTCCCGGCCTCGAAGAGCGCCTGGAGACCCTGTTGCTACCGCGCGACCCTAATGAAGGACGCAACGTTCTCTTGGAGATTAGAGGAGCCGAAGGGGGAGAAGAGGCCAATCTCTTCGCCGCCGACTTGGCCGAAATGTACCGGCGCTACAGCCAGTTGCGGGGCTGGAAACTCGAGGTCGTGGAAGAACGCGAGTCCGACCAAGGGGGATTGGACGAAGTGACCTTCCTCGTGAAGGGCGATGACGCCTGGAGTCGTTTGGCCCACGAAGCTGGAGTCCACCGCGTTCAGCGAGTTCCCGTGACCGAGGCGAAGGGGCGAGTTCACACCTCGTCAGCTACCGTCTCGGTCCTCCCCGAAGCCGAAGACGTGGACGTCGACATCGACCCGGGTGATCTCAAAATTGACGTCTACCGCTCCTCTGGAGCGGGCGGCCAGCACGTGAATACGACCGACTCGGCGGTGCGCATTACCCACCTGCCTTCGGGCATCGTGGTCTCGATGCAAGATGACCGAAGTCAGATTCAGAACCGGGCGAAGGCGATGGTCGTGTTGCGTTCGCGTCTCCTTCAGGCCGCCCAGAACGCCCAGAACGCCGAAATCGGGGACCTGAAGCGGAGCCAACTCGGCAGCGGGGGCCGTAGTGAGAAGATTCGCACCTATAACTTCAAAGAGAGCCGGGTGACGGACCACCGGATTAATCTCACCGCGTACACCCTGGATCAGGTTTTGGCGGGTGAATTGGACCCCTTCATCGACGCCCTCCTAGCCGAACAGCGGACGCGTCAGCTCGCTCAGAGTGACGGACGTTAGGGCTGAGGCCCTCGAGCGTTTAGCGGCCCTCGGGGTGTCGCGTCACGAAGCTCGCTGGCTCGTCGAAGAGTTCTTTGTAGGTTCGGATCTCGATGCGTGGAGCGCACTCGAAGTCGCGGCTACTCGACGACTCTCTGGCGAACCCCTCCAGTACATCATGGGCCACTGGCCGTTTCGTACTCTTGATCTCGACGTCGACTCGCGGGTCCTGATTCCTCGACCCGAGACGGAAGAACTCGTGGATATCGCCCTCGCCCAACTCGCCCACGGGGACGCGCGTAACCCCCTGATCCTCGACCTGGGGTGTGGTAGCGGGGCCATTGGCTTGTCGCTCGCGAGGGAGTTAGGCGAAAGGGGCATCGCCGCCCGAGTCATCGCGGTCGACGAGTCGATCGAGGCGTTAGACGTCGCTCGACGTAACGCTCGGCGCCACGGGCTCTCCACGGTTTCGTTCCTGCACTCGTCGTGGTACGACGACGTCGATATCTCCCTCGAAGGGCGAGTCGATCTCATCGTCTCCAATCCTCCCTACGTCAGTTCTGAGGACCTCGCCGGGGCTCAACCCGAGTTGGCGCACGAACCTCTGGGGGCGCTCGTGGCGCCGCCGCGTGACGGGGTGGAGGCGTTCGACGACCTCGCGTCCATCATCGACGGGGCTCCCCGGTGGCTTCGCTCCGGGGGAAGCCTGGTTCTCGAACACGGCGCTCGCCAGTCGTCTGACGTCACGCGGAGACTCTTCGACGTCGGATTCGTGGAGGTAAAGGACGACGTCGATCTCGGGGGACTACCTCGGGTCGCGCACGGGAGGTGGCCGTGAGTCGACGTCTATCGGTGACGGAGGCCGGTGACGTGCTCGCGACGGGTTTGGTGGTGGCGTTGCCCACCGATACGGTCTACGGTCTGGCGGCGTACTGGGAAGACTCTCGGGCGGTGTCGACCATCTTCGACCTCAAGCAGCGCCCGTCGGACGTGGCCCTTCCGGTTCTCGTGGCTTCCCCCGATCAGATTCTCGAGACGGGAGCCGCCTGGCCCGAGGAAGCGGACCGATTGGCGAAAATCTTTTGGCCGGGGGCCCTCACGATCGCCACTCCCGCGCCCGAGGAACTCGCTCGACGGGTGGGGGCCCGCTCGACGGTGGGCTGGCGTCAACCGGCCAACCGGGCCACCCTCGACCTACTGGCCCGAAGCGGCCCCCTCGCGGTGACGAGTGCGAACCGACACGGAGAGGCGCCGGCCCGGTCGGCGGAAGAGGTTTTAGAAATCTTCGTCGGGACCTCTCTCGCCGGGGTGCTCGACGGGGGTCGGTGTGGGGGCCAGGTCTCGACCGTGATCGAGTTAGTTGGAGCCGAGTGGCGAGTGCGTCGGGTCGGGGGAGTCCCCCCCGAGCTCATTGAAGAGATCCTTGGCCCACCGCTCGACGAGACGCCGGCCCGGTAGGCTCAACGGCGTGAAGATTGCTCTCGGCGCGGATCACGCCGGATACGCGCTCAAGGCTCACCTAGTGACCGTGCTCACTGGCTGGGGCTACGACGTCGTCGACCTCGGCACGACCAGTGTCGAGGAGTCCGTGGACTACCCCGACTTTGGCGCAGCGGTGCGTCGGGCCGTGGTCGGTGGAGAGTGTTAACTCAGCGTCGCCGTATGCGGGTCGGGGATCGGTATTTCGATTGCCGCGAACAAGGTGCCCGGGGTTCGTGCGGCGGTCGTCCACGACGTGACCTCGGCCCACCTCGCTCGTGAACATAACCACGTGAATGTTCTATGTCTGGGCTCTCGCTTGACCGGTCTGTCGGTCGCCGAAGAGGCGCTCGCGGCGTGGTTGGCCGCCACCCCGCAAGGGGGCCGACACGAGGGGCGAATCGCCAAGATCGCTCAACTCGACGAAAACTAGGAATCGATGAGGGGAGACTGAACGATGACGTCATCACCGTTCGACGACTATTTGACACGTGACGAGGAGGTCGCCGACCTGCTCCGACAGGAGTGGGTTCGCCAGACCACCACGTTGCAGTTAATCGCCAGTGAGAACTTCGCCTCGCCCGCAGTGATGGCGGCGACGGGATCGATTCTCACGAATAAGTACTCCGAGGGCTACCCCGGTCGTCGCTACTACGGAGGTAACCAGATCGTCGACGAGGTCGAGGATCTGGCCCGGCGCCGTCTGACGGCCCTGTTTGGAGCGGACCACGCCAACGTACAGCCCCACTCGGGAGCGAACGCGAATCTGGCGGTCTACCTCGCCCTACTCCAGCCCGGGGACACCATTCTCGCAATGCGCCTGGACCAGGGGGGACACCTCACACACGGTTCGCCAGCCTCGATCACCTCGACCTTCTTTAACTTTGTGTCCTACGGGGTCACCCCACGAGACGACAATCCGGAGTCTCCCGGTGAGCTCATCGACTTCGATCATGTCCGCCGGCTCGCCCTCGAGCACCGGCCAAAGTTGATCGTCGCCGGCGCGACCGCCTACGCCCGACGGATTGACCCGGCACCCTTTCGAGAGATTGCCGACGAAATCGGAGCCCTCTTGATGTTTGACTCCGCCCACGTAGCGGGGCTCATCGCCGGGGGTTCTCACCCGAACCCGGTGCCCTACGCCGACGTCGTGACCTTCACCACCCACAAGACCCTTCGAGGGCCCCGTGGTGGCGCCATTTTGTGTCGAGAGGAGCACGCTAAGGCGATCGATTCTTCAGTCTTTCCTGGTCAACAGGGTGGTCCTCTCGAACACGCGGTGGCCGCCAAGGCCGTGGCGTTCCGGGAAGCGGCACTGCCCGCCTTCGCCGACTACACCGACGCGGTCGTGACTAACGCGAGAGCCTTCGCGAACGCTCTATCGGCGGAGGGTTTCCGGTGCGTGTCCGGAGGAACAGATAACCATATGGTGATCCTCGATCTGCGAACCTTCGACGACGACCTCACGGGCAAGGTGGCCCAGGAGGTGCTCGACCGAGCCGGTATCACTACGAACCGCAATCAGATTCCCGACGACCCGCGCAGTCCCTTTATTACGTCGGGCCTGCGCGTGGGGACCGCGGCCCAGACGACGGCGGGCATGGGACCCGACGAGTTCGCCCAGATTGCCTCCTTGATGGCGCGGACCCTGCGGCACCGAGACGACGAGTCCTCGGTGGCCGGGGTCCACGGTGAGGTCGCCGAACTCTGCGGGCGTTTCAACCCGTACGCCACCTTCACGAAGTAGCGTCCCGTGCAGTCACTGGGGACGTACGGGATTATCGCCCTCGTGGGCTGTCTCGTGACCTTGGTGGCTAACCCGCTGGCCCGACGTTTCGCTCTCGCCCTCAACTACTCGGCTCAGCCCGACGAGCGCAAGGTGCACCAGGTAGTCACCCCCTACGGGGGAGGGGCGGCGATGTTCTTCGGACTGAGCGCATCGTTCCTGGTCGCCGAGATCTTGCCGGTCAGTCGCGCGGTTATCAACTCATCCCACGAAACCTTCGGGGTCATCCTCGCCGCGGGGGTGATGTTCGTCGTCGGGGTCGTGGACGACTACCGGGAGATGAGCGCCCCCGCCAAGGTGGCGGGCCAGGTACTGGCCTCGTCGATTCTCTACTTCTCCGGGTGCACGATGTACCAGCTCAAACTTCCCTTCGCCGGGTTCATCGTTCTCGGACCCTCGATTTTGCCCATTGTGACCGCGGTCTGGGTCTTTGCCCTCTCGAACGCGATCAACTTGATCGACGGCCTCGACGGGTTGGCGGGGGGCATCGTGGCCATCGCCTCGGGAACTCTCTGCGTCTACGGGATACGCCTGGAGGAGCTGGGCCTGCTTCCGGCGACCAACGTCGGACCCCTGATCGCCGCCGTGGCGTTCGGGATCTGTATGGGATTTCTTCGTGACAACGTTCATCCGGCCAAACTCTTCATGGGAGACGCGGGATCGTTGATGTTGGGTCTCTTGATGAGTGCCTCGACGATGGTCATTGGGGGGCGCACGCCCCCCGCCAGCGGGGTGACCTTCTTCTTCTTCGCCCCCCTACTCATTCCCGTCTTTATCTTGGGCGTGCCGCTGACGGACGCCATCTGGGCCTTCGTGCGGCGCACGGCGTCGGGTCAGGGATTTCACACGCCGGACAAGAACCATATCCACCATCGACTGATGCGTCTCGGCCACGGACACGGACGGACCGTGGTGATCCTCTGGCTGTGGACGGCGTTGCTGTGCGGTTTCGTACTCTTCCCACTCTTCTACCCGCGCACCGACGTGTTTCTTCCCCTCGTGGTGGCGGTTCTCCTGGCGGGACTCTTTACCTGGTCTAGCCCACTCCTCACTCGGGCTCGGCGCCAGGAGGCGCGACGTTACGAGGAGGAGGCGCGTCGGTGAACCCTCCCGAGCCACCCTCGCCGGACCCGGAGTCGGGATCGGGGGAGGGCTCGGAGTCACCGTCAGCGTCTCTTTCTGCTCCCGCGGCTTTCGCCGCGATGGGCCTCACGGCGGCGATCAGTGTGGGCGCCGGAGTGGGCCTCGGAGTATGGTTCGACTCGGCTGAACATTCTTCACCCGTGGGACTTCTGGTGGGACTCGTGTTAGGCTTCGTAGCCGCCGTGGTGAGCATTATCCAGCAAATCCGGCGTTTTCTCTAGGAAAGATGCTCGACGACCTCGCTCCCACCGCGCTGCCCCGCCTGCTGCGCCGAACCGTCTGGTCCGCCCTCGTCCTCGGCACGGTGGGATTCGTCGTGGCCGTCCTGATATCCCCCCTGGCCGGACTGGGTGAGGCCCTCGGGGTCGTCCTCGCCATTCTCAATCTTCGCCAAACCGACAAGCAGATCGCCGCGATGGAGGTGCGGGTCTCGGGTGATGTTGACCCGAACGTGAAGGCACTACGACGTCAACTGCGTCCTAAGGTGATTGGCCGCTTGGGGATCGTGACACTTTTAGTTTTTGGGGCGCTTTTTCTGAGTAGGGCTCTGGGCTTAGGTATTGTGACAGGGCTCATCATTTACTACGTGGTTTTCGTCATCAACGTCTACGGCGTCGTGGCGAATCAGAGGGGTTTGGACTAGATGCTGTTCGCGGTCAAGACGATCGAGGTGGGGGTACACCCCACGATTCACGTCCTGGGACTTGCCATCGACGGAGACATCGTCCTGTCGACTCTGGTGACCGCGCTCATCTTCGTCTTTTTCGCCCTGCGTATGACCTCGACCGCCACCGACGGCGTCCCCTCGAAGATTCAGGTGGTCTGGGAGATGATCGTCGGGATGGTCACCGACCTCGCCACCTCGGCGATGGGCGAGCGCGGAAAGCGTTTCGTACCGCTCGGGGTCACCCTCTTTCTCTTCATCCTCATCGCGAACTGGCTCGGCTTTTTTCCGACCGCGATGCACCCGGGACAGTCCGGTGAGATTCTGCCGGCCCCGACCAGTGACATCAATCTTCCTCTGGCGATGGCCGCTCTGGTCATTGTCTGGGTCCACGTCGAGTCGATTCGGGCCCGCCGGATTTCGGGGTACCTGAAGCACTACTCCCAGCCCTACGCCGCGATGCTCCCGATCAACATCATCGAAGAGATCACGAAGCCCATCACCCTGACTTTTCGACTCTTCGGCAACCTCTTCTCGGGTGGACTCATGGTGGCCGTCATGACCACTCTCCTCCCGATCTACGTCGTTCCCTTCGGCGAGATCATCTGGAAGCCCTTCGACGCCGTCATCGGACTTATTCAGGCGTACATTTTTATGCTGCTCGCGGTTCTCTACTTCGGCATGGCGACGAGCCACGACGAGAGCCATGACGCGGTCACGGCCTCTCACTAAATCAACCCAGGAGGAAAGAGCAACATGGCAACCAATCCCAACGACATCGCGAGTGCCGTTCGCAACGCGGGCGCCCTCATCGGTGGCGGACTGGCCCTCGGCGGCGGCGCCATCGGCGCGGCCATCGGTGACGGTCTAGCGGGGTCGCAGACCATCGCGGCAATCGCCCGTCAGCCCGAGATCGAGAACAAGGCCCGTACGTACTTCTTCTTGACGGTGGGCCTCGCGGAAGCGATGTACTTCATCAACCTGCTGTTCATGGTGGTGTTCGTCTACGTCTTCAAGTCCAACTAGGACAGTGACGTCGAGGCGCCCGGTCGGTCCCTCCAACAGAAGGTCTCTTCCATGACAGGTTCTATCTTTCTTCTCCCCAACGGCACGTTCTTCGTTGAGCTGGCCGTCGTGGTCATCATCTTGTTCTTCGTGACCAAGTACGTTCTGCCCGTCTTGAACAAGTCCATTGAGGCTCGACAGGAGAAGATTCGCACGGCGCTGCTGGCCGCCGACGAGGCTCGAGCGGCGGCCGCGGCGGCGGAGGACGAACGGGCTCGACTCTTGCACGAAGCTCGTGAGCACGCGCGAGAGATTGTTCAGTCCGCCCAGACACTCGCCGAACAGGTGAAGTCGGAGGCCGGGGGACGAGGCCAAGAGGAGTTTGAGCGTATTGTCGCCGCGGCTCAGGACGAGGTTCGAGCGGCTCGTCAGCGAGCCATCGACGAAGCGTCGGCCCGTATTGGTGAAATCACCTTCGATCTCGTCGCCAAGGTGATCGGCCGTGAGGTCGACCAAAACGCCCACCAGGACCTCGTGCGCGAGGCCGTGGCCGCGCTCCACCTCGAGGCCCAGAAGGGTTAGTCGAGCCGTTATGTTGCCCTCCCTCGAAGGATTCACCGCTGCTCTCCTGGGTTCTCTCGACGCCCCCGAACGCGCCTCCGTGGCGCGCGAGTTGGCGTCGTTGCAGCGGGCCATCCTTTCTCAGCCCGAGCTTCGGGGAGTCCTCGCCGACACCTCACTCACCGGCGTGGCTCGAGGGGCGGTGGTGGAAGAACTGCTCCGCGACAAGGTCTCCGACACGACTCGTCGACTCGCGGTCTACGCCGCGAAGCACGCGCCCGCCCAAGAGGTGGCGCCAGCTATTGGCGAGGTTGCCCAGCGGGCTCTGGTCCATCACGAGACCGGGGTCTACGAACACCAGGCGTTGGGACTGCTCGCGGCGCGCCGGCGAGTGGCCGGCTACGCCGACGCGGTCCTCAGCACCCTGGCGACCGATCAGTTCACCGTGGTCCAAGACCAACTCTTTGCCTGGGCCCGAGTGGTCGAGTCTCACGTGGAGTTGCGTCGAATCCTCCTCGACCGTGACGCTCCCGCTGAGCAGCGCCTCGGTCTCGTCAACCAACTTCTCGACGGACGCGTCAGTGATCCGTCGTTGCTGCTGGCGCGCTACGTGGTGGAGGGCGGGCGTCCTCGAGACGTCGTAGGCACCCTCGACTACCTCGTCGACTACGTAGCCCGAGCTCACGACTGGCGAGTCGCTCGAGTACACGCGGCACTGCCCCTCGACGGACCGGCCGAAGACGAGTTGCGCGACTCTCTCTCGAGTCTGACGGGTTCTCCCGTGGACCTACAGGTGGTCCTCGAGCCCGAACTACTGAGCGGAGTCGTGGTCGAAGTGGGCGACCTACGCCTCGACGCCTCGATGCGCGGACGCCTCGCGGCGCTCCACGACGTAGTGACCGGCGGTCACTACTACGAAACCTCTCTCACCGAGAACGACTATCAAGAAGGAAACTGAGATGACTGAGCTCAACATCAGTGCGAGCGATATCACCGAGGCGCTGCGTCACCACGTCAGCGATTTCAATCCGGCGGTCTCCGCCGAACAGGTGGGTCGTGTGGTGGAGGTGGGTGACGGGATTGCTCGCGTCTCCGGTCTGCCGTCGGCGAAGGTCAACGAGTTGCTCGAGTTTGAAGACGGGACCGTCGGGCTCGCCATGAACTTGGACGAGGAGACCATCGGATGTGTGGTCCTCGGTTTGGTGGACGGAATTGAAGAAGAGCAGGTGGTGCGCTCGACCGGACGGATTCTGTCGGTCCCGGTGGGTGACGCCCTCATCGGACGAGTCGTCAACGCTCTCGGTACCCCCATCGACGGCCGCGGACCCTTGGTGGGTTCTACCGAGCGCCGGATGGAGATTCAGGCTCCCGGCATCATGGGGCGCCAGCCCGTGGGAGAACCGCTGCAGACCGGTATCAAGGCGATCGACGCCATGACCCCGATCGGACGAGGTCAGCGAGAGCTGATTATCGGGGACCGCAAAACGGGTAAGACGACTGTCGCCATCGACACCATTCTGAATCAGAAGGGTGCGGGGGTGAAGTGCATCTACGTGGCCATTGGTCAGAAGAACTCCTCGGTCGCTCAGACGGTGAAGACCCTCGAGGACCACGGGGCGATGGCCTACACCGTCGTGGTCGTCGCCTCCGCCGGAGACCCCGCTCCGTTCAAATTCCTCGCTCCCTACGCCGGCTGCGCCATTGGCCAGCACTGGATGGACAACGGTGAGCACGCGCTCGTGGTGTACGACGACCTGTCGAAGCAGGCCGAGGCCTACCGACAGATCTCCCTTCTCCTGCGCCGACCCCCGGGCCGCGAGGCGTACCCCGGTGACGTCTTTTACCTTCACAGTCGTTTGCTCGAGCGCGCCGCCAAGTTGAGCGACGAGTTGGGCGGGGGTTCGTTGACCGCGCTCCCCATCATTGAGACGAAGGCGGGCGACATCTCGGCCTACATTCCGACCAACGTGATCTCCATCACCGACGGTCAGGTGTTCTTGGAGGCCGACCTGTTCTACTCCGGAGTGCGCCCGGCCATCAACGTTGGTAACTCCGTGTCGCGCGTGGGTGGGGCAGCCCAGATCAAGGCGATGAAGTCGGTGGCGGGAACGCTCAAGTTGGACCTCGCCCAGTTCCGCGATCTCGAGTCCTTCGCCACCTTCGGTTCGGAACTCGACAAGGCCTCCCAGCAGCAGTTGGACCGCGGGTATCGCTTGACCGAACTGCTGAAGCAGGGTCTGAACGCTCCGGTGCCGGTGGAAGAGCAGATTCTGGTGATCTACGCGGGAACCCGAGGCTGGTTGAATACCGTCCCCGTGAGTGACGTGCGCCGGTTCGAGCAAGAGATGTTGATCTATATCCGTTCCCAGCACCCCGACCTGCTGGAGCACGTACGTACCCAGGGCACGCTGCCGGACTCCAGCGCCATCGACGCCGCTTTGACCACCTTCCTCGACTCCTTCGCGGTCAGCGACTAGGTCGGGCGAGAAGACGGAGGAGGAGCGATGGCGGGAGGTCAGGAGCGGGTCCTGCGCCGACGGATTAAATCCGTCCAGGCGACTCGCAAGATCACCAAAGCGATGGAGCTAATTGCCGCGTCCCAAATCGGACGTAGCCAAGCTCGTATTGCGGCCAACCGACCCTACCGGGCGGGCATGCGTCGAATCGTGGTGGAGGCTGCCCTCGGGGACCCGGCGGGCGCCGCCAAGCTTCTGAGTGTGCCGGAGAAGGTCACCTCGACGGTGGTGTTGGTGATTGCCGGTGACCGGGGACTGTCGGGACCCTACAACTCCACGGTGTTGCGCACGGCCGAGCGTCTGGTTCGCGAGTTGCGAACCCAGGGCTCCGAGGTCCGACTCTTCACGGTCGGTAAGAAGGCCCCCCCGTTCTTTCGCTTCAGGGGTATTGACGTGGAGTACTCCTGGCAGGGGTTCGCCGATCGCCCCGCGTTCGCGGACGCGCGTCAAGTCGCGATGGGCGTCGTCGCTCCCTTCCTCGCCGGAGAGTCCCAGCGAGTGGTCGTGGTCTCGACTCGTTTTCATTCGGCGGGCGTGCAAGAGGTGACCACCGAACAACTGCTACCGCTCGTGGTCGACGAATCGGTTCGTCCGAAGACGACCGGTCTACACGGCTACACCGAGTTCGAACCCGACGTGGAGAAGCTGCTCGCCACTCTCGCGCCGACGGCTCTCGAGAGCGAAATCTTTACCGCCCTCCTCGAAGGAGCGGCGTCTTTTCACACCTCCCAACAACGGGCGATGGCCGCGGCGACGGATAACGCCGATGAACTGAATCGGACTCTGACGCGCATTATGAACCAGGCCCGTCAAGAATCGATCACCACCGAAATCATGGAAATCGTGGGTGGAGCCGAAGCGCTCCGCTCGGGAAAGTGAGTAACAAATGACGATGGCTCCTGAACAGCGTGCGCTGGAGCACGGACGAGTTGTAGCGATCGCCGGACCGGTGGTGGACGTCGAGTTCCCGCCGCACGCCCTCCCCGAAATTAATCACGCGGTAGAGATGGACATCACCATCGATGATCTCGTCATCACAGTCGTGGCCGAAGTGGCCCAGCAGATTGGTGAGGGACGGGTCCGCTGCGTCTGCATGAAGCCCACCGACGGTCTCGTTCGTGGTGCCCAGGTGCGCCAGACCGGCAAGGGGATTACGGTCCCCGTGGGCGACGCCGTGCTGGGTCACGTCTTCAACGTGATCGGCGAGCCCCTCGACACGACCTCGATTGAGGGCGTGGAGGACCACTGGGAGATTCACCGGGCCGCGCCGGCCTTCGATCAACTAGAGCCGCGAGCCCAGATTTTCGAGACCGGTATCAAGGTGATTGACCTCCTCGCTCCCTACGTCCAGGGAGGCAAAATCGGCCTCTTCGGGGGTGCGGGAGTGGGTAAAACGGTCCTCATCATGGAGATGATTCGCCGCGTGGCCTCGCTGCACGACGGTGTGTCCGTCTTCGCCGGTGTGGGTGAGCGCACTCGCGAGGGCACCGACCTCATGCTCGAGATGCAAGAGTCCGGAGTGATTGAAAAGACCGCCCTGGTCTACGGTCAGATGGACGAACCGCCGGGCGTGCGACTGCGCGTGGCCCTGGCCGCTCTCACCATGGCGGAGTACTTCCGAGATGTGAAGAACCAGGACGTGCTGTTGTTCGTCGACAACATCTTCCGCTTCGTGCAGG
>VFSW01000144.1_pt1 | contig 91248 bp, 77 predicted proteins | sample 5358111 | NCBI WGS metagenome assembly VFSW01 (sample SAMN11554181, study PRJNA540505) | mine drainage metagenome | isolation source: sediment from site ElyBrook_90M | place: USA: Ely Copper Mine, Vershire, VT | collected 2017 | reverse complement strand
CCCACCACCGGCTTGGGCAGGAAGCTGGCCGTGTAGCCCATGTTGTTGGCGATCTGGCGGGTCAGCAGCTTGTAGAGCTGAATCTGGTCCGCCGCGGCCACCACTTCGCCGTAGCCATAGTTGATCTCAAACTGACTGGGCGCCACCTCGGGGTGGTCCTTCTCGTTCTGGAAGCCCATGGCGCGCTGCACTTCGGCTGCCGTGTCAATGAACTGGCGCAGCGGGTCCAGAGGCAGAACGTGATAGTAGCCGCCCGTATTGATGAACTCGAACTTGCCCGTCTCGTGGAACTTCCGCTCTGCGTCTTTGCCCGCGAACAGAAAGCCCTCGATCTCATTGGCCGCGTTCAGCGTGAAGCCCTTTTCCTTGTGCAGCTTGTCGGAGTAACTCTTGAGCACGCCGCGCAGGTCGCCCGAGTAAGGAGTCCCGTCCTTGTCGATGACTTCGCCAAACACCAGCACCTTGCCGTTGCCGAACACGTCGGCTGGCACCCAGTAGAAGGCGCTCCAGTCGATGCCCAGGCGCAGGTCGCTCTCCTTTTGCGCCGTAAAGCCGCGGATCGACGAGCCGTCGAAGGTAAGGTTCTCATAGGCGCCGAGCAGAAATTTCTTGTCGTAGTCGAGCAGGTGCAGCCGGCCTTCCAGATCCGAGAACAGCACCGTCACGGCCTTGATCCGCTTCTCGTCTGTCAGGTATTTGAGCCGCTTCTCGCGGATTTCGTCTATCGACACACGGTTGGCGCGGTCGGCCTTGGCTTTCAGGTTCAGCTCTTCAAGCTCCTCATAGGAGAGAGCCAGAAAATTACGGTACTCAGTAGACATGTGTCTCCTTCTGGGCGGAAAAGGGATTGGGCGTTACCAGATAGTTTAGGGTTCCCGTCATAAAGAACCCATGAAGATTGTTGACGGAACTTGCCTACCGGTGGTGGGCAATCAGCACCATCAACAACAGGATAGCAACCGGAATCAGTGCCAAGGCCGAGTAATAGAGAATTGTGCGCGGCAAATGCGACTTGCGTTTGCGCCAGTGGTGCAGTTCGGGCCGGTCCTCAACCCCTACCTGGTCCAGATGCTTCAGGTCCTGGGCAAAATTGTGGGCCCGGGCGTACCGGTTCCTGGGGTCTCGCTCCAGGGCGCGGTAGATCACCTCCTGCAACTGGGGAGAGATCGTAGGGTCCGCGACTGTGGGTGGCGTTGGGTAGTTCAGCAACCGGTCGTTCATCACCTCCATGGGCGAAGAGCCGGTGAAGGAGTGCATCCCGGTCAGCATCTCGTAGAGAATCACCCCCATGGCATAAATGTCCGAACGCCCGTCGCCCCGCTTCCCCTTCACCTGCTCCGGCGAAATGTAGTATGGCGTGCCCAGCGTGGCCGTAAAGTTGGCATAGGTGAGCCGACGCGCGGTGGCGTCTGCGGCAATGCCAAAATCGATGAGCTTGATGTTGTCGTTCTCATCCACCATGATGTTTTCCGGCTTCAGATCCCGGTGCACCACGCCGTTATCGTGGATATATTCCAGGGCCTCCAGTACGGCGATCGCAATGCGGATGGCCCGGTCGTGGGGCAGTTTGCCTTCGTCCAGAATCTCGCGCAGCAGGCGCCCTTCGCACCACTCCATCACCATGTAAACGCGGGAGCGCTTCTCGCCGCCATAAACGTGCATCACCATGTGATGATTGAGCCGTTCGCCGATTCCCGCCTCGCGCTGGAAGCGGTCAAACAGGATGGGGTCGGCTTCCATATCCGGGTGCGGAATCTTCAAAGCCACCACCCGGTTATCGTGCAGGTCGATGGCGCGGAAGATGGATGCCATTCCGCTGCGGGCAATGGGCGCCTCAATCCGGTAATGATCAATTTGCGTACCGGCTTCTATGCTGTCGAGAAAGCCCATCGTGGGTCATACTCCATGCGGGGAACTTATTCTACTGTACCGGGAAAATGCCCCAAAACCGCAGGGGGCCCATAAGACTTTTCTCAAGATTCGAGTGGGAAATAAGTGCAAAACAGACCCCAGGTTTTTAAACGCTTGTTCCTGTACCAAAGCTGGGCGCTCCAAGTTCGGCGCGTCTTTGTACTTGCACCCGACCTGGGATTGCACGAACCTCAATTGCACGATACAAAACCATGCGATCAACGACTTAGGACGGCAGCCGGTAAGGCCGGCCGCGATACATACCCACCTGTTCCACTGCGCGGACGCGGATGACCTGCGCCGTCGTGTTATCGTTGCCGTCGATCTCAACGGCGCGCGCCACCAGTTCGCGGGCCACTTCCTCAATGTCCTTGCGCTGCGAGACGATCTCTGCAATCGCGGCCTCGCTCATTTCGTCATGCAGGCCGTCCGAGCACAGCACCAGCACGTCTGCCGGCTGCAGCGTAAGCGCGGTCGTGTCCGGCGAGACGAACATCTCCGGTCCCAGCGAGCGGATGAGTACGTGGCGCGCGTCGGAGGTCGCAATCTCACTGGCTGAGATGAGTCCCATCTTTCTCTGCTCGTTCACCCACGTGTGGTCCTGGGTAATCTGTTTGGCCTGGCCGTTGCGCACCAGGTAACAGCGGGAGTCGCCCACGTGCGACACAATGGCCTGATCGTGGCGCAGCGCGCAGGCTACCACCGTTGTAGCCATCTTCTTGCCGCGAAACTCCGGCGCCAGGGTGCGATCGTGAACCGCCGCGTTGGCGTATTGGATGAGCCGTGGAAGCAGGCTAATCAGCATGGCGCCGGATTGCGCCTTGGCAAATTCATCGGTAAGAACCGATATGGCCGTGGCCGAAGCCACCTCGCCCAGATCCATGCCCCCCACACCGTCCGCGACGGCGAAAAGATAGCCGTGGGAGCGGGCCTGATGGCGCGACGAGGGAATAAACGATCCCATCGAGTCTTCATTGTTGGTGCGAATCTTGCCGGGATCGCTGGCCTGGCCGAACACCACATCTAACATGAGCGCCGCCACCTCGAGGTTTGTTCGCAGTGCTGCAGGGAAGTTGCCCTGAGCCATTCTGAAACATCTTGTTTGAAAAGACTACTGGGTGGTTCTCCATCGTCGCCTCTGCAAAGAGGATCAAGTGAAGATACCACCCAGAGTCTGCGGTTAGGTTGATTGCTGTTGACGAGCCTACTTGGATTCGAGCAACACAGCCTTGCCCTTGGCCTTCGAGGAGCGAAGGAAGTAGATCGCTCCATAAATGCCCCAGACAGCGGCGATGGCCAGCGCCAGCAGCGGCTCCTTCGATGTGCCGTACCCCATGAAGGGACCGATCAGGTAGAAGGCCATGCAAACGATGTTCGCGATCAAGCCGAACGCCGGGATGAGCAAATGCCGCACCAGGTTGAAGTCAGGCCGATTGTGGAAGGCCACGATGCAAAGGAAGCAGCTCAGCGCGTACAGAATAAACGTGCCGAAGTTCGAAGTGAGCGTAATGGTCAGCAGCGAGTTGGGCAGTGCCGCCAACTGGTCGTGAGTAGTGTAGCCGAAGTTGGAGAAAATGCCATGCGGCAGAGCAGCGATAGTGGCGTCCGTGGGGGCGCTGCCATCGGCAAACACCAGCAACACAGCCAGTGTGCCCAGAACCGCGGAGATCACAGCCAGCGTCCAGATGGCGCGCCGCGGCGTGAGCGACTCGGCGTGCAGCATGCCGAAGTGCTCCGGAGCCTCATCGTCCTTGCCCATGGCATAGGTCACGCGAGCGCCGGTGTTCATGCAGCTCAGTGTGGTGCCAATCAGCGCCAGGAAGACCGTGACAGCCTCAGCCAGCATGAAGTACTTGCCGTGTCCCTGGCCCAGCAGCGCATCGCCGACAATGATCATCATGTCGCCGATGGGAGCCGCTGAACCCGCAGCGCTTTGCATCGTATACCCCGAATTGAGAAAGTAGTTGGCTGCGAAGTATTCAATCAGGTAGCAAATCAGTCCTTGAATCAGCAACGAAGCAATAACCGCAATGGGAATATGTTTGGTGGGGTTCTTCGCCTCGCCTCCCATCGAGGTCACCGATTCGAAGCCGACCAGAATCAGAATGGCCACTGTCGCCTGAATAAACACAAAACTGAATTTGTGCGGCGTAACGATGGAAGCCGCCTTCGGATGCGTGAGGAAGTTCCCGCTCGCGTCCGCCTCAGGATAGGTGATGACGTAGGGAACAGGCTTGCCCGCCGAATCCAGCAGCGGCAGAGGCGTGCCGCTGGCGTCGCGAATCGTCGAGCCGTCCTTCGGGTTGGTGGCGAACTGGTAGGTGTAGGTGGAAAGTGACTGCGCGTCATACTGGAAGCCGGTCGAGCCCGACGGATGGTTCACGCGGTAGCCAAGCGCCAGTACGCTGAAGACCAGCAGCGCCGAGATCTGCACAACATTGATGGCCAGGTTCACGGCAGTTGAAGCGCCTGCGCCCTTTTGTGCGATCCATGCCACAAAGAACGAGAACACAATCGCCACCAGGGCCATGAACACTGGACCCGGGTTCGAGCCGCTGATGAAAGTGGGATTGAGGAAGCCGACCACGTAGCCCACGAAGATGCCCGTAGTGGCCACCATCACGCCGGGATAGACCCAGTAGTAGAGGTGCGAGCCCCAGCCTACGATGAACTTCGCAACGCGGGCGTACTTGAAGGCCTTGTCCTTCGACAGAAGCGCCTGTTCGGCGTAGTAGTAGCTGGAACCGGTGCCGGGATAGAGCTTCGAAATCTCGGCATAAGCCACAGCCGTGGCCAGACACAGCAACAGAGCCAGGAGGATGCCCCACCACATGTCCGGTGCGGTGGTTGGCGTGCCCGTCGTGGCCTGGATGAAGAAGGTGAGCCATAGGAAGGCGCCGGGGGCAATGAGCGCCATTGCGTTGCTGGTCAACCCGGTAAGGCCCAGTGTTGCCTGCATCTGAGGTGCTTTCTGTTCTGCCATGAGCATTCTCCTGGAAGTTGAAGTTCGTCTGGCCGCTCCCGGCGCTTGACTCCGGGATACTAGTTAAGCTCGCCCGTTACTCGGCTGTTGCGCGGGCCGCCGTGGGTTCAGTCTTTGCAAGCGCGCTCAATCCTTCTGGAACGGACTCGCTTGCTGCCAATCGGTGAAGGCGCCGGTCAAACGGAATCTGCCAATTCCGCCTGCTCGGATCCTGGGGTTTCGTTCCGCGGGAGTTGTCTCCGCTTGGTTCAGTGATGTGCTACCTGCCAGGCTGTCTTAACCCGGCAGGCAAAAATATCCAGTTAGCGCTTGGGGCCGAAGAAAGCCACAAAGGCCACGGTCACAGTGGATTGCGCATCCACCATGTTGGTGTCCCCCTTGTGGAAGAAATTCACATCGGACCAGTCACGGCGATATTCCACCCGGCTCAGCAGCCCTTCTGCCCACTTGTATTCGTAGGTCGCTGTAAACTCCTTCAGCTCCTGCTTCATCGTGGTTTGATAGCCCTGCGGGTCGTTGAAGTATTCAAAGCGGCCCGACAGCGCCGAGGTTCCCGTCACCTGTTCATGAGCGGCAAAAGCCACGCCCTGCCAGTGATTCAACAGGTTGTCGCCCCTGGCGGTTTCCCCGCTGCCCGTAATGGCATCACGGTTCTGCCCGTAGTCGTAGTTGATATATGCGTTGAACTTCGCCGTCGGTGTCAGCAGCAGGGTCGTATCGATCAGGTTGCGATATCCCTTCTGCGTGTTCGCGTTGGAGGGGCCGGTGTAGTAGTTCAGGTTCCATGTGTACTTGGGCTTTACATACGCACTGGTCAGGCCGATGGTGACGCCGCCGTTGTTCGTCGTTACGTTGTTCCACCCATTCACCACCTGCACGCCGATGGTCTCGGTCTTTGAGACCGGCATCGAGGAGCGCAGGCCAAAGTGAAAGTAGGGAATGGCCCACGCAAACAGCAGCGAGCGCGAATAGTTCCAGTTATCCTTCGACTCAATCACTTCAGCACCCGCCGAGGTGACAAACTTGCCGAAGTCCAGTTCCAGTCCCTTGGCCTTCGGTGGCTTCAGGCTCAGGAAGGCCTGCTCGAGGAATTGCGATTCATTGCCCACCGTGGTGGAGCCGTTCACCAGAGTCTCGGCACGTCCGAACAGCAGGTCAACGTGAGCGCCCACCGGATCGGGATCGTGGTTCAACGTCAGTCTTGCTTCGGCCAGGCTGAACTGGTCTGTCTTGTCGTCAAAGTTGTAGAGGTCGTTCGTCTGTCCATTGGCGGTGTTGCTCGGACGATTGGCGTTGTAGCTGTAGTAGCCATCGATCAAGCCGCTTAAATCCATAGGTCCAACACTCCATGTGGGTGCTGGCGCTGGTGCTGCCGGTGCTGCTGCCGGAGCCGGGGTCGGGGCCGGCGTCTGTGCTGGTGTTGCCGGCGCTTGCGCGCCAGCCGCAACGGCCATCGCCAGGGCTGCTCCGGTAATCGATTGAAGAATACGATTCGGGTTCAGATACATCGGCACTGTTCCTCCAATAAAAAATGTTTTGGTTTAGGGTGGAGTGAGCCCAGTCCCAAACAGAGACAGGAACACACGCCTCTCCCCGGCGCTCACTTTTGCCGGGCAAAGCCTTTACGACCGTATTGGTCGCATGAAGGTAAAAAACCGGATAGGAGCTTGCGCATTGCGCAGCACCTAATGTTGTCAGGCCGTTACGGATTAACCTTAGTAACGCAAAGCGCCCATAAAGAACCTATGAGGATTGAAAAAAAGATACTTGTGAGCCGTCGAGAGCCCTGCTCATGCGCTTCCGGCGAAGTCGCATTTCAGGTCGAATGGGCCTTGGTTCAAAGGTGCATTTACTCCGGCGGGCGTAAGGAATACATAGGAGCTGTTAAAATTCAGTTACAATTTTTCCCGCGTCATACGGCTGGACCATACTCGACATTTTCTTCTTCATACGGCGGTACTCGCGTCGAGAGATGTTCATTTATGCGGCTTGCGGCAGATGGACTCGGCAGTGCCGCATGGGTTCCACCGCACTGCGATGCCGATGTTGCTGTAGCTCCGAGCATTTCTTTTCCGCCTGCGATGCCGGCGGATCGCGTTTCCCTCGCGGCCTTCGGGCTGCAAACATGGTGTGAGTGGCAAGCCATTCACGGGCTGATCGGCTCGCTGTTGAAGAGTCCGCAGGCCTGTTTGAATGGAAAGACGGGTGGCTGGTTGTCTGGAACCTACATCCCCACGCGAACGCTCTTCAGCGCCAGGCGTATGCGCGGCGCCGGTTCGCGCGTGTTGCTGTTTGCGCTGGAGTGCGCCCTTGGAATCGTCGTCGTGGTTCTGGTGGGAGCATTTGCGCACTGGCTCCAGTGGCTGCCCCCCGTGGCCGTGCTGCTATTCCTTGTGATTGTTGTTCCCACCGCCCTCTGGTACGGATTCTGGCAGGCAGCAATCGTTTCACTCTCGGCCGTTGTGGTGCAAAGCTACTTCACCACGCGGCAACACCATCTCAACCCCGCTGCCACCCCAGCCAATTCGGTAACTCTGCTGGCCTTCGTGCTCACCGCGCTTGTGGTCAGCCGGCTCTCCGCGCGCGTCACAGAGCACGCCCGGCAGGCCGAGTCCTGGGGCGGGCAAATGCACGACCTGTATGAGTTCACCCGTCGCACGCTTCAGATGAACCTTCACGTGGAACCGGGCGCGCAACTGGCTGAGCTGGTGCATGAGGTGTTCGCGCTTGAGGCCGTAGCCCTGTTCGACGCCGATCTGCACGAGATCTACCAGGCCGGCTATTGGAATGACAACCCGCAGGAACTCGCGCAGAATGTCTACTACTTCGAGACCTCCGACGACGATCCTGAAACCGGCATCGGCCGCCGCGTTGTCCGTCTCGGAACGGTTCCCATCGGCAGTCTCGTGGTGCGCGGCGACACCAGCCCCTTAACCAACAATGCCATCGCTTCGCTCATTGCCATCACCTTTGACCGCTACCGGGCCTTCGCCAACGAAAGCCGTATTGAAACCGAGCGCCGCACCGAGCAGTTGCGCGCCACTGTGCTCGACAGCCTTGCCCACGCCTACAAAACGCCGCTCACCGCCATTCGTGCGGCCAGCACGGGCCTCGGTGAAATGGGCCGCCTCTCGCCGGGGCAGGCCGAACTGGTGGCGCTCATTGACGAGCAGGCCGGGGTGCTCAACGACCTCACCACGCGCCTGCTCACCACTGCCCGGCTCGATGCAGGCGAGGTCGCCATTCATGCTGTCTCCGTAGGAGTAGGGCCGCTCATTGAAGAGGTTGCGGCCAGCCTCAGCGACCGCCTGGCCAGTATGAAAGTTGCCATCGATCTGCCCGACGACAGTTTGACCCTCTGCTGCGACCGCCAGTTGATGGTCATGCTGCTCACCCAATACATTGACAATGCCTGCAAGTACTCCATCTACGGCACCACCATCACCATCCGCGCGGTGCAGGCCAAAGCGGAAGTCATCTTTTCGGTGCACAGCTTCGGCCCCGTCATTCCCATGGCCGACCGCGAGCGCATCTTCGACCGCTACTATCGCTCCTCTACTTCGTCCAACCGGGCCGCCGGCACGGGAATTGGTCTCGCGGTTGCCAAGCGCGCAGCCGTGATTCATGGCGGCTATGTCTGGGTTACCAGTGACGAGGATGAGGGCACAACGTTCTACGCGGCTATTCCAGCCCCGGTACAGAAGAGAGAATCCCGATGAGTCAGCCTGCCATTCGCGTTCTTATCGTTGACGACGAAGCCGCTATCCGCAGAGCCCTGCGGCCTCCGCTCGTCGAACTCGGCTTTCAGGTAGCTGAGGCCTCGCGTGGCGAAGAAGCGCTGCAACTGCTCCACTCCAACGCCTTCGACGCGATCCTGCTCGACATCAACATGCCCGGCATCGGCGGCATTGAAACCCTGCGCCGCATCCGCGCCTTTGCTCCCCGCCTGCCCATCCTCATGGTTACCGTGCGCGAGGGCGAAGAGGAGAAGGTGGAAGCGCTGGAACTCGGCGCCGACGACTACATCACCAAACCCTTCAGCATTCGCGAGCTCATCGCGCGCATCCGCACTGCCGTCCGCCGCGTCCACGCCCCGGCCCGTGCTGAAGATGCGCCCATCGAGATCGGCGAAATTCGCCTTACTCCAGCGCGCCGCACGGTGACCAAGCGCGGCCAGCTCGTGCACCTCACCCGCAAGGAGTACGAAATTCTCTATTGCCTCATGAGCCGCGCTGGCCGCGTCGTTACCTATGCCAAACTGCTGACCGCGGTGTGGGGCGCCGACTGCCGCGAAGAAGTTGAGTACCTGCGCACCTTCGTCCGCCAGTTGCGCAAAAAAATTGAGGACGACCCGTCCAAGCCCCTCTACCTGCTCACGGATGTGTACGTGGGATACCGCTTCGCCGACGCACAGATGCTGCAGGAGGGTGAAGACAACGGAGCGGCCGAGACAGCGTCATTGGATAGCGAGGGCCACAGAGTTGTCTAAGCGGAGTCCGGCGAATTCAGGGACCAAGTAGGCTGGTGTGTCAGGGATTCAGCCCTGACACAAAAGTGCGCCAGAATCAACGGGCGTTTTAGCCTCTGAAGCAGGCTTTCCCCGGTAGATTACCCATTTCTTCCATTCGCCGGATAGTGCCTGAGGGTCGCTACTCGTCGTAGTGCAGCAGGCTAAAGACGTCGTACTCCGGAAAGCGGTCGCGGCCCTTCAGAAAGTCCAGTTCCACAGCAAAGCCCAGTCCGGCAATCTCGCCGCCCAGTTGCTTCACCAGCTTCACCGTGGCCTCCATGGTCCCGCCGGTAGCCAGCAGGTCGTCCACCAACACCACGCGCTGTCCCGGCGCAATCGCGTCCATGTGAATCTCCAGCGTGTCCGAGCCGTACTCCAGGTCATAAGTCACGCGCGCCACGGGAGCGGGCAGTTTGCGCGGCTTGCGCACCGGCACAAACCCCGCGTTCAGCCGATAGGCCAGCGCCGGCCCAAAGATGAATCCGCGCGCCTCAATGCCCAGCACCAGGTCGATCTTGCGCTCAATGTAGTGCGCCGCCAGCGCGTCAATCAGCTTGGCAAAGCCGGTCTTGTCCTTCAGCAGCGTGGTGATGTCGTAAAACAGAATTCCCGGCTTGGGAAAATCGGGAACCGTGCGTACCAGTGCCTTCAGTGCTTCCACATCGATGGGCTTGATTGTATTGGGCATGCGTCCGCTCGCTCCTGGCATGAGACTTGAATGAAATTGCGGGAAGGGAACTGGCAGTTAGGCAGGTCAGCTTCCCTACGAATTATAGAGGGAGAGGAACACGCCCTCACGGAGTCGTCAGTTTTAAGTAGCCAGCCTTCAGTGCAGAACCCCTAGAAATAGGACAGCCGAAACTCACCAAAGGGTACCAAATGTAAAAGAGTTGGCTGCTTTCATCTCAACTGATCTCTGATCTCTGCCGTTACCACGCCCCTTCGATTTGGAACGTTTCCAGCCCTGCTGCCTCGCTCTCGTCCAGATAGTGCTCAATCACGTGGTCCACGCGGCTGCCGCGCGGACCACGGCGCAGGCACGCTCGTAGCTCGGCCAGGTCTTCCACTGTGCCGGATGCCACCACCTCCACGTCGCCGTCTTCGGTGTTGCGCACCCAGCCACGCAGGTCCAGCTCGCGGGCCTCCCGGTGCACGTACCACCGAAAACCCACCCCTTGCACGCGACCTTGAATCAGAAAGTGAAGAACCATCGTTGAGAACCAAGGCCAGTTTTGCAGATGCAGTCGCTCTGCGCAACCGACATACACGTCTGCCAGGAGCGTGGCCCCCACCCCCGCACGGGAATCTGGGTGCCCAATATCCGGATACTCTGACCTGGAAGGTTGCCGAATCTTGCCGAACAAGTCTGGTCAGAAGGTCATCTGCCGTTCTCACCAGACCAAGGTGTACTTCCGTGCCAGATTCCTCGCCGGAATTTGCATAAAAATCCCCTTGAAAAGCGCATCCTGAAAAGCAGGGCTTGGCGAAATGGCTGGAACGATGGCTCCCGCTGGATTCCCAGGCCCTTTGTGTCGAGTGGAGAAGCCATGAGAACCATCTATGAATCGGGAGCCGGTTCGCCCCCCTCCCCGCCTCCCCCTGTTTTTCTGCTGTGAAGCTGTGAAACTGTGAACAGAGCCACCGCGCGCTACACTGGACTTCACCATGGTTTTTGTCCTCGACAACTACGACTCGTTCACCTACAACCTCGTCCAGTACCTCGGCGAACTGGGCGCAGAGGTCGAGGTACACCGCAACGACGAGCTGACGGTGGAGCAGGTTGAGGCGCTGCATCCTGACCGCATTCTGCTTTCGCCCGGTCCCTGCACCCCGCACGAGGCTGGAATTCTGGTGCCGCTCATCCGTCACATGGCAGGCAAAACGCCTATTCTCGGCGTCTGTCTGGGCCATCAGGCCATCGGAGAGGCCTTCGGCGGTCAGGTAGTCCGCGCTCACAACCTCATGCACGGCAAAACCAGCCCCGTCGATCATGACGGCAAGGGCATCTTCTCTGGTCTGCCCACTCCGCTCACTTGCACCCGTTACCACTCGCTGATTGTTGCCGAAGACTCGCTGCCCGCCGAACTTACCGTCACCGCCCGCACTCCGGAAAACGGCGGCGGCTCGGTCATCATGGGCCTGCGCCACCGCAGCCTGCCCATTGAAGGCGTCCAGTTCCACCCGGAAAGCGTTTTGACCGAGGGTGGCCACCAGATGATCCGTAACTTCCTGGATATGTAGCCGCGATGCAAGCCCCGCCAAAAGTCCAAGTGCATCGCACGAGCTTGCACACCGCCGAGCTTCTCCCGCCGGTGGCGGATACGGGCTTACAGGTTGCGGGGAAACCGGTTCGGACGGTAGGCCCGGACCTCAGCCCGGACACCACCGCAGCAGAATCGATGCAGCCTTTAGCTCCTGAGGTATGTCTTTCGGTCATTTTGCGCAAACCCCTGTCTTATTCTGCAGTCCGTTTCGCTCAGCTAGGTCTGTTTCTTGCCGTGGCCCTGCTCGCTCCACCGCTTCCGGCGCAAACTCCAACCCCCGCGACGGTTGCGGGCGCGCCTTCAACAGCAGCCGCAATCCCGGCCGGCCCCATCGCCATCGTTCCTCTCGATGCTAAGAATCCCAGCGACAGCGCTACCGTCACTGGCGCTCTTGAAGTCACAGGCGACAAGGCCATCATCGCCGCCAGCGGCACGGTCACGTCCGGCTCCGCGACCACAGATGTAGTCCTGCCTCGCCGCGGCGTGTTGCACGTCTGCGCCTCCACCACCGTCAAGCTGGCCGCCGACTCCAGCGTGCCCGCGGGCGATGTACCCGGCCTGATGATGGCCATGGATCAGGGCGCCATTGAGGCCAGCTTCGCCACCGGCCGCAACTCTGACATCCTGCTCACACCGGATTTTCGTATCCTCATCGGCGGCCCCGGCGCGGCAGACGTGAAAGTGCGTCTGGGCCAGCATGGCGACACCTGCGTTGACAACCCCGGCATCAACGCCCCTTATGTTCTCGTCACCAGCGTCTTCGATGGCAGCATTTATCGCGTGCAGCCCGGCCAGCGCGTCATGTTTCAGCACGGCAGCCTGCAGGAGGTGGTGGACCACGAAAAGGAGCCTTGCGGTTGCCCGCCTCCGCCGCATCCGGGCAGCAATGAATTTCCTCTGGCCCAGAGCGCCGGGTTTGCGCCGCTCGCCCCTCCGGCTCCTGTCCCGGCAACTCACGGCACCGCCCAGGCCCAGGTGAGCGAGCCCCTGGTCTACAAGAGCGCCGAACCCGCGCCCCAGCCCGCCGTGCAAGCAGCGCCTACTCCGGCAGCTGCCGCCGGTGCAGCCCCAGTTGCAAAGCCGCCAGCCACGAAGAAAAAACACGGCTTCTTCGGCCGCATTGGTGGGTTCTTACGCCGCATCTTCGGCGCCGAGTGAGCCTTACAGTTCCCGCGCCCGCTCAATGGCCCGAATCACCGCCTGCGCCTTGTTGATCGACTCCTCGTGCTCCATCTCTGGCACCGAATCGGCCACAATCCCGGCTCCCGACTGCACGTACCCCTTGCCGCCCTGCACCAGCAGCGACCGGATCGCGATGCAGGAGTCCAGATTGCCGGAGAAATCCGCGTAGAGTACAGCCCCGCCATAGGTTCCGCGCCGCGCCGGCTCCAGTTCCTCGATAATCTCCATGGCCCGCACCTTGGGTGCGCCACTGAGCGTTCCAGCAGGGAAGCAGGCCCTCAGCGCATCCACCGCGGTCAATTCCGGCCTCAGTCGGCCTTCAATTGAGCTCACAATGTGCATCACGTGGCTGTAGCGCTCGACGAACATCAGCCGATCCACCTTCACGCTGCCAAACTGGCTCACGCGGCCCACGTCATTGCGGCCCAGGTCCACCAGCATCACGTGCTCGGCGCGCTCCTTCTCGTCGTGCAGCATCTCGTTTTCCAGCGCCACATCTTCTTCCTCCGTGGCCCCGCGCGGCCGCGTTCCGGCAATCGGCCGGTACTCCACCTTGCCGTCGTGCACGCGCACCAGCAGTTCCGGAGATGAGCCCGCCAGCTCTATCGCGGCGGCAGTAGGCTGCGTCTTCTTTTTGGAGGATTTCCCCGCCTTCTCCGGCAACCCTCCCAGCGGCCCCTCAGGGGCAAAACGCAGGAAGTACATATAGGGACTGGGATTCACCGTCCTCAGCGCGCGATACACCTGAAAGCTGTCCGTGCCCGTCTCAACATCGAAACGCTGCGACAACACGGTCTGGAAGACATCCCCGGCCGCAATGTACTCCTTGATGCGGTTAATGGCGGCCACAAAGTTCTGCTTGCGCGTGCGGTGCTTTACTTTGATTTTGGCCGTTCCATCCACAGCCGGCAGTTTGGGCAGCGGTTGCGCCAGACGCTTCTCCAGCCTGGCCAGCCGCTTCACCGCTTTGGCGTAAGCCTCATCGGGCGAGGCAAGGGTCACGTCTGCGGTCACCACCAGCCATATCTGTTTGCGCACGTGGTCAAAGGCCAGCACTTCATCGAAAAACAGCAGGCAGGCGTCCGGCACCCCCAACTCGTCCTTGGCCAGTGCAGGCAGCCGCTCAATCTGCCGGACGGCATCGTAGGCAAAAAAGCCCACCGCACCTGCTGTGAAGGGCGGAAGCCCCGGCAGCCGGGCCGGGGTATGTCCGCCCAGCGCCTCGTGCAGCACCTGAAAGATGTCTCCTTCAAGGCGGGTGGTCTTTTTGCCTTCCGTGATCGCAATCTGCGAGCCGCGGGCCACAATGCGCTTGTACGGGGCGAGCCCGATAAACGTATAGCGTCCTACCTGTTCGCCGCCTTCCACTGACTCCAGCAAAAAACATTCCCGCTCCGACCAGGCTGCACGCAAAAATGCCGACACCGGGGTCTCCAAATCGGCGGTCAGCGTGCGATAAACAGGTACAAGCGTATGTTCTCTGGCGAGCGCCAGGAACTCTTTGCGGCTGGGCTGGATAAGATTGGCAGAGGATTTCACAGGCTCCAGTGTAATTGTTTAGAAGGCCTCCGGCGCCGTGCGCTTCTGAAGGTCCCATCTTCTGCACCGAGGGTCCCTTGCACTTTTAGGCGGCTATTTCCGCACTCAGGGCCCATACTGGTTTTGAAGAATCAGACCGCGAGGGGGTTCAAAGGCTGGTTCATCCTTACTTGACGGAACCAGGCCGGGGGCCTAGACTCACAGCGTTTGGGCTCTTGGGCAGTTCCGAGCGCGCCCAACACGCCGGCCTGCAAGCGCACGGCGCAGGGTCGGCCGCGAAACAGCCCGGTTGACCGGGGAACTACCAACGCGTCTATCAGGCGCAGAGGGTTCTGTCGCCGCTTTCATAGCGCGGCGACAGGCAAAGAAGATGGGAGAAATATATGCCAATGGGAACCACTACGGTGACTTTGGACCAGGAGATCAATCCCTGGGAAGCACAAAGCGCGCGGTTCGATTTTGCGGCTCGCAAGCTCAACCTGGATGAAGGCCTGTGGAAGCTGCTCAGGACCCCCGCGCGCGAAATTATCGTGCATTTTCCCGTGGCCATGGATGATGGCCACATCGAGATGTTTACCGGCTTCCGCGTGCAGCACAACATCGCCCGTGGCCCGGCCAAGGGCGGCATCCGCTACTCGCCCGACGTGACCTTGGACGAGGTGCGTGCCCTGGCCAGTTGGATGACCTGGAAGTGCGCGGTCGTCAATATCCCCTTCGGCGGGGCCAAGGGAGGCGTCATCTGCGACCCCAAGAAGATGAGTCAGGGCGAGTTGGAGCGCATGACCCGCCGCTATACCTCAGAGATCATCGATTTCATCGGACCGGAAAAGGACGTTCCCGCGCCTGACGTGAACACCAACGAGCAGACCATGGCCTGGATCATGGATACCTACTCCATGCACATGGGCCACACGGTTACCAGTGTGGTCACCGGCAAGCCTCTCAACATCGGCGGCTCGCGCGGCCGCATTGAAGCCACCGGACGCGGCGTGCTGGTGGTGTGCGGCGAGAGCCTGCGCTACCTCAACATGCCCATCGAAGGCTGCCGTGTCGTGATTCAGGGATTCGGCAATGTGGGCTCCAATGCCGCCCGCCTGATGATGGAGCAAGGCTACAAAGTCGTTGGCATCGCCGAACAGGACGGCGGCCTCTACAATTCGAGCGGCATCGACATTCACCAGTTGGTCGAGTACAAGTACCGCAACGGCAACACCCTCGGATTCCGCGGCGCCGAGGCCATGCCCAGCGAAGAACTGCTGGTTTCAGACTGCGATATCCTCATCCCCGCAGCCACTGAGAATGTCATCACCAGCCGCAACGCCGACAAGATCAAGGCGCGCATCGTGGTCGAGGGCGCAAACGGTCCCACCACCGCCGTGGCCGATGATATCTTGTCCGAGAAGCGCATCTTTGTGGTGCCTGACATCCTGGCCAACGCCGGCGGAGTTACGGCCAGTTACTTCGAGTGGGTACAGGATCGTCAGGGTTATTTCTGGAAAGAAGCCATCGTCAACGAGCAGCTTGAAACCATCCTGCGCGACAGCTTCGACGACGTGGTCCGCTACGCCGAAGCTCACAACGTCAACAACCGCATCGCGGCCTACATGCTGGCCATTGACCGCGTGTCCTTCACGATCAAGCAGCGCGGCATCTACGCATAAATGCCCAGTTGGAATATAGGTTGGCGGTAACAACAAGAGCGGTACGGGTTCAGACCCGTTCCGCTCTTCTCTTTTTTTGCCATAGAGCAACTATTTCTGCGTAGCGTTGTCTAGAAGTTAGGGGGAGTTACAACGGCAAGCGCCGCGTTCGATGAAAACGTTCGATTACGATAGCATCCTTAACTGGCCCAATAGGCTCTGAAACACGGGAGTCTGCCCGTCTTGTCACTCAAGGATTTCCTCAACTAACTAACTCGCAACTCGGCGGTGGAAACTCCAGCTTAGGAGATGTCATGAAAATCGCTTTTGTCTTACTGTTTTTTGCCGTCTCCACATTTGCCCAGAGCCCGGCTGCCATTGCGACGGCGGCCTGCGGTCCCAGGAATGTCGGTTTCGATGTAAAGACACACGGCTCGCAGCACACACTGACGCCGCCCGATCCCGGGAAGGCACGAGTTTACTTCCTTCAGGAAACCGGAACTCATGTCATCTTTGGCGTTTATCCAATCACGAACATAGGGATTGATGGAGAATGGGTGGGCGCTTACAAAAACAACGCCTATTTCTCCGTGTCCGTGGAGCCGGGAGAGCATCATGTGTGTGCGAACCTGCAGTCTCTAAATACCGGGCATCAAGTAGAACTCGCGCATTTCACCGCGGAGGCAGGAAAAATCTACTACTACCGTACTCGACTCTTCCTTGCTCGAGGCCTGGTGTACTTCGAACTGAATCCGCTCGACAGTGATCAGGCAAATTACTTGATTGCGAGCTTTCCGCTCAGCGTCTCGCAGCCCAAGAAGTGAAGGGTATGGGCTGACAGGTCAGGGCTTCAACCCTGACACATCCCGCAGCCCACTCCCAGTTCGTCCTGCAGTTTCCCAGCCTCGCCTCAGCGCGTTGTCGCGCTCTCGTCGCCCGGCAGGCTGCGCAGATACGCAATCACCTGCCATCGTTCCGGCTCCGGCAGCGAACTCCACGAGGGCATGCCCTTCCACGCATAGCCGTTGCGGAGCATCCACGCTAATTCGCCGTCTGTTGCGCGTTCAATGCGCTCGCTGCGCAGGCTGGGGCGGTTATGACGTCCCAGAGCGTCAGCGCCGTGGCACTTGGCGCAGTTCTCCGCAAACAGAATTCTCCCCGCCGCAATCGCCTCCGGCCTGCCCGCATAAGGATTCACGCGGCTGCGCTCCGCCACTGGAACCCTGCGCAGCCACGAGCCATCCGCGGCCATCAGCAGTGCCGAGCCAAGCAGCAGGAGCAAAATGGAAGTCCACTTGATCTTCATCGCGCCTCCTTTCCACGGAACAGGTCGCGGAATTGCTGAATCTCATACGAGACCTTGAACCGCCACAGCACACCCGCGCTGTTGCTGTTCAGCCCGAATTGCGGAGAGAAGCCGATCGTGGGTCCGTGCGGCAGATTCCAGTACGCCGTCGGTCCCGCATAGTGCGAGGTGTTGTCCAGGCCAAAGTCGTGCACTGTCGCAAGCCCGCCGTAGAGTTCTGCTCCCGCGCTGATGTTCTGCCTGCAGAAAGTGCATGCGCGGCTTCCCGCTGCCAGCGCCAGCGGCCGGCTCGCGCCCAGCGCGTAGCCAAACTCCCAGGCGCCGCCCATCATGTCTTTCTCGGCAATCAGATTTTCTGAGATGTTCCAGCCCTTCGGATTGCTGGAGAGGATGATCTTCCCCTCCATCTCCCGCTGGATCGCTGCGCGGCCCTCTGCGTTGGTCCCTTGCAGATCGGTCACTCCGTCATGGCCTACTACCTCAAGAATGCTCTTGTCCGCGCCGTTCACATCCTCGTACTCCACATACAGCACCGGATTGACCCAATGCTCAGTTGGCAGCACGCGAAAGCGATTCTCCCAGCGGAACCCCGTAAAGATGGCGGAGTCGTTCTGAGTGGCCACGCCTTGCAGATACACTTCTGTGGTCCACCAGGCCGTCGCGCCGTACTCCAACTCCACGGTGGGGCTGAAGAACGCGTTGGCATCCCCGGGTGAGGCCGTCAGTCCCTTGAGTGCAATCTCAAGGTTGCCCGGCTCCTCCAGCACCTGCGAATAGGTGACAAAGTAAGGCGGTTCCTGTGCCCCTACTTGCCTCGGAAAACTGCCCCACTGCAGCGCAGCGAACAGGCAAATCAGACCCAATTGAGGCTTTAGTAGGTGAACACGAATGCCGGAAAACTTGCTCCCGTGCACGATTTTGGGCGCACAGGGGCGCGCAAAGACGCTAAAACAGCGCATTGGCCAGGCCATCAAATCCCTTTCTGGATGGGTGGCCGACGTTTCCGTTATGCTGAGGGGAACCGTCAGCTCACAGGTTGCCGGTTAAGCGGCCCTGGTGGCGCCTCGCCAAAAGACTACCGCCAGGGCCGCCGCTTTTTACCGATCTGCTACTCCCCCCACCGCAGGCGCAGCGTTGTTCCGGCACGCTCCTACAGGGATGAGGAAGGCAAAAGGCTAAAAAACGTCGAAAAATAGAACTACGACCGATTTGGTCCTATATCAAACTACCATAGCCCAACTCCTGTAGCAACCGCGGGCGCAACCGTATGTGGTTGAAGACGGCATCTGCGCAGTCTGACGGGTGAGCTACCGGCTCGCAAAGGTGACTGAAGCGACGGCTGCGAATCTAGGGTTCAGTCAGAGAGCGGCGAAAAGACGCTCTGCGTGGTTGAGGCGCCTTGCGCTTGTGGGTATGAAGTGGACATGGAAACGAAAAAGGCTGCGCAGAACCCAGAGGAATCGGTAGCACAACAAGCAATTTTCTTGCCGGCCAGGCGCAGAGTGCGTCCACAATCTGCGACAAACCCTTTGGGGCATCCCTTTCATTTGGAAGTGATGACCTGCAGAACGTCGGATAGCCATGCAAATCAGAAGCCTTGATGGATCGTTGCAACTATCGCAACATGTCTCTAAACTTGTAGCAATGCACGTAGCTTTGTTTGTGCATGGCTGACCGGCCAAACAGCGAATAGGGGCTCGCCGTCATGACTCGGCTAGATTTTTTTATTAACAGTATAGTTGGGCTCAGATAGTTGGTTCCGTCCGTTTTGGGTGTGCGGAAGTGGTGAAATGGCAAACACACTAGCCTTAGGAGCTAGCGCCGCAAGGCTTGCGGGTTCAAGTCCCGCCTTCCGCACCAGCATTTTTGAAATTACATTACAAGCGGCTGACCGGCAGGGAGTCGTTCACATCCACGTGTCATCTGAATTGCAAAATCCCCTTAAATCCACGAGCGAATTCTTAGCGCGAAGATATTTCGGTCGCTCGGACCATGAGGGTGGATGTCGCATCGCTATATCTCACATTCCAGCCCGGCGTGTTGCGTAACAGGTAGACGAGTTGCTGGTCTGGGCTGAGCAGGGCGCAGCCAATGTGATAGCGGTCGAGAATGGCGAGCGAGTCGTTCATGTTCAATGCCTTGAGGTCATCAGCGAGTATGCCGTGGTCCTCAAAGATGTCCGTTCGGCTATCGACGAAGACGGGAATGCTCGGTGCGTTCCAGATGAGGTAGCCGCCCCATTCAGAGCGGTTGATCAGATGCCGGTTGGCGCAGTCGGATTCGAGTGTGGTCAGAGCACCGGCCGGGAAGTATTGCGCCTCCGCCGCGCGCAGTTCTGCCGATGCTGGAATATGGTCAATCGCGAAAATCAGGTAGGCCGCCATGATTGCGGCGCTGAGTAGCGGTTTGTTGCGCTTCGCATCATAGGGAGCGAAGACCGCGCCTTCCAACTCGACGGAGAGTATGGGGCAGACCACAATGCCGGCCAGAAACAGAAAGCGCATCTGGGTAAGCCCGGCGTAAAAGGCGAGCAGCGCATAGAGCAGTTCATGCAACGGCCAAACGCGTCGCCGCGCCAGCGTGAGCACCAGCATCGCGGCGATGACAATAAAGATCAGCTTGCCGTAGAAGCTTTGGAAATCGACGCTGCCCCACTCATCGACAACCGACGTGTTGAGTTGCTGGCGGATGATAAAGCTAAAGGGATAGGTCACCAGTCGCCAGCCATAGGGGTTCACGAAGACCGCTGCGATAGAGGCGGCCGCGACCGTGATAAGTTTCTGACGCTGTTGCGGCGTCCAGCGTACTGCTTCGATGCTGCCCCAGGTGCCTTGCACCTGCCCTGACGCGAAGAAAAGCAGGAAAAAGACGAAGCCGACAAGCCAGGAGCCGTGCAAGTTGATCCACAGTGCAAAAAGCGGAACGAGCAGCCACAAGAGGTCGCGACCGCGCCGAAACGCCTCAAGCAGCAGCATTTCGCCGATAAAGCAGAGCCAGCCGAAGAGGATGGTGCGCGGGCCAATATTGATTGTCGCCAGCAGCACTGCAACCCACGTGGCGAGAAAGGCGGCCTTCACATCTCCCGAGCGGCGGTAGCAGAGCAGAAACACTCCGGCGATGACCAATTCGATAGCCGCCAGCATCACCAGAAAGAGTCCGCGCTCCCCTAGCATGCGGAAGCCGAGGTAATAGGGGATCTCCGCGAGCCACTCGGGATTGATCCATGGCTGGCCGTAGGTGGTAAAGGAGTACACGTCTTGCCGGACGAAATGGTGTGTTGAAAGAAGCAGTTCGGCGTTCCGCAGGTGCCACCAGATGTCTGGATCACGCGTGACCGTACCCCCCTGCTGCACATCGAGCGAGGCAAAGAAGGGCGAAACCAAAAGTCCGGTAAGGAGCATCGCGGGAAAGGAGAAGAGCCGCCGGAATGCGTTCGATAACATGCGGTGACCTCGTGCCGGCATACGCTGCTGGAATATCAGGTGTGGGTTCTCGATGCCGAGTGCTCATTGCGGATTATAAGCGAGCCGCGATACGGGAGGCTGAGAATCTTACCCGCTGCGATGCCGGACGGCGGGCACGATCGGCTTGCACGCAGGGTGAGTAGTAATCTGGTGGAACCATGAGTCCATCCGCGCAGCAACCTCAAATGAACCTTGTCCAGACCCCCGACTACCGCGAATCCTATGCCAACAGCGTGCAGGTGCGCGTCAGCGTTTGGGACTTTCAGCTTGTTTTCGGGCTGGCATCCAGTGAGGGCCCCGAACAGGTGACCATTCGCAATAATCAGGCGATTTTCCTTAGCCCGCAGCAGGCCAAGGCACTGTGGAATGTGCTGGGGCAGAATCTTGCTCAGTACGAGCAGGCCTTTGGCGCGTTGAACCTGGAACCGCAGAGTCATAATTTTCCACAGGGACCGGTGAATTAGGGCCTTCTAGTTTGAACAGGCCCCAGGGCCGGAGAAGATCAACCGATTCCATGATCAAACGCTTGCGCCTGAGACGATTCGTCGAGCCGAGGCTGGACGAGCTATTTCCCACCTGGATGATCTTCCCGGTCATCTTTGCGGTGCTGTATGCAAGCCACTTTACGCTGCTGCGCCTGCCCTATTACTGGGACGAGGCCGGCTACTACGTTCCCGCGGCCTGGGACTTTTTGCGCACCGGATCGCTGATTCCCATCACCACGTTGACCAACGCGCATCCGCCGCTGCCCAGCATCTATCTGGCCCTCTGGTGGAAGGCTTCAGGCTTTTATCCGGAAGTGACGCGCGAAGCCGTGCTGATGGTGGCGTCGCTGGGCCTGCTGGCCGTGTGGCGGCTGGCCTTGAGTCTGGTGGGTTCGCACGCGGTGGCATTCTGGACGCTCGTGCTCACTGCGCTTTATCCCATCTGGTTTGCCCAGAGTACGCTGGCCAACGCCGACATTTTTGCCGCCGCCTGCTCGCTGTGGGGGCTGGTGTATGCGCTGCCCGATCAGGGCCGTAAGCCGTGGGCAGCGGCGCTTTGGTTTGCCGCCGGAGCCTTGTGCAAGGAAACGGCTATCGCTATCCCTCTTACGCTGGCTGCCGTGAGCCTGGTACAAGGCTTTCGTGTAAGTAGCCCGGCGCGCCTTGGCCGGTGGAAGGAAGCGGCGTGGTACTCCTGTTGCGTGCTGCCGCTGGCCGGATGGTATACATGGCACTACGCAAAGACCGGCTTCCTCTTTGGCAACCCGGAGTTTCTGCGCTACAACGCGCAGGCCACGCTGGAACCGGTGCGCATCCTGGCGGCATTCGGGCACCGCATTCTGCACCTGACGGCGCACATGAACCTGTTTGTGCCGGTGCTGATGACAGTGGCGGCCATGATGCTGCCGCCGAGGCTCGACGCCGAGGGCAAGGAGCGGGCGCGCATCAGCGCTCCGGCCCTTTGGTGCATCCTTTTTCTGCTGTTGGGGAATGCGCTGCTGTTCAGCGTTCTGGGTGGTGCGCTGCTCACGCGCTATCTACTGCCCATGTATCCGCTGGTGCTGGTGGTGGCGGTCTCCACACTTTATCGCAGGGTCCCGTATTGGCAAGGGTTGGCGCTGTTCTCGGCGGCAGCGTTTGTGGTGGGATTGTTTATCAACCCGCCGTACGGGTTTGCTCCGGAAGATAATCTGGCCTACGCTCATGTGGTCCGGATGCACGAGGCGGGCGTCGCCCAACTCAATGCCCGCTACCGTGGATCCACGGTGCTCTCCGCATGGCCAATGACGGATGAGCTGACCCGTCCGGAACTCGGCTATCTGAAGCAACCCTATGAGGTTTATCGGCTGGAGGATTTCAGCGCCGGGCAGATTTCGCGTGCAGCGACTGAGCCGGGGAAATACTCTGTAGCGCTGGTCTTTTCTACCAAGTACGATCCGCCGTCGCCGTTGCTGAGTCTGGGCCCGAAGAGCGAAGCGATGGACGAGCGCTACTTCGGCCTGCACCACGATATGCGCCCTGAGGCGATCGCGCGAGAGTTGGGCGGTACGCTGGTGTGGGAGCGAGAGGATCAGGGGATGTGGATTGCGCTGATCGGCTTCAATCGCCAGGTTGAGGCTGCGTTACAGCCTTCGAGCAGAACACGCTGAGGCAATCCGTATTGCGGCGGAAGCAACGCAGCCTGTGCGGCTCACAACCTATAATCAGCCTGTCGTGCTTTTTTTTCTTTCATATCGCAAGCGTAAGGCGGGACCTGTTGCCGCGAGTGCCGGGGTGATTCTCTTCCTGGCTCTGTTCTTCACCACCCAGGCACGCAGCCAGGGTGCGGCGGATGGCGGCCAGGAAGGCGTTGCCGCGGGCAGTGGGCGCATTCTGCTGGTGTTGCCGTTCGACAACCGCACCAGCCAGCCCAGCCTGGAGTGGATTCGCGAGGCCGCGCCGGAGATTCTAGGCAGCCGCTTCGCTTCAGCCGGATTCTCACCGATGAGCCGTGCGGACCGGCTCTACGCGCTGGATCACCTGGGGCTGCCCGAGGGATTTCAGCCCTCCCGGGCCAGTTCACTCAAGCTGGCGCAGACCCTGGATGCCGATTCGATCATTGTGGGCAGCTATCAGACGGATGGAACGGCCATTGTAGCCGAGGCGCAGTTGGTGGACGTGCCTCACTTGCGCATGAGCCCGGCTGTTACCGCGCGGGGCGAGATGCGCGATCTGGTCGCCGTCTTTGACTCGCTGGCCTGGAAACTGACCCGTCAGCTCGATCCGGACTTCAGCGTGGCCGAGGAGACCTTTGTGGCTGCCGGCAAGGGCCTGCGGTTGGATGCCTTTGAGCAGTACATCCGCGGCATCACGGAGCCTGATCAGTCAGAGCGTTTGCGCCATCTGCAACAGGCTGTCAAGCTGAGCCCGGGCTTTGATGCGGCGTGGATGGCGCTGGGACGCGCGGACTACAGCGGACAGCAGTATGAGCAGGCGGCTGCGGCCTTCGCCAGGGTGAGCGGGAATGACCCGGATGCGCTGGAGGCGGGCTTCTACCGCGGGCTGTCGCTGTTGTTCTCAGGAGACTACCCCAAGGCGGAGCAAGCATTCGGCGGGGTGGCGCGCATTCTGCCGTTGGCTGAGGTCCTGAACAATCAAGCGGTGGCGATGAGCCGCCAGGGTCACGATGGCAGCGCGCTCTTTCGTAAGGCCGTGGCTGCCGACCCCAATGCTGCGGACTATCACTTCAACCTGGCAGTGAGCCTGAAGCGCCACGGGGCCAACCCTGAGGCTTTGGCGGAGATGGCGCAGTGCCTCCGCTTGCGATCCAACGACAGCGAGGCTCAGGCTGTGCTGGCAGCGTGGAAGGCGCCGGCGACAGGGTCCGTTTCCGGGACGGATACGGAGACGCAGGCCGATCCACTGGATCGGATTGTGCGCACGTTTGATGCTGTTGCTTTCCGGCAGGCCGCGCTGATGATGGATCAGATGGATGCATCGCGGCTGGCCGCACTCAGTCCGCACCAGCGGGCGCTCAAGCTGGCCGGCCAGGCCAATGATTATCTGGACCGCGGGTTGCTGCTTGAAGCCGAAAGGCTGTTTCAGTCCGCGGTGGCGGCAGACGGCACAGTGGCTGAAGCGCATGCCGGCCTGGCCGAAGTGCGCGAACGGACAGGTGATGCCGCGGCGGCGCGCAAGGAAGCTGAGACCGCCCTCCATCTGGAACCCTCCGCGGACGCTTACCTTGTGCTGGGACGCCTGGATCTGGCCGCAAATCGCCTGCCCGAAGCAAGCCAGGAAGCCGGCCAGGCCCTCCAACTTGATCCGAAGAACCGGGCGGCACAGGAACTTAGCAGGCAAATTACGTCGAAGACCGGGAAAAAGCAGTAAAGTCTTGGTGCAGGGCATTGCAGGAGCAAGACATGCTTCAGCGCGAACGCGGGTTCAGGTTCTGGAACGTGGTCAGCCTGGTTGTTGTGGTGGGGCTGGCTTGTGGCTTGGCCGTTCAGGCGGCTGCCCAACAGCCCCTCGTGGAAAAGCTGGATCTTTCCGATACCATTCAGCCGGTCAGCGCGGGGATGCTGGAGCGGGCCCTCACACTTGCCAATTCCAACGGCTCCGCCGCGTTGCTGGTTGATCTGAACACGCCCGGCGGAATGCTAGACTCGACCCGCGTCATGGCGGGCGCCATCCTTCGCTCGCGGGTTCCGGTGATTGTGTACGTGGCTCCGGCAGGCGCCCGCGCCGGCTCGGCCGGCTTCTTCCTGCTGGAGTCGGCGGATGTGGCCGCCATGGCTCCCGGCACAAACGCCGGAGCGGCCCACCCGGTGCTTGAATTCGGCGCCAAGCCCGACGAAACCATGAACCAGAAGATTGTGAACGACGCCGAGGCCTTCCTGCGCTCCTATGTAACCCGGCGCAACCGCAATGCCGACGCAGCCATGGCCGCGGTGCAGTCGTCGCACTCCTACACATCCGAAGAGGCTCTGGCGCAGCACCTCATCGATCTGACCGCCAGCAGCGACGCCGAACTGCTGACCGCGCTGGAGGGGCACGAGATCACGCGCATGGACGGCTCAAAGCTGACACTCCACCTTGCGGGCGCGCGGATTGAGACGGTGAAGCCCACCCTGCGCGAGGAACTGCTGGGCTGGCTGGTGGACCCGAACATCGCCTTGCTGCTGTTGGTGGGCGGCGCGCTGCTGATCTATCTCGAATTCAACACTCCCGGCACGATCGTTCCCGGCTCGCTGGGAACGCTGATGGTGTTGCTCGCCATTTTCGGTCTGAACCTGCTGCCCATCCGCTATACGGCGGTCCTGCTGCTGGTGGCGGCGATGGTCCTGCTTATTCTGGAAGCCAAGTTTGGCGGCCACGGCGCCCTGGCGATTGCAGGTATTGTCTGCCTGACCTTTGGCACGCTAACCCTGGTGGCCGCGCCGGTGCCGGAGATGGGCGTGAGCCCGTGGGTGGCTGTCGCGGTCAGCGCTGGGTTCGGGGGAATTACCGTCTTTCTCGTACGCCTGGCCGTGCGGGCGCGGCGCATGAAGGCCCGGCTGGGCGCAGATGCCCTGGTGGGCAGCGCGGCGTCGGCCATGGAACCGCTCATGCCCGAAGGCCGTGTGCTGGTTGAGGGAGAGATCTGGCGTGCCGTTGCCTCTGAGCCGGTTGCCGCCGGAGCCCAGTTGCGCGTGGTGGGGCATGAGCAATTCCTGTTGCGTGTGGAACCGGCAGAAGGATCACAGCCTCCACGGGCCTCCGCATAAGCAACAGAGGAGTACAATCCCTGCTGAGTGAGGAAAGTCCTATGTCTGCCGCTGATCTGCCGATGCCGACTCTGATTCTTATTGCGATCGTTGTACTCTACCTGATCAACTCCATCAAGATTCTCCGCGAGTATGAGCGCGGAGTCATCTTCCGACTGGGTCGCGCGCTGCCTGAGCCCAAGGGCCCCGGCATCATCCTGGTCTTCCGGCCGCTCGATCAGATTGTGCGCATCTCGCTGCGCCAGCAGGTGCTGGAGGTGCCGTCTCAGGACGTGATCACCCGCGACAACGTCACCCTCAAGGTGAACGCCGTGGTCACGCTCTACGTGGTGAATCCCAACAATGCCGCCATCAAGGTGGAAAACTACGTCTACCAGACCTCCCAGTTTGCGCAGACCACGCTGCGTTCGGTGCTGGGCGAGGTGGAGCTGGATGAGCTGCTCAGCCATCGCGACAAGCTCAACCTGCGCATTCAGTCCATCATCGACCAGCGGACTGAACCGTTCGGCGTGAAGGTCATCTCTGTGGAAGTGAAGCAGGTGGATCTGCCCGAACAGATGCTGCGCGCCATGGCCAAGCAGGCCGAGGCGGAGCGCGAAAAACGCTCAAAGATTATCCATGCCGAGGGCGAGTTTAACGCCGCGCAAAAGCTGGTAGACGCTGCCACCCTGATGGCCACACAGCCCATGACGTTGCAGTTGCGCTACCTGCAAACCTTGACCGAAATCGGCGTGGAAAAGAACACCACCATCGTGTTCCCGCTACCGTTGGAGATGCTGACGCTACTGAACAAAGTCGGGGTATTTGGAAAGACGCTTGAAGAAAAGCCATAGGCTGGAGCGGATGATCCCTAGCAGGCGGGCCTCAACGGGAGAAGCGCTGGCCCTGCAAAGACTGTAACGGCCCTACTTTGATAGAAGATTGACCTGAACCCGAGGGCAGGAATGCGCGGAGCTTTTGACGACGAGGAGTTTGAGCCGGCCCGGCCCGGGCGCGACACGGAACTGACGCTGGGTCCGATCATGCTGGCAGGCCTCTTTTTGGGTCTGCTACTGCTCTGTGTACTCTGCTTTAGTCTGGGGTACACCGTGGGTCATCGCGGTCGCGGATCGTCCGCGGCCGCTAACCTGCCGGACGCAAAGGGCGCATCGAGTCAATCGCAAGCTGCCGGGTCGCCGTCCAAACCCTCGCCAATCATGCAAGCCCCACTTCGGCCGCGCGCCGCAGTCGATGGTCCCGAGGCCACAGCTCTAGATACGAATCCGACCGCGGGTCCGCAGACTGTGGATGCTGCAGCCGTTGCGCCTGCCGTCCAACCGCAGCAGGTGCGGCCGGCTTTGCCGCCGCAAGCTAATGTGCCTCAGTCGGGGAACTCAGGTGTCCAGGTGCAACCGGCCCTCTCGCAGGCGGCTGCGCTGATGGTTCAGGTTGCTGCTGTCTCGCACACTGAGGACGCGCGGGTGCTGGTGAATGCCTTGCGCAAGCGTGGCTATGCGGTCACCACCCGGCGCGAGCCCTCAGATGGCCTGATTCACGTGCAGATTGGCCCCTTCGCCGATCATCACCAGGCCAACGCCATGTGCCAGAAATTGCTCAACGACGGATATAACGCGATCATTCAGCCGTAACGAGTTGGTCCGTATTCGCAATTTCTGTACTCCGGTTAGAGAACGCCGTCCCACAGCCGAAGCTCGGCCTCCTGAGGCTCTTGCTCCACATGAGAATGTGTATCGAGAATCATCGTGGGCCGCGTGTCGCTGCGGTACTCCGGCCATGGAGCCAGGCCACGGCCTGCGGGGATTTCGCCGCGGATAAACGCGGTCCATGCCTCGTGCATCTCGTGCGCGAGTTCCGCTTCAGCCGCGACGTTTTCTACTTGTGATGATGGCCGATTCCAGACCAGTCGCACGTCCAGCGAGTGAAAGGCGTAGCCTCGCAAACGCCCACTGCTCTCCGCAAAGTCCAGCCGGTACATCCATGCGCTGCCTCCACCACTGAGGTGCGCATCGGCCACGCGGATGGATGGCACCCAATACTCCTCCGCCGAGAGTGCGCGGATGCGCAATTGCTCGTCTGTCATCTGCGGATAGATCGCACGGTATTTGTGATAGATTTTCGAGAATTTTGAAACCTGCATATTGCCGAGTTCGTCTGCGCTGGCATCTTTCCTGGGATGTGGCCCGATAAAGAGAGCGCTCTCGTCGCGATTCGTTCCGATCAGCAATCGCTTTCCGCGGCTTGAACCGGCAGCAATCGTTTCAACCGGGCGCTGAGGCAGCAGGGTGCCATCAATCTCCGCGCGCAAAGGGAAGTGCTGGGGCCACTGCTGCAGGAAGTGTTGTTGTGCCTGCACGAGTAAAGACGCAGGGGCCGTCAGCAGGCTGGCAGCGTCCTTTGCCGTGCGTCCGCGCCACTCGTCTCCGAATCCATGCGCCACGGCCAAAGACTCCGAGCGGGTCCACACACGCTCCGCGCCGCCGCTCTCTGAGATCATCTGATGAAAGAGCGGCTGGGCAGACGGAACGCCCATCAGGATATCGGTTAGTTTGGCGCCCGCGGATTCACCTCCTACGGTCACGCGCGATGGATCTCCGCCGAAAGCGGCGACATTTTCCTGCACCCATGTAAGCGCCGTGATCAGATCGCGCACGCCGTTGTTGGCGCTGCCTGCATACTGCGCGCCCAGCAATGGCTCCAGATCAAGAAAACCAAAAACGCCCAGCCGGTATGCCACCGTGATACAGATGATGCCTTCTTGCGCCAGTGCCGTTCCGTCGAACATGGGATCGGATGCGCTGCCTCCGGTAAAGCCTCCGCCATGTATCCAGACGTAGACAGGGAAGGGGCCTTTTCCATCTGGCGCCCAGATATTCAGATAGAGGCAATCCTCGCTGTGCTCCGCGCCGGGACGACCGGTTTGCATCGGCGATGGAGCGAAGCGCGTCGCGTCGCGTTCTCCAGCCCAGCGCTTTGCCTTTACCGTGGCGCGGAAGCGAAGATCCCCAATGGGCGGCTCCGCAAATGGCACTCCTCGAAAGATGAGCACAGCTCCGGATCGCTCACCCCGTAATGTGCCGCTTGAAGTGCGAACCGTTACGGGAGAAGAAGGCGCAAGTGAATAGAGGTTCCTGCTGCGCAGAGCCAACGCCGCAAACCCGGCTTGGGCCAGGAATGCACGGCGCGAAATGACGGGCTGTTCCATGACGGGTCTCTTTCCCTCCCTGGGTTCAACGCCGATCGGGACGTCAGCGCCGCATCCACTCCGGCAAGCCGGAAGCGATGGCCGCGCGCACTGCCGCCATCAACTCCTCGCGTGAGGTAAAGTCGCTGGGGTAGATTGGCGGGTGGAAAATGATGTGCGCCGTGGATGGCCGGATGCGCAGACTGCCCTTGGCCATCATCGTCTCAGTGCCGTAAATTGAGACCGGGATGCATGGCGCGCCAGTCTGCATCGCCAGGTAGAACGGGCCTTTTTTAAAGGGCAGCATGCGGCCGTCGCTGGAGCGCGTCCCTTCAACAAAGGTGGTGATGTGAATGCCCTTCTCCAGTACGCGCCGCGCTGCGGCGATGCTTCCCTGTGCGCTTTCTACGGTTCCTTTGCGGTCCACGGGGATGAAATCCGCCAGCTTCATTGCGTGGCCTAGACCTGGAATCTGCATGATGGAGCGCTTGCTGAAGGCCGCAGTGCGACCGGGGATGCTGGGGATGAGCGCGGGAGGATCGAGATTGGAGAGGTGGTTGGCCATGAAGATGCACGCCGTGTGCGGCACGCGGTCCAGGCCTTCGGTTTCGATGCGAATCCCCGCCATGCGGTAACTAACGCGAACGATGAAGTTAGCGACGGCGTAGAGCGGCGCCACGTTGCCGGTGATGATGGTCAAGGGGATGAAGATCAGCGCCGAGGGAATGCTGAGAACGAGAATGATGATGAGCAATACGAGAGAAGAAATCATGCCGGACTCCCGCCCTCGGAAAAGCGTTCTTTCAGGCGTGCGGGCAGTTTTTCGTAGATGCCATCGAAGCCGCCATTGGAGAGGATCGCGACGACATCTCCCGACTGAAGCTGGGGCACGACTCTGTCGATGATCGCATCCACATCGTGGTGCAATTCTGCGGGCGTTCCCGATGCATTGAGCGTGCGAACCACGTCTTCAGGATGCAGGCGCTCGTCTTCTGGAATGCGCTGCTGCTGATAGACGCCGGCCAGGATGACTCGGTCGGCCAGTCGCAGGCTCTCAACCAGATCGGCCTCGAGCACCTTGCGCCGCAGGGTGTTCGATCGCGGCTCCAGCACCGCCCACAAGCGCGACCGCGGATAGACCGAGCGCAGCGCGCGTAGCGTTTCGCGGATCGCTGTGGGATGGTGCGCAAAATCGTCGATGACCGTAATGCCGCCCACTTCCGCGCGCACTTCAAGCCGCCGCTTCACGCTCATAAAGCTGGCCAGCGCCGCCTGAATTGCTTCTTTGCTGATGCCTTGACCTGCTGCCAGAGCCGCGGCGGCCGTGGCGTTTAGCGCGTTGTGCTCGCCGGCGAGACGCATTTCCAATTCCGCCCACAGCACGCCGCCATGCCAAACATCCCAGCGCGTCAGTCCACCTTCATGGCGCAGGTTGCGGATCTGCCAGTCTGCCTCGCGGCTGAAACCGTAGCGCTCCACACGGCACAGCGCGCGCGCAACGCACTCGGAGACATTGGCGCTGGCGTCGTACGCAACGATCAAGCCACGGCGAGGAACCAGGTTGACCAGTCGCTTGAATGCCGTCTTCACGGCTTCCAGGTCCGCGTAAATGTCTGCGTGGTCAAACTCCACGTGGGTCAGGATGAGAGCGTCGGGAAAGTAGTGCAGGAACTTGGGACCCTTGTCGAAGAAGGCCGTGTCATACTCGTCGCCTTCCACGATGAATGTGCGCGTGGCCCGCAGCTGAAAGCTCGTGCCGAAGTTCTCTGCCACGCCACCGATGAGGAACGAAGGCTCAAGTGCAGGGTTCTCTGTCGCGGCCACTTGGTAGATCCACGCCAGCATGCTGGTGGTAGTGGTTTTACCGTGTGTTCCAGCGACGACGAACGACTCGCGTCCCTTCAGGAACTCCTCGCGCAACAGCGCAGCCATTGAGGTGAAGGGAATACGTTCGTCGAGCACGCGCTCCACTTCGGGGTTGCCGCGCGAAAGCGCGTTGCCGATGACCACCAGGTCCGGCGCTGGGACGAGGTTGGCTTCGGCGTAGGGCTCCAGCACGCGAATGCCGAGTCCGTGCAGCAGGTCGCTCATGGGCGGGTACGCTGCCTTGTCCGAGCCTGTAATGCGGTGCCCCTGCAACTGCAGAAGGCCAGCCAGTGAGGCCATCGCCGTGCCGCAGATGCCGCTCAGATGAATGTGGCGCGGCGATGTGCTCATCGTGTCACCGCCGGTTCCAGCACATGCAATTGCGCCTCCTCGGATGTACGCAACTCAGCCTCCACGCCAAGGGTCAGCGTCACGTTCTGGCGCGACACATGGCCGCAGCGCAGACCCATGGCGATGGGGCCGTCGAAATCGTCCAACACGTGCAAAATCACCTCTTCCAGCAGATCGGCCGGCGCTCCGGCCGAGACGCAATCGAGCATCTCGCCAAAGACGATGCCGCGCACGCCGTCCAGTTTGCCCGCCTCACGCAGTTGCCACAGCATGCGGTCGATCTGATAAGGTTTGGCGCTCACATCTTCGATGAAGAGCAGCTTGCCTTCGGTCTGCGGTTCATAGGGCGTACCCAGCATGGCAACCAGGATGCTGAGGCAACCGCCATACAGTGTGCCTCTCGCACGCCCGGCATGCAGGGTTCGCATGCCCTCGGCAGCGCCCACAGTGTAGGTGTCACCGGCCAGTGCCGCGCGCAGGCTGGCGAGATGCACGCCGTCTTCGCGCGCAAAGTCCGCTGAAAGCATAGGGCCATGAAATGCGGGCATCTGGATCTGGTCCAGCAGCCACAACTGAAGCGCAGTCAGGTCGCTGGAACCGAGGAACGGTTTGGCGCCCTCGGCGATCAGATCGAGGTCAAGTCCATCGAGCATGTAGTTGGAGCCGTAGCCGCCGCGTGTTGAGAAGATAGCTCCTACCTCATCATCCGCAAAGGCGTGGTGCAGGTCGCGCAGTCGCACCTCTGGCGGTCCTGCAAAATAGAGTGGTCCGCGAGCGAGCATATGCTCGGCCGGCTGTGGCGTGTACCCGAGAGAACGCAACGTTTGCATTCCGCGCTCAATTCGTGCAGGCTGCGGTGTAGAAGCGGCAGAGACGACAGCCACCACGGCATCGTGCGGGACAGCGGACAGTTTGAGTAGGGTTGCCACGCTACCAGGCCTCGCCGCGGGCAATCAGAGATGCTGGGCCCGTGAGCATCAGCTCGCTGCCCGGTCCGTTCCAGGTCACGGACTGCGCGCCGCCCGGAGACACCACCGTGAGCGGCGAGAGGCAGCCGCTGAGCGCGATCGCCGCGGTGGACGAAGCGGAGCTGCCCGTGCCCGAAGATGTTGTTGGCCCAACGCCGCGCTCGAAGATGCGGATCTCAATCTCGTGCGGACTGAGGATGCGTGCGAACTCGACGTTCGTCTGGTGCGGAAAATCAGGATGCACGCAGATTTCCGCGCCGATTGCCTGCCACGATTGGCTGGCGACGGCAAAGTCCACGTTGTCTACCACGATGACGAAGTGCGGGTTGCCTGTGGAGACTTCCGCGCCGGCAATCTCCACGCCGCTTTCCAGCCGCACCGTGCGCGTCGCAAAGCTGGGCACGCCCATGCCTGTCGTCACGTCGACGGAGTAGCCCCCGGTTGTGTTTACCGCATTCACGTGGCACACGCGCAGGCCGGCATCGGTCTCGATGCTGAATTCATTACCCGGCTGCGAGCCGAGCGATGCGGCCATCCATGCTGCCACGCAGCGCGTGCCATTGCCGCTGAGTTCAGCAATCGAACCGTCTGCGTTGTGCAGGCGGATACGACCCGAGGCGGGGCCCGTCCATGCGAAGAACTCGATGCCGTCGGCACCGATGCCCGTGTTGCGCGCGCAAAGTCGGCGCGTCAATTCTGGCCAGTCGTGGCCGTGCGCCGCTTCTTCTGTTACGACGAGAAAGTCATTGCCGCAGGCGTGAGCTTTGGTAAAGGGAATCAATCTTCCTCCGGATCGCGGAAGGTGAGCAGTGCGTCGATCGCTGGCTCGGCCAGAAGTTGTCGATGCAGCCGCTGATGCTGGTTTTTCGTGGCGGTAAGCGCAAAGCTTACCCGTTGCAGTTCGCCGATGGCATCGCGGTCTGCGCTTGAAAGCCGCTCGCCCGCTTTGTCCATCGCGTCCAGAATGGACTGGAGCATGGCCGTCTGGTCGCGTCCGCGGGCTTCGTAGATCAGCGAGTAAATCTTGATGCTCGCGCGGCGTTCGAGAAAGCCGACGAGTTCAAGGGCAACAACGACGATAGCCGTGGCGACCGCCGCTGCCGCAAAAAGTCCGGCACCGCAGGCCATGCCGATGGAGGCGACGACGAAGACGCTGGCTGCGCTTGTGAGCCCGCTGATGCGGCTGCGATTGTGCAGAATGAGTCCTGCGCCTAGAAAGCCGATGCCCTGCACGATGTTTGAGGCAACGCGGCCCTTGTCGGGATTGGCGTCGCCGGCCAGCACCGCTGATAGCAAGGTAAAAAACGCACAGCCCATGCAGATGAGCAGATTGGTTCGCACACCCGCGGCCTTGCGTTTGGTTTCGCGCTCCAGACCGACCAGGCCTCCCAGCAGGCAGGCTGCCAACAGTCGGCTGAGTGTGCCGTTCACCACGACCACCTGCTGCAGCCAACTGAAGTCGAAGGGTTGCGCGAACTGTGCCAGGGCTGTACTCATCGTGTTTCCTTGCCCGATGCTATCATCGCTCCGCTCCTTTGTTGAGAGCCAACAGATCAGACACGTAAACCGTGCCCGAAGGCTGGCCGGGAGCAGCAAAGCGGCGATACGCTGTCAGTCCGGCGGAGTGCGTCTTCACGGCGCGGTCGATCTCATCACCGTCAAAGGCCAGCACAACAGCCGCATGGGCCGCGGGCTCGGCCAGAGCGGCGCGATAGAACTCCCTGTCGCTCTCGTTAATTGTTTGCCGTAGCGGAATCCCGGTGAGAGCCACAATCTCCGGATAGACGGAGGTATTCATCAGAAGCAGTCCGCCGGGCCGCGTGGCCAGCAACGTACGCAGAACTGGAGGAATCTGTATTTCAAAGGGTCGGCGGGCGGCGATATTTTTTGTGCCTTCGACGTACGTGAGGGGCCGCTCGCGAATGACTTGGCAGGCATTTAAAGCGACCAGCGCGAACAACGCTCCCGCTGCGTAGCGCGTCCAGCGTGGCTTGAACTCGCGCACTGCGGCCACGCAAAAGTTCGCCGCAAAGCCCAGGCCCACCGCAAAGGCCGGCAACAATTCCATGCCGTAGCGCGTGTTGTACCAGGAGTGAGGCCACCAGACAGGGATGAAGATAGGCACCGAGCCGAAGGCCACGGAATACGCATAGAAGGGGACTGGCAGCCACAGGAGCAGAGCCCAGCGGAACGCGTGGCTGCGCGCAGTGAGCCAGGCCCACGCCGTGCCAAAAAGGCTGAGCGCCAGCAACATATTACCCCACGCCGCAGCGGTGGCATCCATTTCAGCAGTCTTTACAAAGAACAGCAGTGAGACCCAGGGATTGTGCCAGCCGGGATGCGGCGGACCGCTCCAGGCCGCGGTGCGCAGTTCGATGGCTTTGGCGGAGTAAGGTCCGCGCGCAAAGTCGAGCCAGTCGCCAAAGACCGCAGCGTTGTAGACGAACCAGGCCACCGGCGCGGCCACCACAACGACGCTGGCTAGCCAGAAGGCGCGCGAGCGCAGTTGGCCGCGACGAAGCAGTATCAGGCCCACGGCTACCCAAGCCAGCAGCGCAAGAATCCAGCCGTCATAGCGCGTAAACACGGCCGCCACCAGCACAGCGGCAATTCGCCAGAGCCGGCCCGTGGATTGCTGCGGCGCGGCTTCAAGGTTTGCCTGCCATTCCGCCAAGCACACTACCACCCAAACCAGTTCGCACAGAAACAGCGGTTCGGTCATGGCCGTGGTCTGCAGGTAAAGCAAATTAGGATTTGCGGCGAAGAAGGCCAGCGCCAGTGCTGCGGCCGCGGGCTCAAGCCAGCGGCGCACAAGCCTGTACATTCCCACGCAGCCCGTCAGGTAAGCCAGCGCCGACGGAATCATGCCCGCGATACCGTTGGCCCACCACCCGTAGACCGCGACAAAGGGGATCAGCAACAAGTGAGGCAGAGGCAGCCACACTGACCCCAGTTGCGCGAGCCCCGGCCGGTGCGAGTCAAAGACGCGGCGCGCGATGTGCATGTGGGCAACAGCGTCGCCGTAGTTGAGCATCGCGCCGTGCTGCCAACTCCACGCCACCGCCGAACCAGACAGCGCCAGGCAGGAGGCCAGAACCACCAGCCATTCAGCACGGCGAATGGGCTGCTCAGTCAAGATGGGTCAACTCACGGAAGAGGCTGAAGCGCTCGTCGATTTCCTTGCGCGAGAGTTGTTGCAGACGCTCTGTGCCGAACCGCTCCACGGTGAACGAGCCCATCACGCTGCCGTAAAACATGGCGCGACGGAAAGCCGCCGGAGTCAGTTCTCGCTGTGAGGCCAGATAGCCGAAGAAGCCACCGGCAAAGCTGTCGCCCGCTCCGGTCGGGTCCACCACTTCCTCCAGCGGCAAAGCCGGCGCGCGAAACGGCTTTGCTCCAACGCCATCGGAACCAGCGCGGTGAAACGCGGTTGCGCCGTACTCGCCGTGCTTCACCACCAGCATGCGCGGGCCCATGCCCAGCACGGCACGCGCCGCCTGCACAAGGTTCTGGTTCCCGGCCAGCATGCGCGTCTCAGTATCGTTGATGAGTAGCACGTCCAGGCCCTTCAACACTTCCAGCAGCGCCGGGCGATGGTCCTTGATCCAGTAGTTCATGGTGTCGCCGGCCACCAGCCGCGCCTGTGGCATGGCCTCACGCACGCGCCGCTGCAACACAGGATCGATGTTGGCCAGAAACAGGAACTCCGAGTCGCAGTAGGCTTCGGGAATCTTGGGCTCAAACGCGCCAAAGACATTCAGTTCCGTAGCATGCGTCTTGGCCTCGTTCAGGTTGTCGAGGTACGAGCCCTCCCAGAAGAAGCTCTTTCCCGTGGCCCGCTCAATACCGCGCATGTCGATAGCGCGCGCGCTAAAGACCGCTTCCTCGTCTGCGCCAAAGTCCTCGCCTACTACGGCGATTACGCGCACATCGCAAAAATAGCTGGCTGCCAGCGCGAAATAAGTGGCCGCGCCGCCCAGGCAACGCTCCCGCCGTCCTGCCGGAGTTTCAATGGAATCAAAGGCAACGCTGCCCACTACGGTAATCGCCATGCATCTTCCTCTCTAACTCAACTTACTAACTTATTACCACCCGAGATACTTGCCAAACAGCAGATGCAGCTTTTCCTTGACTGCCGCGGGAATTGCGTCGGGCTGGGTTAGCACGGCATAGCGGGCAGCCGAAGCGCAGGCGCACTTGCGCTCCGTGGGCATGGCCGCCACCGCGGCCTTTACCACCTTGGCGGCATTCTCCGCGTTCTGGTGCAGCACGGCCACAATCTCTTCGATCGTCACGGCGTCGTGTCCTTCGCGCCAGCAGTCGTAATCGGTCACCATGGCCACCGTGGCATAGCAGATCTCTGCTTCGCGGGCCAGCTTGGCCTCCTGCAGGTTGGTCATGCCGATCACGTCGGCGCCCCAGCTGCGATAGAGGTTCGACTCGGCTTTGGTGGAGAACTGCGGACCTTCCATGCAGACATAGGTGCCGCCCAGCTTGCCCACCACGCCCACCGCGGCGCAGGCATCCACTGCGGCTTTGGCCACGGTGGCGCACACCGGGTCGCCAAAGGCCACGTGGCCCACAATCCCCTCGCCAAAGAAGGTTGAGATGCGATGAAAAGTGCGATCGATGAACTGGTCAGGCACCACGAAGTCGGTGGGCTTGTGCTCTTCCTTGAGCGAACCCACGGCAGAGGCCGACAGGATCCGCTCCACGCCGAGTTTCTTGAAAGCATAAATGTTGGCGCGGAAGTTCAGTTCCGAAGGCAGGATGCGGTGTCCGCGCCCATGCCGCGCCAGAAAGGCCACCTTGCGCCCCTCCAACTCGCCCAGTACAAAAGCGTCGGAGGGCTCGCCAAAGGGCGTCTCCACGCGCTCTTCATGCACATTCGTGAATCCGGGCATCGAATACAACCCGCTGCCGCCGATAATGCCGATCTCTGCCTGAGCCAAAGGCTGCTCCTCTTCGACGGGCCGTTCGCTGACCCGCACGTATGGTGTGTGGCAAACACCTCAGTATAAAGGCAGGGCGGCATTCGACGACTGACGCGCCACAGCGCGGGCCATGACAGTCGCTTGGGGAGCCATCGATTCGTGGAGCGGCGATTTGAATCTCAGGCCGTGACGGAGAGGTCGTCCTCTTCCACATCATCCTCAGCCGACTGCGTTCCGGCGGCGGATTCCTGCACAGCCCAACCGGCGATGAGCAAGCTGGGTGCGTGCGTGGGGGGAGCGTCGCCTAGTGCGGCCAGTGTGGTGCGATGAACTTCCTGACCCGGCTGCGCGGCGCGCGACACAATCGCGCAGGGGAAGTCCGGCGGCAGGCCTTGCTGGAGCCACTCCAGCGCAAGCAGGCGAAGATCGCGGCCGGGCATGTAAACCACGCGCGTCGTGCTTTCCTGTTGCGGCACTGGCGAACGGTCGTGGGACTGCGCGTGGTGGCCTGTGGAGAACATCACGCTCGACGCGCTGTTGCGGTCGGTGAGCGAGCAGGGGATGGCGGCGGCGGCGGCAAAGGCTGCGGTGATGCCGGGAACGACCTCAAACAGGACGCCTGCCTCGGCCAGCGCCATCATTTCCTCGGCTGCTCGGCCAAAGATGAGCGGGTCGCCGCTTTTGAGGCGAATCACGCGGCGGTTTGCGCGGGCGTGCTCAATCATTAGCTCGTTGATCTCTTCCTGCGTAATGTTTTTGACGCCGCAGCGCTTGCCCACGTTGGCGATTGCAGCGGAGGGCGGCGCCAACTCAAGAATGGCTCGCGGGACGAGGTCGTCATGGAGGATGACATCGGCGGACTGGATCAGCCGCAGCGCCTTCACTGTGAGCAGGTCAGGGTCGCCGGGACCTGCACCGACAAGATACACCCTTCCTCTGGAGTTATCGCGTTTCTCCTCAAGCGGTTCGAAAGCAAGCCTGCGCGACGGGCAGGAGGTGGATTCGCAGACCTGTCGCTGGGCCAGTTGATGCAGCAGGAGCCTGCGGGCTTCGCCGCGGGGATGCATTTCGAGTACGTCGTGGCGGAGATGGCCCAGGTTCTTGAGCCACACACCGAGATCCTGCGGCAGTTGCTCGTCGATTTCGCGGCGCAGGCGCTGCGCGAGGGCGGGGCTCTTTCCGGCAGTGGAGATGGCGACCTGCAAATCGCCGCGGCTCACCACCGAACCGAAGTAGAAGTCGCAGTTGGGAATGTCGTCGACGCTGTTGCACAGGATGTTGCGTTCGAGAGCGCCCTGGTAGACTGCGGCGTTCACCTCAGCGGAATCGGTGGCGGTAATGACCACGAAGTTTCCGTCGAGGTCAGAGAGCGCAAACGGCCGCTGCATCCATTCGAGCTTGCCTTCTGCCGCCAGTTGCCGGATCTCCGGCTTTGCGTCCGGCGCCACGACGCGCAGGCGGAGCCCGGTCTTGAGCAGGCTGCCGACCTTTTCCAGCGCGACATTGCCCGCACCCACCAGCAGGCCGGGGCGGCCATCGAGTTTGAGAAAGATCGGCAACAGGCTCATGGATGGGTCCTCAGTCGGCCACGGCGTGCGGCACGCGGCCCGTGGGCTGGTCGCGCTCCACGGCCGCCAGCACATCGCCGGCCAGGTAAGCGCGCAGTTCGTCGTCGGAGTGGCGGCTGAACCATGCGCGAAGATTCTCGCCAGGCTCGCGGCTCCCCAGGTACTCCCGCAGCAGGCGCTCGATGGCCTCCGGCACCAGCGGCGCGGGGCAGCGATAGCCCACCGGACGCGCAATCGAGGCGTGCTGGCCCACCGCTCCGCCGAGGCAGAAGTAATATGCGTCGGTCAGCTTGCCCTCGTGTTTGATCTTCTTGCCTTCAATGCCGATATCGGCGATCCAGTGCTGGCCGCAGCCGTTGGGGCAGCCAGTCACGTGGAGCTTGAGCTGCTGGTCAAATTGCGGCAGGCGCTCTTCCAGTTCGTCCACCAACCAGCGCGTAAAGCCCTTGGTTTCAGTGATGGCCAGCTTGCAGAACTCGGTGCCCGTGCAGGCGATGGCGCCCCGCCAGAACGTTGAGCCTTCAACCTGGAGGCCGATCTCGCCCAGTTCGTGAACCAGCTCCCCGGCTTTCGCGTAAGGGACATCAACGAAAACCAGGTTTTGCGAGACGGTGGCGCGGAGCGAGCCGCTGCCGAAGCGCTCCGCCAACTCGGCGGCCGCTTCTAACTGATCTCCGGTCATCCGGCCGCGCAGCACGGATGCCCCGACGTAGCACAGCCCCGCTTGCTTCTGCGGGTGCACTCCCACGTGGTCGCGGAGGATCTCATCGGGGACCTCTTCAGGCACGCCAGGCAGCAGCGTAAAGTCCAGCCGCGACTGGAGTTCAGCGAGGAAGCTTTCGGTGGTCCAGCCCTCCTTGAGGAAGAGGTACTTCATCCGGGCGCGATCGCGGCTTTCGCGCAGACCCTGCTGGTCGCGGAAGATCTCGGCAATCGCCTTCACCACCCGGAGCGCCTGATCGGGCAGCACAAAGGCATTCAGGCGAACGGCGAGAAACGGTTCCTTCGACAATCCGCCGCCCACGCGCAGCGAGTAGCCCACTTCGCCGTTGTACTTTGCCGGCGTGAGAGCGATGTCGTTGATCTCCGGGTAGTTGCACCAGGAAGAGCAACCCGTCGCGGAGATTTTGAACTTGCGCGGCAGGTTATAGAACTCCGGGTTTGCCGTCAGCAGATGCGCAATCTCGATGGCCAGGGGAGAGGCGTCAATCAGTTCGTCGGCGGCCACTCCGGCCAGCGGGCAACCGGTCACGTTGCGCACTACGTCGCCGCAGGCGCCCTTCGGCGAGAGCCCGATGGCGTCCAGCGCGTCCACGATCTCGGGCAGCGATTCGATGGTCAGCCAGTGGAGTTGAATGTTCTGGCGGACGGTAATGTCGGCCATGTTCCGCGCATATTTGCGCGTCAGCCCGGCAATGGTACGCAGTTGGCTGGAAGAGACAATGCCGTTCGGGATGCCGATGCGCATCATGAAGTAATCGGAAGTCAGGCCTTCGCCGCCCTTGCCGCCGGTGGCTCCCGCGCCGTCGCCCTGGGTGTAAAGGCCCCACCATTTGAAGTACGTTGAGGCCCACTCCGGCACCACGCTGGCTCTGCCCTCACGGGCAAAGGCGCGCACTTCATCAAACGCTTCCCACGGGTTCTTTTCGCGCTTCAGGCGTTCAGAACGTTGGGCTTTGCTTTCCTTCACTTGAACGGCTTGATCCATGTTCCCTCTTCGGTAACTCTTCTGCAGATATAGAAAGCCCGCGGCAGCTAAGGCTGCATCGCGGGCGTTCAAGAAACCTCGGATTACGGTCGAACTCTTAGACCCAGGTCACCTGTGCGCGCGAAGCGGCGTACAGCGGCGACAACAGAGGCGACCTTCCATATTTCGATATTGGCAGGGGGCAGGCGAAAAAGCAACTGTTGTTTTTGGTCCGGGCTCAGTGCCACATCCGGAATCGCGGCGTGGAAAGGCTGCGATCTTCTTTGCTTGCAATCGGGTGCGCCATTTTGGGGTTCGGCTGCACGCTCCACTTGCCCCCTCACAAAGTCGTCCAACCAAGCAGGCAAGCAAGGAAACCGCACGGACAAAGGCTGGCTTCCGCTGGCGAGACCATGTGTTGCGCGTCACTGAGCGGTGTGACCACGAGCGCTATACCATCCTTGACTGCCTGTAGCCGCTCACACGCAGCGGGGTGAAAGTCATGCGCAATCAGCGCGCCACGGACCGGCGGAACTTTCTGATGAGTTGCCTTGCTGGAGCCGTGGGCCTCGCTTCTGGTCAACATTCCATCCCGCTCGATGCCGCCGAGCCGCTCGCTGCGCCAACCCGGCCAAGGGTCGTGGTCGCTTATGACGCTCAATTGAGGAACCCAGGACCGGGAGTGGATTCTGGTCGTACCCTTGGCCTGCTCAATCACGCCATGCAGAGCCTTTTCAACTCCAGCGATCCCACGCGTTCATGGGCGAGGATTGTCCGCCCGGGACAGCGCGTGGCGGTCAAAGTGAACACTCTGGGCGGGCGCGGAATCTCCAGCAACGTTCAGCTTGTTGAGGCAATTTGCGACGGGTTGCAGGGCGTTGGCATCAGGGCGCAGGATATTGTGGTCTGGGATCGCGACAGCAGGGAAATGGAGCGAGCTGGATTTCGCATTCGCATTGGTGGAAGCCAGGTGCAGTGTTTTGGCACGGACCGCGTGGGCTATGAAGAAGAACTTGTAGCGTATGGCAGCGTCGGCAGCCGGTTGTCAAAGATTCTCACCCAGCGCTGCGATGTGCTGATCAACGTGCCGGTGCTCAAGGATCACGACGGCGCCGGTGTCACCATTGCGCTGAAAAACATGTACGGCGCCATCCACAACCCGAACAAGTACCACCCCAATGGCTGCGATCCGTACATTGCCGACGTGAACATGCTGCCGGAGATTCGTGCAAAGCAGCGCTTGATCATTTGCGATGCGACGAGTGCCTGTTTTGAAGGCGGCCCGGCCTTCAAACCGGAATTTACCTGGCAGCTCAACGCTCTGATTGTTTCCCAGGACCCGGTGGCGCTCGATCAGTCCGGTTGGCACATCATCGAACGCAAGCGCGCTGAAAAGGGACTGAAGACACTGCAAGCCGCGGACAGAGCGCCGCATTACATTGCCACGGCGGCCGATGCGGATCACCGCCTGGGCACAAACGATCCGCGGCGCATTGCGCTGATTGAGACGCGGGTGACGTAAGGGAGGTGCGTAATGGCATCCAATTTCTTCTCACACGTGACTGGAGAAATGCGAGCCGCGGGTTGGATCGGTGAAGGTAGCTCCAGTGCAGCAGGTGAGAACGGCTCCTCATGCGTTCCGCTCAATCGCCGCAGTTTCCTGAAGGGCGCTGTATCGGCAGGCGCAGCAGGCGGCGTCTGCAGTCTCGCAAAGCCAATGCCGGCTTCACCATTGTGGACGAGCCCGTCGCAGGATGATGCGCGGTTCACCGTGGAAGCGAAATTCTACGACAAGCTCCAGAACAAGAAAATCAAGTGCAAGCTATGTCCCCGGGAGTGCGTGGTTGGCGACCGCGAGCGCGGCTACTGCGGTGTCCGTGAGAACCATGGCGGAACATACTACACGCTGGTCCACTCGCGGGTGTGCGCGGCCCACGTTGACCCCGTCGAGAAGAAGCCGCTCTTCCATTACCTTCCGGGATCTCTGGCGTTTTCACTGGCCACGGCCGGTTGCAATGTGAACTGCAAATTCTGCCAAAACTGGGACATCTCGCAGGCTCGTCCGGAGCAGGTGCCCTCCGAGTATCTGCCGCCAAAGCGAATTGCCGAGTTAGCGTCGCAGTATGGTTGCCCAACCATTGCCTACACCTACAGCGAGCCCGTGGTCTTCAGTGAGTTCCTGATGGATGTGGCCGACGCCGGGCATGAGGCCGGCATCCGCAGCATCGTGGTGTCGAACGGCTACATCTCGGACGAGGCGCTGCGGGCGGCGTACGGAAAAATGGACGCGGTCAAGATCGATCTGAAGTCGTTCTCCGAGTCCTATTACGCGAAGGTGGTCACCGGCCAGCTCAAGCCGGTCCTGGACACGATCGTCACTTTGCGCAAGATCGGCAAGTGGACCGAGATCGTCTACCTGGTGGTGCCGACGCTGAACGACAACGAGACGGAGTTTCGCGACCTGGCGCGCTGGGTCAAAGCAAATGTGGGCGCGGATGTTCCGTTACACTTCACGCAGTTTCACCCGGACTATCTGCTGAAGAACCTCCCCATCACGCCCATTGCGACGCTGGAGCGCGCCAGGGAAATCGCCGTGGCTGAGGGGCTGCACTTCGTGTACATCGGCAACGTGCCCGGACATCCCGCAGAAAACACCTACTGCCCGCAATGCCGTCGTATGCTGGTGCAACGCGTCGGATTCGAGATCCGGCAAATGTTAATCCGCAAAGGCGCCTGCCCATACTGCAAGCAGCCGATTCCGGGAGTGTGGCACGCCTGAACGGGAGAACAGGATTCGCTATGAATCTGGGAATGCAATTAGGGAAGTGTTGTATGGCAGCCTTATTCGTTAGTTTCGCAGCAGTGGGAGCGCAGGAAAACGTCCATGGCGCCGAGACGCAGAAGTTGCGGCCGGCAGGAGTTGCAGGTGGCTTCTACCCTGCCGATCCCGGCACGCTCTCGGCCATGATGGACGGCATGATGGCGAAGGTGCCTTCGCCGGCGATCAACGGGGAGATTCTCGCCGTGGTTGCGCCGCACGCCGGATATCAGTACTCCGGCCCGGTTGCGGCCTATACCTATGCGGCGCTGAAAGGTCGTAAATACTCACGCGTCGTTGTGATCGCGCCGTCGCACTACGAGGGGTTCAATTTCACGTCGGTGTATGACGGAGACGGATATGTGACACCGCTTGGAACCATTTCCGAGGACAAGGCCTTCGCGCAGCGGTTGGCAAAGATGGACTCGTCGATTCGGCTCTCTGACCGCGGACATCGGGCCACGGCGCAGGGCGCGGAACACGCGCTCGAGGTGCAGTTGCCATGGCTGCAGCATGTGTTGGGCAACTTTACGCTCGTACCCATCATCATGGGCGATCAAAGCTATGAGAGCAGCCGCGCCCTGGGCGTGTCGTTGGCCAAACTGCTTCAGCACGGCGGTTCATCGCACCATCCATCGAATCCGCAGGAGACTCCCGGCGACACGCTGATCGTCGCCAGTTCTGATCTGTCGCACTATCACACGTACAACGATGCAGAAATGATCGACCACAAGACGCTTGGTGCTCTGCAGTCGTGGGACTACTTCAGCATGTCGCGCAATTTTGAGACGCGCATATGGGAGGCCTGCGGCGGCGGCCCGATTGTGGCGGCCATGATCGCTGCCGAACGCATGGGAGCCAATCAGGCCAGCGTGCTGAAGTACGCAAACTCAGGCGACATCACAGGCGACCGCTCCCGTGTGGTTGGATATAGCGCGGACATCTTTGTGAGAGCGCACGGCGCAAAGGTGGCGGAGATTCCATTCGCGCTGAGTGAGCAGGAGAAAGCGCAGTTGCTTAACGTAGCCCACCAGGCAGTGGAGCACGCCGTGCGCGAGCAGAAGTCCTACGATCCCAGCCCCATCGCGGACGATGTGCTGAATCAGGAGCGCGGAGCTTTCGTTACCCTCACAAAGGGGGGGCAACTGCGGGGCTGCATCGGTTACACATCGGCCGTCAAGCCTCTCTACATCACGGTGCGTGATACGGCTGCACTGGCTGCTCTTCGCGATCCGCGGTTTCGGCCCGTGTCGCTCGCAGAACTGCCCAAATTGGAATACGAAATCTCTGTGCTGTCGCCCCTTCGGCGCGTGCTGGACGTGCGGCAGATCAACGTCGGCCAGCATGGCCTGTTGATGAAGAATGGCGAACGCGAGGGCCTTTTGCTTCCCCAGGTTCCGGTGGAGCAGCGGTGGGACCGGACGAAATTTCTTGAGGAAACCTGCGCCAAGGCGGGTATGCAGCCAGACTGCTGGAAGGACGACAACACGGACATCTTCTCGTTCACTGCCGTAGTCTTTGGTGAGCACCGGCCGCCTGTCGTGCAGTAGTTGCCGAATCAAGGCTTGAACCCATGGCCAGGAGCGCGGGTGCAAGATTGATCGCCGCGCCGAGCCATGCAGCGTTCCAAAAGCCGAACACTGGAATCAGAAATCCGGCGATCAACAGAGCGCCCGCGCAGCCTCCCACCAGATCGAGCGCATAGAGTGTTCCGGTGCCTGATGACGTTTCACGGCCGCGAAGATAAATCTCTGTCGCAATCGGAAATTGAAAGCCTCCCGGCATTCCGCACAACACGGCCAACGCGGGAAAGGCAATAGGCGCAATCCAAAGGGAAGCGCCGGCGCCGGAACCGCGCGCAAGCAGGCTCACCAAAAACAACAGCAGCGGCGCGGCAATCGTCAGCAGCGACTGATTGACGGCAGCGGCCCGCATCAGGGACTTTTGATCCGCAGAGTGGAACCGCGCAATGCCTAACCAGCTTCCCGCAGCAATGCCCGCCATGAACATGCCGATCAGCATGGCGAGTTCGCCGTAAACATAACCGTAGATAGACTGAAACGCCAGCAGTAGAAGAATCTGCAACGCCATCAGCGCGTAGCCCGTTGCACACACAGACCAGACGGCAGTCACGCGCGCGCGCTTCGGCGATGCAAACAGAGCGAAAGCAATGATGAACAGCAGGAAGAGTGCGGTTACGCCTGCCAGTAACGGCAGGAAGCGAATGTGCGCTGCAGTCTCCAATGCGCGAGCGTAGCTGGAGTGGAACTGCGCACTCCACAACACGGCGCCAAAGTAATACGCAGCCGGTTTGAAGTCGCGATTCACGGGCGTCTCGGGCAGCGGTTGCAACTGCTCGCGGACCTCCGCCATGCGGTCCGGCATCATGCGAAACGGGATAAAGTATTCGCGCACATAGAGCGTCTGAAGGTTGCGGCCCTGGAGTCTGGAAATCAATACTTGTGGATCATCGGTGAGGACGCCGGGCTGCGTTGCGGCAAAGAAATGGACGGTGCTTCCGGGGAGGATGACGACGTAAGGAAACACGGTGCGAAGAGTGCGGTGGATGCAGCGCAGAAACTCAGCCAACTGGGGACTGATATAGTTTTCCGACGCGCTTAACTGCAGCGCAAGCAGACCTCCCGAGGCAAGATGTTCGCGAGCAGACTGAAAGAACTCGGCCGTGAAGAAGCGGTTCAGTTGGGCCGTCTGCGGATCGGGGACACTGACAAGGATCGCATCAAACCTGGCGACGGCGGCCTTCAGATAGAGTCGTCCGTCCGCATAGTGAACATGCACGCGCGGATATGAGAAGGAGCGAGCGTATTCGGCAGGGAAGAAGCGCTGATACATGGCGGGGAGCGCTGGGTCCAGCTCAACATAATCGAGCCGCTCCAGCGTTGGATGCTTCAGGGCCTCGGCGATGCCTCCATTCATGCCGCCGCCAATGAGCAGAACATGTTGCGGCGCGGGATGCTCCAGCAGCGCATAATGCACTGACTCCTCTGCTGTAGCCGGATCTGGCACGTTTGCCAGAATCGACCCATCTTCGTAGATCCCGCGCATTCCACCGGCTTCAGTCACCGTGATCCGGCCGTAGATCGACTCCCGCGATGCCACGACATTCCATCCTGCCCAGAACCTCTGCTCCGTGGACTCCTCCATGTGCGGAGCGACATATGCCAGGAGCGGAAATGCCAGCAGCGCGCATGCCATCGCCGTCGCGAGTACCTGCCTGCGACGCATTCTCAAGAGCAAACTCGCAGCCACCCCGAGATTCAGGAGAGCCACAACGATTGCGATCTGAAAAGAGCCAAAGATGCGCAGCAGCAGGATGCTCGTCAGCACTCCGCCCAGACCGGAGCCGGCGGTCTCAAGCAGGTAAGCATAGCTGGTTGCGAGCCGCCCAGAGACAGCGCACCGCCGCTCATACATCCGGGCTGCGAGCACAAACAGGCTTCCGGAGAGGCCGCAAAACCCGCTCAGGCACACCAGAGTGATGAGCAGCATCGGCACGGGGCCAAGCAACTCGCCCGGCACGATTTCAAAAAGCACTCTTGCCGAGCGCAGTGCCCACACGGTGAGCGGCAGGCTTAAACCGCACAAGCACTCGCCCACCGCAACCGCAATGTCCGCGTTGAATCGGCTGTGCACAAGGCGGCCGGTCAGGCTGCTTCCGGCGGCGGTCCACACAAGCCAGGTTGCCAGCATGATTCCCAGCGAAAGCTCATTGCCGTTGAACAGGACAATGAGTTCCCGCATCAGAACGATCTGCCCGATCACCGCGGTAAATCCAACAAGGACAAGAACGACGCATGCGGCGAATGCCGATTGCTTTTGCGGCGAATTGGAGTTGTCTTGCACCGTGCGGCCATCATGGCCCGATCAGCACAGCATGATCGCGCCACGCAATCTGGCACTCTGGAGTATAAGCCGCAACGCGAAGACAGGCTGGCGAGCTCGCATTTGCGACTGGCGCTGGCACGGTGTTAGACTTGCCGCGCTTTTTAAAGCACCGGGCGGCGCTGCGCCAATGATAACGTTACCGAGTTGGGCAGAACCGGAATCCGTTCTCATCACTCATCTGCATCGACGGGCGAAGCGCACATCTTCCGCTCGTTGCGTGCCTCGCCGCCGGCGAAAGAACGCGGGCGTCATTGGTGGGACGGGTTTCGACCGACCGCCTCCTGTGCGCCTGAGGAGAGAAATGAAGTATCTGGCTTTGCTGTTGCTTGCTGCGGCATGGATGTCTCACGCGCAGGAGTATACGCGCGGCGTCGGCCTCTACCCTGGAGACCCGAAGGAATACACGGGCCCTACTTTAAGTGTGGATTCCACCACCTACCGCAATCTCGCGTTGCACCGGCCCGCGTATCAGTCCAGCGCGTACGACTACAACCTGACCGCGCAGTTGGTTACCGACGGCATCAAAGACCACGCTTTGCCACAGTGGATTTCTGCGGCCACAAGCGACGGCGGCGTCCTTGACAAGCAGCAACGCGCAGTATTTCTGGATGGCAATGTTACTTCGTCGGTGACGGTGCACGGCGATAAGGTGTGGGTCGAGTTTGGCATGGAAGGCGGTGGCGCCTTGCCGGAGTTGGACCGCATCGATCTCTACCTGCGCAATTTCATTGAGGGGCAGCCCACTGGCGGCTGGACGTACATCGTGTCGGGTTCCGACGACCATGCGACGTGGAAGGAATTGGGCCGAGTAGCCGGTACGGACTGGCCCGACATGACCGATCACGATGCCAACTTTGCGCGGACCATTCCTTTTACCGCGCCCTCGCACAGCCGTTTCTACCGTGTCGAACTTTCCGCGTCGCAGCCTGAAAACTGGCGCGTTGCCGAACTTGTCCTTTTCAACAAAAGCAAGGAAGTGCGCATCGCCGGGCCGTACCACTTTGCCAGCGCGTGGATGAGCGCGGGTAGTGGCGAGGAATGGGTTTACGTGGATCTGGGCGCCATCTGCACCTTCGACCGCGTCACGCTCTCCTGGATTCGCCGCGCGGCCGAAGGCTCAGTCCAGGTCTCCAACGACGCTTCCCAATGGCAAACGATTCAGCCGCTCTCCGCCGCAGATGGCATGACGGACGACATACGCCTTGCGCAGCCCGCGCGCGGCCGCTATGTGCGGGTTCTGATGAGCAGACCCAGTGCTCCGGGCAGCTATATGCTCAGCGAGCTTGAAGTCTTTGGCCGCGGTGGTCCGGTGGTCATCCCCACGCCCGCGCTCGCGGCTCAGCCCGATGGAGCGCTCAACCTGGCCGGCGGCGCTTGGCGTGTGCAGCGGGCATCGCTGGTTCCCGCACGCGGCGAGGATATCTCCAAAGCCGGATTCCAGGACAAGGATTGGCTTGTGGCTACCGTCCCCGGAACCGTGCTGACCAGCTTTCTGAATGACGAAGCGGTGGCCAATCCAGACTTTGGCGACAACCAGTACTCCATCTCCGACGCCTTCTTCTGCGCAGACTTCTGGTATCGCGATGAATTCGTCGCGCCCGTGGCAATGCAGCCGCAGCAGCGCATCTGGCTGAACTTCGACGGCATCAACTGGAAGGCGGAAATCTATCTCAACGGTGAAATCATCGGACGCATCGATGGCGCATTCATGCGGTCCCGTTTCGACGTAACGCGTCTCGTGCATCCGGGAGCCCGGAATTTCCTGGCCGTGCGCATCCTGAAAACTGATAACCCGGGAAGCACCAAGGATAAAGCGGAAAGGACCATGAACGGGGGCGCGTTGGGACGCGACAATCCCACGTTTCACTCCACTGCCGGATGGGACTGGATCTCCACGATACGCGGGCGTGACATCGGCATCTGGAACAACGTCACGCTCACCACCAGCGGCGCCGTGACAATCGAAAATCCGTTTGTCTCCACCTCGCTGCCATTGCCTGACACCACGCGCGCCGACATCTCCATTCAGGCAACCCTGCACAATCAGGAACGTCGACCCATCACCGGAACGCTCCGCGCGCGTTTCGGAGACCTGACGGTGGAAACGCCGGTCGCGCTCGATCCATCCGCCAGCAAGACAATCCGTTTCGATCCATCCAAGTACCCCGCGCTGCGGCTGTCGCACCCGAAGCTATGGTGGCCTGTCGGCTATGGCGAGCCGAATCTCTACCCGGTGAAGCTCAGCTTCGAGGCTGACGGCGTAGTGTCCGACTCCAAATCATTCCAGGCCGGCGTCCGCCAGTTCGCCTATTCTGAAGATGGCGGCGTGCTGAAGATGTGGATCAACGGCCGGCGTTTCATCGCACGGGGCGGCAACTGGGGCTTCTCTGAATCCATGCTGCGCTATCGGTCAAGGGAATATGAGACCACGATGCGCTACCACCGCGACCTGCACTTCAACATGATCCGCAATTGGGTTGGCCAGACCGACGACGAAGCCCTCTACGACGCAGCCGACCGCAACGGCGTTGTGATCTGGCAGGACTTCTGGCTGGCAAATCCGCTGGATGGACCGGACCCTGACGACAATAATCTATTTCTGCGCAACGCGAAGGACTACATTCTTCGCATTCGCAACCACGCCTCCGTGGGCCTCTTCTGCGGCCGCAACGAAGGCTTCCCCCCAGACCCTATCGACGACGGGTTGCGCAACATGGTAGCCACGCTGGAGCCCGGGCTGCACTATATCTCCAGTTCCGCCGATGGGCCGGTGAGCGGGCACGGGCCCTACATGGTCGAGCCGCTGCCGTACTATTTCGCACACCCGCCCGTGAAGTTCCACAGCGAAATGGGTGCGCCCAATATCCCGGAGATGGACAGCCTGCGACGCATCATTCCTGCATCGGATATGTGGCCGCAGGATGCAGTCTGGCCGCTGCACGACCACTTCCTGCGCAGCAACCTGAGCAAGATGTTTCCAGGGCGTAAGTTCCCGCCTGACCAGATCGACAGTGAATACGGCGGCGCAAAGAACATTGAGGATTGGGCGAGCCTGGAGCAGTTCATCGATTACAACGCCTATCGAGGCATGTTTGAGGGCCAAAGCAAGTATCGCTACGGGCTCCTCATCTGGATGAGCCATCCCGCGTGGCCGTCGCTGCTGTGGCAGACGTATGACTACTTCTTTGACACGGATGCTGGATACTTCGGCGCGAAGAAGGGCGCCGAGCCGCTGCACATTCAATGGAACGCGGCCACCGACGGGGTGGAAGTGGTCAATTACAGCGCCGGAGATCAGCGTGGATTGACAGCCCACGCCGAGGTGCTGAATCTGGATGGCTCCGTCAAGTGGGAAAAGAGCGCCGAACTCGACAGCCATGAGGACAGCACCGAGACGCCGATTCAGATCGCGTATCCATCCGGACTCTCGCGCACGCACTTCATCCGGCTCACTCTCAAGCGCGGCAGCGCGGTCGTTTCCTCCAACTTCTATCTGCGCGGTCTTGTCGAGGGAGACTACCAGGGCATCCGCGATCTACCCAAAGTACAGGTTCAGGCCACAACCCGTGTGGAACGGCAGGGATCGCAATGGCTGCTGACCACCGAGTTGCATAACGTTTCGGCTTCACCGGCGTTAATGGTGCGGGTGAAGGCCGTGCGCGAAAAGACGGGAGATCACATCCTGCCCGCCATCTCCGACGACAACTACGTCGCCATCATGCCCGGCGAACGCGAAACAATCCGGACCACGCTGGAGAATGCGGACACCCGCGGTGAAAAGCCGCGGATCATTGTGGAAGGGTTCAACATCCAGACTGGAAGCGAGCAGTGAGCGTGCCGGGCGCTTCCGTCGCAAAACCGCGGTAAGTGAAGTTCAAAATTAAAGCCCGCCTGGCAGCTTCTCTTTTTGAGAGGCTGCCAGGCGGGCTTTTTGCTGTTCTGGTCCCGCTCTGGATAAATGAAGTGCGGTACGAAATTCAAGAGAGCGTGTACGAAGGTTGGAGCGTTGCGCAGAAACTTCAGCGAGCAGTTTGCGTATTACCTGCGCGCCTCAACGGGAATCCACGGCGATGGGTAAATGGGCCCGATGTACTCGGCGCGCGGGCGAATCAGGCGGTTGTCGTCCAGTTGCTCAATGACGTGTGCAGCCCAGCCCGCGATGCGGCTGATGGCAAAGATGGGCGTGTAGAGGTCGATGTCGATGCCCAGTGTGGCGTAAGTTGAAGCCGAGTAGAAATCCACATTGGCGTTCAGCTTTTTGTCGGCGTTGATGTAAAGCTCGATGGCCCGTGACATCTCAAACCACTTGGGCTGGCCGGCATCCTTACCTAACTGCTCGCTCATGCGCCGCAGGTGGGTAGCGCGCGGGTCCTCCGTCTTATAGACGCGATGTCCGAAGCCGGAAATCTTCTGCTTGGCAGCCAACATGCTTCTCACATAGTCCACAGGATCAGCGCCTGCCTTGTCGATGGCGTAGAGCAGCCGCATCACGCCTTCGTTGGCGCCGCCATGCAGCGGGCCTTTCAGCGCGCCCAGTGCGCCCGTAACCGCGGAGTGAATGTCAGAGAGCGTGGCTGCGATCACCCGGGCGGCAAAGGTGGAGGCGTTCAGTTCGTGATCGGCGTGCAAAATGAGCGCGATGTCCAGTGTCCGGGTGGCCGTTTCCGAGGGCTTCACGCCATTCAGCATCCACAGGAAGTTGCCGGCGTGGTTGAGGGAGCGGTCAGGCGGAACAACCTCAAGTCCCTTGCGCAAGCGGTCGTAGATGGCCACGATCATGGCGATCTGCGAGGTCAGCTTGTAGCTTTTGCGCACATTGGCGTCGTGGGAGTTGTCCTTCTCGTCGGCGTCATAAAAGCTGAGAGCCGAAACCGCCGTGCGCAGCACCTCCATGGGTGTGGCCGTTGCAGGAAAACTGCGCAACATGTCGATGATGCGCTGGTCGAGTGTTCGAGAGAGCGCCAGTTGCGACTGGAACTCGCGCAGCGCAAACTGGTTAGGCAGGTGGCCATTCCAAAGTAGATAGGTGGTTTCCTCGAAAGTCGAGTTCACCGCAAGTTCATGAATGTCGATGCCGCGATATGCCAGCACGCCCGCTTCTCCGTCGATCCAACAGATTCCGGAGTTCGCTGCAACAATTCCTTCCAGACCTTTCCCCGCGACAGCAGTGGACATATCCTTCGGATCTCCCCCTAACGATTGTTTTTTTACGATTCTTGCTCTCATCCAGGCTCCGGAAAAGGCTCCCGGCGCGCAAAAAGCAGCAAAGTTCTTTATAGCCTAGCGATTCAATGGTTGTCACGGCATGCGGGAAAATCCGCGCTGGCAAGGGCCTTCCGGCTTAGCCATCGGAGGCTGAGTGATTCCCCATTTTGCCCCGCAAGGCGTTTTCATTCTATATTCTGGAGATTCCCCGGAGGTGCGAGGAGCGGGGTTTCGGGTTTTTTGCCACCCAGTGGTTGGCTACGTTCAGGCCCCTGGGGTTTTAAGGGAGAAAATCCCTGTTGCGGCGTCTAACGGAACAGAATCGCGCCATCACGTAAGAAGCGGTCCGCAAAACGAACCGCCAGGGAAAGGAAGGCAAAACATGAGTGAACTTGAAGATGCCCCTAGAACGTATTCGGGCGCGTTGTTGGCGGTTCTCGGCGTGGCACTTCTCAGCGCCATCGGCGGCCTTATCTGGAGCTACACACTCAGCAGTCGTTTGGCCCACCAGGAAGCAGCAGTGGCCGAAACCAACCAGCAAAACGTGAAGTTGGCTGCCCAGCTGCGGGAAACCGACGCCCGCCTCCGTGTGGCCACCGACGAGCTGGGCAAATCGCTGGGGTTGACCCAGAAGCAGCTGGACGCGCGGGCGCAGGCCATCATCCAGCGCGAACAAGCCGACAGCGCACGCCTGGAGAACGCACAGAAGCAGACAGCGCAGCAGGTGAGTGCGGTTTCCAGTGAAGTGTCGAACGTGAAGACCGACGTGGGCGGCGTAAAGACTGACGTGGCCAAAACCCAAAGCGACCTGGCCGGTGCGATCACCCAACTTCAGTCGATCAAGGGAGATCTAAGCGACCACAGTAGCTTGATTGCCCGCAACCAGAGCGAACTGGAGTTGCTGAAGCACAGGGGCGACCGCAGCTACTACGAATTCACCCTCAACAAGGGCCAAAAGAAGCCCGTAGGCACGGTAAGCCTGGAGTTGAAAAAGGCTGATCTCAAGAAGAGCCGCTTTACCCTGATGGTGTACGCAGACGACCGGCGCTACGAGAAAAAGGACAGGAACATCGATGAGCCGCTGCAGTTCTATAGCGGCAAACAGCCTGCGCTCTATGAGATCGTGGTGAACTCCATCAATTCGAAGAACCAGATCTCCGGGTATCTGTCGACACCGAAGAGCGCGTCGGCTCCGGCTAGTGCTCAGTAACAGCGATCTGAGTTGCCAGCTTCAGGCTTGGCTGGTAGCGGAAGGCGAAGGTATAGGTCAGGTTCTTCCGCGCTTCCCATTGCTGCTTGGTCAGACGGAAGGAGGAGACGAAAGTCCCCTCCCGAGTCTGGCCGGGATCGAGGGTCGTATCTGGAGACAGCGCTGTGCTCCGCCACGGAGTTAGCTCGGGGTAAGCGATGAAGACCTTGTCATAGTCCGATGGCATGGCGGCATAGCTGGAGTGGATGCCGTCGTCCAGCGCGGCATTGGTCATGATCTGGTGCATAAAGAGCGGCTGCTTGCTCTGGTTGTGTAGCCTCACGCGGGTAAAGACCAGCACAAGATCGAATGTTTCCTGCGGCATCGCCGCCCCGTTGGCGTCAAAACCCGAGGTGACGGTGTGCATGGGATGCGCCCACACTTCAAGGATTTCCCCAGTTGCGGCCGGAGGCTTTTCGCCGGCAATCACGTAGAGCGCAATCGCTACGCTGACCAGGACCGCCGCAGCCAGACTGGCCCAAATCACATGGCTCGAACCCTTGGTAAACGATTCGCCGCGGGCGGCATCGTCCAGTTCTTCCGGGGATTCTTGATGGAGTAGACTCATGGCGCCCTTATCTTATCTCCATCAGCACATGCCACGCGATGATTTCCAGCTGCGCCCTCTCAAAAACTTCCTTCCCAGGCATCGGCGTCGCCGCGGTTCTCGTTGCGGTCAGGGTTTGGGCCGCAGCGCGGCCGGAAAATCCTTTGCGCTCAGCGTGTTCAGTACGTCGTCCGGTCCCAGCCATGCGCGGCGCAGTTGGCGCATGCCGTAGTCCATCTTCTCCAGGTGCCGGGTGGCGTGGGCGTCGGTGTTGATCACGATGCGGCAGCCCCGTTCTTTTGCCAGACGCAGGTCGCGGTCGCACAGGTCAAGCCTCTCGGGAGCGGCGTTATGCTCCACGGCCACACCCAGTTCGGCTGCGCGGCTCAATACCGCCCCCAGGTCCAGGGCAAAGGGTTCGCGGCGCAGCAGCAGGCGTCCGGTTGGATGCCCCAGAATCCGTGTGTAGGGATTCTCCATGGCCCCAAGCACCCGGGCAGTCATCTCTTCGCGGCTCTGCTCAAAGCGGGTGTGCACACTCGCGATGACTACATCCATCTGGGCCAGTACCTCGTCGTCCATATCCAGGGCGCCGTCCGCCAGGATGTCCACTTCGATGCCGGTGAAGACCCGGATGCGGCCCTCCATCTGGCGGTCCACCTCATGGATGCGCTTGATCTGTTCGAGGGCCCGCTTCTCGTCCAGCCCGTTGGTCATAGCCAGATTTTTGGAGTGGTCAGTGATGGCGATGTACTCGTACCCGCGTGCAGCCCCGGCTTCGGCCATCTCGCGAATCGTATTGCGCCCGTCGGTGGCGGTGGTGTGCATGTGCACATCGCCTTTCAGGTCGGCCAACTTAATGAGCCGAGGCAGCGTATGGCGGGTTGCGGCCTCAATCTCCCCCAGGTTTTCGCGCAACTCAGGCGCCATCCAGCCCATGTGGAGCGCGGCGTAAATCTCCTCCTCGGTGGCCGCCGCCACGGTTGAGCCGTCGTCCAGCCTGGCCAGCGCCCATTCGCTCAGGGTGTAGCCCATCTTCAACGCCCGTTGGCGCAGCGCCACATTATGCGCCTTTGACCCGGTAAAGTATTGCAGCGCAGCACCATAGCTGTCTGTGGGCAGCAGGCGCACGTCCACCTGCATGCCGCTGGCAAGATGAAAGCTGATCTTGTTATCGCCCTTGGCAATAATGTCGTGGATGCCTGCGTAGGAGGCCACGTACGCGACAGCGGCGGCGGTGTGCTCGGGCGCGCAGGCCGGGCCAGCCACCAGCAGATCCAGATCGCCGGCCGTCTCCCGTCCCCGGCGCAGGGAACCGGCTGGCGTTACCTTCTCAATGCCTTTGAAGGCCAGCAAATAGGCGCCAATGTTTCTGGCTGCCTCCTCGGCTTCATCAATGCGGAAGCGGCCCGCACTGCGGCGGTAGTCTTCAATGCCCTTGTGGAGTTTTTCAATCTGTTTTTCGCCCATCCGGGGAAGTCCAACAAGGCGGCCTTCTTCAATGGCCTGTGCGAGTTGGTCAATGCTGGCAATCTTGGCCGCATCCCACAACAGAGCCACGGTTTTGGGCCCCATGCCAGGCAGTTTCAGCAGTTCCAGCAGGCCCGCGCCGTACTTGGCCAGCAGTTCTTCACGCAGCGGCAGGCTTCCAGTTTTGGCAATCGCCTGCAGGTTGGCCGCCATGCCTTTACCTATGCCTGGAATCTCCAGCAGTTGCGCAGTGTCAGCCGCCACCGCCGCCAGGTCCACGGTGGTTTGCTCAACAGCCTCGGCTGCGCGCCGGTAGCTGCGGATGCGAAAACTGTCGCCGCCGTCAATCTCCAGCAGATCGGCAGTCTCGGCCAGCAAGCGGGCCATGGTGGGGTTGTCCATCGGAAGTATCTCCGCGACCAGTATCGGCTATGAGCGGGAGAAAAGACGAGTGGCAGGCGAGCGCGGCTGAGCGCAATGCGGGCGCATCACGCGTTCCCGGATGGGTGTCGCACAAACATCCCGGCCGGGATCGGATGCCGGTAAAGGATTGTGACGAAGACCCGGATGCTGAACGCAACTTTCCTGCCCACCCGGTGGTGGTACTTGCGGTTACATCCGGTGCACGGGCTACTTACGCTGCGTTGTGGGCGGCGTCCTTATGGCGAACCACTGCATCCGCCTGGGGACCTTTCTGGCCCTGGACGATGTCGAACTCAACCTCATCGCCCTCTTTCAGTGTCTTGTAGCCGTCCAACTGAATTGCCGAGTAGTGGACGAATACATCCGGTCCGTCTTCACGTCCGATGAATCCGTAGCCCTTGGCGTTGTTGAACCACTTGACCTTGCCTTTGTACTGAGCCACAGGGTTTTTACCTTTCTTGCGTCTTGGTGGGAGTGGCGGCGCGCGAATAAACCGGAGACGCGCTCCTTTAGACAATATGACGCCTGAAACGCTCGAAAGGTTGATTCATGTTTCACAGGTATGATTCATAAAGTGAGACAGGCCGGCCCCGTGGAAGGACCGACCTGTCTGGAAGATATTGATTCGATTTGTTCGGCGCCTGGTTCGCCTGCTGCTATTTTTTTCTTTTTTTGGTCAACTGCCGTGCATACAGGAGCACGCTCGTAAGCGTCTTGCCGTCCAGAATCGCGCCTTTGTCAATCATCTTGACCACATCCGATAGCTTGACCAGGCGCAGTTCGATCTGTTCGTCGTCCTCCGGATGAGCGTCGCCGGCCACCAGCCCCTCCGCAACAAAGACCTTCATTGACTCGCCCAGAAAGCCGGGGCTGGCGTAGTACTCCACCAGAGGCTTCCACTTCTTTGCGCGATACCCGGTTTCCTCTTCGAGTTCCCGCTGCGCGCCAGCCAGGGCGTCCTCGCCCTCTTCGAGCTTGCCTGCGGGCAGTTCCCACAGGAACTGGTTCGCGGCATGGCGATATTGGCGCTCCATCACAATCCACGGGTCCTTCTTGTTTTTTGCGCTATCCAGGGCCAGGATCACCACGCTGCCGTTGTGGCGGATGACGTCGCGTTCGCTGTGCTTGCCGCCGGGCTCGATCAGTTGGTCATGCAGAACCCGAAACAGCGGGCCCTCGTAGGTCACCACAGAACTAAGCAGTTGCGCCGTTTCGGTGGGTGCAGGCGCGGATATCTTGCGTTTGGCGGTTTTCGGCTTCTTGGGTTTTGCGGCCTTCACCTTCTTCGGTTGTGGGGCCGTGACTGCCTTCTTTTTCGTGGCCATCCCAGTCTCTCTCCTTCATGCGCGATCAAAAAGAGTATACGCACAGCCGGCCGGAACGGACGCCAAACTGCCTGAAGCTCCTGCGCGCTCGTGCATCGATTCAGTCCGCCGTGGCATCCTTAACGCAGCCTATTTTCTTTTGAGCCCGTTCGCGGGGACCATCCTGAGACACACAAAGCGGAAGTGAACGCGTTGCCGACTGCAGACTGCCATCCCATCACCGTGGCGCCGGGCTTGAGCCGGCTCTTTCAAGACTATTGCGCTGGCGCTGCTGCGGCGCGGCCCTTCTATGCCTCGATGCCGCCCGATTCCGGTTGGCAGGTGCGGCCGCCGGTTCCCGCACACTGGCCGGAAGTCGTCGCGCTGCTGGCTGCGCAGAATCCCTCTCCAGACGCCGCACCGGCTCTCGCCGCCCTCGGTCAGGGAGCAGGCGTTGTCGTTACCGGCCAGCAGGTCGGCCTCTTCGGCGGACCCCTGTTTACTCCGTTCAAGGCCGCCACCGCACTTGCTCGCGCGCGCCAGGCCACGCAGGCCGGCAGTCCGCATGCCGCCATCTTCTGGTTGGCCACTGAAGATCACGACTTCGCCGAGATTAACCACGTCACCTTTCCCGCCCGCCGCGCCTTGCGCAAGCTGGTCTACGCAAAGGCTCCTGAAACTGCGCAGCCGGTGGGCGGCATCGTGCTCGACGACACGATCACACCGCTCGTCGAGGAGGCGTGGGAGCTGCTCGGCTATTCCGACGCCATGGAGGCGCTGGCTGCGGCGTACCAGCCCGGCCGCACCTTTGCCCAGGCTTTTGCCCAGTTCTACTCCAAGGCATTTGCCGCGCAGGGCTTGCTGGTGCTTGATGCGGGTGGCCGCCAGATCCACCGCATCGGCGCACCCGTGCTGCGCGCCGCCCTGGAGCGGGCCGACGAGCTGCACGCAGCGCTGCTCGACCGCAACCGAGCCCTTGAGACAGCCGGGTATCACGCCCAGGTGGCTGTCGGTCCGCAGTCCAGCCTGCTGTTCCTCATCGACGAGCGCAGCGGCGCGCGGCTCGCACTCAAGCGGCTGCCGCCCAGCGCCCAGGAGCCTGACGGCCTCTGGCAGGCAGGGCGGCAGAACTATTCCACAAGCGATTTGGTTGGGGTTCTGGACGCCGAACCGGAACGCATCTCGCCCTCGGCGCTGCTGCGGCCTGTCTTTCAGGATCTTCTGCTCTCCACCTCGCTCACCATCGGCGGGCCTGCCGAGGTCGCTTACTTTGCTCAGTCTGCCGTGCTGTTTGAGCGCATTCTGGGCCGCCTGACGCCCACTGAGCCCCGCTTTTCCGCCACCCTGGTCGAGCCGGCCATCGGAGATTTGCTCCACAAGCATGAGCTGACGCTGGAGAGGATTTTTGCCGAAAGCCCGTCGTCGCTGGCGCAACTGCTCGCGGCCCGTGCTGTGCCCATCGAGGGCAAGCGGCGGTTGGCTGCGGCGGGCTCGGCGTTGGACGCGGAATTGCCACCGTTGCTGGAATGGATGCATGCGCTTGATGCCGGACTGGGCCGCTCGGCCGACACCGCTGCCAGCAAGATGCGCTACCAGATGAACCGGCTGCGCCGCTTGGCCGCCAACTTCCAGTTGCAGCGGGAGGCCTCGCTCGGGCGCCACGCGGAGGCCATCAGTCAGGCCATCTATCCCGGCGGCGTGCTCCAGGAGCGGCTCCACGGCGCAGCCTACTACTTTGCCCGTCACGGATTTGATCTGGCTGCGCTGCTCACCCTACAGGCTGAGACTTCCTGCCCCGGGCACACGGCGCTCTGGTTATAATCCTCGCGAAGAGCGGTGAGGCTGCAAATGAAGCGGATTTTCTTCGTGCTGGTTGTGGGAGTGCTGGCGTGCGGTGCGCTAAGGGCGCAAAACGACCCCTGCGCAACTGCGGGCGAGATGAACGCCTTTTTCGGTGTGCAAACCATCCGCCTCTGGCCCGGGGACGCCCCGGAAGCCAAGGGCAAGGCCTGCACGGATATTCCCACCCTTACCATCTTTGAGCCGCAACTGGGCCACGACAACGGCTCCGCAGTGGTCATCTTTCCGGGTGGAGCGTATGCCCATCTATCCGGCAATCTTGAAGGTCGTCAAATTGCCGACTGGTTCACCGCGCGCGGCTTTCGCGCATTTGTGCTCAGCTACCGGCTCAGCTCCAACGGATACCTGCTGCCCGTTCCACTGCTGGATGCCCAGCGCGCCATCCAGACGGTGCGGGCGAGGGCGAGAGATTACTTCATCGCTCCCAACCGGATTGTGGTGATTGGTTTTTCCGCCGGAGGCCATCTTGCCGCGTTGGCCGGCACGCAGTTCGTGGCCGGCAATCCCGCCGCTGAGGACCCCATTGAGCGCGTTTCCAGCCGCCCGGACTTCCTCGTCCTCGGCTACCCGTGGATCGGCGCCATCTCCAGTGATACCTCGCACCTGAGCTACTGCAAACTGTTCAACGTCATGGACCGCTGCGAGGCCCTCCGCGCCGCGTATTCCCCCGATCTTTTTGTCACCAAGGACACGCCGCCCACGTTCTGGTTTCACACCTTTAACGACCAGACAGTTCCAGTGGAGCAAGGGCTGCGCTTCTATGAGGCGCTGGTCAAGGCGGGGGTGCCGGCCGAGGCGCACATCTTTGCCAATGGCCCTCACGGCACCGGGCTGGGTAAAGGCGACGCTGCTCTGGACCAATGGCCCAACCTGCTTGAGATCTGGCTCCGCGCCCAGGGTTTGCTCACACCGGACAAGTCTGTCGCTGCACCACGGCCCGCGTGGATGAAGTAGGCGGCAGGCAGCAGGCGAGCTTGGCCCCGGTGCTAGATTGGACAGAAGCCAAAGTAGCCTTGTGCGCCGAACACTGTGCTGGGTTCATTCCGGCTCCCGGGCAAGTGCTCACTTGGCTGTCATCATCTTTTTTCTCGAGGTTTCCTGTCCATGAAAATTCTGAATCGGCTTATGTTCGGCATGTTGGTTGCCTTGCCGTTACTGCTCCTCGCCCCCGCATTGCCAGCACAGGAGACGCACACTCCTTCTTCGCCGCCCACGACGGCCGAGCAGCATAAGGACGGCGAAAAAGAAGCAGAAGCGACGCCCGTCCCGCCTGAAAAGCCCGTTGTGACGCACCACGAGCTGACGCTGGCCGGCAAGACTCTTAAGTACACCGCGACTGCCGGCAATCTCATCATTCGCGACCAGGACGACAAGCCCTACGGCAGCATCTTTTACGTGGCCTACACGCTGGACGGCGCCGAAACCGGTTCGCGGCCGGTGAGCTTTCTCTACAACGGCGGGCCTGGCTCCGCCACGCTGTGGCTGCACATGGGGGCGTTCTCCCCGGTCCGCATCGTCACGGACAGCCCCAATCCCACCGCCGGGCCGCCTTTCAAGCTGGTTCCAAACGAGTATTCACTGTTGGACAAGAGCGACCTGGTCTTTATCGATGCGCCGCTTACCGGCTACTCGCGGGCCGTGGGAAAGGGAACCCCAAAAGACTTCACAGGTGTGGATGGCGACCTGCATGCATTCGACCGCTTCATCATTCGCTATCTGAGCGTGAACCAGCGCTGGAACTCGCCCAAGTTTCTCATCGGCGAGTCCTACGGCACCACTCGCTCGGCGGCGCTGGCCGACATGCTGGGCAACGACGGAGTGCAGTTGAACGGAGTGGTGCTCATCTCCTCCATCCTCAACTACAACATCCGCGCCGGCGGCTACGACAATCTGTATATCTTCAACCTCCCCAGCTATGCCGCGGCGGCCTGGTACTTCAACAAGATTCCCAACAAGCCCGCCGATGTGGCCGCGTGGGTCCAGCAAGCGCGTGAATTTGCGTCGGGCCCCTACGCTCAGGCGCTTTTTGCCGGGCACAATCTGCCCGCCGAGCAACTGGATTCTGTGGCCAAAGAGGTAAGCCGGTTCACCGGCCTCAGCGTGGACTACGTCAAGGAGGCCAACCTCCGCATCTCGCCCACGCGCTTCCGCAAGCAAGTGTTGCGCGACGACCGCAAGACCCTGGGCCGCTACGACATGCGCTTTGAGGGCGTCGACGAGGACGCTGCCGGCGAAACGCCAAGCTACGATGCCTCGAATGTGGGCATCAGCGGAGCCTTTGTCGCTGCGCTGCACGATTACCTTGAGCGCGAGCTGAAATACGAGAGCACTGACACCTACCGACCCAGCGCCGAGACCATTGGGCAGTGGGACTGGAAACATAAGCCAACCAGCGGTGGCCCTGGCCCCGGAGGCGGGGTTCAGCCGCAACCCTATGTAGCAGCCGATCTTGCCAGCGCGATTCGCAAGAACCCGAACCTGAAAGTCTTCTCGGCAAACGGGTACTTCGATCTGGCCACGCCCTTCTTCGCGACCGAGTACGACCTGTCGCACATGGATCTGGACCCAGCCCTGCGCGGCAATGTCCAGTTCGGGTACTATCCTTCGGGACACATGATTTACCTGAACGTGGATGCGCTGCGCCAGTTGAAGACCGATCTGGCTGTGTTCATTACCAAGGCGGAAAAATAGCCTTTCCCGTCCGGCGGGGCCAGCCGGGGCGGATAAGAAAAAAGGTCCTGAGAATGAAGAAGCGGGCTACCGATTTCGGGAGTGGAAAGACTTCCCGAAACCGGCTGCCCGCTGGACCCTGAACCGGGTCTAGGTGGTATCTTTAGTCTAGGCTTGTTCTCGGGGAAATCAAGTACTTTCTTGCGCAAATAATCTTATTCGTGACTGCAGTCACAGGACCCCGGCGAAGTGGCTCTATCTTCGTTGACTTGCGGGTCCGCCCCTGATACAAAAAAGTGTTCCACCCACGACAAGAATCGAACAGACCGCCTGAATTACCGGACCAGCATGCAAGAAATCATTCAACAAGTCGGGACCTTACTGCTCGGCGCCATTCCCACCGCGCTGCTCTTCATAGTGCTGGTTCTGGCCTACCAGTTTTTGGTGCAGGGACCGTTGACCGCAACGCTCAAAGAACGCCGCGCCCGCACAGAAGGCGCAATCGAGGACGCGAACAAGGCGATTGCCAAGGCAGAAGCCAAAGCGGCCGAGTACGCTGCCCGCCTGCGAGAGGCGCGCGCTGAAGTTCTGAGGCGCCGGGAGCAGCGCATCGCGCAGTGGAACGCCGAACGCGACACAGCTCTGGACGCTGCCCGCAAGACTGCCGGGCTCAGGGTGAAAGAGTCAAAGGCCGAACTGGAGGCCGAGGCCGCCCATGCAAGGCTGGCCATTCAGGATTCCGCCGCGGACCTCGCCAATCAGGTGGTCCGGGCGGTAATGCCGTTGGCTGCCGGGGGTACCCGTTGAAATATTCGATTTCGCATTCACGTTTGTCCATCACCTTCTGGGGAGTTTTATTTGTTGCCGCTCTGGCCATCCTGGCGGCGGGGTCGCCGGTTCGTCTTGCAGCGCAGGCGCCGGACACGGCAGCCGCGTCTCAGCCGGCCGCAGCCGCTCCCGCTGCCCAGGCTGACGAAGCAGCCAAGCCTGAAGCGGCCAAGTCCGAGGCAGAGGAAAACGACGCTTACCGGCATGCCCCCATTGTGCAGACGCTGGCCAGGCTTCTCCACCTGAACCTGGAGACCACGGCCCGCCTTTTTGAGTTCATCAACTTCGCGATTATCGTCCTGGCCATCGCCATTCCCCTGGGCCGGTTTCTCCCCAAGGTCATTCGCAAACGTTCGCAGACTCTGCGCCACAGCATCGAGTCGGCGCGCAAAGTGACTGAGGACGCCAACACCCGCCTGAGCGCAGTGGAGGCCAAGCTGTCCAAGCTCGACGAAGAGATCGCGCAGATTCGCGCCCATGTCGAGCAGGAGAGCAAGCAGGACGAGGAAAGAATCAAGGCCACCATCGAAGAGGAAAGCGCCCGCATTGTGACCGCCGCTGAGCAGGAGATTGCAGCCGCTGCGGCGCACGCCAAGCGTGGACTGCGGCACTTTGCCGCCGATCTGGCGATCGACCAGGCCGCCAGGCAGTTGGTGCTTACAGCGGAGACCGATCGCAACTTGATTGCTGAGTTTGTCCGCGATGTAACCAAGGGAGGGCAGAACTAGCATGGCTGTGTTTGTCTCTCGTTATGCCCGCGCTTTTCTCGACGTGGTTACGGCCGCCAAGCTGGATACCGCGGCTATTGACCGGCAGTTCACCGATTTTCAAGCCACATGGGACGGCAGTCCGGAGTTGCAGGCGCTCTTTACGAACCCGGCCGTCGGCGCCGCGCAAAAGGTAGCCATTCTTGACAAGCTCAACGCAAAGCTGGGACTCCAGAAGGAACTGCGCAATCTGCTGGCCGTGCTCATCAACAACGATCGCATCGGCCAGGTGAATGAAGTGGCCGCGGCCTATCGTCTTGCGCTGCAGGAGCGGCAGGGTATCCGGCAGGCGGAGATTGTTACAGCCCGCGAGTTGAGCGGTGAAGAGCGCGATGCGCTGGTGGCCGGGGTGGGCGAGCTGGCCGGTGCGCGCATCGAGCCCAGTTTCAAGCTCGATAAGTCGATCCTCGGCGGCACGGTGGTGCGCATAGGTTCTACGGTGTATGACGGCTCAGTCCGCGGGCGGTTGGAGCGGCTGAAGGAAGCATTGATCGCCGGATAGGTTTCTCTGGCACGGATTGGCAGCAAGGATCTAAAGGATAGGAAGAGCAGAGATGGCTCAGATCAAAGCAGACGAAATCACGCAGCTCCTTCGCGAGCAGATCGCGAATTACGATTCGAAGGTCCAGGTTGACGAAGTCGGGACCATCACATCGCTCGGCGACGGCATTGCCCGTCTCCACGGGCTCGACAAGGTGATGGCCGGTGAGCTGCTCAGCTTCCCGCATGGCATCGCCGGACTGGCGCTGAGCCTGGAAGAAGACCAGGTGGGTGCCGTGGTGCTGGGCGACTACACCGAGCTCAGCGAAGGCGACGAAGTAAAGCGGACGGGCAAGATTCTGAGCGTCCCTGTGGGCGAAGCCATGATCGGCCGCGTGGTGAATGCGTTGGGCGTGCCCATTGACGACAAGGGTCCCATCGCCACCACGCAGTCGCTGCCCGTCGAGCGGCTGGCCCCCGGCATTATCGACCGCCAGCCAGTGCGCGAGCCCATGGCCACGGGTCTCAAGGCTATCGACGCCATGATTCCCATCGGCCGCGGCCAGCGCGAGCTGATTATCGGCGACCGTCAGACCGGCAAGACGGCCGTGCTGCTGGATACGATCATCAACAACGCCAAGAACGACCTGATCTGCATCTACTGCGCCATCGGCCAGAAGCGCTCCTCGATTGCGCAAGTGGTGCAGACCTTGACCGAAGCGGGCGCCATGGGCCACACGGTCATCGTGGCCGCCTCTGCCTCCGAGCCTGCCCCCATGCTGTACCTGGCTCCCTACGCGGCCACGGCTATCGGCGAGTATTTCCGCGACTCGGGCCGCCACGCCCTGGTGATGTATGACGATCTCTCCAAGCACGCCATGGCCTACCGCGAGATTTCGCTCCTGCTGCGTCGTCCCCCTGGCCGCGAAGCCTATCCCGGCGACGTGTTCTATCTCCACTCGCGCCTGTTGGAGCGCTCGTCGAAGATGAGCAGCGAAAAGGGCGGTGGATCGCTGACCGCGCTGCCGGTTATTGAGACTCAGGCTGGTGACGTCTCGGCGTACATTCCCACCAACGTTATCTCCATCACCGACGGGCAGATATTCCTTGAAACGGACCTGTTCAACTCCGGCGTCCGTCCGGCCGTGAATGTGGGCCTCTCGGTTTCGCGCGTGGGCTTCTCGGCGGCCATCAAGGCGGTCAAGCAGGTTGGCTCCACGCTCAAGCTGGACCTGGCCCAGTATCGCGAACTGGCTGCGTTTGCCCAGTTCGGCTCGGACCTCGATCCGCTGACCCAGAAGCAGCTCAACCGCGGACAGCGCCTCACCGAACTGCTCAAACAGCCGCAGTTCCAGCCGCTTACGTGGCAGCAGCAGGTCCTGGTTCTGTTTGCCGGTACGCAAGGCTACCTCGACGATCTGCAGGTCTCCGAGATCCGCGCTTTTGAGGACGGTCTGTACAAGTACTTTGACGCCACGCAGACCGATCTGATGGGTGACCTGACCAATAAGCGGTCGCTCGACGACAACCTGCGCAACCGGCTGCACGCGGCGCTCAAGGAGTACAAGGCAGGCTTCACCGCCGACGTAGCCGCAGCGGTAACGGTGTAAAAAAGCAGTTCTCGGATGCCCGTCAAAGACCCATTGAAGCAGGGTGACGGCAACTGAGAACTGACAACTGAGAACTGGGAACTAAAAATGGCAAACGTCCTCGATCTACGGCGCCGCATCCGCAGCGTGAAGAATACGCGGCAGATCACCAAGGCCATGAAGATGGTCTCGGCAGCCAAGCTGCGCCGCGCGCAGGAGCGGGCGCTGGCGGCCCGGCCCTACGCCAGGATGATCACCAGCGTGCTGGAATCGCTCACGCGCCGCGTCGAGATCTTCGATCCGGCGACCGGAAACCTGCGCCATCCGCTGTTTATCACGCGGCCTGAAAAGCGGGTTCTGCTGGTCATTGTCAGCGGCGACAAGGGCTTTGCAGGCGCCTTCAACGCCAACATCCTCAAGACGGCCTTCCAGTTCATCTCCGCCAATCCGGATAAGGAGATTGACATCGAAGCCGTGGGCCGCAAGGGCCGCGACCAGATGCGCCGCCATTATCCCGCTGCGGTGTATACCCAGAAGACCGACGCGAGTGGTCACACCCACCCGGTGCGCGAGCGCAAGGCGCCGGTCGAGGTTACCGGCGACCATCCGGGAATGCTGCTGAAGCTCGAAGCCGAACGCGTCTTTGCGCTCGCACAGAACATCATCGCGCGCTACGTGCATGAGGAGATCGACGCAGTCTACATCGTCTACAACGAGTTCAAATCGGTGATTCAGCAGCGCCTGATTGTCGAGCGGCTTTTGCCGTTGATTGAGGTGGGCCGCCAGCAGATTACCGGCGCCGTCGAGCCTACCATCGCGGAACGCGAGCGCGCTGCACAGGCTGCAATCAGCGCAGGCATCAGCCTGGAACTGGCCGATACACGCGAGGCCGACGAGGAAGCGCGCAAGTTCGGCACCGCCGAAGTGGACTATATCTACGAGCAGCCGGCTGAGGAACTCTTCGCGGGGCTGATTCCGCAATATGTTTCTTCCATGCTCTATCACGCCATGACGGAGTCGGTCGCCGCGGAAAATGCGGCCCGCATGACGGCGATGGATTCAGCAACCAACAACGCCTCGGATATGATCGACGGGCTCACGCTGCATATGAACCGCGTGCGCCAGGCGGCCATCACCAAGGAGATCATCGAGATTGTTTCGGGCGCAGCGGCGCTGTAGAGCAATTTCAGGGTAACGTGCCGTAGCAAGCTTCAAGCAGGATGGCTTTTTCTTGAGGGAAAAGCCACTTGAGTTCATCAACCCAGCATTAGAGCAACCCTGAAAATTGCTCCTGGCGAAAAGGCAGATTATGGCAGAAAACATCGGCAAGGTGATTCAGATATCCGGTCCCGCGGTGGACGTGCAGTTTGAAGAAGCAACGATGCCGCCCATCTATCAGGCGCTGCGCGTCACCAGCGAGGGCTTTACTGTGCCCACGCCCATCAGCGTGGTTCTCGAGGTGCAGCAGCACCTGGGCGAGGGCCGCGTCCGCACGGTGGCCATGGAAGCCACCGACGGCATGGTCCGCGGCATGAAGGCCATCGATCTCGGCGGCCCCATCCGCGTGCCGGTGGGCAAGGAGACGCTGGGTCGCGTCATCAACGTCATCGGCGAGCCGGTGGACAATCTTGGGCCAGTCGGGGAGCACACCCGCATGCCCATTCATCGTCCTGCTCCCTTGTTTGACGAGCAGTCCACGCAGGAGGAGATGTTCGAGACCGGCATCAAGGTCATCGATCTGATCCAACCCTTTCTCAAGGGCGGCAAGATCGGTCTGTTCGGCGGCGCCGGCGTGGGCAAGACCGTGGTCATCATGGAACTCATCAACAACGTGGCCAAAAATCACGGCGGCTACTCGGTGTTCGCCGGCGTGGGCGAGCGCACCCGCGAGGGCAATGACCTGTGGCTGGAGATGACCGAGTCCGGCGTCATCAAGCCCGGCGACTGGGCCAACTCAAAGTGCTCACTGGTGTACGGCCAGATGACCGAGCCGCCTGGAGCCCGCCTGCGCGTGGCACTTACTGGCCTTACCGTCGCCGAGTACTTCCGCGACGTTGAGGGCTCTGACACGCTGCTCTTCATCGACAACATCTTCCGCTTCACGCAGGCCGGTTCCGAGGTTTCCACGCTGCTGGGCCGCATGCCCTCGGCCGTGGGCTACCAGCCCAACCTCGCCACGGAAATGGGCGAGCTGCAGGAGCGCATCACTTCGACCAGCAAGGGATCGGTCACCAGCGTGCAGGCCGTCTACGTGCCGGCTGATGATTTGACGGATCCGGCGCCGGCCACCACCTTTGCCCACCTCGACGCAACCACCGTGTTAAGCCGTCCGCTTTCGGAACTCGGCATCTACCCGGCCGTCGACCCGCTGGCTTCTACCTCGCGCATTCTCTCGGCCCGCATCGTGGGTCAAGAGCACTACGACGTGGCGCAGGGTGTAAAGCGCATTCTGCAGCGCTACAAGGACCTGCAGGACATTATCGCCATTCTGGGCATCGACGAGCTCTCTGAGGAAGACAAGCTTACCGTGGCTCGCGCCCGCAAGGTGCAGAAGTTCCTCTCGCAACCCTTCCACGTTGCCGAACAGTTCACTGGCATTCCTGGAGCGTATGTGAAGGTGGCCGATACGGTCCGCAGCTTCAAGGAGATCATCGCTGGCAAGTATGACGATATCCCCGAGCAGGCCTTCTACATGAAGGGCGCCATCGAGGAAGTACTTGAAACCGCCGAGAAGCTGAAGGCGACGGTGTAAGAAACAGTTGTCAGAGATCAGAGATCAGTAATGCCCGGTCCAAAGAACGGTGCAAAGCAGCGACGGATCAGGGGTAGGTTCATGCCGAGTTTCCGACGAGTGCTTTTTCTGATCTCTGGCTCCTGATCTCTGGAAGGATTTTATGGCAAACGCGACAGATCAACTCCGGGTCCGGCTGGTAACGCCCGAGCGTACCCTTTTCGAGAATCAGGCGGACGCCGTCGAGCTGCCCTCGAAGTCGGGATACTTCGAGGTGCTCTACGGGCATGCGCCTCTGATGGCAGAACTAGGAGCCGGCAAGGTGACCATGCATGGCGGTCCCGGCGACAACCAGATCTACAACGTGAGTTGGGGATTTGTTGAGGTGTTGCCCGATCGGGTTACGATTCTCGCCTCCGACGCGCTCAAGCCGGAAGAGATTGACGTGGTCCGTGCCGAGCAGCAACTGGACCGCGGTCTCCAGTTGTGGAAGGAAGCCGGCGAAAGCGAAGAGGACTACAACGAAGCTCTCCGCATGATCGCCGAAGGCGAAGCCAAGATCGCCACGGCGGAAGAGAAGCGCTAACGGAATTTCATCGCACCAGTTGTTCTCTAATCTGAAAAGCCCCGTTCGCAAGAGCGGGGCTTTTTGCAGGTGACATCGCAATTTGAGATTGAGCGGGAACGGACCGTGCCCGGCTGTGCAACCGGCAGAATGCTGGTTATAATCGCATGGGCGCTGAGCCAGGCCGCGGGCATGGATCCGTTCTGTGCAACCAGCGCCAACAGCGCATACAATGCAGGATGTCATGGCGAAAGCAAAGGAAACCATATTCGAAGTTGCCTGTCCGGATTGCGGGGCAATGCTGAAGATTGATGCATCCACCGGACTGGTGGTGAGTCACACTCCGGCCCCACGCAAGCGGACATTTGAAGACCTGGCGACTGCGGCCCAGGCAATGCGCGAACAGGACGAGCGCAAGGAGTCGATCTTTCGCCAGTCGGTTGAGGCTGAAAAGAACAAGACCGATCTGCTTGAAAAGAAATTTGCCGAGGCCCTGCGCAAGGCCAAGGATGCACCCGAGGGCAAGCCGTTACGCGAATTTGACCTGGACTGAGGCGCGTTCCACAGGAAAGTGCCGGAATCTTGTCCGGCAAAGCCCGCGCACTCACGCGACACCTGATTCCACCCAGGCCGCTGCCCCTGTGGGCGGGGCCTTTTAGCGAAGGAGAATCCATGGGCCTCGTGCCGATTTCAGAATCAAAGAACGATTCCGCCAAAGTGTCGAACGCACCCGAAGCCAACACTGTTGACTGGATCAAGATTGCCGCGGGCGGTTCCTTGGTTGTCGGCGGCTTCCTGCTGCTCACCGGCCAGCGCCGCGCTGGGATGGTAGCGGCCGCCTCAGGCACGGCCCTGGCGCTGCTCGACCAACAGGATGCGCTGCGTTCGTGGTGGAAGGTTCTGCCGGGTTACGTCGACCAGATCCAACGCGTGATTGAGCAGGTGCAGAGCAAGGTGGAGGATATTGCCGCCAAGCGCGAATCGCTGCACCAGGTCCTGGTCAAGCCGGCCGAAGAGGCTTAAAGTCCCAGTTGCCGGCGCCCCGCCTCGCTGATGCGGTGGGGCGTCCACTTGGGTTCCCACACCAGGTCCACCTCGACCTTGCTGATGTCGGGGATGCCGGCAAGGCGGTTGTGTACCTGCTCGAAGATGAGTCCGCTGGCTGGGCATTGTGGAGTGGTCAGGGTCATCGTCACTTTCACCCGTTGCCGCGGCCACGCTGGTGTGGAGTCCGGATCGGGCTCAGTTGCAACGCCATAGATCAGCCCCAGATCCACAAGGTTTAGCTTCACTTCGGGGTCGAAGCAGTCGCGCAATGCGGCAAGGATGTCAGCTTCGGACAGCACGCTAGTTCTTTCTCTCCACCAGGTAGCGGGCCACGGATTTGAGTCCGTCTGCGCGGCTCCCATATGGGGCCAGCGCGGAGAAGGCCTCGTCAATCAGGGCGGTCGCGTCCCGTTGGCTCTGCTCGATCCCGTAGACGGCCGGCCATGTGGCCTTTTCGGTGGCAAGGTCCTTGCCTGCCGTCTTACCCAGGTGAGCCGAGTCCACGGTCATGTCGAGCACGTCGTCCACAATCTGGAAGGCCAGCCCGGCTTTGCGCCCGAAGATATCCAGGCGGGCGACATCGTCTGCGGTAGCGCCGGCATAGACGCCTCCCGCTACCACGCTCACGCGGATGAGGGCGCCTGTCTTGGCGCGATGAATGGCTTCCACCCGTTCCGGAGTCGGCTTGAGGTGCTCGCTTTCCAGGTCCAGCACCTGGCCGCCGATCATGCCATCCACGGTGCCGACAGCGTTGGCGATGAGGCCGATGATCTGGACGGTGGCGGCAGGCGGGCAGTCAAGACCTGCCAGCACCTCGAAGGCGCGCGTTTGCAATGCGTCGCCGGCCAGAATGGCGATGGCCTCCCCAAATGCCACATGGCAGGTGGGCTTGCCGCGGCGCAGGTCGTCGTTGTCCAGGGCGGGCAGGTCGTCGTGGATGAGCGAGTAGGTGTGCAGCATCTCAAGGGCTGCGCCAAGCCGCTCGATACCCTTCGGCAGTGCGCTGGCTATGGTCACCGCGGCCTGCATGGCCAGCACCGGCCTCAGGCGCTTGCCCCCGGCAAAGGTGGAGTGGCGCATGGCGCCGTGAATCGAGGCAGGCACGGTTTCGACCCTGGGAAGAAGAGTTTCCAGCGCCCGGTCCGTCAGCTCCGCGCCTTCCTGGATCAGCGATTTTACATCAACTGGCATCCCACCCATCATAAACGAGGTCGGGTTTGTTTTCGCTCCAGGAAACAGAGAGATGTGAACAGGGCAAGGGCGATACCGCTGATCCAGCGTCCGGCGATCACGTCACCGGTCGTGCCCCAGTCTACAGTCAACTCCACGTGCCCCTGGGGGACGGGCACAGCCATCAGACCATCGTCGCGATGAGGCAGTGATTGGGGGCGCTGGCCATTCACCCTGACCTGCCATGCGGGGTAACTGCGCAATCGCAGAATCATATAGCCCGCGTGTTCGGTGGCGGCGGCGATACGCAGATGCTCGGCACGGGCTTTGCCCGGATAGGATGCAGCGGAAAAAGTGGCCTCGCAACTACCCTGCCCGGGGCCCCATTCCAGAGTCTCGTTCTCCGGATCGGCATCCGGTGGTTCCGCGCCCAAAACGGTGTCGGCAGATGCGGTCAGGCAGGCCTCCGGCAGACCGGCGGCAAGCAGTGAGTTCAGCGCATCTTGGGGCGCATACTCATCGACACCGGGGAAGCCCGTGCCGGTGCGGTATGCATTCAGCATCGTGGGCACGGCGTCCTCATCTTCGCAAACCGCGAAGTAATAGCGCGTAGTGATGGCAAAAGAAGCGAGGAAAAAGGCAAAGCATGTGGCTATGGCCGCAAAACAAAGCCAGCGCGGGGCGGCCTTTTTGGGCCAGATGCCAAAGGCAAAAAACAGGGCCATGGGTGCTTCCAATACCACCAGCCAGCGCCAGGGAAACTGCAGGAAGCGGAGCTTGGGCAGCGCATCCCAAATCAAAAGCGAAATTGGGAACTGAAGAAAGAGAACGGCCGCTGGAATGAGTGCCAGCGGAACCCACCAGCGCGCGGACGGGGAGCAAGATGTGCGACGCGCAAGGGTGTCCGCCTGTTCCTGGGCTGCTCGCCGGGGTTTCTTCAAGCCGGGCAGCAGACCGCGCCACCAAATAAGCAGCAGGCCGGCAACGGTCACCCCGATCATGGTGACGCAGATGAGCGATGTAAGTCGAAGCACAGTGTCGTGCGAGCCAAGCGCAGGATCGGTGTGCCGGGCAAAGAGCCAGCTTTCCTCGATCCGGGAGCCGGAGGAATCAATGGCTTGGCGTATGTCGACCCATCGCTGTTCAACTGCTGCGGGCACCAGGTAAAACGCGGACAACCCCAGTCCCAGCGCGACAGAGGTGGTTGCGCGCAGCACGGGTGCCCACGAGCGCCACAGCCAGGCCAACACCAGCGCCACAGCCGCTAACAGATAGCTTGCCATCACGCCCACCGGGGCATTGGAGAGCCATGCTCCGGCCACCACCACCGCTAACGGCGCCGCCGAGCCATCGAAGGCGCGCCGCCACGTTGAAGCGGATGGATTGCGATCGCGCAGCATGAACAGGAGCAGCAGTGGAAGCCAGAAACCACCGGTCAGCTCGCCAAAGGCCGTGCGCCTATAGGCCGTGAACAAGGCATATACAGAGAAGATCGCCACGCATCCCGCCAGGGTCGCCGGGCCTTCCGGCATCACGTGACGAGCAAGGGCGCGCACTCCGATGCCCGTGGCGACCAGCAGCAGAAACGTCAGGGCAATTGGAACGGCATGCCATGAAAGCACTGAGCCCAGGGCCGCGCCCATCATCCACGTGATAGGTGGATAGAAGACGAACCGAGGCTCGCCCGCGCCGAAGTTTGCGCTGGCCGACCAATGCGGATAGAAAATTCCCTGCCGCCAGCTGTCGAGAGCGTCGAGCCAGGAGATGAGATGAAAGTCGAAGTCGTGGCCGCAGGAGTTGCCTCGCAACACTTGTGGCGCGGTGGCCACGGCCGCGGCCAGCAGTATGACTGCGGGGCCGGCCAACTGCTGCCAGCGGCTCTTGGGTGGCCGGATCATGACCGGCTGGTTCATGTTTGGGCGCTCCTGGTCAAAGGACCCATGTTGGGGCTTGTCGTTTTCCAACCTCGCGCAAGAAAGGGCGCGCAAAGACGGGCTACGGAGCACTTGGGAGGAAGGAGCGCCCTCATGGCAGCAGTCGCAGCGTGTGCCGCGTCTGGGCTGTGACTGCCCCCGCGTTGAAGGGAAGTGCAAAGGTCGTTCCCTTGTACCAGTCGTTCCACTGGTCGCGGAAATAAGGACTGAGAGGGTTTCCGCTCTCTCCCAGCACGATGTTTTCCGTGGAGCCGTCGACGTTGCTCCAGTCCATGGTGAAGCGCTGTGAAGGGCCAAAGTCGCGGCCCACCTGCTTCACGGTCGTCGTGTCTCCGCTCAGCGGTTGCGGGCCCGTGCCGGCTATGCGACCCAGCAGCGGCAGAAAGCCGGCCAGCGGGTGCTCAATGTCAATCACATGCCAGCTGCCGTAAGCCCACTGGCTCACGCTGGCGGGGGCTTTGCCTGTCACCATGCCTCTGTGGACGGCCTCGGTCAGCAGGGCGTCCCAGTCCTTATAGCCGGGCGGCAGCCATTCGGGACTGGCGTGCATCACGATCTCTTCCTCGGCAAAGTTGGACTCGGACCATGTGTAATCCTCGGCGTCCTTGCCAAGTTTCGGCTCCAGAATCAGCGGCCACAGGGCTGCGCGGGCCTGGGTCACCAGGGAGGCGGCGGCGGAGTCGGTGGTCAGCCGTCCATCCCAGCTGCGCATCAGGTCGGCGGCGCTGCGCAGCCGCTCGTCCGTGCCATCGGCGTGGTCTATGGCGTAGGCAAAGCGATGCGCCAGTTCCTGGTCCACCTCGCTGTAGATGTCGGTCTGGACGGCCAGCATGTCCTGGGGCTTTAACTGGTCGCGCCATTGCAGCGCCTTGTAAATGCGTTCGGCGCGATACGGATCGGCCCATTCGAGCGACAAAGGGTAGGGGGAACTGCTCGTCGTCACGCGCGAGTTCGCTGTGGCCACAAAGCCAGACGGCGGGTCCACCGCGCTGGGCAGATCGTCAAAAGGAATGTAACCCTGCCACTCGTGCATCGCGTCTTCAACCGGCACGCCCTGCAGCCCCGCCGGCCGCAGCGGAACGCGTCCCGCTGCATGGTAGGCGATGTGCCCCTGGTCGTCGGAGTAGACCACATTCTGCGCGGGCCAGCTCCACTGGGCCAGCGCCGCGGAAAACTCCGTCCAGTTGGACGCCACGTTCATCGGGTAAAGCGGGATCGAGTTCAGGGTGGTGTCGTAGAGCGTCCACTTCAGCGCCATAGGCCGGTTTTCATGCTTGAAGAGCGGGTTCAGCAGCGGCCCATGGGCGGTGGATTGCACATCCACCGCCACGTCCCGGCCTCCGCGCACATGAATCACCTCGTGGTCCACGGCCAGCGGCTTCCAACTCCCATCAGCGTCCTGATAGTTACCCTTGCCGTCCAGCTTCTCGATGTACAGGTCCTGCACGTCAGCGTAGAGCGCCGTCATGCCCCAGGCCACATGCTCGTTGTGACCCGCAATCACAAACGGCATTCCCGGAAGCGTAACCCCGGCGGCATGGTAGCCGGGCGCGTGCAGATCAGCCATATACCAGATGTTTGGCTCTGTGAGCGACAGGTGCATGTCGTTTGAAAGCAGCGGTTTTCCGCTCGCAGTGTGCTGGCCTGAGATGACCCAGTTATTCGAGCCCGCCGCACACTCCGAGCAATCGGGCAACTCCAGCAGGGCTCTCAAATCGCGGGGATCTTCGTGGTTCCGCAGCACGCTCGCAGGAGCCGCGCTGGCCTCGGTGCGGTCGTCGTCATCATCCTCGTCGTCGCTTGGCGTGGGCGGCTCGGGATGCGGCTGGCTTAGGTCCAGCAGCACGCCCGTCGGCTGATGATCGCGCCAGGAGCCCACCGGATAAAGATCAGATTCCAGCCTGGGGTTGTGCAGTTTGGCCGAAACCTGCTCACGCATCAACTTCGCATACCAATGCGTATCCAGCATCTGGACCATCATCATGCCCACTGAGAGGGAGTCGACGCCGCTCCAGGGCTGGGGACGATACAGCAGCAGCCGGAACTCCGGCGGCAGCGAGTCCGGGTGTTGGGCAATGTAGAGATTCACGCCGCGCGCATACGCGTCCAGCCGCGCGCGGTCGTCTGCGGGCAGGTTGGCATAAACGCGTTGGGCCGTTTTGCGAAATTGCAAAACTCGTTGGGCCTTGTCGTGCCTCACCAGTGAGGGGCCCATGATCTCCGCCAGGTCGCCGTTGGCGTTGCGCCGGAAGGCGTCCATCTGCCACAGGCGGTCCTGCGCCGTTATGTAGCCCTGCGCAACAAAAAGATCCTCCTGCGTGGCCGCTTCAATGTGGGGCACGCCATGGCCGTCGCGGCGCACCGTCACCGGCGCGGAGAGCCCGGACATTTGCACGTCACCATCCAGCACGGGCAGCGCGGCCTTGGTCGTCGAGCGAAGCCACAGCACACCCACGCCTGCCGCCAGCACAAGGAGCGCCAGAAGGCCGATTGTGGACCACAACAGGATGCTTGGCCAGCGGCGTTTGCGGTTGCGCGGCGGGAATCCGGGAGTCAATGAGGGTATTTGATTAGCAGTGTCAGTGTCGGCCATCGGTCACGAACAGAATACCGCTCTTATGGAGCAGCTGCTCCATGTTCCATGGTGGATGGTCCCACAAGCCGAACAAAGCGCGCCCCGGCAATCGCATTATCCCGCGGCCTGCTCTCCCGTGGGAACGGCCAGCGCAGCGGGCCTGTGACGGCCATAAAGAAGAAGCACCGCCACCAGCATCAGCAAAATCACCGGCAGGACCAGCAAACTGCCTTCCGGGCCGTTTGTGCCGCCGCTCCACAGCGCTGAGCCCGCAGGGGTGGTGGTCAGGTAATGTCCGGGCGCGGTAAAGCCGCTGTCGGCCGTTCCATAGAAGTAGGTTTCCGCCCAGTCCCAGGCCGCATGGCAGCCAATGGCCCACCATGCCGATCCGGTCACCCGCACACTGACGCAGAAGACAAACCCGATGGCTGCCGCCGCAAAGATGCCCACCCAGTTTTCGCCGTTGTTGCCTGTGTGGACAAAGCCGAAGGCCGTTGAGGTGGCCCAGGCCGCCTGCCAAAACCCTGAGCCGTCCGCCTTGGCCTGGTGCAATAGCCAGCAGGGGCCCAGTCCCAGCAGCGCAAAGCCATACACGCCCCAGACGCCGTTGCCCTTTGATCGCAGCAGCAAATCCGCGCAGAGGACGCCCACAATGCCCAGCGCCCACCAGAAGTTGATGCCCCGCGTGAACGTAAATTGCAGATAGCAGCGGAAGCTGCCCTCCTCAAAAAATCCCGTCAGCAGGAACGCCACACCCCACAAGGCGGCAAAGCTCAGAATCTTCGTCCCGGAGAGCGCCACCGGACCAAAATGAATCCAGCCGCCCCAGGCCATTGCGCCCACCAGGGCCGAGAGCGCAGCAAATCCCGCCGCCAGCCCGCCGGCAAAGTGCCGCAGCCACCCCGCCCCGCTCAGGTTGTATTCCGTAATGCGGCGGTGCTCGATGGCTGCCACAATCGCGCCCGCGCCCAGGATTGCCAGCACCGAAATCACTTCTCCGACAATCGATGAAAGAGGCGTGAAGGCGCCCGGTTTCTCATGCAGAACGTTTTTGATCACCGCCGAGGCCGCTGTCCCCAGCATCAGCAGAAACAGGATGGTCAGCACCAGAAACAGCGCCACTGACCAGCCTGCCCGCAACCCCTGGCCGCCGATAAAGATCCAGCGCAGGCCGTGGTATTCCTTCTCGTCCGGCTCGGGCGTTGGGGAATCGGGCCAGTCCCGCTCGTCGAGCGCGCGAATGGCCGGTGCCGTCTCCTGCAGAGGCGGCTGAACCTCAGGCTCCATGAGATCTCCTTTAAACTTGTACAAATTTCCTGTGTGGAGAATTCTACTCAAGTAGGGGTACGTCCGGGCAGGGAACTGTGTTCCCAAACTGCTTTCGCCGCGTTTTCGTTCCCTGGGTGCCTTGACACAATCGGTCCAGCCCTTGATGCTTAACTTTCTGGTTTTTTAGAACTTGGTTGCAGGGAGCTATAGGTTTTGCGGGTTCGCGTCTTCTATCACGACAAATGCTTTGACGGAGCTTGCTCAGCCTCGCTGTTCACGCGATTCCATCGCGAGTGCGTCGCCGCAGGGGCTAGTTACGAGTACCACGGCCTGGTACACCGGGCCGGAGCGCTCTTTGACGAGAGCGAGTTTACCGGTGACGAGAATGCTATTGTCGATTTCAAATACTCGGCTTCTCCGCAGATTACATGGTGGTTTGATCACCACCTCTCCGCATTCCTGACGCCCAGCGACCACGAGCACTTTCTGGCGTGCCAGCGGGATCCGGTCTGCGGTCTGCGCAAGTTTTTCGATCCCGAGTACACCTCCTGCACCAGCTTTCTGGCCCACATCGCCTCCACCCGCTTCGGCTTCAATACCGCGCCCGTGGCCGAACTGATTCACTGGGCCAACATCGTCGATGGAGCGCTCTATGAGAGCCCCGAGTCGGCTGTGGAGATGGCCGCTCCTGCCATGAAGCTCACGCTCATCATCGAGTCCACCCAGGACCCGGCGTTCATTCCGCGGCTGATTCCCCTGCTCACTGAGCTGCCCCTGGCCGACGTGCTTGCCCAGCCCTTTGTGGCCGGCTTGCTGCCTCCCCTGCTGGAGCGCCACCAGCAGGCCATCAAACTGATTCGGGACCGCAGCGAAGAGCGCGATGGCACCATCTTCTTTGACATCACCGACCAGCAGCTTGAGGGATACAACAAGTTCATTCCGTATTACCTGCATCCCCAGGCCACTTACTCAATCGGTCTCTCGAAATCCAGTTTCAGGACCAAGGTCTCGGTGGGTTCGAACCCCTGGACCAAGGCCGACCCCGCGAAGATGGTGAATCTGGCCCAGGTCTGTGAGCGCTACGGCGGCGGCGGCCATGCCCGCGTTGGCGCCATCAGCTTTCCGCCCGACAAGGCAGACCTGGCGCGCGAGGCCGCAGCCGAGATTGTCGCGGAATTAAGGGCGAAAAATCCGTTGGTTTAACGCCTGCTCAATGAATGGGCGCATTTGAAAATGCCGGGGCTGTTGGCCCCGGCATCTCGTTTTGCAGGCACAACCCGTTTACCGCGCCAGCATGTCCGCCGCCTTCAGGAACCACGGATCAAGCGGCTTTTTCCCAACAACAACCTCTTCCAGCGGTGTGGTCGTCAATTCTCCCTTGCATACGCCCACCAGCACCCCCGCGTTGCCCGCGATGATCTGTTCGGCTGCTTCCGACCCCAGCCGGGTACCCAGCAGGCGGTCTGCGCAGGTGGGCACGGCGCCGCGCTGCACGTAGCCCAGCACCGTGGAGCGGAACTCAAAGCCGTGCAGCAGACCGTGCTCTCTGAAGTACCGGCACAGCCCCTCGGCGTTGTACTTGGCTCCCTCGGCCACCACCACAATCGCATGCGGTTTACCGCGATCATACGAGTCCTGGATGCGCTCGGCCACCTGCTCCGGAACGGCTTCGATCTCCGGCAGCACAATGGCCTCGGCGCCGCCGGCAATGCCCGCCATCAGGGCCAGGTAGCCGCATTTACGCCCCATCACCTCCACCAGCAGCGCGCGGCGGTGCGACGAGGCCGTCACTTTCAGGTTGTCGATGGCGTTCAACGCGACGTTGAGGGCTGTATCCACGCCGATCGTCACGTCCGAGCCATAAAGATCGTTGTCGATGGTCGAAGCCACACCGACCACAGGAAACCCCATCTTTCGCAGTTCATTGGCCCCGGTCTGCGAGCCGTTGCCGCCAATCACGACCAGGCCGTCGATCCCCGAACCGTGCAGCCGGCGAATGGCCAGTTCGACGCCCTCTTCGGTTTGAAACTCGGGGCAGCGCGCCGAACCCAGCACCGTTCCGCCGCGCTGGATGATGCTGCCCATATCGCGCGTTCCCAGCCGCTTGAAGTTTCCTTCAATCAGCCCTGAATATCCCTGGTAAACACCCCACGTATTCACTCCGCGGGCCTGTCCCGTGCGAATCACCGCACGGATCGCGGCATTCATCCCCGGCGCATCTCCGCCGCTGGTTAAAACTGCAAGGCTCTTCATCAACACGATCCCCTTAGGCAATCAAATTAGGCAAAGGAAACCCCGAACGGCAGCGCCCTGCGGTTGGCCTGGCGGCCAGCGAGCGCGGCTTCAAGGCTCTTCTTCCGCATACTTGGATGCACAGTAGCGGTGCACGAGGAGGTTCTTACACCTTGGCGCGCTGGCTGGGCCAGTCGGCGCGGCGGCGGTGCAGAAAAGCCGTGACGCCTTCCTTGAAGTCTTCCGTCGAGCGTTGCAGCGCATTCACCGCAATGGCGTCTTCAATCTCCTCGTCCAGGCGGCGGCGTGCGTGCTTGGCCAGCAGCCGCTTCACGGCCTGCATCGCCTGGGGACTGTTCAGCAGCAGCGTCTGCGCCAGCGCCCGGGCCGCCTGCATCAGCTCTTCAGGGGCAACAATCTGAGTCACCAGCCCCAGGTCCAGCGCCTCTTGCGCCTTCATCAGCCTGCCTGTCAGCAGCAGTTCGCGGGTGCGCTTTTCGCCCACCTGCCGCAGCAGAAACGAGGCCACAATCGCCGGCACATAGCCCACGCGCACCTCGGTATAGCCAAACTTTGCTTCCGGCACGGCGAGCGTAAAGTCGGCTAGCGTAGCCAGACCCATGCCTCCCGCAATGGCCGGACCGTTCACCGCGGCAATCACCGGCTTGGGGAAGTCATAAAGCGTGCGCAGCACCAGAGCCATGTTCTCTGAGTCGCGACGGTTTTCCTCGGGCGTGCTGGCGGTCATCGTCTCCAGATGTTCCATGTCCAGCCCGGCGCAAAAAGCCGGCCCGGCGCCGGTCAGGATCACAACCCCGCACTCGCAGGTCTCCGCCTCGCGCAGAGCCATCGTGAGCTCTTCAATCAGCTCCGCGCTCAATGCGTTGCGCTTGTCTGGCCGGTTCAGGGTAAGCGTCCTCACTCCGTTGGAAGAATCGGCGACGATGTTGGTAAAGCGAGTCATTCAAACCTCCTGCAACAAACGCGCAACATGAGCATTGCAGCGGAAATGCTTATCGTAGCGCAAAAATGCGTTGCAAGGCGGGTGACTTGGCGCACCCCACCGAAGGCCAAACTTAATCTCGCTGGTATCGCGGCAGACCCAACGGGTGAAGGAAAGGGCGTCGTCGGCTTACAGCCCCAGTTCCCCGGCCCGCTTCTTCATCGCCGCCAGGCAGAACGCGATGTGCGTGTCGAGATCGACGCCCAGCTCCTCCGCGCCCTGGATCACGTCCTGGCGATGTACGCCGCGTGCAAAAGCCTTGTCCTTCATCTTTTTGCGCACACCGGGCACCTCCACGTCCGCAATCGCTTTGGTCGGCTTCACCAGCGCACAAGCGGTCAGAAAGCCGGCCAGCTCGTCGCAGGCAAAGAGCGCCTTGTCCAGATGCGTTACGCGCGGCACCCCGGAGTATTGCGCATGGCTCAGGATCGCCGTGCGCAACTCCTGCGGCCAGCCCAGCCGCTCCAACTCGCGCACGCCCACGAACGGGTGCTCTTCGGCGGTGGGATGGCGTTCGTAGTCGAAGTCGTGCAGCAGGGCAGTGGTTGAGTAGAGCCGCATGAACCCTTCGCGCTCATCGCCACCCAGTCCCAGCCGGTCGGCTTCTGCCTCACCACAAGCCGTCACGCAGATCTCAACGGCCAGGGCGTGCTTGCGCAGGTTCTCGCTCTGCGTCCACTCGGTAAGCAATCGCCAAGCCTGCTCTCGCCCAAATTGGGCCTCGCCATTTGTCCCGGTGCTCATTCCCTCTGTACCTCCCTGTTGCTGCATTTGGTTCGTGTTTTTTAGGGTTTTATAGGCTATGATAGGAAAATCTTAGGGATGATCCTAAGTTTCTACTTGACAATTATGGTTCACTCAACCGAAAGTAGCACATATCGCGGTGCAAAAAAGCACCCCGGAGGCCCGCTCTGGCACTCCGCACTCATATCATGGCCACGACCTTTGTGAGTTTGGAAACTCGTGAAGTTGTTCGTTGCGACTACTGCAGCTTGGTGCAGTACAGGACAAGCAACTCCCTTTGCAGAAAATGCCATAGGCCCCTTGACACGGAGGAGCACGCGCCACTGGTTCCGCAACTGGTTGCGGCCCCGATCGCAGTGGCGTCGGCCGAGGCCGCCCTGCAGGTTGCCGGGCAGGTGCGCGAGATTCGTCGCGCACGGCATCTGAGCCAGCGCCAACTGGCTGGCCGCATGCAAGTGCCCCGCACCTACATCTCCAAAATCGAGAATGGCAAGGCCATCCCCACCCTCGGTTCGCTGGAGCGGCTGGCCCACGCTCTGGAAGTGGACGTTTGCCAACTGGTGCGGGACACCCGCAGCCGCCGCGAAGAAGAGGTGACGGCGATTCTGGCCGACCCCTTCCTGGCTGAGGTTGCGGCGCTGCTGCCGCAGCTTGACTCGCTGCACCGCACGCTGTTCTATGGATCGGTGCGCGACATGGCCACGGGCCGCCGCCGCAGCGCGTAGCGCACTCGCCTGGGAGTTGCGGGCGTGGACTCCGCGCCGTGCAGTCAACGGCTGTCGCGGATTTCTGCTCGTCTTTCTCTCTGCATATCTGCAGAATCTTTGCGGTAGGTGGGCGCTTGTGCTAGGTTCGATGGTGTCGCCACTTATCTCCGGCAAGCGGGGACAAGTTGCTTTGCGCGGAGTGTAAGAAAGTCCTCCATCCGGACCGGGCGAGAAACCGCCGGGCTTCAACAGTCGATGCTTCCTGAGCCCCGACTTGGGAGCCGTAAAGTATTGTAGAGGCCATTCCTTTGCATCCATCTGGCACGCTTCGCATTGATGAGCTGACCTCGGAGGAGCGCGCCGTCTACGCGACGCTCAAGCCCGAGTGTCTGCCTGAACATGTGGCCATCATCATGGATGGCAATGGACGCTGGGCCGGGCGCCGCTCGCTCAAACGATTCCTGGGCCACCAGCAAGGCGCCAAGAGCGTGCAACTGGTTACCGAAACGGCCTCCCGCATCGGCTTGCCCTGGCTTACGCTTTACGCCTTTTCTCTCGAAAACAACCTGCGCCGCCCCCGCGCCGAGGTCAACTTTCTCATGCGCCTGCTCAGGAGCTACCTTGAGAGCAACCTGCAGCGCATGATGGACAACAATGTGCGCATCCGTTACATCGGACGCACCCATGAGCTGCCCCCTGAAGTTCAGGACAAGATGCGCTGGGCCGAGGAGGCCACGGCGCGCAATACCGGCACCACGCTCACCCTCGCACTCAACTACGGAGGCCGTTCGGAACTGGTGGATGCCTTTCGTGGGCTCGCGGCAGAACTGAAGAACAAGCACCTGAACCCCGATCACATCACTGAAGAGGATCTTCACCGCCACCTCTACACGGCGCACATACCCGATCCGGACCTGCTGATCCGCACTTCGGGCGAGATGCGCATCTCCAACTTCCTCCTGTGGCAGATCGCATATACCGAAATCTTCGTCACTGAGCGCCTGTGGCCCGATTTTCGTGGAATCCACCTACTGGAAGCGATTGCCGACTTCCAGCGCCGCGAGCGCCGCTACGGCGGGCTGGGCGAGGGCGGCGGCGAGGTAGAAGAGAACCCCGAGCGGATCAAGATCGCGGCGGGATAACCGGGTATCGGCAGCCGTAACCCGCCTCACCCCGCCCCGGCGGTGTATCCTCAACCCTGGATGAAACGCGTACTAACCGCTCTTATTCTGGCGCCACTGGTGCTGGCCCTGGTGCTTGCCGGGCCCAGGTGGCTGATTACGCTGGTTGTAGCTGTGGTAGCGCTGCTGGCCGGGTGGGAGTTTCTCGGGCTGGCTGAGCGATGCTCCGCCAAGCCGCCCCGTATTGCGGTCATGGTGGCCATTCTGGCGCTCTTCGTGGGCAACTTTCAATGGCCCGACCTCACGCTGCCCATCTTTGGATTTCTCAGCCTGGCCCTGCTCGTTTACAGCACGTTTCGCTCGTCCATTGAGCGAGTCTTGCTCGATGCAGCCTCCTCGGTTTTCAGCCTGTTTTATGCTGGCCTCACCCTCCTTGCCCTCACCTCGCTCCGCGACGAGACGAATGGCCCTTCGCTGGTGGTTTTCCTGCTCTGCGTGGTGTGGGCGGGAGACATCGCCGCTCTGTACGTGGGCCGCAGTTGGGGCAAACACAAGCTGGCTCCCGCGCTGAGTCCCAACAAGACCTGGGAGGGTTCGCTCGGTTCCGTGGCGGGCAGCCTGCTGGTCACCGGAGCTCTGCTGGCGTTGGGGTCTCAGTTGGCGGAGTGGAACTTCGCAAAGCTCTCGTTTTCCGATGAAGTATGGTGGTACTGGCTGGCGCTGGCCGTGGTGGTGAACGTGGCCGCACAGGTGGGCGATCTGGCCGAGTCCGCGCTCAAGCGCTCGGCCGGGGTCAAGGACTCCGGGACGCTGCTGCCGGGCCATGGTGGGGTGCTGGATCGCATCGACGCCCTGCTCCTGGCCGCTCCGGCGCTGTGGTACGCTCTGGTTATCCACTCGCGGTTTTGACGGGATTCATTTCGAACGGCTTTTCAGACCGGTCTTTTACCGACCCTGGACTTTGCTACTACGTTGAAAAGACTCGCCATTCTCGGTTCCACTGGCTCTATCGGACAGAGTACCCTCTCCATCGTCGAGCAGTTTCCAGAGCGCTACCAGGTGGTGGCTCTGGCTGCCGGACGCAACCTTGACGAAGCCTTTGCCCAAGTCGTTCGCTGGCGGCCCAAGGTGCTCTCGCTGGCCACCGAAGACTTGGCCGGGGAAATGGCCAGGCGGCTGCGCCAGGCGGGCGTCACCGGTGTCGAAGTCGTCCATGGCACCGAGGGCACTGTCGCCTGCTCCACCCTGCCCGAAGCCGATTTCGTCGTTTCCGCCATCGTCGGCGTCTCCGGTCTTGAGGCCACTCACGCAGCCATCCTTGCCGGCAAGCCCGTCGGACTCGCCAACAAGGAATGCATGGTCGCCGCCGGTGAAATCCTCACCCGTGCCGCGCGTGAGCGTAACGTGCCCATCCTGCCCATCGACAGTGAGCACAACGCCGTCCACCAGTGCCTGCGCGTGGGAACCCACGCTGAAGTCAAGACGATCTGGCTGACGGCCTCTGGCGGGCCATTCCGCCAGACCCCGCTGGAACAGTTCGCCTCCATCACCCCCGAGCAGGCCCTCAAGCATCCCACCTGGGTCATGGGCCGCCGCATCACCATCGACTCGGCCACCATGCTCAACAAGGGCCTGGAGGTCATCGAGGCCTGCCGCCTTTTTGACGTGCCGCCCAGCCAGGTACGGGTCACGGTCCATCCCCAGTCCACGGTCCACTCGCTGGTGGAGTATGTGGACGGATCCATTCTGGCGCAAATCTCCGTCACCGATATGCGCCTGCCCATCCTGTACGCGCTGGCCTACCCGGAACGTCCGGCTTCCACGCTGACCTTCGACCTGGCCGCTCTGCGCCATCTGGAGTTCGAGCCCCCCGATTTCCAGCGTTTCCCCTGCCTGCGCCTGGCCTTTGAGGCGGCGGAGAAGGGCGGAGCCCACTGTATCGCCCTGAACGCCGCGGACGAGGTCGCCGTGGAGGCTTTCCTTGACCGGCGAATCCCGTTCATGGGAATCCCGCGTACAATTGAAGAAGTGCTTGCATCCACGCCGGAGGCACACCCCGTTACCATTGCGGAGGTGCTCGCGGCGGACCGGGAGGCGCGTCAAACGGCTCGTGCGCTGTTCGCCTGAGTCGCGTCGGCGCTGGCTCTGCTAGGGACGCAGGACCGAGGGTTGAATTTCACATTTATGCATGAGTTTCTAGTATCTACCATCGCCTTTATCGTCCTCATCGGGATCATGGTGGTGGTCCACGAGTTTGGACACTTTGCCGTTGCCAAGCTCTGCAAGGTACGTGTCGAGGCGTTTTCCCTTGGCTTTGGCCCTCGCCTGTTTGGCTTCAAATACGGTGAAACCGACTACAAGGTTTGCCTGCTGCCCCTGGGCGGCTATGTGAAGATGACCGGCGAGAATCCCAGCGAGGAGCAGCAGGCGGACGACCCGGCGGCCTTCACGATGCATCCGCGCTGGCAGCGGATGCTGATCGGCTTGGCAGGGCCCTTCGCCAATTTCCTCCTGGCCTTTGTCTTGATGGTGGCCTACTTCGGTTTATTCAACGAAGTCCCCTCGGTTCAAGTAAAGACCACGACCGTTGAATGGGTGACCCCCGGCTCCGCGGCTGCCCAGGCCGGCATTCAACCCGGTGACGTCATCCGGCACTTCGACAACGCCGATAATCCCGGCTGGGAAAAAGTCTTTGAGCGCCTCAGCCTGAACCCCAACCAGACGGTTCCTGTCACGGTCGATCGCGGTGGGCAGACTCTTCAGCTCGCCTTGCATGTGCCCGGCGATTCCAAGGGCGACGATCTGGCGGGCTTATTGCCGCAGTTCATGGCCGGCCCCATCAGTGTGAAGGACGTGCAACCGGGCACGCCGGCAGACCAGGCCGGTCTGCGCGCAGGCGATGCCATTCAGTCCGTGGACGGCCACGCATTTCATACCGTCAGCTCACTGCTGGCCTATATGCAGGCCGGGCAGGGCAAGCCGATTGCGCTCACGGTGCTTCGCAACGGGTCGGTGATATCCCTCGTAGCTCATCCTGCCAAAATTGATACCGGCTGGAAGCTGGGCTTCGTCACCGTGCCGCCTCCGGTGCGCAATGAGCCGCTACCGTTGAACAAGGCGGCTTCCAGGTCCGCCGCATTCTGTGTCGATAACTCCGTTCTCATCTTTGAAACGCTGCAGCGGCTCTTTACGCGCAAGGTCCCCATGTCTCAGTTGATGGGGCCTGTGGGCATCGCCCGCGTTGCCGGCGATGCGGCAGAGACGAAGGGCTGGTCTCAAAAGCTTGGGCTGGCGGGAATGATCAGCATCAATCTCGGCATTCTCAACCTGCTGCCCATCCCGATATTGGACGGGGGCCTGATTTTGCTGCTGATCATCGAGAGCGGACTCCGCCGCGACATCAGCATGAACGTGAAGGAACGCATTTATCAGGCGGCGTTTGTAGCGCTGATGATGTTTTTCGTCTTTATCATCTTCAATGACGTGACCAAGCTGCCAATCTTCACGCATATGAAGCCGTAAAGCAGCAGTCAAAGATGAGGGATCAGGGTTCAGTTCGTGGCCGATCCGGTCACTGAAGCCTCCGCACTGCGCACTGATGATCTGAAAACTGATCCCTGATCTCAGATCTCAGATCTCTGACAACTGCGAAAGTGAGCCTGTTCGATGCCAGTCACAACCCACCAGGTGAGGGTGCGCTATGCCGAAACCGATCAGATGGGCATTGTTTACTATGCCAACTATCTGGTGTGGTTTGAGATCGGCCGCGTGGAGCTGTTGCGCTCGCTAGGCCTTGCCTATAGCCAGTTGGAAACGGATCACGGCTGCATTCTGCCGGTGGTCGAGGCCAGTTGCCGCTATCGCTCCCCGGCACGTTACGACGACCAGATACTCATCGAAACCCGCCCCGCCATGCTGCGCGGCCCCGTGCTGAAATTCGCCTACCGCATCCTGCGCAAGGCTCCCGACGGCGCGGAACCCACGCTTTTGGCCGAGGGCGAAACGGTGCACGTCGTCTGCGACGATCAGTTGAACAAGAAGCCCCTGCCGGACCATTACGCAACGGCGCTGCGGGCCATGATGGCGAACGAGTAACGAGCACCCCAGGCGGGTGAAGCAAACCCATACAGGCCGACGCCCCTCACCGCAGCACAACAGCCACCGCAAAGCCGTCGTACCCCTTGGTTCCCACAGTCTGCAGCACTGTCGCGCTCAAACGGGGTTCGGCGCCCACAAGCTCCGTAAAGCGCCGAACGCCCTGCAGGTTAGGATCGTCACTGTCCGTCCGAATGACCTTTCCATCGCGAACCACGTTATCGGCAACGATCACTGTGCCCGGCCGCGAAAGCTTCAGCGCCCAACGAAGGTATTCCGGGTAGCCCGGTTTATCGGCATCGATAAAGATCAGATCGAACGGTTCGCCTCCAACCGATTCAAGAGCTGCAAGGCTGTCAACCGCGCGACCCAGGCGCAGATCAACGCGATCCAGCACGCCGGCGTTTTGCAGATTCCCGCGAGCGACTTCAGCGTGATGCCGGTCGAGTTCCAGAGACACAACGCGCCCGCCCGCGGGCAGTGCGCGGGCTAACCAGATGGTGCTGTACCCGCCCAGAGTTCCGATTTCGAGAATGCGCCGTGCTCCGGCGATGCGCACCAGCAGGTCGAGAAACTTGCCCTGCAGCCGCGTGACGTCGATTGCGGGCAGGTTCGCCTCACTATTTGCTTGCAAGGCCGTGTCCAGTGCCGGATCGGTAGGGGCCAGCAGATCGCCGAAGTAGCGGTCCACCTGTGTCCATAGGTCTTTTGCGCTGGCGCTCATGGGAGCGTGGCCTACTTCTCCCGCGCCACCACGAAGTCCGGCACCCACAACAGAGCGCGCTTGAAATCGGAGTCGGGCAGGGGGGCTAGAGCCTGGCGGGATTGCTCGGCGTAGCGGTCGGCGGCGGCCATGGCGTACTCCACTGAACCGTTGCGGATCAGAATCTCCTGAATCTGCTCACGGCTCACGCGCTCAAAGCTGCGGTCGTCCAGCACCCGTTGAATGGCCTGGCGGTCCGTGGCGATGCCGTGGTCGAAGGAGTGGATCACAGCCAGCGTTGCCTTGCCTTCGCGCAGGTCGCTGGCCACAGGCTTGCCCAGCACCTCTTCCGTGGCTGTTAGATCGAGCACGTCATCCACAATCTGGAAAGCCAGTCCCACAAACCGGCCATAGGCGGCCAGGCTGGCCTCCTGAGTCTCTGTGGCGCCGGCCAATACCGATCCTAGCCGCATCGAGACTGAGAACAGACAGGCGGTCTTGCGGAAGATGAGGTCGTAATACTCAGCCTCTGAGACCGCTTTGCCCAGCTTTTGAATCTGCAGCAACTCGCCCTCAACCATTTGCTGGGTGAGGCTGATCAGCAGTTCCAGTACGCGGAGGTTCTTCTCCTCCAGCGCCACGCGAAAGGCCTGCATGTAGAGCCAGTCGCCGGCCAGCACGCATTTTTCGTTGCCCCAGGTGGTGTTGGGCGAGGGCCGGCCGCGCCGCATGTCCGCGCCGTCGATAATGTCGTCGTGAACCAGCGTGGCCGTGTGCACCATTTCCACAACCGCACCCAGGCGAATGGCGCCGGGCCCGGAGTAGCCGAGCAGGTGCGCTGCCAGCAGGAGCAGCGAGGGGCGTATGCGCTTCCCGCCGCCCTCCCGTAAATATTCCGCAATTTCCGTGATGGTGCTTACGCTGGAGGCGGCGTCGCGGCCCAACTCCTGCTCGATCGCTACAAGGTCATCCCGTAGCAGATCGAAAATTTCTCTCGCCGTCGATGTCGCCAAGGTACTCAAGGTTCTCCGGTTCTCGCGCTCTCTGCCAACGTGCAGAAGAATCGTTCAGCGCCCAGTATTGGATGTGCAGGGCCCCGCCGGGCAGCCCTTTAATTTGTGCGGTAGTTCGTAAACTGCAAATCTACACCCAGATCTTTTGCCCGGAGCAAAGCGATAATCGCCTGCAACTCATCGCGGTCTTTGCTGGACACTCTCACAGTATCGCCTTGAATGCTGGCTTGTGCCTTCTTTTTCGAGTCCTTGACCAGGCGCACAATCTCTTTAGCCTTCTCCGCAGGGATGCCCTGTTGCAAGGATATCTTCTGCCGGACGCTCTGGCCTGCGGCTGGCTCCAGCTTGCCGTAGGTCAGGTTCTTGAGCGAGACGCCGCGCTTTACCAGCTTCTGCCCCAGAATCTCCTTGACCGCTTCCAGCTTGTACTCCCCGGCCGAGGCCAGTTGGATGCTGTCGTTGCCCTCCAGGGTGATCTCCGAGTGCGAATCCTTCAGGTCGAAGCGCTGGCGAATCTCCTTGAGTGCCTGGTCGATGGCGTTGCGCACCTCCTGAATGTCTACCTTGCTGACAATATCGAACGAATTCTCCTGGGCCATAGCTTTCCATCCCCAATCCGCCGGCTTGGTGTGCCGGTGCAACTCTATCAGTTTCCCACGTCCGCCCGGAGCCGAAACAGCCGAAAGAAGTTTTTCGTGGTGGCAGAGGCAATTTCTTCCTCTGTAACGGCGAGCAGTCCGGCCAGCGTCTGGGCCGTGCGGCCCACCCAGGCGGGTTCGTTACGCTTCCCGCGATGGGGTGCAGGAGCAAGCCACGGGGCGTCTGTCTCCACCAGCACGCTGTCCAAGGGCATCCGCGCCGCCACATCGCGCAACGGCTGAGCCTTGGGATAGGTGAGATTGCCGGCAAAGGACACCAGAAACCCCATGTCCAGCGACCGCCGCGCCTGCTCCCACCCGCCGCCAAAGCAGTGCATAATGCCGCCAAGCCCCGTCGCCCGCCAATGGGATTCCAGAACATCAAAAAGATCGTTCCAGGCGTCCGTGGCGCCGTCTTTCGGCCGGCAGTGGATCAGGATCGGCCGCTTGCGAGCCGCTGCAATTTCCAGTTGGTGAATCAGCCCCTCGCGCTGCACCTGGTGCGGCGCACCCTCGTGGTAGTAGTCCAGCCCGATTTCGCCGCAGGCAATCACTTCCGGCTCAGCCAGCAGGCTGTCCAGTTTGGCCAGTGCCGTCTCGTCTGCCTCCGGCGTTGTGTGTGGATAAATTCCCGCGCTGGCGTAAAGCCTGGGAACGCCCGGCTTCCCGTTGAACTGGCGGCAGATGTCCAGCGCCTGATGCATCTGCGCCGGCCCCTCGCCAATGCCGATGGCCAGCACCGCACCGACGCCTGCCTCCCAGGCGCGGGTCAGCAGCGCCTCGCGGTCCTCCGTGTAGCGCTCGCTATCCAGGTGCGCGTGAGAATCGATCAACACTACCGGGCCTCCGGGGATACATTGCAGACTCTCCGCCGAGTTCCCCCAACCGCGACGGGGCGACATCATCGCCTTGATTCTACGGCTACTTCAGCCGTGCGCCGAGCGGAGCCTCTTCCAGGAATCCCGCCAGAACAGGCGCTCCATCGGGCAGCGAGGCCGCCAGCAACATACCGTTCGACTCCAGGCCTCGCATCTTGCGCGGAGCCAGGTTGGCCACAATCACGATCTTCCGGCCGATGAGCTTTTCCGGCTCGTAGTACTGCGCAATCCCAGCCAGAATCTGCCGCTTTTCGTAGCCCAGATCAACCTCAAGCCGCAGCAGCTTGTCGGCCTTTGGGATGCGCTCAGCCACCAGCACCTGCGCCACACGCAACTCCACCTTGGCAAAGTCGTCAATGGTGATGTACTGCGGCTCTTGCGGTGCGGCTGGCGGGTCTGTCGCCGGAGCGGCAGCCGGCACTGCGGCCGGGACCGGCGCAGCAGCAACAGGGGCCGGTGCCGGAGTCGTCGCGGGCGCTACAGGCGCTTTGGCTTCGGGTGTCTTCACGGGCGCGGAGTCAGGAGCCGCAGTTTTTGCGGCGGAGACGTTGTCAGTCCCACCGCTGGTGCTGGCGGCTTCTACGGCGCTGTGGTTGTTCTGGTCCTCAAGATTCTGCATACGTTCGATTGCGTCCTTTTCCGCGCGGGGAAAGAGCGGCGCGGGCTCGCCAAAGTGCGTCCCAGCCTTCAATCCACCCCACACGATTTCAGTCAAAAATGAGTTGCGAGCCGCGTCGGCAATCTCGCCCTGGCCCAATTGCCGCCACACCTTGGCAGACGACTCAGGCAGGATGGGATACACCAGCGCGGTGATGATGCGAATTGCCTCAGCCGCCGTGGCCAGCACACGCGCTTGTAGTGCGGCATGGTCGGCATCGGAGCGGTCCGCGGGCTTTTTCCACGGCGCGTTGGCGGTCAGATAGCCGTCGGTCTCGGCTACCAGCATCCACAGGCCCTTCAAGGCTTCAGAGAAGTTCAGTTCGTCAAAAGCCGGCCCGAAGGCGGCAATCGTGCGTCCGGCGCTCTCGCGCAACCCAATCTCGGCAACTGTCTCTGCGCCAGCCTCAGGCACCACACCGCCAAAATACTTGTGCACCATGTTGACCCCGCGGCTTACCAGGTT